>Ga0209777_10005799_pt1 | contig 14124 bp, 8 predicted proteins | sample FrelakmetHBP12HB_FD_187147 | JGI IMG/M metagenome (GOLD analysis project Ga0209777, IMG submission 187147) | Freshwater lake sediment microbial communities from the University of Notre Dame, USA, for methane emissions studies -HBP12 HB (SPAdes)... | ecosystem: Environmental > Aquatic >...
GGCAGATTTAAATAATCGTCACTTCATCCCGGATTCTGTCCTCAACCAGCCTTAGATGTACCGCTCGGATAATATCCTTAGCCAGACGCCGGTTTAAATCTGCCGAACCATTGTTCTCCATACCGCGATAATCGGCCACAACATGGATGATCTCCGCACCGCTTTGTGCCAGTTTGGAAACAATGTCTTCCACAAACTTCGATGCGGGAACGCGAATTATGGTAAGCACATTATTTATTTTCTTAATTTTATCCTGCAGTGCTGGTAAAGTACTTAATAATTCTTCGGTATAATCGAGAGCCACCATTCTTACACTCTTGATCAACGCCGAATGCTTATCAACTTCTTTATGGGAAATTAATGGAATGATGTTTTTCATGAATTTTTTTATATCCGCCTTAATATCATCCGCAGACAAGACGATACAGGTGTTTAGTTCCGCAGCCGCTCTCACTATTGCAACTTTTACATTCGGACTCAAATTATCTTGGGGGAAATCAAAGATGATGGGAATCGGAATATCGATGGTATCGTGAATTTTCGACAGTAAATTCCCGCATTCATTAAAGCTCAAATGATTGAGTTTCCGGCCCAGTTCAACGGAGGTGCTGATGTATTCGCGACCGTGAATTCCGTCACGTGTCGGACGGACAATTTCCGACATATCGGTCCACATGCTGTCAAACCCCGGCCCGCTAAAGGGGCCACGGTAACCCGCGCCGGTAACTGGAACCTTGCCATCCTCCGCCTGCTTCCATAACGTAAGAAACATATCGGACTTCCAGTAGGATCCACCGATATTCAAAAAATCCTTATCCAGAGACTTTTCTAACGCTCCCCGAGGACATTCCTGAATACAACGGAAACAGTTCCGGCAAACCACCGTGTTGGGATCAGCCATCTTGCGCAGATCACCGCCTTTGCCCCGTTTATGCGCTTCATAAATGCACACTTTTGTGCACTTGCCACAATTGATGCAGTTTTCTCCTCGCTCGATTCTAAATTTGTAAATGTAGTCCATATTAAGCGGCGTTACTTTTGCGTGAATGTGATATTTCTTTGGCATAGTCGTTAATTCATCTTTCTAATATTTGTGGATCAGCTATTCCGATCCACCATTTCCCAGTAATCATTGCTATCATCAACTCTTTTGAGAAATTCACTGATTTTATCATCGGGGCGACCAAATTTAGATTCCACTCTCTTTTCCAGTGCATCCCAAAGCATCATCAGCTCCAGATTTGTTTGACATATTTCTTCGCAGGCTCTGCAATGCATACACATAAAGACATTTTGAGCTTCTTCTTTGGTCACCGGACGGCCTTCAATGAGTTTTTTCGCCAGAGCAATTTTGCCTTTGGCCGTGACTTCTTCATTTTTCGTGACGAGGTATGCGGAACACACTGCAATGCAGTTTCCACATTTAGCACAGGCGTGAGTCGTCAATTCAAAATCGAGATTGTCGATTTTCTTATCCTTGCCCATAAGCAGTGTCGCAATTTTCCCGACTACCGGCGCCAGTAGAATCAATAATTTAATGGAAATACTAAAAATTGTCGGCCGGAAGATGACTGCAGGAATATTGCAGAATTTTGATGAAATCCCGAAAAACTTGCCCGGATTCATAATGTTATTCGGGTCAACTTTGGCTTTATAGGCCAGAAGTTTTTGCTTCTTTTCCGCTTTGTACAGGTGATTAATGAAGGCGGCGTTCCAGATGCCCAATCCATAGGGTTCAGCTCCACTGGAAATCGCTGTTTGAGTGAGCATAGTCTGCAGCGGTAAATCAACATAATATCTCTTTTTTCTGGAATCGCAGAGAAAGTTAGTCATGATGAGAGCCGTTTTTTCATCGATAATATAAGAATCGATGAATATTTCCACGCTGAAATTAGCACCCAATTTTTTTGCTTTTACAATATAGTCCGGTGCTGATGTTATCGGTATAATACATTCACTGGCCAGAATGGTTGGTCCAAGTCGTTTTGTTTTCATTCCAAACAGTCGCTCATTCCATAAATAACTGGCCACATAGCGAGGTGCTTCCTCAAAATTACCCATTTTAGCAATCGTCTTTAAGAACTTTTCATCGTCTTCGAGACTGCTTAACTCCACCAGAACACCGGCACTCTTTTTAAAAACCCTTGAATGCATGAGTTCATTGATATCACTTAAGTGGTTTTCATCCAGAAAGCGGATCACATTCGGTTTATTGTTCTGAGTATCTTTGCTTTTAACGAATTTGTTAATAAATTCGAAAGCGGTGTTGTCGCTGGGAAAATAGAACAGATGTGGATAAGAGGCCGCAGGAACGTCACGTAATTTGAGGTTGATTTCAACAATGATTCCAAACTCGCCTTCCGTAGAAACGAAGTAAGCAAATTCAGGATCATTAGGAGTAATCTTTTGAGATTCACCGGAGGGTGTTATAACTGTCATTGATACAATCTGGTTAGATAAGTGGCCATAGCGGAAACTGTTAATTCCGTAACCGCCTGTTGTAATCCAACCGGCAACGGTGGAAAACTTGCTCGATGGATATGTCATCAGACATAAGCCCTCTTTTTTGGCCAAAATGTCAATATCGCTCCATCGTGCTCCGGCCTCCACTGTGATGGTCTTTTGCGCTTTGTTCAGATAAAGTATTTTTCTAAAAGGGGATAAATCAATAACTATTCCCGCGTTTGTCGGGATTACTCCCCCAAATCCCCACGATGCAGCGCCTCTGGGAATAACTGGTATTTTTTTCTCATTAGCAAATTGCAGTACTTTTTTAATCTCTTCGGCGCTTTTAGGCTGGACGACAAAATCTGGTTGTATCTGAAAAAAAGTTTTGGTCATGATTGTAGGAACATCGCCTATATCATGGCTGTACATCTCTTTTTCTTCAACTTTGTCGATAATTTTTATATCGCCCGCGATTTTTTTGAATTCTTCTACCAGCTTCATGTTTTATATATCTCTTCCGTATTGATAAACCATTGAGACTTTATGCATAAGTAGAGCGAACGTTATTTAATAGCAAAATGAATGCCACCGGTTAACTTTAAACGAATGAATTGCTTTATAATGGAACAACAAAGTGAATAATTTTATAGAAATTAAGTTCCGGAAGAAGAATACGGAAACTATTAATAATTATGACGTTACAATGTTGTTGTTTTACCTGCATTAATGATACATAATTGTTCTTTTTTGTATTTTAGCACATCAAATTTACAGCAAAAATCGATCAAGATCAAGTCGTATTTGGTGCAACATAATAATTGATATTTGTAATGAGCCTGTATGTCACCAATATTAAAGTGGACGAATAGCTGTGAATTGTTATAATATAAATACGCCATGCATCATGGCATATTTTTCGCAGTAAGCTTATCCGTTAAACTTGCTCTTTTCTTATTTGCTGAGCCTGTCCCTGAAAGATTTTATAGAAAATATTATAAAAGACCAATGGAGGAATTATGAAAAAAACACGACCAGTAATCGCATCGGAAAGAAATTACACAATCGAAAAAGAGAAATTAGTTCCCGTATCTGAATACTATGGTGAAGACACCTTTAATAATAAGGTAATGAAAGAGAAGCTGCCGAAAGATACATATAAAAAACTTCTGGAAGCAATCAACGAAGATAAGATCCTTGATATTGCAACGGCAGATATCGTGGCTCACGCCATGAAGGAATGGGCACTGGAAAAAGGAGCAACTCATTTTGCCCACTGGTTCCAGCCGATGACCGGCATTACTGCAGAGAAACACGATGCGTTTGCCGATCCGTCAGGGATTGGAGAAGTTGTGGAGAGATTTTCCGGTAAACAACTTGTTCAGGGCGAGCCGGATGCGTCCAGTTTCCCGTCAGGTGGTATTCGCTCGACGTTTGAAGCGAGAGGTTACACAGCATGGGACATGTCTTCACCTGCTTTTATCAGAAGAAATGGCATTTCGACAACGCTGTGCATTCCTACCGCTTTCATTTCCTATACTGGTGAGGCACTCGACAAAAAAACTCCGCTGCTTAGATCGAATAGAGCAGTAAACATTAGCTCATTGAATATGCTGAAACTTCTGGGCAGCAAAAATGTTAAAAAGGTTTTTGCTACTCTGGGACCGGAACAAGAGTATTTTTTAATCGACATGGATTATTTCTTCAAACGGCAGGATCTCGTACTTGGGGGCCGGACTATTGTAGGCGCTCCTCCTGCTAAAGGTCAGGAGTTGGAAGATCAGTACTTCGGCAGCATCAAGGAAAGAATGTCTTCTTATATGCACGATATGGAAGAGGAGCTTTTTAAACTAGGTGTTCCGGCTAAAACCAGACACAATGAAGTAGCGCCTTCCCAGTTCGAGCTGGCTCCTGTATTTGAAGAAGCTAACCTGGCGGTCGATCATAACCAAATTGTTATGGACACCATGCAGTCAGTAGCTAAAAAACATAACCTTGCCTGCTTACTCCATGAAAAGCCCTTTGCAAAAATTAATGGTTCCGGAAAACATGTTAACTGGTCACTTTCCGATAGCAACGGAAACAATCTTTTGAATCCCGGAAAGACCCCTCATGAAAACATTATTTTTCTGGTATTTTTGGTTGCTGCAGTTCGTGCCGTCTATAAGAATGCGGACATCCTCCGGGCATCTGTCGCAACTTATGCCAATGATCACAGACTTGGCGCAAACGAAGCTCCGCCTGCCATTATCTCCGTATTCTTGGGCGATCAGCTCACTAAGATTCTGACAAACATTGAAAAAGGAATAGTTACCAAAGCCACGAACGCTGAAATTATCGATCTGGGCATTTCATCGCTGCCGCTAGTAAGTAAAGATAATACTGATCGCAATCGAACATCACCGTTTGCTTTTACCGGCAATAAATTTGAGTTCAGAGCCGTCGGTTCCTCGCAGTCTATTTCTTTCCCAGCCGCAGTTCTTAATACAATCGTTGCCGATAGCCTCGATCATCTGGCCGAAAAGATTAAAGCAAAAGATACCAAGAATATTAATCAGGCTGTATTTGAGGTTTTGAAAAACGAGATCAAAGACATCAAGCCCATATTATACAATGGAGACAACTATACCAAAGAATGGGAAACCGAAGCTGGCAAAAGAGGATTGCCGAATTATAAAACAACTCCAGTGGCCTTAAAAGCGCTGGTTACCGACAGGGCTCTAAATCTTTTTGATAAATATAAGGTCCTTTCCAAAGTTGAGCTGCAATCCCGATATGTTATTTATCTGGAAAAATATATTAAAGATCTTGAAATTGAAGTTAAATGTCTCAATAATATTTGCCAAAGCCAGGTAATTCCGGCTGCTGCTGCTTACCAGAAAACGCTAGCAAAAGCTATTATCGCCACCAAGGAGGTGCTCGGTACTGCAGCGGTTGTTTCTGCCCAGACAGAAATATTAAAAAAGGTCGTCGATCTTATTAATAATATTTATAATTTGAACAAGGAAATTCTGGCCAAGGTTGACGCGGCCAATGCAGTTCATGACGAAGCGAAAAAAGCAGATACACTATGCGGTAAAGTTAAACCAAAAATGGATGAACTTCGTGAATATGTTGACGAGTTGGAAAATCTGGTCGATGACGAATTATGGCCAATGCCCAAGTTCTGGGAAATGTTGTTTATCAGTTAAATACTACCGTAAGTAGGAAACGGTCGCCAAAGTCTTTGCCTGTGCTTGCCGACCGTTCCTTACATCTTTAATGATTGACGAGTCAGAAAAAAAAGGCTAGACACTCCCCACTTACAAGGCTCTCGGAAGGAGAGCATCACGTAATTTATTTTCCTTCGCTCTGGTAAAAGCTTGATTGGTCGGATAAAGTCATCGGATGCTGTTTTGTTGGGAGAAAATAATTAAATGCCCCTGTTAAATAAAGATAGAAGAGCTTTGCTGGTTTTGGAAGACGGCAGTGTATTTGATGGCACTGCCTTTGCAGGCTTTGGCGAAACTATCGGTGAAGTTGTTTTTAATACGGGCATGACCGGTTATCAGGAAGTTATTACCGACCCTTCATACAAAGGCCAAATCGTCACAATGACATATCCTTTGGTCGGCAACTACGGCATCAATGACGAGGATATGGAATCGGCAGGCATCCATCTGGAAGGTTTCATTGTTAAAGAATATCAGCGCAATCCGAGCAACTGGCGGATGAAGAAGAGTTTAAAATCATTTCTGGAAGATTACGGAAAAATCGGCATCGAAGGAATCGATACCCGCGCGCTGACCCGCCGCTTAAGACTTTCCGGTTCCATGAAGGGAATCATTTCCACCGAGACTAAAGATATTAACATGCTGCTGGAGAAAGTGCGGCAATATCCAGGTCTTGTTGGTCTCGATTTAGTCCGCAAAGTAAGTTGTTCCACGTCATACATATGGAAAAATGGCGCGCCTCACGCAGGTAAGCTTCCTTCCAAAAAACCTGCTAACAAATTGCGTGTTGTTGTCCTCGATTGCGGCGTAAAATATAATATTTTACGCCTCCTGGAAAATAACGGCTGTGAAGTACTGGTGCTGCCTGCTGTATCTTCCGGCAAAGACGTTCTTGCCTTGAAGCCCGATGGAGTATTGCTCTCCAATGGCCCGGGAGATCCGGCGGCCCTGCCTTACATAGTAGCTGCTGCCCGCGCCATTATCGGCCGAGTTCCTATTTTTGGTATCTGTCTCGGACATCAAATTATCGGTCAGGCTATCGGCGGTTATACAGAAAAGTTAAAGTTCGGCCATCACGGAATTAACCAGCCGGTAAAAAATGTGGTTACGGGACGCGTCGAAATTACCTCTCAAAATCACGGCTTTGTTGTTGTGCCCGCGTCAGTCGGCTCTAAAGCGAAAAATACTTATCACAATTTGAATGACGCGACTTCCGAAGGAATGCAAATGCCTCTGACCATGAGCGTACAGTATCACCCGGAAGCAGCTCCGGGGCCACACGATTCGGAATATTTATTTTCAAAGTTTGTCGAATTAATGAAAAAAGAAAAGGGGGAAATAAATTGATCCTTATTATTGATTTCGGTTCACAGTATAACCAACTGATCGCCCGGCGAGTAAGAGAAAATCAAGTTTACTGCCAGATAGAACCACCGGACATCTCCATTGCCACAATCATTGCGCTTAAACCCGAAGGAATAATTTTATCGGGTGGTCCTGCCAGTATCTACAGCAAAGGCGCACCGCGGGTCGATAGCGGTATTCTGAAACTGGGCATTCCTATCTTAGGTATCTGTTACGGCCTTCAGTATATGGTTGATTCTCTAGGCGGGAAAGTCCTCGGTTCAACTAAACGCGAATACGGATTTGCCGAGCTTTTAGTCAAAAACCAAAAAGGTATATTTGCCGGTGTGAATAAAAAAACGCAGTGCTGGATGAGCCATGGTGATTCGATAGGTTCTCTGCCTGCTGGATTTGTCATTACGGCTTCTACATCTAATACTTCCGTGGCAGCAGCAGAAGACATTAAGCGTAATTTTTACGGCCTGCAATTTCATCCGGAAGTTGTTCATACCAAAAAAGGTAAGAAAATACTGGCCAACTTCCTCTTTAATATTTGCCACTGCAAAAAATCCTGGTCAATGAAATCTTTTGTCCACCATGCCATCGAAGAAATCCGGCAGCAGGTGGGCACTCAAAAAGTAATTTTAGGCCTCTCCGGCGGTGTTGATTCTTCTGTCGCTGCCGTTTTACTGCACAGGGCCATCGGCAAGCAATTAACCTGCGTCTTTGTCGATAACGGCGTACTGCGAGAAGGTGAAGCCCTACGCGTTATTGAAATGTTTAAAAAGCATTTACAAATTAATTTGCGGTTTGTCCGCGCGGGCAAGCTTTTTCTTAAAAAGTTAAAAAGCGTGATCGATCCCGAAAAGAAACGTAAAATCATTGGACGCACTTTTATCGAGATTTTTGATAAAGAGGCCCGTAAAATTAAAGGTGTAAAATTTTTAGCGCAAGGGACCCTTTATCCCGATTTAATTGAGTCGCGCTCTGCTTTCGGCGGCCCCAGCGCGGTGATCAAATCGCATCATAATGTCGGCGGTCTGCCCAAGAAGATGAACATGAAGCTGGTTGAACCGCTTAAGCACCTCTTCAAGGATGAAGTGCGGCTTCTGGGAAAAGAACTGGGCTTGGCCGATGACGTTGTCTGGCGGCAGCCATTTCCCGGCCCTGGGCTGGCGATCCGTATCATCGGCGAAGTAACAGCCGCGCGCTTGGCTTTGTTGCGTAAAGCAGATACTATTTTGATAGAAGAAATACGCGCCAACAAACTTTATTACAAATTGTGGCAATCCTTTGCTATTCTGCTTCCTCTGAAAAGTGTCGGTATTATGGGCGATCAACGCACTTATGAAAATATTTTAGCGATTCGCGCTGTCACCAGTGATGACGCCATGACCGCAGACTGGGCTCCACTGCCGCATGATATTCTGGCGCGGATATCCAATCGCATTATTAATGAAGTGCGTGGTGTCAATCGCGTTGTGTACGATATCAGCTCCAAACCACCCAGCACCATCGAATGGGAATAAGTAGTTTAATCATCTTGGTAAATTAATTGCCTAAACGTAACGACATAAAAAAAATTCTGCTGATCGGTTCCGGGCCGATTATTATCAGTCAGGCCTGTGAATTCGACTATTCAGGAACGCAGGCATGTAAAGCTCTACGTGAAGAAGGTTATGAGGTTGTTTTAATCAATAGCAACCCTGCAACCATCATGACTGATCCCGAAATGGCCGATAGAACCTATATTGAGCCCATCACACCGGAAGCGGTAGAAAAAGTAATTGCCCGCGAGAGGCCAGATGCGTTGTTGCCGACAGTCGGCGGACAAACCGGCCTCAATACATCTGTGGCTCTTGCCGAAAGCGGAGTGCTTAAAAAATACGGCGTGGAAATGATCGGGGCATCATTGGAAGTTATCCATAAAGCCGAAGACCGCGAAAAATTCCGTCATGCCATAGAAAAGATCGGGCTGCGGATGCCCAAGAGCGGTTTTGCCCGTAACATAAATGAGGTGATGAAAATTGCCGATGACATTGGTTTTCCGATTATTGTGCGCGCCTCTTTTACCCTGGGCGGCACGGGCAGTGGTGTTGCCTACAACCGCGAGGAACTGGCGGAGATCGCGAAGGCCGGCCTCGATGCCAGCATGATAACTGAGGTCATAATTGAAGAATCGGTTTTGGGCTGGAAAGAATACGAACTGGAAGTGATGCGCGACAAAGCCGATAATGTCGTTATCATCTGCTCCATTGAAAATTTTGACGCGATGGGTGTGCATACCGGAGAATCAATCACTGTCGCCCCGGCACAAACACTGACGGATAAAGAGTATCAGATCATGCGTGATGCTGCCATTGCGATCATGCGCGAAATCGGCGTAGAGACGGGAGGTTCCAACGTTCAGTTTGCCATACATCCCCAAACAGGCGAAATGATCGTGGTGGAAATGAATCCCCGCGTATCTCGTTCATCGGCTCTGGCCTCCAAAGCTACGGGTTTCCCGATTGCGAAAATCGCGGCCAAGCTGGCGGTAGGTTACACACTTGATGAGATACCGAATGACATTACCCGCGAAACAATGGCTTCGTTTGAGCCGACTATAGATTACTGTGTCGTAAAAATCCCCCGTTGGACATTTGAAAAATTCCCAGAAGCAGAAGATTTTCTGACAACTTCGATGAAGTCGGTTGGAGAAACAATGGCGATCGGCCGTACTTTCAAGGAAGCTCTGCAAAAAGCCATTCGTTCCCTGGAAATCGGACGTTTCGCTTTGGGTCAGGAACTGCCCGAAGACTTAAAAGATAAAAAAGAATTTCTGAAAAGCAAACTGATCAAACCCAATTCGCTACGTCTTTTTTATATCGCGACCGCCATACAAAATGGCATGACCATTGATGAACTCTATCAACTGACAAAGGTTGATCCCTGGTTTTTGCATCAAATTAAAGAAATTGTGGACGCGGAAGAAGAACTGAAAAATTCCGTTCCGTCGGCAATGCTATTGCGTGCTGCCAAACAGATGGGATTTCCCGACCGTGCTCTGGGGTCTTTCTGGAAAATGACAGAGCTGGAAATCCGCACTTGGCGGGACAGCGAAAAGATCATTCCTGTATATAAACTTGTTGATACCTGTGCGGCTGAATTTGAGGCATACACTCCCTATTATTATTCCACCTATGAAACGGAAAATGAAACCCGTCCATCAGCTAAAAAGAAAGTGGCAATCATTGGCGGCGGCCCCAATCGTATCGGTCAGGGCATTGAGTTCGACTATTGCTGTGTTCATGCCTCTTTTGCCCTGCGCGAAGAAGGTGTCGAGAGCATTATGATTAACTCCAATCCGGAAACTGTCAGCACGGATTATGACACTTCCGATAAACTATTTTTTGAACCGGTTACACTGGAAGATACTCTCCACATTATTCAGATGGAAAAACCGGATGGTGTTATTGTCCAGTTTGGCGGCCAGACTCCGCTTAATTTAGCCCGCGGCCTGGAAGCAGCCGGCGTCAAGATTATCGGAACAACACCTGACGCAATCGACCGCGCGGAAAACCGTGACCGTTTTCAGGAAATCGTCACTAAATTAAAACTCAACCAGCCGGACAATGACACGGCAATGGATGTGGAAAAAGCGCTTGTGGCAGCCGAGCGCATCGGCTATCCGGTACTTGTTCGTCCTTCCTACGTGTTGGGCGGCCGTTCTATGGAAATTGTTTATGATGCAGAAACACTGCGGGTTTTTATGGCCAAAGCCTTGCTGGTTTCTCCCGGTCACCCGATTTTGATCGACAAATTTCTGGAAGATGCCGTTGAAATTGATGTTGATGCCATCAGCGACGGGAACATCACGGTTGTCGCGGGAATCATGGAACACATCGAAGAAGCCGGCATTCATTCGGGAGACAGCGCCTGCATTTTGCCGCCCATTACCATTTCTTCAGCGATCATGAAACTAATCGAAAAGCAAACCAAGATGCTTGCCAAAGAACTTGGTGTTATCGGGCTGATGAACATTCAGTACGCTGTTAAAGATGGAATTTTGTATGTGCTGGAAGTAAATCCCCGCGCGTCACGGACAGCGCCTTTTGTGAGCAAAGCCATTGGCGTACCGCTGGCGAAACTGGCCACCAAAGTCATGTTGGGCAAATCTTTGAAAGAATTGGGATTTACCGAGGCCCCGAAACCAAAGCATGTTTCGGTTAAGGAAGCCGTATTCCCCTTTAACCGTTTCCCCAATGTTGATATTCTGCTGGGGCCGGAAATGAAATCCACCGGCGAAGTCATGGGAATTGATCATTCCTTTGGCCTTGCTTTTGCCAAATCACAAATGGCCGCCGGATTTAAAATGCCGTCAAAAGGCTCTATATTTATCAGCGTTCATGATTATCATAAGGATAGAATAATACCTGTGGCTAAGTCGTTTCAGGAGTTGGGATTTAAGATATTGGCAACTGTCGGCACCGCGAAGCATTTGAAAAATCATGGAATTGAAGTGTCCATAGTTCATAAGGTGAGCGAAGGCAGACCTCATGTTGTTGACCATATCAAAAACGGTGACATCCAGATGGTGATCAATACCAGTGTGGGGCGGAAATCGTCGCGGGATGCTTATCACATCCGCCGCGGCGCGTTGACTTATAATATTCTTTATACCACAACTCTGGCCGGAGCCAGGGCTTTGAGTGAAGCAACCAAAGCAATTATTGACGAAGATTGGCAAGTATGCTCCTTACAGGAGTATCATAATAAATAGAGATTGCCACGTTCACTGCCGTGAACTCGCAATGACAAATGAGGATGAGAAGGTATTTATATGCATACTTATAATTTGAATGAGTTCGGTCGTCCGCGGGAGGAATGCGGTATTTTTGCCATTTATGGCCATGAAGACGCGGCCAGATTAACCTTTTTTGGCCTTTTTGCTCTGCAGCATCGCGGTCAGGAATCAGCCGGTATTGTCAGCTCCGACGGTTGTAACGTCTCAGAACATAAAGGTATGGGGCTGGCTTCTGATGTATTCAAAGAAGCAACTCTGCAAAAACTCCCCGGCAAATTGGCTATAGGACATGTCCGATATTCCACAACCGGCTCTTCAACACTTTCCAATGCCCAGCCCTTTCTGGTTCATTTTGGCGATGAATATTACGCACTGGGACATAATGGTAATATCCTCAACGCGCAAAAATTGCGTGAAGAGCTGGAAAGCAGCGGTTCTATTTTTCAATCCACAATGGACAGTGAAGTAATTATTCATCTCATGGCACCGCATTTAAAACATGGTTTGGAAAAAGCACTGGTTACCGCGCTGGCCCGCGTGGAAGGCGCTTATAGCCTCATCATGTTGACTCGGGATAAAATTATTGCCGCCCGCGATACGCGGGGCTTTAAGCCTTTGGCGCTGGGAAAGTTGAACGGCAGTTGGGTTGTCGCCTCCGAGACCTGCGCTTTTGATTTGGTGGATGCTCAATATGTTCGCGATGTCGAGCCCGGTGAAATTTTGATTATCGATCAGCATGGAGTCAAGAGCCTCAAGCCTTTCCCGGCGGTGAAGCATTGTCACTGCATTTTTGAGCTGATTTATTTTGCCCGTCCCGACAGCCAGATTTTCGGTCAAAACGTTTATTTATACCGTAAAAGATTGGGGCACGAACTTGCGCGCGAATACAGACCGGATATAGAGATTGTTATGCCCTTCCCCGATTCAGGAACCTATGCAGCTCTGGGATATGCTGAAGAAAGCGGCCATACTTTTGAGATGGGCATGATTCGCAATCATTATATCGGCAGAACCTTTATCCAACCGACCCAGCTGATGCGCGATTTTGGCGTGCGTGTGAAACTCAATCCCGTAAAGCCGCTGCTTGCCGGGAAAAAAGTTTTGATAGTTGAAGATTCGATCATTCGCGGCACGACCAGCCGCAATCGTGTAAAAAATCTGCGGGAAATCGGCATCAAGGAACTGCATATGGGCGTCAGTTGCCCGCCAACACTCTATCCTTGTCCCTATGGCATCGATTTTTCCTCTAAGGGAGAACTGATCGCGGCAAAAAAAGAAAATGAAAAAGCCATCGCCGAATTCATCGGTTTGGATTCTCTGCACTACCTGACGGTAGAAGGTATGCTTAGAGCTACCGGAATGCCTGAAGACTGCTTCTGCCTCGCGTGCTATACAGGTAACTACCCCATCGCTCCACCGGAGAAGATTGATAAATTCTGCATGGAAATTAAATGAATTTTCCGCAAGTTCTTGTTGATCATAATAATTCTTCTTTACAAAATAACAAGATTTGTTACCCTTTAGTCGAAATAATCAGGAAAATCGAAGTTCGTATATTAATTGTTGGACTCAAGAATGAGCATTGATGAAGCAGACATTAAAAAAAATTCTATTATTTTTTATCATACCAATGGCCTTGGAAGGTTGTAATATGCAAAACAAATTTCTTTATTTCCCCAGCTCTGATCCACCATCCGCGAAATTGCTGGCGGCGGAAAATTTGAAACTCTGGCCGGCTACATATGCGGATTATCGGGGCTTAATCGCCGCCAATGAAACATCTGCGCCAAATGGAACCATTGTGCTTTTTCACGGAAACGGCGGCACGGGTCTTGATAGAGGATTCTATTTAGAGCCGCTTGCGAAACTGGGTTTCCGGGTCATTCTGGCCGAATATCCGAAATACGGAGGCCGCCCGGGCATTGTGGGAGAAAAACCATTTGTCGCCGACGGCTTGGAAACGGTTCGACTGGCCTACGAACAATTTGGAGAGCCGCTTTATCTTCTGGGAGAATCTCTGGGCTGCGGCGTTGCCGCTTCTGTTGCCAAACAAACTTCTGTGCCCATCGCCGGTGTAATATTAATAACTCCCTGGGACACACTTGCTTCTGTCGCCAAGTCTTTATTCCCTTTTCTTCCCGTAAAAATGTTTTTGACAGACAAGTATGACAGCATTGAAAATTTGAAATCGTTTAAAAAAAATATTTCCGTGGTTGGCGCAGAACGTGATGAAATCCTTCCAATCAAACACGCCCATAACTTATATAATTCACTCCCTGATAACAAAAAACGTATGTGGATCATCAAAGGGGCCGGCCATAACGATTGGCCGTTTTA
>Ga0209777_10005800_pt1 | contig 14123 bp, 15 predicted proteins | sample FrelakmetHBP12HB_FD_187147 | JGI IMG/M metagenome (GOLD analysis project Ga0209777, IMG submission 187147) | Freshwater lake sediment microbial communities from the University of Notre Dame, USA, for methane emissions studies -HBP12 HB (SPAdes)... | ecosystem: Environmental > Aquatic >...
CCCCCACCATCAAATTTCTTTTTGATACTACCGCCCTTTTTATACCCGCCAATAATGCCAGACAGGTCCGCATCAGTTTTAGCACCCCGGATTATCCCGGGATATTCGGTCCACATACGTCTATTATCGGCAATCCTAGCTGCTTCTTTAGCCTCAGCCGCAGCATCCATCCCCGCAGTAGAAGCGCTCCTTGGTCCTCCTCCTAGAGCGATAGCAGTACCGCCAGCAGCAATCGGCCCCATCATGGCCCTAGCAAGCCCCTGCGTAGCAGTCTGATCTTGAGTAGCCCGTGCAACTTCATCGTTTCTTGCGTACTGCGCACGATCCTGATCACTGCCACGAAGCGCCCGCATCATGGAACTATCGGGCAAATCACTATCCCCCATCGCATCCATAGCTCTAGGGTTGTTCCTACTTGCCGATACAGTTACTTCAGGCATGCCCTGATTACGCCTAGACGGCCCCGGAGTAGCCTTGCCCGCAGCAGCTTCTTCTTTGCTCTGGGTAGTATAGGTTTTTCCATTCCACTCAAACGTATCATCCCCAGCAGCGCGATGGGCTTTATAAGCCTGCCCAAACGACACAGACCCGCCATCATCAAATCGTTTGGTATTCTTGGTATACCGCTGACGTTTATTAGTTAGACGTTTCGGTTCTGTCTTCACTTTACCACCCTTCTTTAAACGCAGCCATGGCCCCGGGAGGCATATTGCCTAGCCTCCTCATCCAATCTCGGCCATCCATTTAACGTACTTTACCCTTGGTATGCCCTTTCTTAGCGGCTCCATCACGACTTTTGTTCGGCCCAATCATACGCTCCGAACCCGGAGTAGTCGGCTCACCCGGACCCACATGCCCGCCCGTGTAATAGTGGTGATGAGAGTGGTGATGAATACCACCATGACCATGATGCACATGACCGCCATGCTTCATGCCGGGAGGCGCTATAGCCGGACCTGCTGGGCCTGCACCCATCGGTCCCTGCGCACCCATCATGGCTGCAAGCGCAGCGGGAGGAACTGGCGACTTCGGACGCGCCATGCGAGCCGCACTAACTCCACCACGCTTCATGTGCTTCTCGTGATGTTTTACATGCCCGCCCTTCTTCATGCCAAAACCGGTCTTTGCAGTCTCGATTTTTCCACCGTGCTTGTAGCCCATCTCTTTGTGTTCCGACTTTTCATGCTCCAACACACGTTTTGGGGCATGTCCACGCTTCAACGCCTTCATTTCAGCGTCAGCCATTGCCTTAGATTCTTTCATTTCGCCACCTTTGTTGAATTTCTTGCCTTTATCGGCTTCAGAGAAGTCTTTACCAACAGATTGAGGGATCCCAACCTTCCGTGCGAAGGTTGGGTTATGGGCAACCGCTGCCATAAGACGGTGCTGTTTGGAACTACTACTTGGCACCGTGCATCTTCCCCAACGTCTGCGCCAAACGCGCCCTCTGACCCAGTTTTCCCGGTTTCGATGCGGCCTTAGCTAGCGTTTTGGCCGGGATTTTTTCGCCTTTGGGCACTTTTAGCTGCTCATGCAATGCTCCGGGCTTTTTAATAGCCCCGGCAATCCAGTTTTTCTTTTTACTAGCCATTATTAACCCGCCTTAATTACGAATGCCTGAAGCTGCCAAGACGCGCTAGGCGTCGCAGTAGTAGTGCAATTTACCGTCACCGTAGTGGAAGTGGTAGTAGCTACAATCCCAAGTATCGCCTGTCCAGACAATGAGCTATACAACGTAGGCTGTGCAGAAGACAATACCGTAGCCGTGGGAGAAGAAATAGTACCCAGAGCGTTATTCAAATCTATAAAGCCCGCCACGACGCAAACGTAATCCCCTACCGCCGTAGTTACCGTTACAGAACCAGAAACCGTTCCCGAAGTAGTCTTGGTACCCTGCGCGGTAACAGCGGTACCGAACGGAGTTGTTTGGCTGACCCCTGTAAAATACGCACCCGTTACTGATACTTCATCTGGCGCGGTGCTTGCGTAGTTATAGTGAAGATTAGCTGTTGTTGCTGGGGTAGGAGGAGAAAGTACGTACCAAGAAGCTAATTTAAGACGGGTATTGGCGCTAATAATATAGCTACCATTCTGAGTATAGACTGATGTACCTCCGCCAATCTGCTGAATAAAACCAGAACCAGTAGTGGCGGTCAGATTAGCCGCAGCGGCTCCAAATAACCCACCAGAAACAAGAGCCAGATGAGTGCCCGTAGGTGGGGTATATGTAGCCGATACAGCGCCAGCCGCAAAACCAAAATCGCCTGTAACCCCATAAGCAAAGCTTACAGTGGGTGTACCGGCAGCAGCCGCTGCACGGTAGCTTGGTAGGCTATTACCAAACCCGAATGGCATTTTAGTAAATCGCTACCAAGTTAGTTGCGGTAGTGGAAGTTGCCCATACCCGCACGACCTGAATCGGAAGGATAGACCCTGCCGTCAACCCCTGAAATACAACCTGATCCCCCGTAGGAGTCGTGACCTGAATATTGCCTGCGCCGCCCACATATATAACAGACGTATATGCCAAGTTAGCCGTGTCGCTAGGCGTCACAGCTTTAGCACCAGCCGGATACATCGGGAAGGTCGGGCTAGGATTAGTCTTACCTAAAATCTGCGCCATTATCTCACCCTCAATTAAGCAGGGCTGGGGTTACCAGCCCTGCCAGTATCCAGCTATTAGTACGTAGCAACCGGTGGGTTGGCAATCGGGCTAGTCGGCGTCTGCGGGTACCACGAACCGTCCGGGTTACGAACGACATAACTAACCATAAGCCCAATCGATCCGCCAGAAATTGCGGGAGTAGTACCGCCAGTAAACGTAAATACAAGCTGAAGCAGGGTATCTGTCGGACCCGTATTAGTAATCACGCTGACGTTGCTCGACGCAACAATTGGGTTAGTCGAAGCAATCGCAGTGGTCGTACTTCCAAGAGCGTAGTTACCCGCCGTAGGAAGAACCGTCGTATTGGCCGAAGAACCAATATTGGCAATATTCTGAGCCGACGCATACGTCGATCCCGGAGCACCAATCAAGTTAACCGCAATCTGGAACCCCGTGGGGGATCCACTAAAAGACAGTGCTGTGTAAATGTTCAAATCGATATTGTCGATATATGCGCCTGCCGGGAGCACAATCGGATAATTGACACCAGACGCAGAGTAGGTCGGGATAAAGGTATACGGGAAAGACGCAGCGGGAATCGCCGTCAGAACCGAGGCAGGGATATTAATAAACTGAAGCGCATCACCGGCTCCGGTATTACGGTAACTGCCGCCAGTACCCGGCTGAAGAAAAGTCGCGCTGGGGGTAGCCGAAGTGGCAACAACCGGGTTGTTGTTCTTCTGCGTACCAGAAAGGATAGGACCAAGGAAAGTCTGCAAACCCATGATAAATCTCCTAATGCACTAGTCGCTATACAGTTTGTGCAACATCCGCTAGGTCGGTCTGTATAGCTCAAAATCCCTAGGAAAAGGGGCTAGGTATTATCCCAGCCCCTCATCGCCGTTAGGCGCAGCCGAACACGCCCAGCGGGTCACTCCAGCCGAAGCTATAACGCTCGCGGCTCTTGTAACGCACGTTGCCCGTGTCGAAGTCTCCATCCATGGAGTTCTGAAGCGGGGTACGCACGAAATGCTTCAGGCCATTCGGCACGTCCGTGAGCAGGTACCAACCGTGGGTATCCGTCAAGAAGTGGTTGACCTTGAAGCCTTCCGGAATCGCGCCCATGCTCTTCAGAGCATTGATGTCGTTGTCCGAGGTACCGACGCGAAGCTCGGTGTCAAGCAGGCGCTTGGCAACGAACATGTTGTTCGGGGGGACAACCAGCTTGCGGGGCTTGGCCGCGATCAGCAGGCCACGCTCATCAGTCCAAGCAGCGATCTGGATAACGGCGGCTTCAAGCGAAGTCTCGTTAAGATCCGGAGCCGTGGAGAACGTGTTGCTGTTCGTGCCGCCATTAACCAGCGGGTGGGCCGTGCTAAACAGGGGGACGCCATCGCCGCCCGTGTACTGAGTGTTGAACCCGTTGTTGACGATAGAAGCAGCTTTAACCTGCTTGGTATACGCCATGGCGCGGGCCAGACCCTTCGTGTACCGCTTCGACAGACTGTCGTACAGGTTGTCCTCAATCGCCTCTTCGGTGATCGAGAAGCCCAGAGCAATCGTCTCGTGGTTGTAACGAGCGGTCCAAGCTTCCTGCGCATTGTCGTACGCAATCGCCTGACCTTCATTCTTGACCGGAGCCGCGTTAAAGCCCGACAGCTTGGTCTCTTCTTCAAACGAACGCTCCGAGGTTTCAGTCTCGTACAGTTCCTTGTGTTCCTCACCATAGGAAGCGTACTCAAGACCGAACAGAGCGTTCAGGCCGGGGAGCAGTTCCTTGAGAAGTTGTGCGCGTGAAATAGCCATTTATATGCTCCCTTTATTAGACGCCAGCAGCGTTCATATAGCTGTGGTAACCACCAGACCAGCTAACGATCACTTCCGGGTAACCCACAAACGTCATGTTGACGGTGCTAGCCGCCGTGATCGCGTTGGCAATCGTGACGGTCGTACCGTTGACGTTAGTGACATAGTTGTAGTCGCCGGGGTAACCGCCCGTGGTGTAGCCCGTACCAGCCGTGTTCGCCACGATAATCTGCATACCAGCCTGAAGGCCAGTAACCGCAGCACCCAGCGTAACCGTCGTGCTGGACGAAGTACCCGAACCCGACAGCGTGACCGCCGTATCCGGAACAAGCTGCACGATACGCATCGAACCCGCCGTATTACGAACGATACCCGAACCGTTGGTCGGGGCGGCAATCGTGGACACGCCCGCAGTCGAGTCGCCCGTAGCAGTGCTACCAACGCCGATATTCACCGGATTGACGCCCGTACCGACATATGCCTGCGAGGCATAGCCAAGCGCCGAGGGAGTGCTGGACGCACTACCCGAAGCCTGCGCGTACACCGCCGTACGGAAGCAAGCCTGCGGATCATCGACCACATAACCAACCGCGTCCTGCGCGACGGTGTTAGCAGCCCAATACTGGTAACGATTCTTGCCGTAGATCGGACCACCCGAAGTCGAGTATTCCGCGCCCACGAACACACCCAGCGTACCGGCGACAGCCGAGTTAGTGCTGTAAACGATACCGCTCTTGATCAGGGTACCAGCCGCAAGGCCGACCGGATCACCATTAAACACGTTCGTGTTGTACGCTTCAGTAATCGGAATCATACGGGTAGAACCCGAATAGACCCGACCGCCGATCAGGTTAACGGGCTTCAGCCCGTAACCAGCCGAAACAGTAGGATAAGCCATTAAAGTCTCCTAAAAATTAAGATTTATTACCACGGCCAAACGCTGCACCTTTAGTGGTGGTCGAACGCTTCTCGTTGAAAAGAGGCATTCGTTCGTCCTGCGACCGCATAAAATTGTTGTCCACAGCCTCCATCTGAGCCTGATTCTGCTTCGCAAAGTAATCTGTGCGCTGCCTAACCATGTCTTCGGGAGTCTTGCAAAGGAGAAGCCCTCCAATCTCAATATTCCCTTTGAACTTGGAATTTGGATCTGAGTGCATCATGAGTTCCGGGTGGTCTTCCGCTTTGCACGGCTCCCAACCCTCACGGAGTCTTGCAGACATATTGGTAGGGTCAGCCTGACCCATCAACATAGTCCGTACCCACTTGAACTTCCAACCCGGAACCGGATTCGGATCAGGCAGAAGCTGCGGGGGTTTCCACGTCATTTCGCGCTTAGTGGTATCGCGGGTTTCGAGTTCACGAGTCAGACGATTTTCAGCCATTGTTGTTCTCCAGTTTCATCAATTCACGAGCGTATGCTTCCGGGGTTAGTCCAAGCTTTTTAGCTATAGACGCCTGAGAGGAAGACAACCGAATCTGACGAGGCGCGGAAGACCGCGTGGCTGGCGCAACAACTGTATTCGTCTTGCGGGGAGATGGAGGTTCGCTCCTCTCTTCCGTTTGCTCTTCCTCGAAATTTTCGGGGAATCGCTTTCGCATTGTTGAATCGACTCGCTGGTAATAGTTATCGCTGCGAGGATCTATACCAGCTTCGACCAGTTCTTCATGCAGGCCCAACGCAAAGGCGGTCATTCCTTTATTCGCCCCAAACCACGTATTCTTCTCCCGCCATGCTTCGGCTTTGGAGTCGGATGGTGCCTTTGGGGTTGCAGGTACCTGTTGTACTTGAGGTTTTACCTCAAAATTATCTTCCTGTAAAGAGGGTTTGAACTGTTTATATTCACGAAGTTTGGACTGCGCGTCATTTAGGGCTATCTGCGCATCGGCAACACTTTTGGCGTTCCCGGATTCGTAAGCCCGTTCCAACGCATCTTTAGCAGCGGCCAGTTCAGCGGTAGCCGATTTGGTTACTTCGCTGATAAAAACTTTTTCCCCATGCCCAAGTCTTTGTTTTAGCTGCTTATTTTCCGCTATGGCATTCTGAGCAAACTGAAGGGCTTCCTCACGTTCTCGGGCGGCTTTTTCTTTTTCCCGGCGCTCGTCATGCCAGACTTTTTTCATCTGGGACAAGCGTTTCTGAACCTTTTCGGAATACTCTTCTAGATCATCCCTTTCAAGATCTTCTACAATCTCTTTAGGGAGAGGGGTGCGATTGCGATCTGCGGGGGGCGTGTCATCGACAATCTCAACTTTAAGATCGTCAACGGGATCTTCTGCGCCTTTTTTAATATCTGGCAATTCAAATTCGGCCATTTTTTACTCCTTAACCTGCGCGGCGGATACCACGGGGGTCTTGAACCACCGCTTCTACCGTGTCGTCATTGATGATGCGCCACTCGGTCCCATGGATAAGAACCCTAGTACCGGCGTAAGCCCTCGTGATAATAAAATCTCCCGCCTTGCACCAAGGACCGGTAGGAAACTTTTCTTTATCGGCGTAAGCCATGTTGCCCAACTTGGCAACATATAGAACCAGCGTAGTCTGGGATTCAGCGTGCACAGTCGAGTCAGCTTTCAGGATGCCGCTCTCATATGAGTCGTCAATCTTGGGGACCATGCACAGGATGTGATATCCCTTGGGTTCCGGGATCTGTTTGGCTTTCTCCCGCGCCTCGGCTTCTTCTCGCGTCTCCAATAGCAAAATATCACTCATCATCATCCTCCATACGTTTTGCAAGGTCTTTGATTATGTCTTTGGCGAAGTCGATACCCTGAATAACCCCGCAAAGTCTGTGGTATTCCTCCGGAGTGGCCCTACCAGTAAGGATGTTGTCGGCGGCAATTTGCCGCCGCTCGTCCAACAACCTAAGCAAGTAATTCAGCCCAGAATCATCCCTATTCATTCTTCAGTGCCCTGTTGGTTTTGCGCCTGCTGGTTTTGTGCGTCCAGCGTAGCGGCGTGTTTGACAAGATCTGCGGCTACCCCATGCTGATGCTTGGCGATATCTGCTCCCATCTGTGCGCCCGCAAGGGTATGTTCCTGCTTGCTTTGGGCGATGTCTTTCCCAATCTTGACACCCTCAAGGTGGTGCCGACTATTGATGTCGTGTTTGCGAAGCTCATGGTCATCGGCCCTACCAGCCGCATCCATAAGATCCTTTTTAGTTTTTGCTTCCGTCTGCATCTTGGCGATCTGCGCCTCAAGCTGTAGCTGCTGCTGCTTGAACTGCTGGTCAGCCTGCTGGGCCTGCTGCTTAAGCTGAAGCTCCTGCTGTTTGATCTGAAGCTCCTGCTGCTGCATCTGGATAATCGGATCCTGCTGTTGCTGCTGGATCTGCTGCTGCTGAGCCTGATTCTGGTTCTGGGCCAGAAGCTGCTGCGCGGCCATTGCCGCAAGCTGGCTGACCTGAACCTCCATCTGCGGGGTTAGATACCCCGGGTCATCCTCATCATCCTCGGTACCGGCAAGGACAACTTGCGGAGGCGGCGGCAGGGTAGCCCCCAGTCTCTGCTGGATCTGCGCCCTGTACTCGAACGCAATGTGCTCCATGATATGGGCGTTGGCCGCAGCCATGATTGCCTGCGCCTGCGGATTCTGCCCCATTACCTGCGCAATCTTCGGGTCGTGCATAGCCGCCATATGCACACCAATATGCGACTGGTGATCTTGGTAGATAAACGCCTTGACCGGCTTGCCGTTCATGAGAGCCATGTTTTCCGAGACCGGATCGATTGGCTTCATATCTTCCTTGAGCGGAATGATCTTCTGGGCGTTTTTAACCCCCAGCGTTTCGATCATCTGCCTGTGGAGATACGGGAGATCATAGATCTGAGGCGCACCTTGAGCCATCTGTATGACAGCCTGATACTGGATAACCCGCTGCGCCATAGTTGAAGCGTTAGGGTCGGAAACAGGAAGAACATCAACATGATCGTAATCGCTACGCTTAGCAGAAGCTGATCCGGTTTCAGGTTCATAATCGTAATCCTCTGCTGTATTGTCACGAATGATTGCCGCAAGGAGCTTGAACTCCTGCTTCATCGTGTAGTGGATGCGGGCCTGAACAGCCGACATCACCTTAAGGACACGCTCAAGAATAGCCAGCGTCGTACCTACCGGGGCATTACCCGACATATCCGACACATTAAGATCCGCCGTGGCAGCGAACTGCCGACCGTCCACCACGACTTTATCCATCAGGGCCATCAGAACCTGACTTGGCTCCTTATAAGGAAGCATCATGATGTTATCGCGGATTGCCCCAGAGGGCAGATCTACATCGCGGAATTCTCCGGGGGCAATAGGCGTATCGTCCCCTTTGACGCGAAGCCCGCGAGCTTTAAGCCCGCCCGGAAGATTGCTGAGCGTACCCGCATCGATAAGCTGGCGAAGAAGCGAAGTCGCTGTCTGGGTATGCCCGCCGATGAGGTGGATAAGCCCGAAATAGTAGAAGCCAAAACCGGGGATGTAACCGTAGTGGACAAAGTGCTGGCGACGGCGCTTGAGCTTGTCTTCTTCTTTCCAGTTGCGGCGGATGGCAAGGACCGTGCTGGTGCCTTTTTCGATGGTGACGACGTACGGGAGCGCGATCCCGGTTTCTTTGCCTTTTTTGTCTTTGTCTTCATAGCCTTCCAGATTTAAGTTGACGTGCATTTCCAAAAGCTGGAAACGATTATCTATCGAAGCTTGGAACCCCTGATCCCGGGATTTTTCTTTCTCAACTTCGTCCATAACTTGAACTGGATTACCCAGATCAACATCACGATAGAAACCTGCAACCTGAAGCTTACGCAATTCATTTTCAGTCTTCCGCATACGGTGCGTAATGCGCTCTGCGGCTTCGATACTGGGTGCGCCATAGGGAACGATTACATCCTCGGGCGGGATAAACGGGGCTTCAGGAAGGCTGATCGAGGGGTTAAAATAAATCTTTTTGAACGCATTACCCGCCAGCGCCACGGTGAGCAGGGTCTTCTCATGCTCCGGGCGGTACTCAGGCATTGCCTCGGTAAGCGTATAGTTCATATCCGCTTCAACGCGCAGGGCGGCATCTTTCTTTTCAGGAGTTTCCTTACCGATGATCTTGGCCCGAACCGGACCCGCAGCGGGAAAAGTCTCCGTGATCATCTCAGCCTGAAATTTGACCGCCGACTCCATGAGGAGCGGGTGGAACACCCCGCTGGCCCCCGGCCACGGCTCGGAGCGGGCCTCGTACTTCAGGCCCAGCAACTTCAACCCCTTGACGTAGGTATCCAGCCAATCCTTGCGCCCCGCAAGATCCGCGTCATAGTCCCCCAGCAAATCGCTGGCAATGGACATTAGCTGCCCCTCGCTTATGTCCTCGGCAATATTGGAGTCAAACTCACGCTCCCCATGCTCCATGTGCATTTCAAAGCCGGGACCAGAAATATGGACTGCCTCGGGATCTACAACTTCTACCGTGATCGGGTCAGCTTCGGAAAGAGAGCCAAGTCCCGACGGGGCTTGGGATAGGGATTTGTCTACACTCATTGTTTTCTTGCTCCAAAGCCGACGCCAAATTTACGAATATCTTTGCAGGGCAGGGCTGCATCTATGATCCAGTACTTCCAGCCCAGCGTATACCATGTACCTGTTTTGCCAATATAGACAAACCGGCAAAAGATACCCTGCCAGATAAAATAGAGATTGCCCCACCTGCGGTACTGGATCTTGCCCATCTGCGGCGGGGGGTTGAGTACTTTGATGAACCGGAGGTTATTTACCGAGTTCCTGAACGCCGCCCAGACCCAGCGCCGTTTAAACACACCCCATGTGGGGTGCAGTATCCGGTACCAATTAGGGTCATACCCATCTTCGTCATTGCCAAAAAGCCAGAGCCACCGGGGGGCCGAAAAAATATTAACTCCGGTAAGAGACAACTTGGTTTTGCCAAACAAGATCGCCACGGGGGTAACAAAAAAGCCAACTACCGTCAGGGCCAGATTCAAAATCAGGTATGCCAGACAAAACAGGAAGCCCAACAGCATGGCTGGATAGACCATCAGTAATACCCCTGCATCCGCGCTCTAGCGGATCTGAATCTTGGAACTGGATCTGGCTCGTCGGAGTCAAGGCGTATAAACCCGCCACGGCGATACCGCAGCAAGGCTTGGGTCATGGAGTCCACAAGGTCGTCATGCTCGCCGGACGGAAAGCTGGCAACCTCTTCAACTAATTCTTCTGCCCAATGAGTATTAGGAACCCATACCCGCCCGGACGCAAATATATCAGCGACGGCATTAAGGCGGGCAATTTTGTCGTTACCCTTGGAAGGGGTAAACTCCTGCACCGGAATACCCATGGCCCGAAGCTCAAAAATAAGGGGGCTACCTGCGGCCTTGGCCTCGACGATCAGGCTGTCTGGTTTCCATTCCTTCCACTCATTAAAAGCTGTTTGCTTGAGTTCCGGAAACTCCATGCGCTCTTTGAACGCATTGAGCAGGATAATGTTGGACTGCATCTTGCCGGTGTCGTCCGGCTGCTGAAACACGCCCCATGTGGTACAGGCCGAGTAGTCGGCTCGCTCGGTCTTGAGGAACGCCGTATCCCAAGACATTATCAGGAACTCGCAGAACGGAGGAGTATCTTCCTCCCACACGTTCCACCATTCCCGTTTGATAATAGCCGCTACATCTGAAGTGGGGGACTGCTGGTACTGCGCCATCCATTTGGAATTGGGAAGCTCGTTGCGCAGCGCCTCAAGTTCTTCAAAAGGCCAGAACTGAGGCCAGAGGGGTTTCCCAGAAGGTAGAAGTGCTGGAAATTCAATCACTTCCCATTCCTCGCCAGACCGCTGAGCAGCGGCCTTGACTACCTGCCCTGTCAGGTCTTTCTTACTCCATCTGGTCATGACTATGACAATAGCCCCACCCGGTTGCAGACGCTGCCGGGGGCCAGAGGTATACCACTCATAAGTTTTGTCGTAGATGCCGGGGTCTGTCTCGGCTAGCGTTGCTTCCTGCTCGGAATGAGGATCGTCGATAATGAGAAGGTCAGCACCCTTGCCAGTGACCGCACCGCCAATACCAATAGCAAAATACTCACCAGCATGACTAGTAGCCCAACGGCCAGCGGCTTTGCTATCAGCTTGTAGGGCGACATCGGGGAATATGTCTTTATATACATCTGAGTCCACTAGGTTACGAACTTTACGGCCAAAGCCCACTGCAAGCTCTGCGGTATGGGAACTCTGGATAATTTTCTTACCCGGGTATAGTCCAAGAAACCAGCTAGGCAGCAGGTAGGATGCGAACTCAGACTTGGTGTTGTGGGTACAGATATACCCCTCCCCCGCCAAGAAGAGTCCATCCTCACGATCCACCTTGATGCACTGCGTATCACCAAACGTATCCAGCTTCTCTACTTTTATGTATCGCCCAAAAGCTGGTTTTGTCTTTAGTGTCCTTACTTCTTTCCTAGGCAGGTTGAATATGTCTGACGCATAGAACGAAATCTTCCACGTGGGTCCATAGGATTTATCCCCAATCTTGGCTTCTGACTCAAGAATGTTGGCTTTGATGCCAAGACTCCTGATCAACTCCGCTACCTGCTCTATAAACGCCCGATTGCTCTGAGCAAAAAAGCACTGCCCGGCTTTGGACACATTACCGTCCGTATCCATAAGCCCCTTGAGCAGGTCCCGGCGTTGCTGCACCCCGGCAGTAAGGTATCCCCTAGGAATGTGTTTGTTACCAAGAACTCCTAACTCCCGAAGCTTTATCTTAAGATCCAAGACCCCAAACGTCATTCGCGTAGACTGATCTGAAGTTGCATACCCACGACGTTCCAGTTCTGGGCGTACAAATACCGAGTCATCGTCATGGCTGGTTATGACTGCATTACTCCTAGACCCATCTCCAAGCCATACGCCGAGCATATAGGGGTCTACAGGCAATTCAGCTTCCGGGTACTGTGCTGGCGCACAGTCAGGTAGACGCGGCAAGCGCGGCAGCTTTGTGGACTTTCCGGAAATGAATTCAGCACCTCCAGTCCGCTTGGTACGAAGTACTTCCCCGTTCTGCCTACGCCACAGATGCTCGGTTGTATACGTGTGGTATACGCTATTCTTCCTACTCAGCCTGACAGTCCATAGATGCTCACTATCCACTACAAGGGACGCTTCATCATCAGTAGTAACTTTATATAGCTGGCGGTTTTTGAACACCCCTGATTTTCCCAGCACCTGCACAGGCACTCCGTCGGGGCCGAACACATAGTCACCTACGGCTATGTCTCGCATAGCCTTCATTCCAGATGTAGTGGGGATTTTCGTGCTGGTCATTATAGCGTGCCGGGGTGGCATATTAATAATGAGTCGCTTGCATTCCCCTTGGGCAACTCGTTCAAAGGCACGGGCCATCTTCTCGTGGTGTCGTCCGTGGATAAACCCCGGCCAGACGTACTTCACATACGCCATGAAATCTTTACGGGCCAAGTCCTTGGTCATGGTGCGACGGGCTTCTGCAACTAGCGCACCTACCTTCTGCCTTGCGGCTTCCGGCATGTTTGGCAGCAGGCGCTCTGCTTCATTCAGCAGGGCTGGGTTCATCTGCGTCTTCTAAAGGCCCTAGTTCTTCATCAAGGTCTATCTCGCCAATGCTTCCAATAGGCTCTTCGGGAACTTCGACATAATCCCCGCCGTATAGCTCCAAAGTCTTGCGAAGCTCTGTCTCAATATCTTGCACCGTGCGGTGGGTCACGTTCACGTCCAATCGTTCATTGAACATACCGACATTGGAAGACTTGCCAAGAAGCTCCAACGCCTTAAGACGGATTTTAGGATCCTCGTCCGTAGTCTCGACTATTAACTTGTTGGTGACGTAGTTACGCAACCTGCGGTGCACGTCCAGCACTTCCTGATCCCACTCCGTGAGAATGGCTTCTAGGTTGGCTATGGTGCCTGACGTAAGTGTCTTGGCAGGGGGCAGGCTTTGCGCTGCCATGATTCGATGAGACTCCCGCTTGTCCTCATCGGTTACTTCGACTTCCAGACCCTGCTCGACCAAAGCTTCGACAGTTTTGAAATAGGCATGGGCCCGCTCGCGGAAGTCGTTTAGCTCTTCTGGCGTAGTGTCAAAGGGGAACGGGATCCCTAGTTCCGGCGATGCAACAATCGGCATGGGAAGTCCGTAATGTCGTTTCGCGGAGTGTATAGGAAATTTTAACTAATACAAGGAGGTGCGGAATCCTATAGGGGGGTGTTCCCTATTAGAGTTTTATGGATGTTAAGGGGGGTAGGGGCAATTTTAAAAAATAGGTACCGGGGGTGCAAATTATAGAGCTTCGCTCTCCTCTGGGGGGCCCCATTTTTATTTCGGGGGGTGCGGGGCCGGTGGGGTCGCGGGATCAGGTTTCTACACTGTAGAAAAGTGTGGGATTGTGCGCGTATGGTATACTCTCTATGTCGAGTCAATAATTAACTGGAGTTTATCAAATGACCACAAGCTACAAGTCTCTCTGCACCGCGACGACCGCGGCCGTTACGACCGTGGCCGCTGCTAAGAATGTCTGGCAATCTATTGTCGCGCCACTCGCGCTCGGCTACTTTTCCACGCGCGAAGCCTTCGAGGCTGGAAAGGATAAGTACATCACCGACGCGATGCTCCCGGCGTGTACCGAACAGGAGCGCGCAGATTACAACGTCGTCCTGCCGAAAAAGGGCTCCGAGGAGTTCGCAAAGTTCTGCGTAGC
>Ga0209777_10005801_pt1 | contig 14117 bp, 9 predicted proteins | sample FrelakmetHBP12HB_FD_187147 | JGI IMG/M metagenome (GOLD analysis project Ga0209777, IMG submission 187147) | Freshwater lake sediment microbial communities from the University of Notre Dame, USA, for methane emissions studies -HBP12 HB (SPAdes)... | ecosystem: Environmental > Aquatic >...
TCGGCAGCCGACTGGCGCGACACCGGCTACGTGGACCGCCTCGCCACGGCCCATCGCGTCCTGAACGTCGATCCGCTCGGGAACGGGCTGAGCGACAAGCCGCACGAGCTCGATGCCTACGGCTGGCCGGCGGTCGCGGCCGACATCGTCGCAGTGATGGACGCCGCAGGGGTCGATCGGGCGGTCGTGTGGGGCTACTCGCGCGGCGCGGCGCTCGCGGGCGCGGTGGCAGCCGAGTGGCATTCTCGCGACTCGACCTCGTCATGCCGCTGGTCCTCGAGTTCCTCGCCTCGCTGCACTGAAGCCTTGCTGCCACCCGCGCGCTGGTCGCCGGGCTGAAAGACTCTGGCCCAGGCGAGGTAGTTGCCGTCCGGGGTCGCGACCCATTCCGGCAGCATGTTGTCCAGCGTATCCTGGAGCCCGGGTTGCACACTGACCGGCAGGCTTTCGCAATAGACTATGCTGTCGGCCGGCAGCTCCCGGACTTCGAACCAGACCGAGAACCCGTCCGCCCCGGTGCCGTGGTTGGCAACTACCGGCACTGGAATCACGTTAGTTCGCTCGAGCACGCTGTCGCTCGGCACAAGAATCGAAACCAGCGCCGCGTCCCGGACCCGCACGAACACCGAGTCGCTGCGTACATTGTTGCTGAGATTCGCATCACCCGTGAACCCGAGCGAGCAGTGGACCACGTTCTTGCCCCGATTGAGCGCAGTCCAGACCGGGAAACGAATCGTACTGTCCCGGTGCAGGGTATCGTGGGTGATGCTCAACGTTCGCGGCGTGCCGCCGATGGTCATCACGGCCTGGTAGGTTTCGGTCGTGGTCCCGTTATTCCGCGTGGTCATCGCCGGCACCAATGCGGTTCCGGAATCCACTATCCCCAGCGGTGCAATGATGCCGGTGACTCCGACGTCCCGGACTCGGACCGTGATGGCGCTCGTCAGTCTGTTGTTGTCCGGCACGTTGTCAGTCGCGAGCTCAGTACTGCAGCCCGCCGCATACGGTCCGCCGCGCGGAAGGCCCGGCGCGCTCGGAAACACAACATAGCGCCTGACCCCGGGCGCGTGATTGTTCACCGCCACCGCCTGGTTGTACAGTGAGCCGGCCGGCCCGATCTTGAACCGCACATTGTAGTTCTGGGACGAGTTGCCGTAGTTCGCGGTCGAGCAGGCCGGCGTTATGGGCAACCCGGAATCGACTGATGCCGGTGGCAGCAGGATCAATGCCGTGCCGACGTCACGCACCCGCACGAAGATGTTCGCGTTGTTGCGGGCATTGTCGCCGTTGTTGTCGTCGTTCAGGCAGGTCGAGCAACGCGCGGTGTAGGTCCCGCGCGTGACCGCGTTCCAGTTCTTGAACCCGACTTTGACGCTCGCGCCCATGCCCAGCACGTTGACCAGAGCGGAGTCGCTGTAGATGAGGCCCGGGTTTACCCACAGCTTGACCCAGAACGTCTCGGCGTAACCGCCCGCATTCCTCACCTGACAGGTGCAGGGCACCACGGTCCCGGAGTCGTAGGTTGTGCTGGAGAGCGGCGAGAATATCGCCGAGCAGTAGACGTCATGGCCGACGACGTTGAACAGGTTGGAGCGGAAGTCGTTGCTGCTGCTCATGTCGCCCGCCAAGCCGGTGGTGCAGCGCGCCTGCAGGCCGTTGGCGACCGTGTCGGCAACCCAGGACTTGAACCCAACCGTAAGGGTGGCGCCCGGGACCAGGTTTGTCACCAGCGTCGAATCCCGGAACCGCTCGCGCCGCGCCGCGGACGTGTCGCGGATTATCATCCGCACGTAGAATGTCGAAGGCGTGTTACCCGGGTTCCAGACCAGCGCCGTGCAGGGAAGTGCGGTGTTGTAGTTGTAGGTCCCGCCGCTGACCGGCTTGGATATCAGGACCGCCGCAGCGTCAATTACCCGCACGAAAGTGCTGTCCACGACGCGGTTGTTGCCGACCACCTGGTCGCCGGAGAGCGCGGTCGTACAGCGCACGCTGTCCCTTCCCCGGGGCAGTGCGGTCCAGAGATTGAAGCCGACCCTCACCGAATCCCCGGCTGCGAGACTGCCGGTCGTTCGGCTGTCGCTCCAGGACGCAATCCTCATCGTCACTGGAACTGCCGCCGCGTCGGTTCCCTGATTCCGGACGTAGGCCGTGCAGGGAACCGAAGTCCCCGAGTCAATCGTTGCCCAGTGCAACGGCTTGACGATGCGGTAAGCGGTCGCGTCGGTGACCCGCACGCGCCCGCTCGCGCTGACGGTGTCATTCACGGGATTCACGTCACCGCCCAGGAAAGTCGAGCAGCGCATCGTGAAGTTGCCGCGCGCGCTCGGGGTCCAAGAACCGAACGTCACGGTCTGGCTGCTCTCGGGCATCACGCTGACCGGCTGAGTACTGGTATAGGACGGTGAGATCCTGAAGGTGACGTTGAAACTGACGGTCTGACTGCCGTCATTGCGCACGGTCGCCTGCGGCGTCTGTGCGCTACCGGAATCAACCAACCCGGGCGGCGCGAGAATGCTCACCGCCGCGACGTCGATGACCTGCGGGCCCAGATAGTAGATTTCCCAGTTGCCGTCGCGCGTGTCGCACCAGACCACGTTCGGATTGCCGTCCCATATGCAGCGCACCGATGCCCGCTCCCTGGTGCCCAGGTCGCTGGTGCTGAGCTGCTGCTGAGCCTGCCACGCCCCGGCGTGCAACCGCCAGCGATAATACACCTGCTCGGTGACCTGACTCGCGTTGTCGCGCCCGGACCAGACCACGTGCACCGCGTTCTGGCTGTCGGTGGCAACCGAGGGAAAGACCTTGTCGGCCAGCGTTGACGTCAATGCCTGGGTATGCCAGCTCACGTCACGGTACGAGTAATACACCTGCGAGAAACTGGTTACATCGTATTCGGACCAGACAACGTGGATTGTCCCAAGCCGGTCAATCGCCACCGCAGGCGGCAGCTTCAGCGTCTGAGTATTGGTTATCCGCTCAGTGTCGCCCCACACGCCCGCCGCACAACGACGGTAGAATATCTGTTCATAGCTGCCGATATGACTGCGGTAGACCACATAGACGTTGCCGCTGCGGTCAGCCGCAATCGAAGGGTACATTTCCGAATTGGGCCCGGGGTCGAGTTGAACCGGCGCCGACCAGCCCGCCGAAGTCCGGCGACAGTAGTATACCTGGTAGACTGAACCGTCGAGCTCGTACCAGACGACGTGAACCGTATCACCGCGGCCCGCGGCCACAACCGGGTTGTACCGCTGGGTCGTACCGCCGGTAACCGACTCGGACGGCTGCCAGCCGGAAATGATGTCGCGCTTCCGGTACCAGATCTGGCGGTTGTTGCTCGGAGTTCGGCCCTGCCAGACCACGTGCAGGTTGCCGGTCGAGTCACTGGAAGCCGAAGGATACAGGTCTTCTCGCCCGGACGCCGAAATCTGAGTGTCTCCGCTCCAGCCCTGGTTGGGCACGTAGAGTTTGTAAAACAACTGCGCAGGCCCCATCCGGAAGTCATGCCAGACCACGCTGATTCGCCCCTGAGCGTTACCGGCCAACGACCAGCCGTTATTTGTGCACGTTCTGGACTCGGCCGCATCGTAGGTCAGACGCAACTCATTCGCCCATGCGGCATGAATATGGGTTACGCCGAGAGGCAGTAGAAATGCCAGTGCGGCAACCAGCAATCGGCTCCAAGGCAGCCTTCTCTCGTCGCCCTTTTGCACGCTCAAATTGACCTCCTTGCCAGAAGCACCCTGACCGCACGCACGCGAGCACGGCCCGGTTCTGACACTAATCGACAAGCAACGCTAGTTCACACACATGGGGCACAAGCCGATTGAGGTCAAGAGGTGGCGGCTCATGCGCCCTTCGCTTTTGAACCTGTTAAATTATCCTGAACCCTCGCTGGCTTGTCAAGGCCCTTGTCATTGCACCAGTTCCATCACCGGTCATTGACCTTGTCCGGGTTCCGGCTATCATTCCTCACGCAGATGAGATTCAGACTGGCAGTGATTGCCGCGTTCGTCGCCCTGCTCCAGCCGGCGCCGGGCGGGTCGCTTGGCGCGCTGAGCACCGCGGGTTATACGACCAATGACCAGCAGGTCTTCGGCCCGGCATTGCTGCGCATCTGGAATGACTCTGCGAGCGGCATCCACCTTGTCTGGAAGGACGCGAACTCAAATCCGGTCTACAACTTCCTGCCGCTCAACGCCGAAGCCTGGCGCTGGTCAAATGGCACGCCCGTCTTTGGCATGCACGCCAGCCTGGGCAACATGGATTGGAATCCGGTGGACCGAGTTCCCTATGTCAGCGGGTTCTTTTTCGACGGGCAGCTCTGGCGCGCAACCTGCGCCTTCGACCTGAGTGCCGGGGCCGGCAGCTTCCGCGCGTTCACGCTGGACTGGTACGAAGACGTCAAATGGAATCTGGGCAGCATCTCCTACGATGCCGGTCGCCAGTTCATCGAGCTCCGCGGCGACAGCGTGGGCAGCCACCGCACTTTCGGCGGAAACTGCCTGGGCCGGGCCGGCTTCTTCCCGAGTCATAACCTGGCCGCATCGAAGACCAACGGCAATCTCGCCGTGTTCTGGACCCGCAACTGGGGCGACAATGGTGGCGACCTCTACCTGCGCCAGTCGACCAACGATGGCTACTACTGGCGTGACACTCTCGTCCCGTCGCGCGCGATTCCGGACTCCTGGCGCAATACCTATCTCGGCGCCTACGGCGTGTATGACCACACCGGCGTCCTGCACATGGTGGTTAACACCTACGACGGTTCGAATCGCAATGCCTCGGCAATCTGGCATTTCTGTACATCGAACAACCCGCAGTGGAGCCTGGTTCATCGCGTCGCCACGTCATCATCTGCGGGCGGCATCACCGATGAAGCCCTGGTTTCCGGACGCCCGTCAATCGGCGAGCGGGTCGCGACCGGCGAGTTGTTTACGGTCTGGGAGGAATTCGACACGACCAATGCGGAGCCTGAAACCGGCATCTGGCGCGCCGACATCTGGGTAGCCAAATCCACCGACCGCGGGACAACCTGGGGTCCTGCGTTCAGGCTCACCGAGCCGGACATCACCAGCAAACGTTATCCGTGCATCGCCCCGATTGTGGATAGCAGCCTGCATGTGACCTACTTGATTGACTCAATCTCCGGCTTCTCGGCCGAGGGCCAGGGCCGGACAACCAATAACCCGGTCGCATACCTCAGAGTCCCGGCCTCGCTCATTCCGTCCGCGATTGCCGAACAGCCGCCTACCGCCTACCGGCTACCGCCTGCCGCCTATCTCCTGGTCTCCCCGCTCGTGACTGTTGCCGGCCGCCCGATTCACATCTGCGCGGAGTTGCCACAAGAGATGCCGGCCCGTCTGGCAATCAGTGATGCCCTGGGACGGATCCTTCTGCGGAGGAAGTTCCGTGGTTCGTTCCACATCTCGTGGAACCAAGCCAATGTCGCCTCCGGTATCTACTTCATCCGGATCGAAACGTCGGACCGGGTATTGAGCCGAAGAGTCGTCCTGACGCACTGACGGGCGTCAGGCGTCTAGCGTATGGCGTTGTGCGTTTAGCGTCCGGCGTTATGCGTCAAGCGTAATGCGTCACGCGTCCTTCGGCTCCAGCTTCTCGATGTACTTCACCGCCGTCTGCCGCGCCAGCCGCCTGACCCGCGCGACATAGTTGGTCCGCTCGGACACGCTGATTGCTCCCCGCGCGTCCAGAATGTTGAACGCGTGCGAGCACTTGATAACGCAGTCATACGCCGGGTAGACCAGACCTTCCTTGAGCAGTCGTGACGCTTCGGTTTCATATCGGTCAAACAACTGCTTGTGAAACTCGATGTCGGCCTGCTCGAAATTGTATCGGGAAAACTCTTCTTCGTTCTGGCGATAGACATCGCCCCACGTATTCCGGTCATTCCACTGCACTTCGAAGATCGAATTGCGGTCCTGGATGAACATCGCAATCCGCTCCAGCCCGTAGGTCAGCTCGACCGGAATCACCTTCAAGTCCACGCTCCCCACCTGCTGGAAATAGGTGAACTGACTGATCTCAATCCCGTTCAACTCGACCTGCCAGCCCAGTCCCCACGCGCCCAGCGTCGGCTGCTCCCAGTCGTCCTCGATGAACCGGACGTCATTCTTGTGCAGGTCAATGCCCATCGCCTCCAGGCTCTTCAGATACAGGTCCTGCACATCCGACGGCGCGGGTTTGAGCAGCACCTGGTACTGCCAGAACTGCTGAACCCTCAGCGGATTCTGGGCATAACGCCCGTCGCGCGGCCGGCGCGATGGCTCGCGATAGGCCACGCGCCACGGCTTGGGGTCCAGCGCGCGCAGAAAGGTCGCCGGGTTAAACGTCCCGGCCCCGACCTCGGAACTGTACGGCGCGAAAATCAGACAGCCCCGGTCCGCCCAGTACCGCTCCAGCGCAAACACAATCTCCTGAAACGTCTTCATCGTTCAATCCACAATCTGTAATCTGTAATCTGCAATCTACAATCCGATATCGTTGGCAATCCCCTGCATCGCTTCCACGCACATCTGCGTAAAGTCCTCCAGGGTCAGACCCAGTTCCGAGCAGGTCGCAATCTGCTCCCGGTTCGCCCCGGCCGCGAACTTCTTCTCCTTGTACCGGCGCAGCACAAAGTCCCGGTCCACCGCGGCCAGCTTCTTGCCCGGCGCCATCAGTGCGGCCGCGACAATCAACCCGGTAATCGGGTCAATCGCGTACAGCGCCTTATCCATCCGCGAGACTGCGGGCACCTTCGCGCAGTGCGCCTTCACCGCATAGACAATCTTCGGGTCCACGCCCTTCGCTTCCAGAATCGCGGCGGCCTTGATGCCATGCTGCTCGAAGTCCTTTGCAGTCTGGTCATAGTCCACGTCGTGCAGCAGTCCAGCCAGGCCCCACATCTCAACGTCCTCCGAGAAATGCCCGGCCAGCTTCCGCATACAGGTCTCGGTCGCCAGCATGTGCTTCACCAGGTTCTGATTCGTCACCATTTGCTTCACCAGCCCCAACGCTTCCTCGCGCGTCACAGAATCTCCTTTCTCGGCATCATCCGCAGATTACGCAGATTCCGCAGGTGCTCGCGTATGAGCGTAACACCCTGCAAGCGAAGCATCCTGCGTTTCGCTCATTCTGCATTCTGACCTAGCCTCATCCGTGTTTATCCGTGTTCATCTGTGGTTTCAATTCTCTCTTTCCTTGCGCAACTGTTCCTTCTGCTTCCTCCGCGAATACGCCTTCTCGTCCCGGTGAATCTGGTCCGGCCGATACAGCCCTTTCGGACGCCGGGCCATGGTCTTGATTACCTCGACCTTGCCCACCGGCAACTCGCGCTTCTTCGGACGAGCCATCGCGCCAATTATAGGCCAAGACGGTTCGGTGTCAACGCCCCGGATGTGCTCGGTATCGAACCGCAGGGGACCCAGAGAGCGCAGAGGCGTGACCAGGAATTCGAAGCGCAAATGTCAAAATGCAAAGTGCAAATTGAACAGGCGCATTTCGCTTCCTCAAATCCGGATTATCGTCCCTGCTGCCTTACTCTCTTCCTCGCTCGCTCCCTTGCTTCCTTTCTGCCCCTCTGCCACCGGACCACTTGACTACTGTTCTTCACACTTCCGTTGCACTCAAGCGACAAATTCGCTGCACCGCGTTGCCATCACCAACATGGCCAAGGCCGACGCTGTAACTATTGATATTGAGTCTGCGTAGGCCATCGAGTAGGAACAGGTGGGGGGCTAGCCCGGGGCTAGCCCCCGGGCGGCCCGGGGGGTGGCCCCCTGGCTGGCCCTCTGGATGGCCCTCTGAGCGACCCTTCGGGCGGCCCCAGTGACTGACCGGTCGGTCATCCATGGGACTGCCCGTGGGCCTGTCCTAAGGGTTGCCCAAGGGATTGTCCAGCCAGTCGCCGTCGGGTCTGTCCCAGGAATTGTCCTCGGTATGGCCCGAGGAGTCGTTCGTGGGGTTGCCCCTGGGATGCTGGAGAGGTTGCCTCACCCTAGGGTCTGGCGTCGGGGTCTTGACTCTCGATTAGCCAAGATGGGTAAGCGTCGAGTGAGCCTTGCTGGAGTCGAACCTGAGCGCCAGCTCTGAACTCTATTTCCTAATTCTCTTCGTTCTCGTGAGTGAATCGGTTTCGGTTGCGCCAGAACGGACAGAACGGGCACTTCGTACCCACGGGATAATCGGAGCCCTCCTCGTGCGGGCACCCGATGATACGGTCGGTAGTGACAATCTGTTGAACGCCGTGTTCCTTCAGGAACGCCCCAATCTCGCTCTGGATTTGCTTGTTGTCCCGAACATCAATCTCGCCCGAAACCCACTTCCTCATCGGGTCCGATTCAGCGTCTTCACTGGCAATGATGCCGACCACGACCTTGCTCGCCGTCTTGTTGTCCGGCCCGTAGAACGCGACCGTTGCCAACGGGTACTTCGGCTTGGACTTCTGTTCTCTCATTTCGCTGTCATCTCTTTCTGCAACGTGGCAGCCATGTCTGTTTCCGACGCGACGAGCGCATCAAGGCCGCATGCCGCCCCATATCGGCCCATAGTCGCGAGAGTTTTGCACTTCGCGCAGTCCCCGCCCGCCGTGACTCCTTGTCCAAACGTCGACGGCTTTCTGAAGAGTGTCATTCCCTGAGTAGTACAGGCAACGGGCCATGTCGCCGGTTCCGTATCGCCCAAGCGCCCGGACGAGGAGCGACTCTGACCCGTCCTTGCCCATTGCGACAAATGCCCGATATGCACCCCCGACAACTGCCAAGTCGCCGGTCTTCAGGGCAGCATTGAACACGACCGCGATGTCGTGAGGGGGTTCAATCGGTGACCGGGAATCGGTCCGGTCCAGTGCCTTAGCTGCACCTCTGCGCACCCAAGCGTTCTTGCTTCTTAAAGCAGCCTTTAGTTGTGAAATTGCCTGGGCCCCCATACGTGCCAACCACATGCTCCCCAGCATCCCCTCCGAACTGTCTTCTGCCAACGACGCAATTACGTAGCGCACTGCGCGAGGGTCGCGCATCAGGGGCCGTCTTGTGTCTGGGTCAGTTAGGCCGGTCAACGAGAGGACCGAGTTCGCCGCCATCGCCCCTACGACACTGTCATGGTCGCTCAGGGCTTTGACCACAAATGGCGCCAGGAGCGAATCACGCGGCACCTCACTCGGGTCGCCGATACCGGGAACGGCAAGATCGGGACCACCGAAGTACCACCCTCGCAGTCTGAGAATCGACCGCAGGGCGCTGCGGCGGACTTGCGCGACCGGGTCTCCAATCAGGCGCATGAGTGGCTTCAACGTTGTTGTGTCTCCCATGACATAGAGCGCAAACGCGGCGTGAGCTCGGATGTCGGCGTTCGCGTTTGCAAGCAACGGAAGGACCCTGGCACGCACCCCGGTGTCCCCGAGCATGCCCAGAGCGATTACCGCGTTCGCTCGCACTATCGGATTGCTGTCTTCAAAGTGGTTGGCCAGCCAGTAGCCGTTCAAATGCGAGATGTACTCCGCAGCCTGCCTGGCATAGAACCGAACGTCAGAGTCAGGGTCCACGGTCTGCATCAGCAACGGAACGATTGCGCCAGTGCCTTCTGGCACGAATTGCGCAAGCGAAAACAGGGCATTGATTGCCTCGAGCCGAGTCTTGCGATCACGGTCGCTCAGTTCTGCAGCGAGCGGACTCACCGCCCTGCGATCACGGGTCCTGATCAGCGCGTGCACTGCGGACTGCCGAAACATCGGCGAGGAATCACTCAACTGGGCAATCAGTCGTTCGACACGACTCGTATCCGGCAGAGCTTGCTCCTTGTGAGATACGAAGTGGTGCGTGTCCGGCATGGCCTGCGCCCTGCTCCGAACGCAACAGCCTGCCGGAAGACAGCCGCACAGCACGACGCAGAAGACGAGACGGTCGAGGGGAATTCGGGACGCTCCCACACTCCCAGCTGCTATCTCACTGATTCGCACTTCATTGCTCACTCTGATCCAGTGTCTCAGAATACCGAACCCGCACGGCAAGTCAAGCGGGGAAGACGCACAACGCTCGACGCATTACGCTCTACGCCAGACGCAAGATGCATGGCGGAGGAAGTCAAAGGTCAAAAGGCAAAACTCAAAGGTAAGCAAGTTGAGTATGGGAGCAAGAGAGCTAGGGAGCGAGAACGCGAACTTCGAAGTGCAATCGAGGAATCCGCTTTCATACCGCCGCCGCCTCTTGCCGAACATCGCGCAAAAAACGCGTTATCGCCAACGAGCCAGTCGTTTTCGGAGACGAAGACCGAACTGAGACTCAGGTCATGTTTGAGCGAGAGCCGGGACAGAATCCCCGATGCCCGGTCAACTTCGGCGCCATAGGAACCGACTTGCTCAAGGACAACCAGGACATCAAGGTCCGATTCGCCGTCCGCGTCACCCCGGGCGTAAGAGCCGTGGACGTAAAGCCCTTTCAGCCGTGCGCCGTACAACTCCCCTGCGCCGGCTCGGAGTTCGGAGAGCAATCGCGGGTCAAGCAGCGGCAACCGGCGGGCTGCATCCGACACGACCTGCGATTCGGCTCGGTTCTCTTTCTCCACAGGGCATTATGTGACGCAGGCTGAATACGGTCAAGGAGAATGTAAGCATGACTGAGCCAGGCCGAGGGACGCGGAGCAAATGCCAGTCGGCAACCGGAATCGGGACTCCTTGGACAGCCTCTACGAAGACTCTTGGGAAGCGAAATCCCGGGACAGCGGTGAAGACTCTTGGGTGCAATCGAAAACCCTTGGGACAGCCCCTGGTTTCGCGGAACTAAACCGGGGCAGTCCCGGATTTCGCTGGGACAGTTCCGGGTTTCCTGCTCCGAAGAACCTGTGTAATCCGTGAAATCTGTGGATGAGAAGGGGAATCCGGGGAGAAAGCGAACAGCCCGCAGTGCATCTGCGGGCTGTCGAATGTCGAATACGGGATTACTGCTTCGTGCTGAAGAGAATGCTGAGCGAAGTCTTCTTCTTGTCGCTGTCCGCCGCGACGGTAATGACCGCGGTCTGCTTCTCATCGGCGGTGGAATAACCCAGCACGGTCCCCTTGTCGGTCTCCATTGCCATAGACGACTTCCACCCGGCCAGCGCACTCTTGTAGAAGGCGGTAACACTGGCGACCGGGTCGGCCGTCTCAAAGACATAGCTCGTGCCTTGCCCGCCTTCACCCGACATCGAGAACTTGGCGACTGCTTTGGCGCCCGGATAACGCAGCGCCTCGGGCAGGCCGGAGATGTCCACATTGCCCAAGGCCCCGAGGTCAACTTTGGCTTTGCCGCCGGTCGCGCCCTGGATTGCCTTCTCGGCAATCTTCTTGCCCAGGGACTGCGATGCCTTGCGGCAACTGAAGCTGGCGACGACTGCGAAACTCACCAGCAGGCATGTCACGACTAACAGACTCTTGCGCATAAAGAGCCTCCTTTCATTTCGGTCATACTAGCATTCGCGCGCGGGATAGTCAAGCGCAAATCGAATCCGCAGATTACGCCGATTACGCAGATTCCCCGGAACCGAATCTACCACAGAGGCACAGAGAACCTCGGAGGTCACAGAGAAGCGTAAGCACTTGGAACTCGGGATTTGGTTGGATGTTGGGACTTGGGATTTCGACGCGCCTGGTCAGGAAGCGCGGCGAACTCTGAAGGTCTCGACGAGCCGAACCGGATTGTACGATTGCTTGGCCTGGCGCAGGCCCGGAATCCCCAGGTCCTGCTCCCGGTTCACGTACTTGAACCTCTTCGCCTCGTGCCGGCAGAATTCGTTGTTGATAACCGCGTAGACCCCGACCAGCTTCGCGTCGGCCTTCTCGACGTGGACCACCAGGGTCTCCTCGCTCAGGGCTTCGCCCAACTCGAAGGCGACGATTGAGCCGCCCACCTCGATTGCTCCGCCGCGCAAACCGAATCCGGCAGGCGATAGGCGATAGCCGGTAGCCGTAGAACTCAAGGCCGTGTAGTTCTCGAGCATTTCGACTACCGCCTCGCGCTCATGGCTCAGGCCTTCGTCGCTCTGACACGACCGGTCCAGACACCAGTGTTCCTCGAACTCCAGGCACTGCTTCGCCAGCTCCGGAGTCACCTCCAGGTAGCGATAGTCATGCTCGGATGAGAACCGCTTGATGAAGTTCCGCTTGGCATCGTACTTTCGGCCCGGCAGGTCGATCAGGTCTTGCGCGTTGTACAAGTAGTCTGAATTGTCCCGGTCGCTGAGCACTTCATGACCCGGGTCGCCCTGGAACAGTGCCGCGGTATTCCACGACAGGTACTTGAATTCGACCGGTCTCCCCCATTCAAGACGCAGGCACTTCTCCATTGCCCCGCGCTGGTCCCCCTCGCCCAGCGGCTCCAGAAAGACCAAGCGGTCCGGCAGGTCCAACGAGACCAGGACGATATTCTCAAGCTGAGAAACCCGAGTGTTCCGGCCTTTGCGCCACGCGAAGATGTTCGTGAACGTGTACTGCGAGACTTCGGGCTGACTCTCGGCAAACAGCCGGTCGAACAGCGGCTTGTCATCAAGGACCAGCGGCCGGAAATCCGGAAATTCAGGTATCATCGGCCGTGTTGGCGAACGGATTACCACAGAGGGCACGGAGAAGCACAGAGGTCACAGAGGAAAATACTCCCTGAATCATCTCCGAGTGCTCTGTGTTCTTTCTCTGTGGCTCTGTGGTAGATTCGGTTCCGGGAAATCGGCGTAATCGGCGTAATCGGTGGATTAGTCAGCCCAGAGCGGCACGACCTTGAACTGGTTCACGTCCACCAGTCCTTTGTCGGTCAGTTTCAGTTCCGGTATCACCGGCAGGGCCAGGAACGACAGCGCGGCGAACGGGTTATTCAACCGCACGCCCCAGTTGCGCGCCGTTTTCATGATGGCGTTTACCTGCGCCACGACTTCCTCGGCCGGTTTCTCGGACATCAGGCCCGCAATCGCCAGCGGCACCTCGGCCACGACCTTGCCTTTGGTCGCGGCCACGAACCCGCCCCCGATTGCCACGAGGCGTTTCGCGGCCACCAGCATGTCTTTGTCATTAGTGCCGACCACGATGATGTTGTGCGAATCGTGGGCGACCGATGAAGCCAGCGCGCCTTTCTTCATTCCGAACCCGGCGACCAGTCCCAGGCCGACATTCCCGGTCTTCCGGTGCCGCTCGATGACGGCCAGCTTCAGGATGTCCCGCTCAGTATCCGCCACTACCTGCTTCCGCTCGACTCTGGGTTGAGCCAGCCACGTCGTGGTCACGATTTGGTCCGGCACGAGCCGGATGACCCGGGCTTCGCCGACTTTGGCCGGAATCACGAAGTCCTTCGCTGTGAATGTCCGAGGATTCATGGACTTGAGCACGCTCTTGTCCTGATGCCCGGCAAGTTGGACCTGGAGTCTGCCGCCGGTCACGACCGTTTTGCCGGATTTGATGACATCCGTAACCTGGAATTGTTCCAGGTTCCCGACAATCGTCAGGTCCGCGACGAACCCCGGTGCAATTGCGCCCTGCTTCTTCAGCCCGAAATACTCGGCGACATTGAGGGTCACCATCTGCACCGCACTCACGGCGTCGAGTCCGAGGGCCAGCGCCTTGCGCAGCACCGCGTCAAGATGGCCTTCCTGCATCAGTTCGACCGGGTGCCGGTCGTCGCTCACGAACATGCAGCGCCGGGAGTTGCAGGCATGCAGAATCGGCAGGAGCGCGTTCATGTTCCGGGCGGCCGAGCCCTCGCGCATCATGATTCGCATCCCGGCCCGGAGTTTCTCGCGTGCCTCTTCCCGGGTCGTACACTCGTGGTCCGAACCGACCCCGGCATTGACATAGGCCTGCAGCGCGTTCCCGCGCAGACCCGGGGCATGGCCGTCAATCGGCTTGCCGGCCTCGCGCGCCGCATCAAGCTTCGCCTTCGCGTCCGGGTCCTCGCTGATGACTCCTGGAAAATTCATGAACTCGGCGAGTCCGAGCACACGGGGCAGTTTCAGCAGCGCGCGGATTTCCTTCACGCCGATTATGGCGCCGCTGGTCTCCATCAGAGTCGCAGGCACGCACGACGGAGCCATGAAATAGAAGTCGAGCGGCAGGGCCTCAGTCGCGCGCAGCAGATAGTCAATTCCCTTCATGCCCAGGA
>Ga0209777_10005802_pt1 | contig 14116 bp, 11 predicted proteins | sample FrelakmetHBP12HB_FD_187147 | JGI IMG/M metagenome (GOLD analysis project Ga0209777, IMG submission 187147) | Freshwater lake sediment microbial communities from the University of Notre Dame, USA, for methane emissions studies -HBP12 HB (SPAdes)... | ecosystem: Environmental > Aquatic >...
TGAAGGGCGGTCAGGGAGAAGTAGAGCTGAAAAAGAAATTAATAAAAATTGGCAAAGACAGTTCAAACGATGTTGTCGTGGACGGCTTTTTAGTGGGGAAAACTGCGGCAACTATCAGCATCCAGCCCGCAGGGTTTTATTTAAACTATGTCCAGGGCATGTCTAAACCGAAAGTTAACGGCAAAACTGTCAGCGAATCAGTTAAGCTCAAAGAGTTCGATGTTATCGAGATCGGCTCTGCCCAGATGGAGTTTATTCTCAAGGCATAAGCCTGAAGCTCCTTCTCGTGATAATCCGCAGGAACTGTTTTTTTTGAACAGTTCCGCTCTCCCGGCCGAATGATTTCTGCCCGCGTGACCGGCTGCTCCGTGTACTGCGCTCATTCAACATGTTGCTCTCTCAATACCAGAATCCCGATTATGTCAAAAGTTCTATAAAAACAGGAGCAACTATGGAACCACAGAGGGCACTGTCTTCGACGTTGAGCCTTTCGGCCGGTTAACAGTCAAAGGCCGTCTCATGCAAGTGTAGAACTCCATAGCTATAGGATAGCTGCGCCCGGAAATAGCTCGTGGGGCGGGTAACCGGTCAGTTTTTGAGCACCGCTGCCGGCGTTAAATTTAGGCGGTGGATTTAGGAAATTACTGTACCTCTGCCTCGCTGCAGTGTGATAGGGTTAAATGCATAGACAGGTATGATAAACATCTCAAAAGGCACGACGTATGACTTATCAGATCGGATGGTTTTCCACCGGCCGCGGCCAGGGCTCAATGAATCTTCTCAATGCGATGGTGAAGGCCATCAGTGACGGAGAGATAAACGGTAAAATTGCGTTTGTCGTCTGCAGCAGGGAGCAGGGCGAAGCAGAGGGCAGCGACCGGTACATACAGCAGGTGCAGGATTACGGCATCCCGCTTATCACGTTCTCATCAAAAAAATTCATGCCTGATCTGAGGCGTGAGGGAAAGACAATCCCTGAATCCAGGAGGCAGTGGCGCATTGCCTATGACCGGGAAGTTATGAAAAAGCTTACCGGCCTCAAGACTGATATCATCGTGCTTGCCGGCTACATGCTCGTCGTGGGCGAAGAGATATGCGAAATCCATGACATGATCAACCTCCACCCGGCCGCGCCCAATGGGCCGGCCGGCACCTGGCAGGAAGTGATCTGGCTGCTGATACACAAGCGGGCGCAGGAGAGCGGCAACATGCTGCACCTGGTGACAAAGGAGCTTGATAAGGGGCCGCCTATCACCTACTGTACCTTCCCCATACGCGGGCCGGAGTTTGACCCCCTGTGGCAGGAGATGGAAAAAAAGCTTAAGCATAAAATGCTGGCAGAGATCATGAAAAAGGAAGGCGAGCAGAACCCGCTCTTTGCAAAAATCCGGCAGGAGGGAGCGCGACGTGAAATACCTCTGGTGGTGCAGACCGTGAAAGCCTTTGCCGAGGGAAGGATAAAACTTGAGAACAAAAAGATTATCGCCGGGGGAAGGCCCCTTGACAGCCCCTATTGCCTGAATACAGAAATTGAAGCGGTTATTAAAAGCTAAATAACAGTTTAAAGTTCGGGGCGTTAAGTTTCAGGTTTAAAGTTTAAGGTTTCAAGTGTTGTGACTTTTTAGCTTTCCACTTTCCACTTTTTACTTTTTACTTAATTTATGCCATAGCTTTAAAAAATTTCGCGAACGTTTCCTTGCCATATACTCCCAGGAGAATTTTCCCCATCCGGTCAGTCTGCCGCATGCCGTCATACTGGCATTTTATGCGCTGCTTCTGTTTCTCTTTAAACGCGTCATCAATTTTTTCCGCCTCATTATACATCCTCATCCAGAGCTTTATAAACTCCGCGCACAGCTCAAATACCATGTCTATTTTCTCAACCCGTGTTTCCGCGATGACAAAAACCGGGGAGATATAGGTCCGAACCCAGGTGGTGGTCTTATCCATGGTCACCATGTGGAGGTCTTTGTGAGTTAAAAACTTTTTGTGCAGAGCATCAAACGGCTCCAGATATTTCATGGTAAAGGCATAATCCATCACCAGGTCAAAGCCAAATGACAGATCTGTGTCAAAGTTATACCTGCCGTCCTTGAAGATGACCGAATTAATCCCCCAGATCGGAAGCTTGTAAGAAAAATCAGGCAGTATCTGAAATATCTCAGCGCCTATTGAAAGCTCATTGTCATGATGGGGAATGGGAACGCCGCTTGCGTATCTGAAATCAACCAGGGAAACTTTATCAATCTTGTCCGCTTTGTAGAGCCTGATGCCGCCGCCTTCCTCTCCGCTTAAGAGCTTCACCTGTTCAATGTCTTCCAGGCCGGGAACTTTCGCCAGTTTTATCTCTTTTGCCAGCGTTTCAAAACAGAATTGGGTGAGTGATTTCGTAGGCATGCTCAACTCCTTTTATTTGCGTTTTTTAGCAGCGGTATATTTGCTTCGTGGTTCATGCACAGCAAGATCTTTGGGATGCACCATAACGGCCTTTCCATCACGCCAGATAGCAATCGGTTCACCGGAACGACGATGATCGGCAATTACTTTAGCAACGGCTTTTTTCAATGCTTCTTCAGCACGAAAGGCAAGAGGGATAGCAGAAGGTTTCTTCTTTTTCTTATCATCTTTCATAGCTTCACCAGGTTTTTCGTTATGCTGCTATATAACATAGCATCAAAAATTGTTAGTTTCCCAAATTCGTCTGAGACAATGAGTTCAGGAGTATCTGTTGAATTATCAAAAAGCACCCAAGTGTCAAGAAACGAATGATAAATGCTAAAAAGATTTTGCAATCCTTTTTTAAATCTGCGGCGGACAACATTTTCCGGTATAGTATGTCCACCATTCTTCACACGATCTGCAATACGTTTAAGGGCAAGATCAACATCGGCTATCCACAAAAAAAAGAGGTGGATACGGTAGCCGCGCTTTTTTAAATCACGAAGCAAATGCACATGGGTTTTACCTGAGAGTGTAGTTTCAAATCCGAAGTTAACTCTGCGTTTGCTCAACACATGAATTTGCTCAAGCATCAATTTGCCAGCCTGGAGCGCAGCCCGTTCAGGTTGAAATGGCGAAAGCCCTCCCGCAATCAAATCCGCATTTACAAACTCATGGCAGTCGGCAAAGTGTGGAAGAAATTCTCGGGCAAAGGTTGTTTTGCCAGCGCCATTAGGCCCAGCAATGATATAGAGAGTTGGACTTTTTTTACTATTCTTCACTTTCTGTTTGTTCTTAGATATTAGTCTGTGCCCTATCCAATTGTTTCAGAAAAATAAGCTTTATCCCAGAGGCGTTTCTTATGGTTAATCTTCTTTGACACTTCAGGGAAATTATCAATAATGGCTTTCCCTGAATGCTGTTTAAGTTTACGTATAATAGTATCAACTGACTCCCTTCCATCTGTGACAACATATATATGGACATGATCGGGCGCCAGCCACAGGAGTTGTGCATATCCCCCAACCAAGTCACCGCAGGTTAAAAACAAATCACTTATGAAATCGAAGTGCTCAACACTTTTTTCAAAAACAGGTCGGCGATACAACACAGTCCAGACAAAATGGTATTTAAGATCGGGATATATCTCATCCGGATCACGGTTCAGAATTTGAACAGCTAAAGCTTTCTTATATTTGAATTTATCCGAATCAACCAGCCTCTTAATCTCTGCAGAACGACAACTATCTGCCGTAGCAGCATCTTTACTTGCTGCTTTAGCTGCCGATTTTTCTACCACATTAAGCTTTTGCCTGAAGGCATAGCAGACAAAGTCGTGCAGGTCCTGAACACTCCGATTTAGATCACATAATATGGACTCTGCAAAGCCTAAATCCTGACAGAATTTGCATTTCTTGTGCGCAGTAGCACCATTATTTTGGGCACAGGCATAACATTTTCCTGGTAATTTACTTGTGGTGTCAATCATGTTTGCAACAAAGGTTCTCCCCTGAGTGCCGGTGAACTCCACCTGCAAATCAAGAGCAAGAGTTTCAACAACAGATTTGCCTCATGTTTTTCCTGCCTGCCGCTGCGTGATCATACGGCCAATGTCCCAATATAAAGCTATCAATTTTTATGGAAATGACCCCTGTTCAGTACTTCAAATATACAGCAGCGGTTTCAAATGCTTCTTCCGGCGTCCCGAAAAAAGAGCCGTTACTTAAAAAACATTTTTGATATTTCTCATTACTATACGTATAAAAGGCAAATTCCCAAACAAACTCATTGCCGATATATCCAAGACGGCATAAATGTGTAGGAGTATTTCGTAATGCCTCCTGATATTCCTCGAAAGACATTGTTAGTCCGGCTGGCATATAGTCAAAGCCGATATCCGGCTCCCTGTAGGCATCAATGTAACAATACCGTCCGCGAAAGCGGACATCAATGCGGGTATATTTACCGGCATAGTGCTCTTCAGCATAGGCAAGAATTCTTCTTGCTGTGTGCTGCTGCACACTGTTGGAAATTTTAGTTTTTGCCGAAAAAGAATTGCGGGCCATTCTATTCTCCAACCTCAACATTATCTTGTTTAATCCGCCGCTTCTTCCAGGCTGTCCCGCCCCATGCGGTACTTGTCGATCATTTTATTGTAAGCTTCTCTTCAAAGCGTCGAAATGATTCGCAGCGTCTGAGTCGGTTCAGGTCGGTCATTTTCTTCGTGATTTTGATTGCATGGTCACGATCAACATAACACTGGAATCTGTTTTTTGTTTTTCTGAAAAGAGTATTCAATGCAGCCTTGGGATCAGAGATTGTTTCGGGGGTTTTCTGCTTCTTAATAGTAACTTTATGAGCATCTGTTGATAGAAAAGCAGAAAGAGCGCGCTCGTCGGCAATGATCCAAGCTTCAAGCATTTTATGAATACATATCAAACGGATACGTTTGTCGCCAACTTTCAACCCAACATCTTTCAGTGATTTAAAAATCTCTCCGCGATCATCATGTTGACAACCTTTCCCTTCATATTCACCCCAGTCAGGCAACAAATCCCACATAATGAGTACCTTTTTACAGCCGCGTTCAAGTAGTGCCTTTGCCCATTTACCACATTCTTGCTTCAAGATCGTTTTCTTCTCCAACGTGATTACATCAGGGTTCACTTTTTTTTCGATTTTTCGAGCCAAGAAAGGAATAACTTCAGTCTCAGCACCTTTCGGCCCGCATTCCACAATGAAGCCTACCTTCATTATTTCACCTCGCGCTGAAAACGTCCTTTTGTGTATAGCTGACCTGGTGCGAAACTTTTTGCCCATTGCTGAACCTCTTTGACTTCCGATGGTCTCCAAAAAACAGGGTTACCTCCATTTTCTCGTTCGACCAGAACAAGCGTTTGCAGAGGCAAAAGATCCAGCAGGTAAGGTGAATGAGTCGTTACAATGATTTGGGTTTGACCAGTTTGCACCGTCGTTCGAATCTCATCCAACATCATATGAATTGTGCGAGGATCTAAACCGTTCTCGATTTCCTCCATTACAATAAGCGGCGGTGGGTCCGGGTTGCGCAGTACAGCAAGCAATGCCAGAATTCGAATCGTGCCGGTCGAGATCATCCAGCCGGGGATCTCAATTTTCACATCCTGAAGTTGCTCCAACATTTTGAGGTACATCGTTGGGAGAATTTCCCGTGTTTCCACGGGCTCAAAGTTCCGGGCATAATCTAAAACAAACTGCATCGCCTCAACAATACCGTTAAAAGCGGCTGCGTTTCTGGCACGGATATTCAACAAATACTGGGCAAGATTAGAACCGTCGCGATTGAGCATAATGCTGCCGTTGCTCGCCATCGTCTTGGCTGCGGGGCGTCCCATTGGGTCAGGCAGGAGATTCAGGAATTGCCATCGTCCGACAAAATCACGTAATTCCGAAGGCAAAGCGCTTTGCCCTGCTTCATACTTCCTTATACCTTTAGCTAATTCTCCCCGATAATTACCTTGAAAAGAGCCTTTATGATCACGATTGAATTCTCTCCAATACGGTGTTTTAACTGATTCCTCTTGAATGAAAAATCCATTCATGCCCGGCTTGGCATTGACAACCATCTTTGCACGATATGGACCCTCTGCATAACGTCCGCTTAGAGTAAAGCAGATCGGGTTTTCATAGACCTTTTTTGTCGTCTCTTTTTCAATCAGATTGTGACGAACTCGTTTGTTCCAGACATGATCCATTCCATACCAGCGCTGCATAGCCGCATCAAGTCCATCTGCGACAATAGAGCGGTATGTTTCCAACCCTTCAACAAGACTGCTCTTGCCTGAGCCGTTGTTACCGATCAGGACAGTAAGCGGCGTGAATGAGACCGTGCTGCTGTTCTGGATTGCTTTGAAATTTTCCAGCTTGAAACTTTTTATAAAAGGTCCGTATTTCATTTAATCAGTCCTTTCTCGACATTGCGGAAAGCGTTATGGGCGGCGATTTTGACCGGATCGGGGACGAGCGGAAAGGTGGTGAGGATGTAGGCAAACTCCTCTTCGGTTAGGCCGTAGAGATGGGCAATCAGGCCGTCAAGTTCTGCCCGCAGTTTTCCGTGTTCAATGAGATCGTTTGCGCCTTCTTTGTGACTCTTTAATCCAACTTCTTTAGCCAGATCATCAAACTCCGGTGTTGTGCAGATCAGCCTTGCCGCCCGGTGTATAATAGATAAGAATGCTTTGTCTTTTTCTGTTAGTCGGGGAATGGGCAATTGATAAATATAGAACATATTCATGTTTCGAGATATTTTGAGACGAATAGCATAATCAAGAACAAAACTGTTGAACTGAGCACAGAGATAAAGCAACAACTTCGGATTCTCATAAATCCCTTCAGATAAAATGATTGAATTACCGCAAAAAACATTTTTGGGAATAATGGTTGAAATAAAGTTGCGCTCGTTAGTGTTTTCGCCGGCTGACCGAAAACCAACACGGTAACTCTGATAGTCCAGCACTTGTTCGTTATCATCTTTTCGTCCAAGCACTGCATTTCGGCCTGTTTTCTCTTCAACCCAAAACCTTGGTTTAGAGTATTTATGATCAAATTGCCAGATCATCTTACCTTCATATAGCGGTAGCCTATTTTCCCCAGGTTCGGTCTTAAAAAGATAGCTATCATTTGTCATATCGAATTCTCGCGTCAGATGAAGGTTCCATTTGTCTTGGAGTTCTTTGCCAAGAAGTGGGAACTTGAGCATCTTTTCTGCGATGGTAACGTCCATCGGATCTTTAAATTCCATGATAGAAAGCGAATCCGGAGACAACCGCCGAACAAGATCAACAGAAATATTAATTGCGCCTTCCTGAGGAAAACGGTCGAGTTCGGTAACATCCTGGCGCATGAAGGCAGCCGGGAAATTTTCCGTATTCTCGCCTTTCTCAAAACTCAGCACCACAAACTTGTAGCTTCTATGAACGTTTTCAAAAATTTCCTTCCGATTCTCGAAACAAAACATGCCGGTTATCTTTGTCTCAGTGAAAAGCATTTCGCGAAGCTGCTTTGTGCCAAGGTCTGTATAGATGCCGCTGGGGATCAAAATGCCGCAATAGCCACCCTTACGAAGCAAATTGTAGCATTGTTCAGTGAAAAGCTTGTAGAGGTTAATATCGGTGCCCGCCTTCTTGCCGTTTACCATGCTGATCTGGTTGTGGTACTGTGGAGCGGAGCGAAAAAAAGCACTCACATGGGGATATGTGCTCAGGTAGTCAAGCCATGCCGTGCGCATATCGGGGTCTTTGAGCAGTTTTGCCTGCTCCTTTTCAAACTCCATGATGGTCATCTTCTTTCTGGTCACCAGATCGGAGAACTCTTCAAAAAACTCCTTGGCATTGGGCTTGAAAATCTCCCACGGCGGATTGGTGATGATGGCGTCAAAGCCGCCTTTCTTGTTGAGAATTTCATCAAAAACAAAACCCCAGTGGAATGGCTTCAGGGCTTCAATGTCGGCAATCTCTAACGCCCGCTTGACCGGCGTTACTTCCGCCTTCTTCTTGTCATCCCATGTGGCCTGCTCGTATCTGATTTCGAGAAAAGTAAACTCGCCCAAGAGAATATCGTTAAGCGTTGCAATGGCTTCCTGCTCATGTGCGGTTATCGAATCACGCAGAGCGCGTAAATCTTCGGCATAGCCGGTAGCGTGCCGGTATGATTCTATAAGTCTGTTTTTCTTTTCCAGAATCTGGCGATAACTTTCATTGGATATTTCTTTTATAAGATCAACTTGCCGGTAGCTTTTATCAGAAGTTTTCAATAAGTTCCCCTGGCGAAAACTTTTACCGGATTTTTTTCTTTGCGCTTCTGTCTGACGTTTTTCAAACTCCTTCTCATCAACACGCATAAGACCAATCAGCGAATTCCCGGATAGAATATTGAAGTCGATATTTGGAAGTGGCTCAAGATCATCAACAGTGTTTGCCGCTGCGACAAGGGCAAGGAAGAGCCGCAGTTTGGCTATTTCGACCGCTTCCTCCATGATATCAACACCATACAGATTTTCCGTGATGATTGTCTTCTTAATGAAATAGTTAATGTTCGGATGCTTTTTTTTGATTTCTGCAAGCTGGTTGCGAAGGTTGGTGTCGGTTAAAAATTCTATCTTGCCGATAACAGCGGCGTAGATGTTGATAAGGGTTATCATGGCTGTTACAAGAAATGCACCCGAGCCACAAGCCGGATCAAGAAGACGAAGCCAAGGCAGCACCGTATTGAGCAGCGTGCGGCAGAGATCGGTGTCGAGGTTAAGGAGCAGATCGCCGATGCTGTTGAATTGTCGCGGCGGCATAACTCCGGGGATGCCGGGGGTATTGACACCGTCGAGAATGAGTCGGTGGATGGTGCTTTCGCACAAGGACTCGGTAATTTCGGGCCGGGTGTAGTACGCGCCAAAGGCTTTCTGGTTGATATACTTTTCGAAGATGTAGCCCAGGACATGGGGACTGATTTCATTGTCCTGTCCCCCGGGTGTGTCGTTCAGGTTCCAGGAGTAGCGTTCAAAAAGGGCATAAAGGTTTTCAAAGGCCCTGTCAGGCACTGCAATGTGCGACCATCGATCTTCAACCGGATGCAGCAGAAACAGTCCACCGTTGAGATATTTAATCTTACCAAGGAGTTTGTTTGTCCGCGGATCGCGATTGTCTTCAGGCTTGGCAAAACCCTCGAAGAAAAGGACTTTCAGAAATTTATCGTAATAGATATCCTTGTCTTGTTTCTGCATTTCAGCAAGTTTGTTCTGCAGGTAACGATCATCCCCATTATTAATAAAGAACTTGCGCTGCAGGAAATAGATAAACATCAAACGGTTGAGCAGAACTGAGGCATACCAGCGCCGGTCGCGATCATCATCGATACCCTTAATGAGGTCAAGGAAGGCAGTTTGCTGTTCCTGAAACTGAGTATAAAATCTTTTGGTAACGCGCTCGACGTCGAGGGCTGCTTTAAGACGGTCGGTTACCTCCACAAGCCGGATATTTCCGTCTTTATCAAAGTCGCGGAGATCAAAGACCATCGAATTAAGTTTGCTTAAAAAAAGATCCCCTGGTTGGCCTTTGACATAAATATGGTCACGAATAAATAATTTTCCGTTCTGTCGCTTAACCCAATACCAGAGACTTTGTGTCCGGTTTTTATCTACAAAGATGAGTAGATTTTCGTGGTGAAGCTTGGATGTTTCTTTATGCAGTGCTGCACGGGTTTTTGCATCAGGGATTGGTCCTTCCGGTGTGTTGAGTTCGAAAGCCACTACTCCTGCAAGTTGTGCAATCTGCCGGCGGGTGAATAACTGTTCCCCATAGGTCATTGAAACAGCCTGCCGCGAAGCGGGCTGCGACCAGCCCAGTTCCTCGATAAACAATTTTGAAAATTCAAAATTCTGCAGACAAGCACGCGCTCGATTCAAATCCAGGGCCATTGTTTATGTGCCCTCCTTCTGCTGGTATAATCCCAATGAACAAATAATCTGCGGCTCTTGCTGCTCCATTTCTTCCTGAATGATACAAAGCCTGCCTTCTTCGCGCAGGGCAATGACCAGTTGCGCAAGCGAGCTGTCATCTATACCGCTGCGCAGTTGCCGGTTAAGGGTATCTATTGCTGTCTGACGCAGTGGGTAACGATATATTTCCTCAATGGTCTTATGCAATTTATCAGTTTCAAATAGAGTGCCCTTTACTTCTTCTGCATAACGTTTAAGGCGCTCATAGGTGCGAAAACGCGCACCTGAAGGACGCCCCAGTTGTCCGCCCACTGTTTTTTCCTCTTCGATTATCAGCTCAACACCTTTTCTGACCAGCTCGTGATGATTGTCAGCACGTGGGAGTGCCGGTGCATCCGGTAAACATTCTGCAGCTTTGAGAATCTCAAACTGCGATTCAGTGACACCATTGCCATCCTTATCAATCCATGTCAGTGCATCATTACCTTCTGCGGTCCGCATATAGACAAGAACCCCTTCCGGCTGGCCGTCTTTAGGCTGATGGTTTTTGGCGGTATAAACAACCGGGGCCAATTCAGAGACGGTCTTTTTTAAACCCGGATCAGCATCAGTCGCATTTTTCCATATCTGATAGGCATAGGAAGCAAGGTCTACCTCAGTGTCTGCATCTCCGTCAAGGATACCGGAGCGTTCCGTAAATAAATCGCGAATTACCTGCTCATCACGGTCATCTTCAAAAAATGCCTCGTCCGTACCGACTACTTCAGCGTTCTGCATGAGTCGCTGGCGAACCCGCGCTCTGAGCCGGATAATCTGTTCGACACCTTCTGCTGGCAGGAAAGAATAACACAAGATTTTTTCAGACTGCTGTCCGATGCGGTCAACACGGCCGGCACGCTGTATAAGTCTGATAATTGCCCAGGGGAGATCGAAGTTAACTACAATAGCGCAATCCTGCAAATTCTGTCCTTCACTCAGCACATCGGTTGCGATAAGAATACGAAGTTTATCTTCAGGCTTTACAACCTGCTGCTTGTTGTTGCTTACCGGACTGAACTGCCACGCAAGTTCAGTCGGGTCATCAGATTCGCCGGTCACACCTGAAAGATGGGATAGGCCCCTTTGTTTAAGCTGTTCTTCGAGATAGTTCACCGTATCAGCAAATTGAGAAAAAACTATTACTTTATCCTCCGGGTGTTTCTGAATAAGGAGCCTATACAGGGAGTTTAACTTCTGATCTCTCTCTGCGTCCCAGTTGCCGCTTTTCTGTAAAATCTCTAAAAGCCTCTGGGCGTCAGCCTGTAAATCTTTTGCCAGCGATTTTATAAACAGAGATGAAGGCAGCCATTTGAAGCGCTTTCTGTATGTGGTCTTGTACTCATTATAAATATGGGAAGCGCGTTGTTTAAAATCTTCCTCCGTGTAGGATGTATTGTTGTTAGACAGGTCGCACCCTTGTTCATTATTTTCATCATCATCAAACAAACTCCTGGTGATGCACGGGTCGTCAGCATCGCCATCAAAAATGCGTGCATCAAGCATTTCAGCATCCTGCGTACCTATGGGAAGGTTATCATTCTGTTCGATGGCATGGATATATACATAATTGCGCATAATGTGGCGCTCTATTGATTTTACAAAAGCATACCCGCTGCTTTCGAGTCTCTTGAAAAGATTGGTACGGCAAAAACCCTTAAGCCGTTTCCCAGCACGTGATAAATCCTGAAGAATCTTTGCTTCCGCCTGAGTAGGCGCGGTATGCGGGGTGGCAGCAACATAATTTCCCAGTCCATAACGGGGTAAGTTGAGCGCATTTATGGTTTCAACCACTTCGACTGCATAGAGTCGCGCATACTGGTCTTGAGGGTCTGTTTCATCAATCTTAAATTTGACTGTTTTGGGCTGCCTCACGGGAAAATACGATTTAGTGCCATCTTCAAAAGTAAGATACCTGCGCCCGGTTTCATTGTCTTTTTCAGCATAATTATCCTGAATGAACGTTCTGGTTCGACGCACCAGATAGAGCCGCATAAGTTCCCGCCAGTCATCCGCGTGCTCGCTTTTCTCAAAGGCAGAAAGGGATCTGAGCGGGCACTGATGCCGCCTGATGAATTCTGTTTCACCTATCAGATGGAGGTATCTCTCTGGGCGTATACCCAAATCCTGATCTTCTTTAACAAAAAGGCGCAGTTGGTTGGAAAGGTCAAGATAGGTTTTATTGTATGGCGTGGCAGAGAGAAGGATACATTTGCTCTCGTTTTCCTGGACATACTCCTGAATTGCCCGATAGCGTTTACCTTCACGATTTCTCAAGTTATGGCTCTCATCTATGATGACCTGACGATAACGCCTGAGCTGCGGCAATTCATTTATTGCCTGAGTGATTGAGAGAACCCGTGCATGCATGCGATATTGTTCACGGTAGTCTTCCCACATTTTAACCAGATTTTTTGGGCAGACAATAAGCGTTTCATAGCCGTAATCGTCCTCAAAGATGCGCGCCAGTGCTGTGGCCATGAGGGTTTTGCCAAGGCCGACGACATCCCCTATAATTACACCGCCCCGTTTATTGAGATGATGGGCTGCAATTTTGACTGCTGCGGTCTGAAAGGCAAACAGTTTATTGCCAAAGTCGCGGGGTATACGAAATTCTGCAAGACCAGCCCGTGCCTCCTGTGAAAGATGGTATGCTATCTTTATATAGATGTGATAAGGCGGGATTGGTTTTTCTCTGGCCCAGCTTTCATTTATAACCTGCACCAGGTCGCTGGAAATATCTATACACCACTTGTCATTCCAGCGATCCTCAAACCACCGGACTAATTTGTTACAGGCATCAAGATCAAGAACATCGATATTCAACTCACCCTGTCCTGCAAGGCCTGCAAACGTCAGGTTGCTGCTGCCAAGATAACTAATTATGGGATTAATGGGATCATCACGGAAAAGAAGGTACAGTTTTGCATGCAGGAGATGACGCAGAAATGTTTTAACGATAACCTTTTTTGCCTTAATCTGTGCAGCAAGACGACGCAGTGATGCTTCATCATGATTGGTAGGAACCCCGAGAGTTAATTGATTCCGAAATTCTTCTGCAAGTTTTTTCTTGAGGCGTAGTGCGGTTTGGTTATCTATCCCCCCGGTTTGTTTTGCGATACTAAGTGCACCGCGAAGCTCTTCATCCGGGAGCTTTTGCATACCGACAAGAATCCGGCAGCAGTTATCATCTCCACCGGGCCAGTTCTCCACGTAGGAATCAAGCTGTTTCCATCCGCGCAAATTAAAATAGCCAACACAAAAATCAGAACGGTTGGCTACTGCAAGTGTCTCCTGTAAGGCAGGAAGAAGCTGAAGATCAATATTGTCAAAAATGCGCGGCATGGATTCATCCTTTCAACTTTTTTCTAAAACGTTATATTGGATGAATAGATAATAAAATCTAAATTACCAAATAAATTAAAAACAATCTACTGAATAACCCCGCCAAAATCAACGAGTTTATTTATTGCCCGGTATGCTGAAACTTTGCTTTGATTTTCTGTTTCTCCTCTGCTATTCTCACGGCTTCTTACTAAACCAGCCCATCAAAAACCAAAGGGAGGACAGCAATGAGCGGTGTTTTCGGGGTAGCTTCTAAAAACGATTGTCTGCAGACGCTTTTTTACGGCACTGACTATCACTCGCATCTTGGAACCGAGTACGGCGGACTTGCCGTCCTTGGCGAGCAGTTTGAGCGCCAGATCCACAACATCAGCCAGAGCCAGTTCAAGGCAAAATTCTATGAAGATTACCTCCGCATGAAGGGCACCATGGGCATCGGTGTCATCAGTGCCCTTGATGAGCAGCCGATATATCAGAAATCCCGCTTCGGCCCCTTCTGCATTGCAACCGACGGCATCATAGAAAATGCCGAAGCCCTGGCCAATGATTTGATGCAGAACGGTATCACCTTCAGCGAGGTGAGCAAGGGTGCGGCAAATGTGACCGAGCTCATTGCCAAGCTCATCAGCCAGGGCAAAGACATAATTGGCGGCATTGAGAAGATGTTTGATATGATCTCCGGCTCCTGCTCGCTGCTGCTGCTGCACAAGGACGGCATTTACGCTGCCCGCGACCGGTTCGGTTATTCGCCGCTGGTGGTGGGCAGGCGCGATGATGCGTGGGCAGTCACCTCCGAGACTATTGCCTTAATCAATAATGATTTCACCA
>Ga0209777_10005803_pt1 | contig 14115 bp, 1 predicted proteins | sample FrelakmetHBP12HB_FD_187147 | JGI IMG/M metagenome (GOLD analysis project Ga0209777, IMG submission 187147) | Freshwater lake sediment microbial communities from the University of Notre Dame, USA, for methane emissions studies -HBP12 HB (SPAdes)... | ecosystem: Environmental > Aquatic >...
CTCTTTTAAATTCAGCATCCACTTTTGCTTGACCAATTAAATCAGGCATAGCTTTCTTTTCTTTAGCTATTTTTTCAGTGAGAGAAGTTGATACACGTTTACCCGATTGTGTATCCATGTAGTGTCTATCTCCAGGAATCTTGTTTTTAACGAGCAGCTGACTGTCCATAGTTTTAAATCTCTCATATACATCATCTACATCTTTGTTTTTAGTTTGAGAAAATACATCTTCTTCTTTACTTGTAATTTTATCACTTTCTTTATAATCATTCTGTTTCTGTCCTTGGGAAAGTTGATATTCATTATGCTTAGTTTGTAAATCTGTAAAAAATGGAATATTAATTATAGCATATGACTTCTCTTCAGAAAATAAATTTCCTTCAGATTTTACATTATATTTATCTCTAGCTAGATTAGAGAGATTTTGATTCTCTATTCCAAACCTTGGACTAATAATCTTCATATTTTCATCTATGAGATCTTTAGCTATAAAATGTGTTAGTGTATTTTTTTGTACGTCACAAAGCATTGTAGTAGTTTATTTAACAAGTGAACGGATCTTTTCCTTCAGCTTTTTTAGAAGTAGAAGTATCTTCATTTCTTAATTCATTTCTTACTTCCATTAATAATTTAGGAAACTCTTTACCCCATTTACTATTATCCTGGGTATGCGTAAGTTCAGCATTACCTGTAGATAATAATTTTTTAAAGGCTTCTGGATTTTGTATAAATGAATCTTTTATTATATTTTTCATTATTTGACTAGAATTTTCATCCCAAGCTTTGGTATCTAATCCTCTAATATTTTTTCCTAAAGCTCTTGCTTCTGGTCCAGTGGCTGTTTGAAGTTTTATATTAATGTATGAATTATTTCCAGTAGCATAATTGATTTTTGCTGCTTGAAATGCTCCTTCTACCGTATTATAAACTACACCTAATGCATCCATTACAGGTCTCTTAGCAAAATTACTTAACTCAGCATTTTCTCCTGTACCTGCATAAATATTAATCTTCTTAGAGCTATCTATTTTATCAGTTATGATTTTAGGACTAGCCATAGCTTTAGTATTTGCAGCATTTAGAATATTTTCTATATCTCTATCTTCCACCTCATTCACTTTCTCATACCCATTATCAATTACAGACTTCTGTCCTATTGTAGAATCTGTTTGACCAGGGAACATCTTATTATAGAATTCATTGGCTCTAAAACTATCTCCCCAAGCATTGATTGCTTTGTATACATAGTTAGTATATGTTTTATCATTACTCTCACTAGTTAATATCATTGGGGTGCCATCAGAGTTATACACCTTTTTATACAATCCTTTATGTATATATGATGTATCACCTTTAGCTTTTCTTTCAGCTTTTTGTTGTGCAAAAATTCTATCCTCCCAACTGTATGTAAGAAAATCAGAACGTCCTTCTTTTGAGAAAGGAGACATTCTTACTAGATCAGGAATCTTTCCTTGGTTCATTGCTGTATTTAAAGCAGGCTCTATAAAACGTCTATCTCTATTTATATCATACATCCACTTACCTTTCTTATTCTTGAACCATGTAGCTTTCTTAAAAGGAACAACATCTGTATCAGCCCAATTATTTCTTTCAATTACATTCAATTGATGAAAGTCTGCTAAGTTAGGCATTTGTTCTAACTTAGATAGTGATTTGTTATATATTTCTGAGAAATCTCCATAAGGAAGTAGATTAGTGAAAGCTATAGGAGAGTTAGTAAGTCCTGATTGAATAACAGCAAGTCTTACCAATTTACCATATAGCCCTTTATCTTCTCCAATTAAACTATCTCTAAGTTGATTGAATGCATATATGATTTGGTTTTGATCATACACCTTATTATCTCTGCCTGATATAGATAAGTTATTAGGTGTGTTTTCTTTTCCACCAGGAGTTTTCTTAATTGAATTGATTATTAAATTATCATATAATGTATGTTTAGGATTAGATAACACTTTTTGTTGGAAGCTAATGATTTGATCAGCAGCACTCTTAACTGTATCAGTTCCTAATAATATATCTTGAATTGATAAATTAAGTTTTCTATCAGTTTGAACAGCCCAATCAAATAGAGTGTTTACAGACTTCTGAGCAATTTTAGTAAAATCTCTATCACTCATGTCTACATAATCTTTCAAAACAGCCTCCATTACATTTCTAACATTACCTCTATCAGACATCAATATTGTATCAGCAAATACATCTCTAACATCATATATAGTATTTTTAAGAAAGTTTATATGAGAAGCTTCTAATAAATCATCTACAGAAGAAATGATTGTTTTTCTAGCTGCTTCTAATTGCATTCTTTTCTTAAATATTACATATGAATCATTGAAAGTTGCAGTATCAAAGTTAGATCCTTGTTGCACTTTAAATAAGTGCTCTGCCATTTTAGAATATTTCAAGAACTCGTTCAACATAAACTGTTGTTGATTCTTTTGTACATCAGTTAAAGCTTGTGGTTTTTTACCTATCATCTCTTTCAGTGCCTTATTAGAAGGTATTTCTGATATAGATTGAAACTCTTGAGATTGTTTAGCATCTCTCACTTGTGGAGCATATACATCTTGCATATCGCTAACAAACTGATCCATAAACAAGTAGCTATATCCAGCACGCTCAATTGAACGTAAGTAATCACGTACAATAGGTTGATTCATAAAATAGGCCACTGTATTAATAGGCACACCTATTTTAGCTAAGAACAACCATGTACCAGCTACGTTAGTTCTTGCACCTAATTGCATAATCCAAGGGCCCTTAGAAATATCCACATAACCATCAATAAACTGTCCAATGATGTCTGAGATGTATTGTCCTAAAGGAAACTTATCACTTCTTTCAGCATTCTTAGGAAGAGAGAGTGTGGCTCTTTCTTTACCCTTTATTATCAATTTATTATGTGGTAAATTAATTTGGCCATCACCTAACCATTTCTCATCTATAGGATCTAGAATTTCTTTCTTCAATCTATCTAAATCTATATAGATTGCAGAGCGTTGGTTTTGAGCATTGTTTGTTTGAGCTGTTGCAGCAATACCAATTGCATATTTACCAACTATAAAGTCTTGTCTAAGAGTAGACATGAACTTTCTGCTAAGCATATTTTTTACAGATGTATAATCAAACTGCTCTTCACCCAAAGCATCTGTTATTTCTTTAGATAGGTCTTTAAGTTGTTGAGCATCATTAGGTTGAATTAAGTTTTGGAAGTTAAGAGGATGTGATACTAAATTTTCTAAAGACTCAATATAAGCATTCTCTAAAGATTTTGTATAGAGCTTATCAGTAAGTGTAGCATAATCATCTTCTATATTATCTACGTCACCTATTTCATCTGAAGATAATAAAGACTTCAGATCTTCTTCAAGTAAGAACTTCTTAATTTCTTCTTTAGCAGCTGCTTCCTCTCTTCCAAAGAAAGGTACTAATTTAGGAAGGCCGTTTTTATCCTCATATACATTCTTTAGGTATACAGACAATTTATCTATATCAAAGTCAGATCCAACCTTTTTAACTAATTCAGAAGGTATTACAACAGAGTCAGAAAGTTCTTTAGGAAGAATTTTACCCACTCTGAATACATCAATTGAGTTTTGTTTCTGTGTAGGGATACGATAGGCTATACCTCCCATTATCTTCTTACCTTCTTCTGTCTCATTAAAGTATTTAATCAATTCTTCATCAGACATGTTAGATTTGAACCATCTACTGATGCCAATCTCACATACACGCTGTCCATCTTTATCTTCATAGAACTTAAGAAGATTAGATGTGTATACATCTTTACCATTGATTTTCTCTACCTGAATATCATTCTCTAATAAAGCATCAGGAGACTGTACTAACATTTTACCATTGATCTTAGGAGAGGCAACAGTTTTGTCAGCAATAGAATATAATATGTTTCTGATTTGTTGATATGCAGGTGTAGCTTCTAATACAACTTGTTTTGTTTTAAATCCTTCAAATGCATCTTTTACATTATCATTAATATCTCTCTTAAAAATTTCATCTGTAAGAGTTTTAATCATAACATCAACATCACCAATCTCATATCCTTTTGCTGTCTTCTTAATATCTAATTTCTTAAGAAGATTATTCATTCCATCTTGTATTCTAGCTTCTAACAGCTTTTGATTATTTATAATCTCTTTATACAATCCAGACTTCATCTTCTCAGATTCAGGAAGAGTTATCCATTTAGCATACCTTGCATTATCATCTGGCCCTGGTTCAAAATCAATAGGCATACCTGCTGCTAAAAAGTCCATAGTAGCCATCTTGGTCATCTGACTACCTGTAGTCACTTTAGTACCAGTTTTAGAAGGAACCTCAGTCTGCACACCTATAATAGAATATGGAACATTTGTTATATTAGCAAAGGTATCATCATTGAATTTACCATCTTTGTAAAGATCATTTTTATCAGCTCCGCCAACCTTTCTACCAGTACCATATACAGCATAGTCTATATCCTCATTTGTCATTTTGTTATAGAGCTTGAGTGCGTTAGAATCAGCACCCATCTTATGTAATACACGAAATGATAGAGGGAATAATGCAAATTTATCTAATACAACATCATTGTAACTTTGACCATTTGCTTTGCTACCAGATGTAGCAGGCTTAATTGGAGTGTATGTGCTTGCTGTTTCAGGATTATTCTTTTTATCAAACTCTTCAATCTGTTCTTTTGTAGCACCAGACCTTACCAATTTTTCATAGGCAACATCATGTTGATATTGAGCTTCATGTATATCAAACCAATCTCCAGCATGCAGTCTAAATGTACGAAGAGCACCTAGTGTAATATATCCACCACCGTCTGTTTTCTCAAATGCTTTCTCATATCCAAGAAGATTTCCTTTAGCAAATATGTCACTTAATGTAACAGTTTTGAAATAGTCTCTAATGAGGTCTTTATATCCAATATCTCCAGGTTTAAGTCCTTTATTATACACCCTATCGAAGGCTGAATTTATTGCAGTGGAACCAGATATTAAAGATTGTCTAGGAGAGTTGAATGTTTTAATACGCTTTAATTCATCAGAATACTGATAAGGATCTGCATATATCAATTTATGAAACTCTATATTAGCAATGATATAATTTACAGAAAGAGTCTTTAGATACTTATTTATGGTTTCTTCACTTAAATCCTTCTCATCAGAGAAATGTAAATCATCAACTTCTAGGCCTGATTCACCATAATGAATTATATCATAACTACTAAGAAGCTCGTTTAAGTCTTTAGTTTCATTCTCAATGAATTTCTTTACTGCAACATCAATCTCTCCTTCATAAGCTTTATATAATTGATCAGGAGTTTTATTCTTATTCTCCTCGCTAACAATCTCTGCATGTTTCTCATTGCCTAATATTCCTTTAAAGAAACGCAAGTCTCCAGATTTTCTTTGTGTCTTACCTGCTTTTTTATCTTCTTCACTAAGTTTAATTTCAACTATAGGCCTATCTTCTCTAGCAAGCTCCACCTCAGATTTGAAATAGTTTTTGAATATCTCATTAACATCATCATATCCATAAGAAAGAGATTGATCACTTATAAATGGAACTTCTTTTGTATGAAGTCTAGTCATGTGATCAATAGAGGCATCTCCTGGAACCAGGTTCATATAATATCCTTCATGATTCAAGTTAAGTTCTTGAATTAATCTTTCTCTATAGGTAACTTTAGATGCTTCTTTTTTCTTTCCTGTAGATTCATCAATTATACCACCAGCATATCCTGGGTGTAATATATCTTCAGTTCCTTTCTTACGTTTACCTGTTCCATCAAAATATCCACTAGGACCAAGTCCTCCTTCCTTACCAACATTAAAAATAGATTGTAGCACTACACTTCCTTTACTAAATGAGTCTGAAAGTAAGTATTTAAAAGGAGTGTTAGCTAACCCTGATATATTATTTAGCTTAGAGATATTGTGATAGAAATCACTCATTGGACTTGTACCAATATATGTTTGTACACGCTCACCAGAAATATTGAAATATGTACTTTCAAAATCTGGATTTTCCATAGCAGCCTTTACAACACCAAGTTCTAATAAACGTCCTTCAAGACTTATAGTTTTCTTATTAAGAGTTTTTACATCTTTAATTTCAGAAATACTATCTCTAATTCCATTTACTGCTTCTACAAATTCATTACGTAAGTTTCCTTTCAACTTAGCAACATCATTAGGTTTAAATGTAATTCCTAATGTGTTTAAGAAATTTACATAACTCTGTAGATCAGATGGATTTAATAATCCTTTTTTATTTATAGCATCTTTTGCATTATATGTTTTGTTCACTGTATCATATCCTACATAAGGATTAGAGCTCTTAATGTTACCAATAAGATTATTGAACATCTCAAATCTAAACTGTGTAGCAGCTCTAGATAAGTTAGCGTCACCCACTACAACTTCTCCAGAAGCTAATATAAATACGTTTCTTACATCAGGGGCATTCTTTTTATAAGCATTCCAAAATGCACCAATTAATTGTAAGTCGTGCGGTTCTTTAAGTTTATTAAAGTCTACATTACTATCAGTAATAGATCCTTTAGTTACACGTTCATATAAAGCAATATAATCTTGATCATTTATAGCTAAGTCTCTTAACTTATCAAACATGTCTTCTAAACCTGTAGAATCACTAAGTTTATTTAATAATGTAATATTCACTTTATCAGAAGGTACAAGAATAGAACCACCAATACTAGAAAGCTTTCTAACTGGACCAATTAGACCAGGGTTTGTTCTAGCAACAGTTGCTGTAAGAACCTTAATAGCACTGTTTGCTCTTTTGAATACATCTATTTTTCTAGCATCTTGCCAATCTGATTTACCAGACTTATCTTCATCATTCAATACAGCCTGACCACTTTCATCAAACTCAACACCATATTGTTTTAAATATTCATTTTGATGCTTTTCAACAATCTTATCCCAGTTATTATTTACTTGCTTAAATAAGAATTTAATACTACTAAGATCTTCTTCAACTTTTTTACCTGCAAGAATTTCTTGAGCAATAGTATCTCCAATAGCTTTAAGATTACCTTTTATATCATTCTTTAATCCTTCATATATTTCTGACTTAGTACCTTTAATACTAGTGATGTTGAATAAGCTCTGATTATTATTTGTAAGATCAGTAAGCATCTTATACGTCATCTGTTGCATAATCTCATGTACCTGTGTAGGAGGAATTTCAGCTATTTTAAATACACCACCTTCTCCTGATACAGACTCAACAGTTTGAATACCTTTTGCAGCATAGGATAGAGCAGCTTCAAAAGGAACATATTTACTATACTTACCTGTATTGATTTTGTTAAATAACTGTTGTGAAGTTTGTGCATCCTTTGTAAATACACGTTTGATATAATTAACTAAATCTTCAAACATTTTTCCAATCCAAGATTTAGCTTCTCTACCTTTAGGAGGAACTTCTTTAAATTGTACAAAGTTTCTAAACTCTTCAGCAAGTCTTTCTTCAAACTCATCTGCTGTAGCTTCTGAATATTTAATTTCTTTTCCTGTAAGATATTCTTTAAAAGATCCTTCTCTATTTCTAAATTCAGCCTCTACAGCTTTACGTTCTTCAGCAGAAGCAAACGCTCTCCATACAGCATGAAATATCTCATGATATGCTGTTCCTATTTCTGCATTCTCATATACATAGATAGCACCATTTCTATACATACCCCAAGCTTGTTGACCATTCAAAGCGTCAATCAAGTTCTTAGTTCTAATTGCAGAGATGTTTGGTAGTTTTTCCTTTATGAATTTTTCTACAGCTTCCCAATTTTCAGGAGTCATAAATCCAAGCCTATCCATAACCTGTAAACGATAGGCTTTATTATCAATAGGAGCTGAAGGAAAATTATTCCAATCATCCTCATCTTTATCTGTTAAGGTTTCTAAAGGAGCTGTGTCAGGAATTTTCATTGCTTCAAGCTGAGGAGTCATTGCTTGAATGATTGCTGCTGCAACTTGATTTTGAGCATCAGTTTCACTTATTCCTAACGCTTTCATTACAGCAGTTATTAATGCTCCATCAAAGGTTGGGGCAAATCCTTTTTGACCATTTGTTTCATTATAAACCTTAGCGTTAAGTTTAAATGTAGTAGTACCTAAATTTCCAATCTTAATAGTGTTACTAATCTCACCGTCTAATACATATGTACCAGGAGTTTGATTAGGAGCTTGCTTAGGAGCTTGTTGTGCTGGAGCTGCAGCTTGACTAGCTGGAGCTTGAGCAGCAGTTGTTACAACAGGAGGAGGTGTATTTAATGTAAATCTATCTACAGTGTTATCTAATGTAAAATAGATACCTTTTCTATTAGTAGGATTTGCTTCTGATATAGGTCTAAGTTTAGTCTTAAGAGGTATATCTTCTAACTCTCTTCCCTCTGAAGATAACAAGTATGACTGATAGTTATTCCATTTCTTAACTATAGGTTCTCCATCTTTACCAATTCCCGTAATTTCATAATATGCATTTCTATAAGAATCATCATTTACCATTGTTGCATTGGTATTATGATACATACCTTGTAACACTGCTATGATAGAATCTTTATTTGCTTCTAGATCAGATTGTGTAAAAGCAAATCCTTCCCCTTTTCCTGATATAAATAACTTACTATAAGTTTCACCATTTTCAGATACATCTTCAAACCATATATTATTATAACCAGCTGGTTTTCTTTCGCCAGTTTGAAAGTCTTTAGCAATACCCCAATACACTGTAGAACGTAACCAGTTAAATAACTTTGTAGCTTTTTCTCCTTTGATACCATCTTCAGATTTTGCTGTCTTAGCTAATTCAACCATTACATCATATATTACATTTGCTTTCTTTTCACTAAACTTAGTACTAAAAAGTTTAACAAGCCCACCTGGAACTTTTAAGAACACTCTACCTAAAGGAGTTTTAAATGTTACAGATCCATTAGATACAAAATCATTATTTGTAGCCACTTCAATCACTCTATCTTCAAGTAACATATCTTTAGTAACAAGACCTGCTTCTTCTGCAGAACTTCTAGCATCATGATCTGGTACTTTCTTTTCTGTACCATTTTCTATTACAGTCTTTTGAATATACTGAGGGATACCAAATGCTGCTGAGATTCCTTGAGCTTCTCCTAATGTTTCTCTAGATAACTGTTCAGCTCTCCATGCTTTATATTGTTCAGTTAATGAGTCTTTAAATGGTAAATCCTCTTCTCTAAACATTGTCTGACTCTTACCATTATATGTAAGTTCTAACTTATCACTAGGAAATACTTGATATATAGCTTTATTAACAAGATCATTATTACCTTCTATAGGTTTACCCTTCTCATCTACTAATGTATATGTACCATCAGCATTATTCTGAACCATTACTAATACAACAACATCACTTGTAGACGCATTAGATCCTTGTATTAGATGCTCAGTTAATCCAGGAGCTTCTCCATTTTTACCTAATCCAATAGCACCTTCTGTTTTAGAAGTGATAATCAATCCATGAATATCATTTTTATTTTCAAGAGTATTAAAGTTATATCCAAAGGTGTTAGCTCTCTCCTGATGATCTCTTCCAGTATCAATAGGAATAGTTCCTCCTACAACAGATAGTTTATTCTTTTTAGATTCAGATTGATATTTTTTACTAGGGTCTAAGTCTTCATCAATGCTTGATTGTACATCAGTGCTATTAGTTCCTAAGAACTCTTTCATTAATTTAGCATTATTCTTGAGCTCCTCGTCTGCTTTTCTTCTAGCAAGCTCCTCATCTACAGCTTTTTGAAATGTTTTAAGAACTTCTTCTTTAATATTCTGTACCTTACCCACTTCATCTAACTGTTTGTATAGGTCATCTATTTTATCAAGAAAGCCTTGTATCTTGTTTCTATTAATAGAGATATCTTTTTTAATATCTTCCATTAATGCAAGATCTGCAGAATATTCTAATAATGCTTTACTTTCTTGAAGAAGACTTCCTTCATCAGAAAGTATTCTTTCAAACGATGCTCTTATATAATCAGGATAATCTTTATCAAACTTTTCTATAGTAGATTGTAAAAGAGTTGTAAGATCTTTAATAGCAGCATTTGTACTATCAATTAATTTACTAAACTGATTAATTTGTTTACCTGTCTCTAATGATAGGTTTTCTAATCCAGAGATATCGGATTTTAAGTCAGCTAATAAATCGCTAAGTTTTTCTGGAAGCTCTTGTACATTTTGTACTAGATCTTCAAAGTATGAAATATTAAATTCAAGATCATCTTTATGAGACTGTAAATTAAATAACTCATTCTCAAGAGATGTCTTAAGTCCAGATAATCTAGAAAGACCTTTCATAGATCTACTAAAGATCTTATTAAAAGATACAACTATGCTTGTATTATCATACTTACTCTTTTGTCTAAACTCTGCTAGTTCAGACATTTCAGCATTTATTTTATCAAGAGCTTCTCTTTTCTTAAGAATTTTATTGCTTATTCTTTCTAACTCAGCTTTTGTATCATCATAAACTTCTTTAATAATTCTTCTTTTCTCAGAAATTTTAGCATCTAAATTAGTAGCAAGTTTCTTTTCCTCCTCTGTTTCTTTTTCTTTAAGTAAGGTTTCTGTTTCAGGAGTGAATTTACTATCTGAATATACTTGTGCTCTAGCATATCCTTCTTTAGCCAGTAGTTGTTCTCTTGTAATAGGAATAACTTTTTTAGGAGTTCCATCTTTTTTTGTTTCTAAAGAATGAAACTCTAAAGAACCATTTTTGTTATTGAATGCTAATCTACCTTCTATAGACTTACCACCTTTTAATTGATAGTTAAATTTCTTATCTGCATTATCAATATAAACTTTAGCATTAGGACCTAGTTTAGATTCTTCTCCTAATTTATAATCTTCAAATGCTTCTTTAGTAATATCATAAGTTTTACCATCTTGTGTCTGTATTTTAATTCTACCATCTTCAGTTTCTCCAAGTAATGTAAACTTTGAAAATTTAGGAATACTTACTCCTTCTATAGTATTAATATCTTTACCCCCTGCTATATATTTAGTACCCACCTTTAAGTTCTCTTCACCATCTTTAGTTTTAATATTTACAGTTTTAGCATCTGTTACTGGTGGGGGTGTATTATCTATAGGACCTTTTTCATAATCAGAATTCTTTTTTAGATATTCTTCAAATCCTGATTTAACTTCATCAAAGTTACTAAGATTTACATATCTTTCTTTATAAGCATCTAATAGTCCTTGGAGTTTTATGTTTTCAGTAAGAAGTGTGTTTCCTTTTATTTGCTGAGCATCAGTTTTAGAATCTGTTATTTCAGTTACACCAAGAGCAGTAGCACTTAAAGTATTCTCAGCTATCTTTTCTTTTAAGAACATTTGCTGAGCAGTATTGGCATATTTAGTAAACTTAAGAGCTTCTAAGAAGCTTCTTTTTTGTCCGTCATATTTCTTATCATAATCTCCAAGATCAGATAGAGTGATTCTTTCACTATCAACACTATGAAATATTTTTTTAAACTCTTGAATTTTATCTAATTGTTTTTGATACATCATTGCAGGAGTAATCTCTGTTCCTGATGTAGAAATATCATGTATTCTAGAGGGATCTTTAGAAAATTCGTCAGATTTAACTTTTAATAAATTATTTAAATGAGCTATACCATTACTATCATTAAGAAAGTTATAGGCAAATCCTGCTAGACTTTTATCTTGAAGTCTTTGTACTTCTGTATAATCTTCATTTTGCATGGCAGTATACATAGCCTGTATGTCTTTAGTTACACCAGCTAATGATAATCCAGCATCTGCTAATTTTTGTTGATCAAATTGAACATTTCCTTTATTATCAACAGTCATTTTACCATTACCATCTCTCTGAGCAAAGTCAGTTTCGTAATATCTTCTATCAAGTTTTGCTTGTAAAATTTGATCATGTACAGATTTTCTTTGTGCAAGTTCTTTTCCATATCTATCAGTTTTGATATCTTTACCAACACCAACCAATGCTGTAAGCATACCTTGTATAGTACCTAGAGCAATGTTATTCTGACCATTAGGATCATTAACATTATCTACAAAGTTTTGTAATATAGAACTACCTTCACCTGTATCTTCTAAACCAGTTCCTGGTAGAATTCTACCTTTTTTATCTTTACGAGCACCATACTCTTCTTCAAGAGTTCTACCAAGAGCAACTTGCATGCTCTCATTCTGACCATGTTCAAGTCCTGTATAAGCAGCTTTAAATGCAACTTTATACCAAGCAGGAGTTTGTTTAGCCAATGCATCTGCAAGAACTTCTCCTGTCTCAGGATTAAATACTTTATTTAATAGAGAACCTTTTGCATTTCTTACAGAAGAAAATAACATTGGGAGTTCCAATGCTTCATTTATAAATGATAAAGGAGCAGTGTACCAAAATCCTTTTACAGCAGCTTGAGAAGCTCGCTCTTCAATTTGTTGATCTGTAAAGTCATTAAGTCCTTGAACTCTTTGATCTGTCAGAGATTGCTTAACACTTTCTTGTGCTTCTTTAGCATTAAGTCCACTTTGTCCTACAACACCCATTCCAAATAACTCAGCACCTGTCATGGTCTTTAACCAACCAGATATAGCAGCATCTCCTGTTGCTCCAAACTTAGCAGCAGCTCCATATAGTCCTCTTGAAAAGAGTTTACCCATTGTGCCAAACTCTTGAGGATTTGCCATAGCACTCTCTATAAGTTTAGCACCAACTCCTGTAGCTCTAGCAGCACTTCCTGTTTCAGCTACATCTGTAGCTAATGAACCAAACAATCCTAATCCTTTTGCTTCAGCAAATCCTGGAACAATAGTCGCTATTGTTAAAGCAGCTCTATCTACAGCATCACTTAACCACCAATCTGTAGTGCTTAACTTTTGCCAGATATTTCCTTCTGTATAATTTTTTCCTTTATATATAGGATTAGTATCTTCTATTCCTTTATTTATAGCATCTCCTGCTTTAACTAAAAAGTTATCTGTAAGATTTGATATATTCCAAGTAGCCAATGCAGCAGGTGCACCAACTATAAATCCAGCAGTTTGTGTTAGAAATCCACCAGTCTTTGCAACTAAATTAACTGCAGCATTACCAATTCTATCCATTGAAGATTGACCTTCATGATGTACATATTCATTATTTACATCTGGAAGAACTTTCTTATATCTATCAGAAAGTTCAGAAGCATCATATGTATATTTGGTTGAATCAGGAGTGGCATTTGCTGTTAATAAAGCTTGCTGAAGAGCAGTTAGTTTTGGTTTACCATCTCCACCAGGATTTCCTCCAATACCAGGAATAGGAGGCACCTTAGTATAAGATGCTCCTAAATTAACAATACTATTCTTAAATTCGTCAAAGGTTTGCTGTGGTTCATCAGGATTAAGTCTTCCAGTATCACCACTAGCCTTAGGTGCTTTAAAATCTAATATTGGTGTAGGTATTGGATCTGTGATTTGATCAGCCATTGTTAATTATTTTTTTGGAGGAATTGCTGCATTTAATTTTGTAGAGTTTAATCCATTTATAAACTCGCTTATAGCATCTACATTTGAGAAATTAAATGTATTTTCACCATATTTAAAAGGAACAGGAGTTACATCACCTTTTGAATCTTTTTGATAAAACCATAACACTGGTCCGTTTCCATAGTCTTTAGTATCTGCACCTACAATATCAGCTCTTCCTAAATTAGAGAATTTATTGCTAGGAAAGAAAGCGGTTTTCCAAGCATCATTATTTGTTGGATCAGGATAATGAATATTACTTGATCCAGACCATTTTACTTGTGTTGCGATTTCACTTATTTCACGTTGTACATTAATAGGACCATTTACATAATCTGCCCATTGTTTTGAAATAGTTGTTGATTTTATTAAATTACTACCCTCTCTGAGTTCTAATTTAAATGCATTATCAGGAGATTCAGTTGGATAATATCCAATATTTATTTTATATTTATCTCTTTCATCTTTACTTCCTCCATAAGCTTTTTCATAATCTGACATATTATTTACAGTATTATATTGTCCTATTACT
>Ga0209777_10005804_pt1 | contig 14114 bp, 12 predicted proteins | sample FrelakmetHBP12HB_FD_187147 | JGI IMG/M metagenome (GOLD analysis project Ga0209777, IMG submission 187147) | Freshwater lake sediment microbial communities from the University of Notre Dame, USA, for methane emissions studies -HBP12 HB (SPAdes)... | ecosystem: Environmental > Aquatic >...
GGTCTGGGGTCATCAGCGAGTGCCTTGAGCCTGGCCACAACACGCTGGTGGTCTGCTTCCCGCAGAGTGTCCAGCTCCCGCTGCACCCTTTTGCTGCGGAGTCTAACCTCGCACACGGGCCTCTCGCCGGCGCTCATAATCTTTCAGACTGATGGCTTCTTCCTTCAGTGCAGAGAGGGATTCCTTCATGGCCAGTATATCCTCCAGGTCTTCGATCTTCCTCAGCAATGCCTCGTATTCATCATAGCGTGCAATCACAGCCTTTGGTTTGCCATACTGGGTGACGTACAGGGGCATACCCTGTTGCTCCAGCTCAGCCATCAGAGCACCCAGCTTCACCTTGAGCTCACTGACAGTCACGATGCGAGTAGACATGAGAACAACACCTCCTCTCTGTCCCTGCTTCTTTGGATATTGTACCAAACTTTGTACTAAATCTAAACCAATTGGGCTAAGGGAGGGAATAGGCATTTGATCTCAAACGATGAAAATGGGTGGGCGACTGATTTCCCGGGACACTGCCCGTATTTGCGCTGCGGATTAGTGGGCGGCTGGTGGTTGCACGACTGGCAGTGGGATTGGCTTCTTAAACATGCGGAATATTAAGCGGTTGCTCTGTTGGGGGAAATTCTTCTCTGCGCCGCAGTTCTTGCACGTAGCGTGGTACAAGCCGTTTGTCGTTAGAGTGTCGATGAGCCAATGATGGGCGACAACACATGTCTCCATACAATTTGCCCTCTTCCTCCGGAAAAGCCGGTTTACAGGATGATACAGTTCCCTGCTAAAAATAGCAGAGGGCGGTGTTAACCGCCCTCTGATCGCTGCGATCAACGTCGCTGGCTTTCTGGTCTTTTGCCGTAGCAATCTCTGCAATAGACAGGTCTGCCTCCGCGCGGCTCAAAGGGAACCTCTGTTTGCTTGCCACACTCGGCGCACACCACAGGGAACATCTGCCGGTTGGCTCCACTGTTGCCGCCCGAAAAGCTGCTGCCCTGGGGTTTCCTGGCTGCGCGGCACGCTGTGCAGCGCTTAGGTTCGTTGGTATAGCCCCTCTGGGCAAACGCTTCCTGCTCGCTGACACTGAAGGTAAAATCGGACCCGCAGTCAGAACACTTGATGGTCTTGTCCACAAAGCTCATTGGATGACCTCCTTTCTTTCATATTTGGCCAGACTTGGGTCATCCAGAGCCCGTGGCTGCACTCGGGGAGGGCTAACAGACTATTGATAACCTAAACTGACACCAGTTCTGTTATGCTAACACATCGCAGAGGAATATGCAATAGGAGATCAAAACAGCTTGCGACCTGCGGCCTTTCGTAGCCCTCGATGATGAAGTGATTGGCGGCAGGGGGTGAACTTCTTAATCTTGCATCTATGCAATACAATGCACCAAACATGAGGTTCACGAAGGCTGCTCTTTGGATTTGAACAAATCTTCCTCAATCTCTTTTGAGTAGCGTGGAACCCCATATCTGCCCAAGAAACTGGAAAAGCTCTGTCTCCAGTCCGTGATAAATGGCGGAGCTACGCGGCACAGCTTCTTATAGTCACTCATTTCCGAGGGTTTCTTGATAGACAGTTTCTTCTTGTCAAATCTAACGACATCGCACCCGTCGAGAAGTAACGCCAATATTTCAGTCCTCAAAGGGACGAGGCCAGATCTTTTGTTGTATCTCTCTCTGACTTGTTCGATTTTTTTGGGTTCGCCCTCCAACAAGTACAATTCTGGTTCTGGGTCTTCGTTCCCGCGTTTCGTCGTGTCGCACTCTGGACGAATGTTGAGATAGTACTTGTCGCCCTTTTTGAATACGTCTCCCGGTCTTATGTCCCTTTCTATGTCTCTTTCAATGTAGACCAGTTTTCGGTACAGATTTTTTAACGATTCTATGGACGTGCTTGATTCCTTACTGGTCGTTTCCACTAAGGATGCCGCTATCCCGGAGACATCGAAGGTCGAGAGGCCCAACTGAAAGAGTGTGTCTCTCAGAGCCAAGATGGGATCCTCTCCATCTTCTTCAAAGATCTTATAGAGCACGGCTGGCCAGTCATGATTTGAATCATACAGATCCCAGAAAACCTTCGTATTCTTTGACAGCCATTCGTTTGTCCAGCATTTGTAAAGGCAGATGTGCGGGCTACCCTGAATCCATTTCTCGATCCGTGACACTAGCAGACCAGGACTTGTGCATAGTTCCTTCTTATCTTCCACAAACACGTAGTTCCTTCTCTCTGTTATTACCCCTGCACTTTTCAGTTTGTCCACTATGCCATCTTTGTCGACCTTGCTCACGACAAAGATGGGGGCTTGGCAGATTGTCCTCACCTCGCGTATAAAGGCAATGACTTCTTCTTCACTAGCCGATTCACTTGCTTCCCCCATCCTGACTCCGGAAGCCAATTCAGCGCCAAGTGTCTTCATGCGCCAATCCAGTATGACAAAGTTAGAGAAAAGTAGAGCCGGGAGTTTTCTCCTTGCGTCGGCAATACTCGCACAACTGAATACTGGAAGGTTCTTCTGGTCGATTTGGGCAATTAATTCATTTATGAAATCACTACCACCGATCTCATCGTCGATAACAAAAACTGGCCCTCTACACAGGCTATCAAAAAGCGCACCCACGGCTCATTCCTCCCTCTGAAAGAAATCGATCCTGAAATTGGCACCTGGAAGTATCTGGGCAGCCTTCTCTTCTATGTAGTAGAGGTCATAACCATACTTGTCCGCTAGCTGTCTAGCAATGTACAAGCCTAGGCCCCTTCCCTCCAAACCCTTTCTACTGAAGAAGGGCTCGAATATGTAGTCGATGTCCTCTTTTCTTACACCCGGGCCGTTATCAGCGAAAACTGCGTAGCCCTTGTCCCCGTCTATTAGTACCTTGATCTTGGGATCCTGAGTTCGGCTCACTTTGATCCAGTAGACCGCATTGTCCATAAGATTGATGAAGAGTTGCAGCAAGACGCCTTCTGATGACTTCAGAATTAGGGGGGAGCCAATCGGATGAATTTCCACCTTGACATTCAGGTTCTTCAACGGCGTTTCGTAATACCGAATGACAGTAGTGACAATATTTTCTATGAGTAGCTCCCTCTTCTTGCGCCGAGAGGAACGGAACAGCGGTTGTATGCCAACGAGAAGGCTCCTCATAAATGTGATCTGCTCCTCCAATGCATCCGCCTTCTCCTTGAGCCTACTGTGATCCAGATTGCCAGAGTTGAGTAACGTTTGTATCTCATTAATCTTCTCAACAGCTCTATTCATGACAACCATGACATCGTGCGACGTTGCATCAACGGCAATCCCAACGCCGGCCAGATCTTCGACAATTTCGATTTGACGCTGATATATATCTCGTTCCTGGTAATAGTCCTGAGCAAGTTGGTTTAGTAGCGACCGCCCCTCGTCATCTTTGTTCTTGTCTAGATACCTGCCCAACGCATTAATTCGTTCCTTTACTCTCTCAGTCTGCAGGTAAAGATCGGTAGTTCGCCTCTTGAGACGATTGGCTTTCGGCGCCCTGAGCTTCTGAAACTCGGCATGCAAGAAGTCTAGTACACTTAGAGTCAAAAACCGTAAATCCTCATACGCGGGTCCTTGCTCGAGGACTCCTTCCCGGTTTGTCTTATCCCTGAGTGCTGGGTTTCCTTTCGAAGAGATGCTTATGTAGCCAATCAGTTGATCATTGGACAAGTAGGCACCAGCTTTGGTTATGCCTCTGTAGATATCGATCTTAAGCCAGTCGTTGTCTTTGTCCCCATACGGATATATGCGGATATCATCCCTATAGATATATGTACGATGAGCTCTTATGTACCTCTTCAATTCATCGTCGTTTATCGTAGTGAGATTGTAGACGTAGAACTTGAATGCAAAGGGACCACATTCGGGCTGATGATCAACAGAGAAATGCTCCCTGTTCTCTGACACTGCGTCGCTCTCCAGATTCTTCACAAGATCAATAGTGCCCTTACTGTCATCCAACGTGTAATCACACGTCCCATCGGCGTGAACAGTACCCTCCATCTTCAGTGCAGCCTCGTCGAGTACATCCTTTATGTTGCGCTCCTCAAAAGCTTGGACTTCCTTACTCTCATAAACAATGCTGATGGCAAAATCAGTTTTGCTAAACGGTGATTGTAGGTAAGACAACGTTTCCCTGATTTTTCTCACATTCGAGTCGGTCCATTTGTAATTGAGCTCGGTTATCCTAATCAGCGTCCCGTGGTTCTTGCTGACTTCCGCCGCATCATCAATCACTAGAGGGTGTGGCTTTATGCAGACTGGTTCTTCCCTAACAAAGTATTCAGAATGGAGTTGGTCGAAGAAAAGAGGCTCTTGGGGAGATGCTGCTGTCTTGTCACCCAAGAGTTCATCTTCGTACCTCGACAGATCAGTGATTAGGGTAACCTCTCTTCCCCCAACATTGTCACCCGTCTTCTCTCTTGTGTATATCTCTACCCGCTTCCCTATCTGGAAAACCGCATATCGCCCTATACCTTTCTCACCCTGGAGAAATCTTTTTTTTCTGGTCTTAGCTAGGCGCCTCTGAAATTTGTTGGGGGTTGCAGGATTCATCCAGGAATCCCGAACTACTTCAAATGACATCCCATCGCCATCGTCTTCTATTTCAACAAATGGCTTCTCCGGCTCAGACAGGCCAGCCTTCCCGAAGTTTTTCATGTTGCCAATTCTGATTTGAACCCAGCTCGCATCAGCATCATAGCTGTTCTTTGCAAGCTCAGTCAGTGCGACGGTGTTGTTCTTAATCAACTGGTCGCTCAACATAGTGAGCAATCTAGCATATGGCCTCGGTGTCAATATGCCGCTCTCTGTTGTCATCTACTCCTGCCTCCACGTCATCATGATAAACGCTGGATCACACTAAATCCGTCTTATGAGGAACTGTGCTCTGGTAGCTACTAAGCCTATCCGGTAGCGAATACCAGACGGCACTGGATGAACCAAATGGGTGCCATCTAATACACGAATCTGGCCGCTGAACAATATATCTTATGCCCATGCCAACTCCTTCTCGTTGATGGTTCGGACTTTACACTCTTTCTCTAGGTATGCGCGTACCTCTTTTCGGATACGTTCATTTTACTGTGCGGAGATGGCAATGTCCTTCGATAGCTCATCACCTATGGTTTGTGCATGGAGTTCGAAGTCCTTCCACTTCTATGGCCTCACAAACTCCGTGAAGGATACGTCATGTACTCCATCATGTTCCCCGCCATTATCTTGCTCCTCATGAGTCCGAACCACTGCTCATACTTTCCTCACTATAATGATGTACTCATGACTGTATACTTTCCTGGCGTCAGGATCACTGGATGAAGTGAACCGTCCATCGCTCATACTCCTGAACGGAGCGAGCACACGCCCTACTACAGGGCGCTCAATTACTCTCTCAAGCTGTAGGCCAGCTCGTTTCAATTGCTCTATTGCGATCTCGGTATTTGGAATGGGAACTCGCCTTAACTCCGTGTCTCCAATTACGATGCACGCTCTCTTGTTCTGTCGAAGCACCCTACGTATTTCCTTGTAGGCCAGGTCCATGTCAAAGAAGTAGGCAGTTATCGCCTGTGAAAGCCTGACATCAGACACACTCAATCTTTGTACCACTTCATTCGCTCTAGAATTCTTCAAAGCCCTGCCCATATAATGCTCATTGCCACCCTTTCTGCCAATGAAGTCGTGCCTAAAGTCCGCCAGAGATCTACAGAAACCGAAGAGGAGCGCCGACAATTGGTGTATGTCTGAATAATCGTAGGAAGTACTGTAGGGTGGGGAGGTGATGATCAAATCTATACTTTCATCAGCCAGAGGAATATTTCGCGCATCGGCCTTGCGCATGATGGCTGGAACCTGCAGATGATGTCTTCTCTTGAGTTCCTCAAAGAAGGCTTGGTTTCTATCTATCATACGTGACGCATGTGCTATGAATGCTTCGATTGGAGGCTCAGGTAGCTTGTTTGGATCCTTTTGCGGCTTGGTGCTCGTGGCAAGCCAGTATGAGCAGTTCTTCAGTACCTGCGACAACGCGCACAGAAAGAACCTGCGAATAGGCAAATCTCTTTCCTGCTCCAGGCAAGTCCGCAGTGAGAGGACTTTCGGTAGGTTTACTTCCCCAAACCAATAAAGAAGACGATCAACGTTCAAGGGTTTTAGGGCCTTCTCTGAGGGCAGGGGCAGTTCTCCTTCAAGTTCTGCACAGAGGTTAGTAAACGCTTGTGATAGCTTGTCAGGGCAGATTGGTGTGGTTTTGGCGCGTGTTATCAAAACGGCAACCGGATTTACATCAAAACCAAAGCTCGGCCGGCCTGCAAGTCTTGCCTCGACCAAGGTTGTCCCACACCCCCCAAATGAATCGCAGATTCGCTCTCCGGGGTTGCTATATTCATCAATTAGGCGTGATACTAGTTGAGGAATGAATTTGGCAGGGTACCGATGGTACCCATGCGTCAGGTATTGTGTCTGGGCACGTGTTACATTAGCGAAGGACCAGCTTGAATCTCGTTCAATTTCACTGACAACCATCATTACCCGCAATGCGCATGTCTATCGCACTCTATACGAGATGGCTCATCAATCATCGAACATCGGTTGCGTAATGATATGATTGGCTCCAGGAAAAGTCAACACCTTCGTAATTCGGAGACGTTCTCATCCTGTCTGCTTGAATGACCTGACTGATTTGCTCTGGAGTACCAGTTTCTTTGTAGTTTCACAGCACTCTAGGTCCCTCACAGCAGCTTATGCCCCGTGGCCTTCTCGTAGACCTCGACGATGAAGCGCTTGGCGGCCGGGGTGAGCTCCTCCCCCCGCAGGCGGTTGCCGAAGCGGTACTCAGGGTCGGTGAGCACGCACTGGAAGGCCCACTCCAGGTGCTCTTCGTCGCTCATCTTGGCCTCCGGCTCATCGAGATAGCCCGCCACCTCCAGCAGTTCCCGCACCGGCACCCCATACGCCGGCGCCATTTTGCGCAGGATCTCCGCACTGGGCACCCGCTCGCCCGTCTCAATCTGCGACAGGTACGAAGCGGATACCCACACCTTCTCCCCTACTTCCCGCAGTGACAGCTTCTGCCGCTGCCGCAGTTCCCGCAGATGATCGCCCAATGCCTTGCCGGTCATATCCCCTCGTCTCCTGCCAAGCATCGTAACATGGTTGTTTAACTTTTGCAACCAGTTTTCGCTACATGACAATAATTCATTGACAAGCCCCCAGTTTCAGTGATACCATCTTTTCACAAAAGTGAAGGATATTCGCCAGGGGTAAATAAATGATAAAGACAAAGCTTCAGGGAATGGCGGTTTATGACTACATGGCCAAGCACAATCTGTCTCAAAAGGAGCTGGCCGACAGGCTGGGGATAAGCCAGAGCTATGCTTCGCAGCTTGTTTGCGGGACGCGCTGTCCCTCCCCGCGGCTGCGGCGGAGGATGCTGGAGGCGATGAGCCCGCTGACCTTCGAGGATCTCTTCACTATTGAGAACGGCGAGGAAGGGTAATGATGCAAACCCGAAATCCGAATTTCGAAATCCTGAACAATATCAGATTCCCAAATCTAAAAATTCGAAATAGCTCATGGCTCATAGCTGATAGGTGATGGTTCATGGTTATTCTCTTGGATTCCCGCTTACGCGGGAATGACACAAATGACACGGTAGGAAGCAGGAATGACATAGCAATAGAGAAGGAGGCCACATGAATACACCGAACCTGAGCGCCGCCGTGGCGCAGGAGAAATGGGACATCGCCGCCCACCTGCTGGTCTATGGACTGATCAGAGCGCAAACGAACGGCAGTAACGGCGGTGGCTTCGGCTCCGCCTCACCCGCCCTGCGCGGCAGAGTGAGTCCGCCAGACGCCCCTGCGCCCGAACTGCACGGCCAACAGGGAGGAGCCTGATCGTGACCGGGGAATTGGTGCCGAACAGCAAGCAGCGCCCCCGGAAGCAGAGTTTCTACAGCAAGGCCCTCAGCGAGGCCGAGGCGCAGGACCTGGAGGAGGCCGCCCGCGTCGACGGTATCGACGACGAGATCGCCCTGCTGCGGCTGAAGCTGAGAAAACTGGTAGAGCAGTACCCCAACGATATCGAGGTTCAGATGCAGGCCGCCTCTGTGCTCTGCCGTCTCATGACCACCAGGTACCGCATCACCACGCAGCAGAAGGAGTCGCTGAAGCAGGCCATTGCCAAGACCCTCATCGAGGTGGCCATACCCCTCGGAGTGAAGTACCTGCCGAAGTAGGGGCGGTTCCCGCCCCTGAATTTCCAAGCACGAAATCCTAAACAAATCATAATGACCAAAGGACAAAATTCAAAACAACCCGCGCAGGCGGCAATCCAGGAAGGCCCAGCCCGTGTCATTCCCACGAAAGTGGGAATCCAGGTGGGGATGCCCGTAATCCCCTCTCCCTGCGATGGGAGAGGGCTGGAGTGAGGGTGATGTTTCCCCCTCCCTCTGACTCCCTCCCGCCAGGGGAGGGAGAATGGCTGGATCCCTGCTTGCGCAGGGATGACAGGATACTTAGCGGAGGTTCGTCAACCGCCCCCTATGAGCTATGAGCTATCAACTATGATCAAACTCAGACCTTATCAACAGGAGATCGCCCGGGCCATCCTGGCCTCGGCCGAGGGCCGCACCGGGCTGACCTTCTCCGTGGAAATCGCCCGCCAGGGAGGCAAGAACGAACTCTCCGCCATGCTGGAGCTGGTCCTGCTCACCCTGCACCTGGAGAGCGGCGGGACCATCATCAAGGCCTCCCCCACCTTCAGGCCGCAGACCATCATCTCTATGGAGCGGCTGAAACAGCGGCTGGACGACTTCGGCTACGGGGACATCCGGCGCTCGGAGATGGGCTACATCGTCTCCCTGGGCAGCGCCCGCTGCGTCTTTCTCTCCGCGGAGGAGAACGCCAACGTCATGGGCCACACCGCCGACCTTCTGCTGGAGATGGATGAGGCCCAGGATATCAGCCCGGAGAAGTATACCCGCGAGTTCCGCCCCATGGGCTCGGCCTCCAACTGCACCGCCGTCCTCTACGGCACCACCTGGGACGACGCCAGCCTGCTGGAGCAGGTGAAGCAGTCCAACCTGGAGCTGGCCGCGAAGGACGGCCTGCGGCGCCACTTCCGCTGCGACTGGCAGGAGGTGGCGAAGTATAACGATGATTACCGCCGCTACGTGGAGAGCGAGAGGGAGAGGCTGGGGGAGAATCACCCGCTCTTCCTCACCCAGTATGCCCTCGTGCCCATCCACGGCGGAGCGAGGCTCTTTACTTCACAGCAAGTGGCCCTGCTCCGGGGCGGGCATCCCCGCCGCAGCGAGCGGGAAGAGGGGAAATATTATATTGCGGGCATCGACCTGGCCGGCGAGGAGCCGCCAACCGAAGACTATTCTATCCGGCTACCGCGCCGCGCCAGGGATGCCACCACCATCGTCATCGCCGAGGTCTCCGCCACCCCTGATACCTCTCTCACCCCCGCCATCCCCGCAGGGGCGGTTGGCCCGCCGCCCCTGCGGGCCGAGGCCGTCGAACCGCGGATCAACGTCGTGGAACTCTATTCCTGGACCGGCGCCGAATACTCCCGGGTCTTCGAGCAGACGGCGCACCTTGTCGGGGAAGCCTGGGACTGCCGCCGCATCGTGGTGGACGCCACCGGCATGGGCGAGCCCTTCGCCGGCTCTCTGAGAAAGGCCCTCGGCTCCCGTGTGCAGGCCTTTAAGTTCACCCAGCCGTCGAAGTCGGAACTGGGCTTCAACCTGCTGGCGGCCGTCAATTCAGGAAGGCTGAAGCTCTTCAAGGGCGATGGCTCGCAGCAATATCAGGAGATGATGGCCGGACTGGAGAAGGCCCGCGTCCACTACCGCCCCAACCGGAGCATGAACTTCTACGTTGACCCCTCCGAGGGGCACGACGATTTTCTGATGGCCCTGGCCCTAGTGGTCGAGGCCGCCAAAGACCTCAATCCCAGACCGGCCAGGGTCTATCAAAGACATTAAATGTTAAATCCAAAACTTCGGAACAGCTCATGGCTCATAGGTGATGGCTCATGGGCGCCTAGGTTCCTGCTTTCGCAGGGATGACACAAGAGAGTCATCGAAATGTCATCGTGAGGAGCCCTTCCGCAGAAGGACGACGAAGCAATCCCGGAGATTCTTCGCTCCGCTCAGAATGACACAGTGGGAAGCAGGAATGACACGGTAGTAGTCAGAACAACGCATACATTATGTCATTCCCACGAAAGTGGGAATCCAGGTGGGGATGCCTGTAATCCTCTCTCCCTACGATGGGAGAGAGCTGGAGTGAGGGTGATGTTTCCCCCTCCCTCTGACTCCCTCCCGCCAGGGGAGGGAGAATGGGTTTGGGATTTCGACATTGTCTAGGATTTCGAATTTGCTTCAAAGGAGACCTTCATCATGACTTCACCCGTGCAGCACGACTACCCCCGCGCCCTGCTCCCCGACCTGCCCCGCCTGGAGCAGATCGACCAGCAGAGGTTCGAGTCCTACCAGAAATACCTCGCCTTCTATAACGGCGAGCAGTGGCCCCGCGACCAGCTCGCCCGCGCCCGCCACCGCCTGCTGGTGATGAACTACATCCGCACCATGATCGATAAACTGACCTCCCACCTCGTCTCCGGCATGACCTTCGCCCTCTACGGCGATGCCGAAAAGGTGGCCCGGGCCGAGCAGTCCCTCCACCGCGTCTACCACGATAACAACCTCAGCGCCCTGGATATGGAGACCGAGACGGACTGCGCCATCCTGGGCAATGGCTGCTACAAGGTCACCTGGGACGCCCGCCGGGAAAGGGTGCGCGTCACTGCCCCCGACATGCGCCATGTTTACGCCTGGTGGGTGCCCGACGACCCCGCCACGGTCTACCGGGTTATCTGCCGCTATGAGCTTTCCCTTGAAGCCGTGGCCCTGCTCTACCCCGATTTCGATCCCCTTCAAGCCGTAGGGGAGGGGCTTGCTACCCTGCAGACAACCCCTGCTGTGTCATTACTGCGAAAGCAGGAATCCAGGGTGTCCCGCGGGGCAACCAGGCCGGCCATCGTCGAAGACTGGACGGAGGACTACTTCGCCCTCTATATCGGTGGCGCCCTCTACCACAGCATCCCCAACCCCTACGGCTTCATCCCCTTCATCATCTTCCCCAATCTGCGCGAGCCGAAGCAGTTCTGGGGCGTCTCCGATATCAAGCCCCTCATGCCAGTGCAGGAGGAGATCAACCGCGCCACCACCCAGCTCTCCCGCGTGCTGGAGATCTCCGGCAACCCCATCGCCGTCTTCCAGAATGTGCCCGGCGCCGGGGACATCCCCATCGAGCCCGGGACCACCATCGACCTGGGTGAGGAGGGCCGCATCTATCTCCTCGACCTCCTCAAGGGCGGCGGCGTGAGGCTGCACATCGATTATATCGACCTGCTCTTCCGTATCTTTCACGACATGGCCGAGGTGCCCCGCTCTGCCTTCGGCTCCCTCGACCGCACCCTGTCCGGCGTGGCTATGGAACTGGACCTCCAGCCCCTGCTGCAGAAGGTGCAGCGCAAGCGCCTGCTGCGCACGCCGGTCTACGAGAGAAGGAACCGCATGATCCTGGATATCCTGGCCAGGTATGCGCCGGAGCGGGTTGGCGATATCTCAGGACTGCGCCACGAGATCGTCTGGGCCCCGGCCCTGCCGAAGGATCAGTCCCGCCTCATCCAGGATGAGATCGCCCTGGTGGGCGCAGGCCTGCATTCGCGGCAGACCGCCATAACCAGCCTGGGCATCCTCGACCCGGAAAGGGAGATGGCGCAGATGCAGAAGGAGAACGCCGGGGCGGTTCGCCAACCGTCCCTGCCTTAGGATTTCAGATTACGGCTTTGCCGGGAATGTTATGGATACCGGAAGCACCGGGTATGCATCAGTGCGAAATATCTCTTAAAAGGGGAAGGCCTCTCCCGGGACTACCGAGGGTGATGGCTCACTCTCAGTGAAAGGGGGACTCCATGCCACGGCAAGAGGCCTAAATTCCCAATATGAGCGGCAACGCCTACGCTCAAAATGGGGCTGACCCCTGCCAGACCCGGACGGCCGTCACCGACAGCCCGGACAAGGACAGGCACACGCAGAAACACTATGAATTATGAAATTATAGAAGGAAAGGTATCAGCCCCCCCGAATCAGTCGAACAAATTTTGCGAGATGTCTTATGCGATGACCAGTACCATTATATCATTCCGTTATTCCTTACCGTCAATACATCGTATACCGAGGTAAATGAAGTCAGTCCATCGTCAGCCGGAATATGTCATTTTCATGTCATTTCCCCCGGAGGAATAGAAAAGCAGGGTGGGCAGAAAACAAAAAGCCCCATCATCGGATATGACGATGAGGCTAAGTCATGAGGAGGATCGATATAGTCCCCCCAGCCACCGGTAAACCAAAGAGGAGATCTGCAAGCCCGGTCAAAGGGGGGGCCAACAACCGGGCTGTGGAATCATCTATCCTGCTGCCGTGCCATTTCACCGGTGGCCAGGGGTCATTGTGGTTCAGCAAAATCCACCACCTCGGCTCTCCACTCTCCCGAATGATTCCAGTCTCTCGTCCTAGAACGGAGTGGCACATCCGGAAACATTCATATGCCGAACCCCTTAACTCAGAAACCAGCAATAGCGAAACTCTTTTGTATCACCTCAGTTCTTAAACTACCTTGGTACTTAATGATTATATCACATAGGTTTATATGTTTGTCAATACCCTTTCGGGTCAATCGACGCCGTGACCTGAACCGCTGATATTACAAATCAATTAAAAATCGCGAGGAGGCAGCATGGACAACAACACCACTGAAAATCAGGACCATACCCCGGAGGAGGCCGGCGCCGCAGAGGCGGCGCAGCCTGAGGCTGGAATTGCCGCTCCGTCCTCCCATCAGGAGGCGGGAGGTGCAGCTGTTGCCGCGGAGGGCACCGTTTCCCCGCCGGACAGCCCATCGCCCCAACCTGGTCCGGAGGAACACTACGGGAAGAGGGTGCGCGATCTCCAGTCCCAGAACGACAAACTGCGTCATCAGCTCTCCCGCTACGAACAGCTCCGGGAGGAGCAGTCTCAGACCCTGCTGGCGCTGAAGGAGGCCTTCATCCGGGCTAACCCCTTGGTTCCGGCGGAGCTTCTCGACACCGGCTCCCTGGCCGGACTGAAGGCCTCTTTCCAGAATGCCGAGCAGGTGGTGGGCCGCGTGCGGGAGAGACTGGAGGAGGACCTCCGGTCTTCAGGCCAGAAATGGCGCATCCCCGCCGGCTCGCCGGTGAGGTCGGGCATCGATATGGAGTCGCTCTCGCCGGGGCAGAAGATCCGCCACGGCCTGGCCCAGAAAATGGGGCACTAGCCTCATCTGTCATTCCCGCGCAAGCGGGAATCCAGGCGCGAGGAATACCCTCTCCCTTTGATGGGAGAGGGCCAGGGTGAGGGTGATATTTTCATGCGTCATTGCGAGGACGCCGTAGGGGCGGTTCGGGAACCGCCCTCTGCCGAAGCAATCCCAGCTATGAGCTATGAGCCATGACCCATCAGCCACGAGCCATCAACTATCAACTATTGACCAAAGGAGGTTTACCAAATGGCCTTAACCCTAACCGAAGCCGCCAAGCTTTCCGAGGACTCCCTTTTGAAGGGGGTCATGGAGACCATTGTCAAGGACTCCCCTGTCCTGCAGCAGCTCCCCTTCGCCGAGGTATCGGGCAACTCCCTGAAGTACAACCAGGAGAACGCCCTGCCCAGCGTGGCCTTCTATGCCGTAGGCGATACCTGGGCGGAATCCACGCCGACCTTCACCCAGAAGACCGCCACCCTGAGCATCCTCGGCGGCGATGCCGATGTGGACTCCTACCTGCAGCAGACCCGCTCCAACTACCAGGATATCCAGGCTGCAGTCATCGAAATGAAGGCCAAGGCCCTGAGACACAAGTTCGAGGATACCTTCGTCAATGGGGACACCGGCTCCGATGCCAACGCCTTCGACGGCATCGACAAGCTCTGTCCCTCGGGCCAGACCCTCTCCATGGGGACCAACGGCGATACCCTGAACCTGGCCAGACTGGATGAGCTGATCGACC
>Ga0209777_10005805_pt1 | contig 14111 bp, 12 predicted proteins | sample FrelakmetHBP12HB_FD_187147 | JGI IMG/M metagenome (GOLD analysis project Ga0209777, IMG submission 187147) | Freshwater lake sediment microbial communities from the University of Notre Dame, USA, for methane emissions studies -HBP12 HB (SPAdes)... | ecosystem: Environmental > Aquatic >...
TCTGCGCGAAAGCGCTCAGCGTAAGAGCAAGCGCGGAAGCGAACAGAAGAAAGCGTCTCGTCATGTGCCCTTAGCTCTTCTTTCCAGCCAGGATCTTGGCCCCTGGCTGCCATCAATCATAAACCTAGCCGCCTCCGTTGGAGCCGTTTCTTCCACCCTTTCCATCCCGAGCGACTCCGGCGGCCCACGAAGGGGGCCAACCGGCGAAGACCTGCCACCCTGGGCTGGATCTGCCCACGCGCCAAAAGCCACCTCGAAGCAGGAGCCACCGCCCTTCGGGTCCGGAAACCACCCCGTCCCGGTCCCACCAGTCCCATCCGCCCGGTCTGCTGACCCGACTGGTTGCTCGCCCCTGCCGCAACCGCTAAGTCCTTTACTTCTAACAGAGCGTTCGTTCGGGATTTTATTCAATAGAATTTCTAGCCACACGGGACTACATACGCCGCTGACAACCAGCCCGTGTGCGAGCGGCCAGATTTTGACCGTCAAGGTCTCTCGGGACGCCCCCGGAGTACGACGGTGATACCCCCCGCCGCGCAACCACCCCTGGTGCGGCTCGGTCGGGGATGTGAGTTTGTGAGTCTGGTGAAGCCTCCTCCACACAAAACAACCAGGACCTAATTCAAAATGCCGGGAGAGAGATTCACCAGACTCACCAGATTCACACCGGCTCCGTCCCGGCACGGTCGGTCCCGTGAGTTTCAGGCAGGGCTACCCGAGTTGTTCCCGCACAGTCGCCCCGAGGATTGGAAACGGGGCGCCTGTCACGAGTTCTTTAGGTTCAGGCTTGACCGGTACGCACCTCAGTGATAGCCTTGGCATCGAAATCGAGAGGGTGATCCACCCGCTTCGTTGATGCGGGCAATCCGTTGGCGCTCGCGGTCACATGTAGGTGTGCGACGCGTCACAGGAGATCCGAAATGAGTTGCAGGACTGGCATCGTACTGAGCGGTGTCCTCATGCTTTCCTCGATCAACACACCGAGTCAGACTTCCCCCGCATCGGAGATCGAACGTCTGGGTGCAGCCGTAGAGCGTGCCACAACCTCGTCCGAGCTCAGCCAGGCGCTGCGGAGCCTCGCCGGAATTCCCGATCCCGCCGCGCTCGAAATGCTGGACCGGGAGACATTGAACGTGAATCGCTTCATCGCATCCGAAGCATCCTCAGTGCTCACGAATCTGCATTGGGATCGTATTCCAAATATGGCCGGAGCTTTCGCCAGGCCGTCACCCACAATATTCGAGGGCCTGGTGAAGTCGGCATCCAGTCCCAGCAAGGACGTCCGGCGAAACGTGGCTGTGGCGGTCAGCCAGTGTAGGGATCCGGAGCGTGCCTCGCAGTTGGTCGGCCTCCTCACCAACGGGGATCCGGCTATCCGCGCCTCCGCCGGGCAGGCTCTCGCCGCGCTGGGGCCCGCCACGGCAGATGCACTGATGGAGGCGCTCAACCGGGACGAGTCGGAGCTGAAGGTCAGAGATCAAACGGATAGGCTCGCCCAGTTCGCGTTCAACCGGGATAGGCTCGCCCCCCAGTTCCCCTTCAACCACGCCAATGACTCGGCGCTGGATGTAATTCTCCCGTTGTTAGGCAAACTGCGGGAACCCCGGGCAACGGACCGGCTGGCACAGATTCTGAGCCAGTCGCAGTGGCCGTCCGTCCGGGCCGCTGCCGCTTACGCGTTGCGAGAGATTAGACCGTCTGACCCGCGCATCGTGGACCGTTTGATCGCTCTGGTTGACAACGAGGATCGGAATCGGGCATTCCTAGCTGCAGAAGTGCTTCGAGCGCTGCCGGACCCTCGAGTTCGGGAGGCCCTCAGGACCTATGAGAGGCGCAACGCTGAATGGACAGCGAGGCGTGCCACGGAGCGGGCCGATCTTGACCGGGAGGTCAAGAAATACCGAGTCGATCAACTCCGGACGATTGTGAAACGACGAGACCTGACCGCCAAGTTTGACTCGGCCCTCCAGGAACTCGCCGCCATGCCAAATGCCGCGGCTCAGGAACTGGTGGCCGAGGCAGTACACGACGGGAACCCGGCGGTTGCACGCCGCGCTGTCACGACTCTCGGCAAGGTCGAGCCGATCACGCCGCCGGTGCAAAAGGTGCTGCTCACCATGGTCAACAGCCGGGATCCGGCTATCAGGGCCGGTGTTGCCCAGGGACTCGGCAACGCGCAGCCTCCGCCAGTGGAGCCACTCCTGAAGCTAGCCTCCGATAAGGACGCCGAGGTTCGCACCAGTGCCACAAAGGCCCTCGGCAAGAGCGCCGATGATCGGGCCCTCACGCGGATCGTCCAGCTCGTCAAAGACGCGGATCCCGTCGTACGCGAGGTCGCCTCCAACAGCCTGGTGCAGTGGGCTCGCGGTGCGCACGATCCTCGAGCCGCCGACAAGCTGATGCGGCTCCTGGAGCAACGGCAGTCGCTGGAGGTACAACTCGCAGCCGCCGACGCACTGAAGCAGATCAAACCGCAAGACCCACAGACGGTGGAGCGTCTGGCCGCCCTTCTTTCCCTTTACAAGACAGAGGACACGATGGCTCGGGCCGACATCATCGCACACCTGCTGCAAGATCTTGGGGATGACCGTGCGGCACAAGCACTGAAAGCGTACAATGCCCGCGTGGATCAGTGGTTCTTCGAGGTGCCAGGCGGCATCTGCTCCCGATGCTCAGGAGACAACGACTGCCCCGGGGAACTCGTTTGCTTGACTTTTACGCAGTTCGGAAGCGACATCACCAAAAGATGCGCTCGCAGGGGCACCTCTTCGATGCGATGCCGAGAATGAACGTGCCCGCAGGGTCACCCACGGTTTTCGCCACTTCATTCAAACCTTCAAGGCGAACGGCAAGCTCAAGGTCACCCGCTGCGCGTTCCGCCACGCCAACGTAACGCCCCGAATTCAGGCTCCATCCTTGCGCTTCGATTTCGGTGAGCGTCGCCACCTTGCACAGCCCGGCTCCGTCGCTGACCCGCCCGGGAGACCCTTTCACCCGAGTTTGGCTGTACCTTTGCGGCAGGCTAGGAACCACCTGTAACATGGTGTCAATCAGGGAGGATGACTCGCATCTCAGCGGATTCACCTCTGCGCTTCTTCACTCGTAACGGTCTCGGGTTCGGACGTTTGCCCGAAGGCGTACCGCTCAGAGCATCGGGATCGATGCCAGGTGCAACGCGCCGTATTGTACTGGGACGAAGAGCTAAAGGGAAGCAATGTTGGCATTTTGTCGTCAGACAACCCCAACCAACCGGAACCCACCGGGAACTGCGCCTACTTTGTGTCGGACGCGGTCCTTTCTCTAATATCGGACTCATGATCTCGACCATCGTCGTCGCGGGTGCTACTGGCAATCTCGGCGGACGAATCGTGAGAGCTTTGCTCGCACGGGGAGCCAGCGTAAGGGCGCTGGTTCGCCACGGCACTGCGCGAGACAAGCTTGAGCGACTGCAGGAACTCGGCGTAACGATTGCCAGTGTCGATTTGAGCAGCGCTTCCCAAGTGACACCGGCATGCTCGGGTGCGTCCTGCGTGGTGTCGGCGCTGCAGGGGTTGCGGGACGTGATCGTGGGAGCACAAACGGTTTTGCTAGACGCCGCGATCAAGGCTGACGTGCCACGCTTCATTCCCTCCGACTACTCAATCGATTTCACCAAGTTTCCACCCGGCGAGAATCGCAATCTCGATCTGCGCCGGGACTTCCACCAGCGCCTCGATAGGACTCCGATTTCAGCGACCACGATCTTCAGCGGTGCGTTCGCCGATATGCTCACCGGTCAGATGCCGCTCGTCCTCTTCAAACGGAAGCGGGTCCTCTATTGGGGCGACGCAGACCAGCGGATGGAATTCACAACTATGGACGACACCGCCGCATTCACGGCGAGAGCGGCTCTTGATCCGTCCGCCCCTCGCTTTCTACGAATTGCTGGCGATCAACTCAGCGCCCGGGAGCTGACGGCGGTCGTAAGTGAGGTGACCGGGCAGGAGTTCCGCATGTTCCGCGCTGGAGGTCTGGGAATGCTCAGCATCCTCATCAAGGTCACACGCACGGTCGCTCCCCGAGAGGAGGAACTTTACCCGGCATGGCAGGGCATGCAGTACATGCGCAACATGTTCGATGGCCGGGCCCAGCTAGAGCCGCTCGACAACGACCGCTATCCCGGAATTCGTTGGACGACTGCGCGGGATGTGCTCTCGGCGCGTCAGGTCATCTAGCCTCGGCTTGCTGCGAGCCCCAGGAACGTCAAGAACGAGAAGACAATTCGCGATAGATTGCAGCGTGGGAGAACGGACGTGGTCATCAGTTACAGGTGCTCGACCAAAGGTTGCAGTCAGTATGGAATAGAGGTCCCCGATTTGCGAACGCTTCAGGCACCTGACGGCTCCGGGAGGATATGTTCAGCCTGCGGAGGCCGCATGGTTAATGCTGAAACGATGAACACGAGCCAACGTCCTCACGGCAGACGTGGCGGCGAGCGCGGCAGCGGCGGACGGCGTAGTGCTGGACGGCGTTGAGCCGGAGAGACGGTATTGTTTGAAAGTGGTAGGATCTCGCACGGGGAGGTTGCGATGCGACTCCATGCCTTAGTCCCTTCGATAGTGCTAGCTGTTGGTTTAGCCGCCGAGGAGCGCCCCGTGGTCAAGACCGACTCCGCCGACGTCCACTCGGCGATGTCCGCTTCGAGCCCCGTTGTGAAAACCCTCTATCGCGGCGACGTAGTCACAATCGAGTTGTCGCTTTCGGCCTCGGACGGAGCTTGGTGCAATATCGGCATCGCCGGGCGTCCCAATTTCGGATGGCTGCCCTGTAATGCCCTCTCGATGCCGGATCCGAAAACTCAGTGGCAGCGGGTCGAAAGCGCAGAACCGCAAACTGCCGCAAGCGCGACGCAATCACCGGAGAGCCCAGCCCTTCTCCGGGCCAAGAAGCTCTGTCCCGAAATCGACTATTCGAACGTGAAGCACGGTTGGCCCCTGCCGCAAGTCGCGCCGAGCCTCGAGTTGCAGCGGTGTCTGGCCGACGCTCCCGGCCAGAAGCTCACGAGGGCGCAAATACTTGAGTGGCAGGCCGAAACCGGGCGGATCGGCGCTCAGGCTTGTTGGCAAAAATACCTCGCTATACGTGAGAAGTACCACGCAGACGAACCCGGGCAGGGAGCGCGGGAGCGCGTGGTCGCAGCCGAGCGCGAGTGGCAGAAGGACCGCTGCTATGCGCGTATTCAGGGCCTGACCTTACGGATGGCGTTGGGGCCGCTCTACAAGGAACTCCCGGAGATCTACGACGACGTGATGAGCGGCCACGAGCCCAGGCTGCCCTGAAGGTGCTGCCGTGGCTCGGCGAAAGCTGCGTCTGCGGGGCGCCTTGAGGCACGAAGTTGACGAATGGAATAGGTGTCGCAGGAGGGATCAATGGGACTGGCTCACCTTGTATCACTACCTGGAAGATCCGCATAAGATGACTGCGGGCGTGTGAGCGCACTTACACCGACGCTGCCACCGTGTCGCCCTGGCTCGGGGGAGTTGTCGCGGAAGGCTCGGAGGCGGGACTCTTCGCGCTCTTGTGGTTGACACGCTTCCGGGCGGACTTGGCCGTCGTCCGTGCCGCCTTTACCGGGGCGACCTTCTAGACCTGGACCTTCTTCGCGGCTGGTGGCGAGGTCTTCTTGACCACCTTCTTGGCCTCGGCAGCCTTGGCCCGGATCGCTGCCCACCGCTTCCTGGCACCCTCAGCCATGGCCTTGCGGCCAGCGGCACTGAGCTTCCGCTTGGGACGTACGGCCTTGGCGGGGGCAGCCGGGGCCTTGCCAGCCTCCTTAGCCGCGCCCCTCGCGGCGGCCCAGCGCTTCTTCTGGCCCTCGGCCATGCGCCGCCGGGCAGCAGCACTCACCACACGCTTGGGGCGGACGCCGGGAGGCGTGGCACCGGCTGCCGGTACAGGCTGGCTGCCCAGCATCCGCCGGACGGTCGCGATCTGGTCGTCTATCCGGGCACGCTGGGTTTCGAGTCCCTGGAGCGCAGCGGTCAGGAGCAATGGGTCAACTGCTGGTAGTCGAGCCATGGTAACGGAAGAGTAACACCCGTCATGGGCGTAACACAAGATTTCACTCGGGCTTGGGACACACACCGCGCTGGCTGCCGGAGCGCACTCACTTCTTGCCGGCGGGCACGAGCCGCTTGCGTTCCTCGAACCAGTTCGCGACGAAGGTCATCTCCGTCAGCGGTGCCGGTTTCCGCTCATCCATCTTGACCATGAGGAATCGTCGTCCCCCGGCGCAGAGGCAATGCTCTTTCGAGCCGCGCCCTCAAGCCTCGATAGAAACGTCGATAGAAACGTCCCTTGCCCCCTCTTCTCATAAACGATAGGATGATCCACTACCCTTTGTGCCTTGAAGCCCGCCAACAGTGGCCGGCAACGCCGCAGGAGGACAGATGATTGGTACTGCTGAAAATGTCAAGCAGCGATTCAACCCCGTCAGCGCACCGGACTACCTGCCGGTGCCACTGCTCAGGGACCTGCAACTTACCAGGCTTCAGTCCACGGTCCGCCGGGCGTTCGAGAACGTCGATCTCACACGGGAGCGGATGAAGAAGCAGGGCGTGCGCCCGGAGGACATCCAGAGCCTGGACGATCTCCCTCGCTTGCCTTTCACCGTGAAGGCCGACTTGCGCGACACGTATCCTTATGGCCTCTTCGCCTGCCCCCTCCGCGACGTGGTCCGGCTGCACGCATCGAGCGGCACCACAGGGAAGCCGATCGTCGTCGCCTACACGCAGGATGACCTGGACGTCTGGACCTCCGTCATGGCCAGGGCCCTCGCCTCTTACGGAATCCACCGCGATGACATCTTCCAGAACGCGCACGGATACGGCTTGTTCACCGGCGGTCTGGGGTTTCACTACGGCCTGGAAGCCTTGGGCGTGACGGTCATTCCTATCTCCGGCGGCAGCACGGACCGTCAGGTCATGATCATGAAGGATTTCAAGGTCACGGCCATCTGCGCTACGCCGAGTTATTTCGTGCACATGCTGGAACGGGCCTCGGAGATGGGAGTCGATGTGCGCGAGTTGCCCTTGAGAGCGGGAGGGTTCGGCGCCGAGCCTTGGAGCGAGTCCATGCGCCGCCACATCGAAGCTGCGGCCGGCATCAAAGCTTACGACTGTTACGGTCTCTCGGAGATCACCGGGCCCGGCGTTGGGGCGGAGTGCTGGTTCCAGGGGGGGCCGCATATCTTCGAGGACCACTTCTATCCCGAGATCATCGATCCCGAAACCGGAGAAAATGTCCCGGACGGAGTGGAAGGCGAGTTGGTGGTGACGACGCTGAGCAAGCAGGCCATGCCGATGATCCGCTTCCGGACCCGCGACATCACGGCGCTGGTGGCTGAGCCCTGCCCTTGCGGGCGGACGCTGCGCAGGATCCGGCGCATAGGCCGCCGCAGCGACGACATGTTGATCATCCGAGGTGTGAACCTGTACCCCTCTCAGATCGAGTCCGCGCTGTTGGCGGTGGAGGGAACGCTGCCCCACTACCAGATCATTCTGACCCGCGAGAAAGGCCTCGACCAGGTGGAGGTGCAGGTGGAAGTGACGCCGGAGGTATTCGGCGACCGCATCCGTGCGCTGGTGGATTTGAAGGAGAAGCTGACGCGCGCGGTAGAGAACACTCTGGGGCTGCGGGTCAGCGTCAGCCTCGTCGAGCCGCACAGCATCCAGCGAAGCGAAGGGAAGGCCAAGCGAGTCATCGACCGGAGGACAGAATCGTGAAAATCCAACAGTTGTCGGTGTTCCTGGAGAACCAGCCGGGCCAGATCGTGAAGCCTTGCCGGCTGCTGGCGAGCGAGGGGATCAACATCCGGACGCTTTCCGTTGCGGATACGAAGCAGTTCGGAATTCTGCGCATGATCGTTTCCGACTGGAGAAGGGCCACTCAGCTTCTGCAAGACGCCGGATACGTGGTCAACGTGACCGAGGTCGTGGCCATCGAAGTACCCGACGAGCCGGGCGGGCTCTCCCGCGTTTTGGAGGTCCTCGAGAACAGCCCCATCAACGTCGAGTACATGTACTCGTTCGCGTTCGGGTGCCGCGATACAGCGGTGATGATCTTCCGCTTCGACCAGTCCGATGCCGCCATCAAGCTGCTCCAGGCGGCTGGAATCAGCGTGGTGGAGAGCGTGGAGATATACAGTCGCGCCGGACAGACGTAGCGTGGCGCCGCCTGCCGCTTAATCCACCGCGCGCGCAGAACGTGTACTACTACGCTCCCAACTCTCTGCAGCCCGCGACGATTCATGTTGGCTGCTGAATCTCCGCTGTGTGGGGCGGGACCCCTGTCCCGCGGCCGACGCCCACGTCGGCCTGTCAGCCGCTGTTTCGCAATTCGGGGAAGGCTGGACGAGGGCGTCCAGCGCGGCTCTGGGGAGCCGCCCCACGTGCGGCAGTATGCGGTCGTTCGCAGGCTGGGACAATCGGTTGTGGCTATGCTGCCTTGTGAAAGAATGCGGCGGCGCTCCGGGCTCGCTGCGCAGAGTGCTGGCGCTTACTTGTAATGCAGGCGTGTCCCCCAGGACTCTTTCACACCTTCCCACGCGGCGGGCGTAGGGTTAGGCTGAACACCGCGCACATGAGCATCATGCCGGCCAGTATCAGATACACCTGGTTGTACCCGGTGGCGATGTTGCCGGCGGCTTTGGCCTGATCGACCACGTGTGCGAAGTACTTGGGCACCAGGTATCCGGAAATTCCGAATGCCGTGAACACCAGGCCGTAATTAGCGCCGACGTGGTTCGGCCCGTAGTAATCCGCTGTCAGAGAAGGCATAAGAGCCAGGAAACCGCCGTATGCGAAAGCCGCCACCGACAGCCCTGCCAGCACGTGCCAGAACCCAGTCGCTCCCCGCAGGAGAACGGCGCAGGCAAACGCCGAAACGACGCACATGGCGAGCAGCGTGCGCCGGCGCCCCAGGCGGTCCGAGACACTGCCCCAGGCCAGCCTGCCGGCGCCGTTGGAGACGCTCATGATGCCTAGCGCGACGCCCCCGGTGAGCACGGCGCTGGTCTTGGCCAACGCGCTGACCAGAGGCGAGGCCTGGCTGATCGCCGTCAGCCCTACGGAAGCGCCGAGGAAATAGACCAGCCACAGCGCATAGAACTGCCAGGTGGCGAGCATCCCGCCGGACGGTGTGTTCTCGCGGTTCGAGACCGCCGCCGCGGCCGGCTGCCACCCGTCCGGCCGCCAACCCGCGGGTGGCGTCTTGCAGAATTGCGCTGCCCCCACCACGCCTGCCGCGGACACGATCGCGATCGCGATGAAGGTACTCGGAATTGTTACCGCGAACCGGCCCGGATCCTTGCCGATCAGCCGCTCTATCATGGGCGCAAACACCAGCGGACTCACGCCCACTCCCATGACCGCGAGGCCAACCATCATGCCGCGCTTATCCGGGAACCACTTTACGAGGGTTGCGATGGGCGCTACGTACCCGAACCCCGTGCCCAGGCCGACCACACAGCCATAGGTCACGATGAGCGCGACCGGATTTCAGCCGAAGGCGGCCGACAGCAGCCAGCCCGCGCCGATTAGCGCTCCACCTACGCTTGCAATGAGGTGCGGGCCGGAGCGGTCCTGCCACAAGCCGCCCAGGATCGTTCCCGCAACCAAAGCCAGAATCGAGTAGCTGAACGGGTCGTTCGTTTGCACGTTGTTCCACCCGTAAGCGCGTGCCAGCGGCCCGCGAAACACGGACCACGAATAGAGCATGCCCAGCAACACCTGCATGAGGATGGGCGCTATCGCATACTTATTACGCGAGATAGTCAATTGCCCAGTTCCCGAAGCCATAGGTTCTGTGGTCCCATAATCGATTAACACGGGCAGGCTCACGCCAGATCCCGTGCCCACGAGGTCGCAACAACAGACCTGGTGGTTCTGGGAAGTATGTCACGACCCCGAGGGCTTCGCAATTGGCTTACGCAGATGGCCAACGGAAAGCTCGGCGACTACAGCGATGGCTATGCTTATTGGTCTGGCGTAATTGCGTTCTACGTACGCGAATCGCGAACGCTCCGCGTCTCCGTCTACGTCCTCCCGCCCGTCACGCTACTTCCCCTGCGGCAGTTCCGCCATCCAGACGTTGCCGGTGAGCTCTTTCAGGGCGATTACGATCTTCCCTCGAACCACCTCCGGCCCAGCCGAACCTTCCAGTACGCCGCCGAGCGAACGCCGGATCGAGTGCGAATGATACACCGCAAAGGCCGAACCGGCCGGCCGCTTCGTCGCCGGCTCCAGGCGCTGCGCCCAGAGGCAGACAAATCCATCCCGCTTGGAGAGGTAGGGCAGCAGGTTGCCGTCCGGCGACCAGCGCGTTTGCTGCGCTGAACCGTCCGCCACGGCGATCCAACCTTTCTCTTCTAAGGGTTGCGTCCTTTCGAACTGGCGCACTGACGCCGTCTGATCAGTTCTCGGCTGCGGTAGCGGAAGACAGCGCTCTGTAGTAGTCCCATTGCTTCTTCATGCGCGCCAGGAATGCCACAAAGCGGGGGTCACTGCGAAGCGGTTTCAGGTTTGGGTTCCGTTCGAACGCAGGATAGCAGGGATACCCCTGGTCTGCTGTCTGCTCAACCCAGTCGATCGCCTTCTGCGGCTTGTTCATCCGTGCGTAGGCGCACGCGATTGCGAAAGCGGTGTGATGGAAATGCCCAAAACCCTTCTTCTTTGCTGCCTGCCGAATCTGCTCCTCGGCCTCTCTCTCGTTGCCTTCCGCGGCCAACAGCAGCGCGTTGATGCCATTCAGCACCCCGCCCGGGTCTACCGGCTTCTCCTTCAGTACTTCCTGTAACTGTGTGCGGGCCTCACTGAGCCGTCCGAGTTGGATCAAGATATAAGCCGTGAATGCGAGGGTGAGCCCTCTCTGCGGAAGATTCCGCCACATGGAGATCGCCTCACCGTACCTCCCCAACCCCATGAGCGCCAGCAATTCTTGTAGCGGGTCCCCGCCATGAGCGGGATCGATTGCCCGGGCCTGTCGCAGGTGGCGTAGCGCTTCCTCAAGAAGACCAACGTGATTGTAAACCGTGGCCAGCCAATCGTGCGCCTCGCCGGAGTTCGGTTTCAAGACCAATGCCCGGCGGAACTCGCGGATGGCTCTTTCGTGCGGAAAATGGTTGGACGGAGTCCAGATCAGCATACCGCGGGCGATATAAGCTTCGGCCAGGTCCGGATCGAGCGCCAGTGCCTGATCCACCGCGGCATGGGCTTTTGGCTCCCATTGCCCTTGTTCCTCAGGCACAAAACTGAAGAACATCTGGACGTATAACTTAGCGAGATTCGCATAGGCAGCGGCGAAGCCCGGATCGATTTCCACGGCCCGCTCCAGCATCCCGATGGCAGCCCCGGTCTCCGACCTGGAAAACCCGAGCTGCATGCCACGAAGATAGTACTCGTATGCCTCAGGCGTTACGGCGTGGGCTTTCGCCAGCCGCGCGTGCTCCCCCGGCGTCAGTCTCACCCGGATCTGATCCGCAATGGCCCGCGCCACCTCTCCCTGCAGGGCCAGTACATCCGTTAAGTCGCGCTCGTAATTCTCCGCCCAGATATGCCGGTCCGTGGCCGTTTCAATCAACTGCGCCGTAATACGGACGCGGTTACCGGCGCGCAGCACCGATCCCTCCACTACCGCGTCCACCTTAAGCTCCCGCGCGATGTCCGGCAAGGCCTTCCGCGTTCCCTTGAACTGCATCACTGACGTACGTGAGATCACACGCAGAGCGCCGATCCGGGCCAGATCGGAGATCAGCGCTTCCGTCATCCCGTCGGCGAAGTACTCTTGCGCCGGATCGCCGGAGAAGTTGGCGAGAGGCAGCACAGCCATGGATTCAATCCGGCCCGGAATCGGCCGCCCCGAGAGACGCTGCCAAAGTCGGCCGGCGCCCCACCACGCCAGCGCCGCCAGCAGAACCGCCACCGCTGTGGCACCCCACCGCCACGGTTGGCGGCCTGCGGCCATCGTGCGCGTTTTCGCCAACTTGCCGGCCGCCGACTCCTCCTTCAGTTCATCCAGTGCAACCTTGACATCTTCCATGTGCTGGAAGCGGCGATTGGGGTCCTTACGCAGGCAGCGGGTGATGATCTTCTCCAACTCCGGGGGCGAATCCGGCCCGAGCGCAGCCGGCTCGTCGCGCAGGATCGCCGACAGGGTCAGGATCCTCGACCCGCGTCCAAAGGCGCGCCGGCCCGTCACCATCTCGTAGAGCAGTACGCCGAATGAGAATACGTCCGAGCGGCTGTCCACCGGCTTCCCCTCGGCTTGCTCCGGCGCCATGTAGGCTGCCGTCCCGACCACCGCACCCGCTTCGGTCTGCTGCGGTAGCGTGCGCGTAGATTCATTTCCTCCCGGCGTGCCAGTCTCGGCCAGCTTCGCCAGCCCGAAATCGAGCACCTTCACGAGCCCGTGCTCGTCCACCATGATGTTCGAAGGCTTGAGGTCGCGATGAATGATCCCCGCTGCGTGAGCCCGCGCCAGCGCGTCCGCGATCTGGATGGCGCACTTGAGTGCCTCGTTCAGGCGCATCCCATGCCAGGGGATCAGCCGGTCGAGCGTCTTGCCGGCGACGAACTCCATCGAGATGAAATCAGTTCCGCCGGCTTGATCGATGTCATAGACGTGGATGATGTTCGGGTGACTGAGCGCCGAGGCGGCCTTGGCTTCCTGTACGAACCGCCGCTTGCGCTCGGGATCGGCGACTTTCTCCGGCGGCAGAACCTTGATGGCGACGAAGCGGTCCAGATGGGTGTCCCGGGCCTTGTAAACTACACCCATCCCGCCCTCGCCCAGCGTCTCGAGGATGCGGTAGTGCGCAACGGTCTGGCCGGTCATGGCCACTCCGCCGGAGAAACGGAGGCTGACGTCTTCTCCGCTCGGTCAATTGTACTGCCGATTTACCCCGCCAGCAGGCCGCTCATACTCTGACGTCTTGGCGCTCGCGACCTGCGGATCGCCCGCGAGGTGGGCGTCTTCAGGGCCTATGCGGCAGGCGTTTGCAGAAACGCAAGGGCGAAAGCCAAGGCTGGCGGGGAGGCGCTCCAGTGTTCACCTGAGGCACCACAGTTGGTGTAGTCGTTCGGTTACTCGCAACGACGGGTTAGTTGAACGGCCGGAGGGCCGCAACTGCAATTGGGCGGACTGGAGGGGTTTTCCGAACGGCCCTTGGTGAGGCCGCCGGGTGCCGGGGGTGGCCCGATGGTCGGGTAGCCAGGTATCAGCGCGGATTCTCACTCGCATGGCCCCGCACAGTCTATGCGGGACAGTCTTGGAGATGTGACCACACCCCTGGGCCTTGACCCGATTGTCTGCGGCAGGGGAACACTCAGCGGCGGATTCGTGCCTTGACCCTGCCAATGAGAACCGAGATTCCCCAAGCAGCGAAGAGTATGACGGCAACAGAGAGGACAGCGCCACCCAGCGGCTGCCACGCGGGCCACCGCCCCCACCGTCCCTTGGAAATCTCGCCAACAACGCGAGATTCCCACTTTCCCACCGCTCCGACGACTAGGGTTTTTGGTGGCACAAAAAACAAGAGACCCCGAAGCGCAAGCAGAAGAGGATAAACCGGTCCTATGATATGTATCGGACAGATCACTTGTGAATAGAACCGGACAACTTGACTTGTTAGCGACAGCTGCGGCTAGGAAATGCGGCTAGGAAATGGTGAAATCGAGGGGAGACGGAAGTCCCGGTAGTGATCCGCCCGGCGGCGCGCTTGGCAAGGTTGTGGTTCCCTCAAACTCCATTCCGGCGGGGCGTAACAGTTGCCGTATAGCCAGCAGTGGGAATCATGAGTCGTGCAGCAGGCTTCGCGCAGTCCGGTCTTTGGCGCCGCGAACATCCGCAGAACCTGGGCCCCGAAAGGCGAAACGCCGGTCCTGATTCATGCCTTCAACTGGTCGAAGATGTCGATCTGCGCGGCGATTGGTTACCGCTGGGACGGCCACCGCAGTCGCCTCTTCTTCCAGACCCGCAAAGGCAGCTACAACACCGAAAGCCTGATTGCCTTCCTCGACGATCTCAAACGACACCTGCGCCATCAGAAAGCCATCTTGGTGTGGGACGGACTACCC
>Ga0209777_10005806_pt1 | contig 14111 bp, 7 predicted proteins | sample FrelakmetHBP12HB_FD_187147 | JGI IMG/M metagenome (GOLD analysis project Ga0209777, IMG submission 187147) | Freshwater lake sediment microbial communities from the University of Notre Dame, USA, for methane emissions studies -HBP12 HB (SPAdes)... | ecosystem: Environmental > Aquatic >...
ATATTCTTTTCCACTTTTTGTTTCGCTTGTTTATGTTTATTATTTTGCCTTGCGCATACAAAATCCAGGTATTCAACAAAAGAAAATAAATATATCTAGAAATAAATATGGAACTGATTATGTTTTTCAATCAACAGAAATAAAACAAAAAATAAAAGATATAATGATAGAAAAACACGGAGTCACAAATATATCATACTTAAAAGAAAACAAAGATAAAGTTAGTAAAACATGGTCAGAACATACAATTCAACAAAATGAAAACATTAATAAAAAAAGAGAAGATACTTATAAAGAACGATCTGGTTATAATAATCCATTACAAAATCCAGAAATTCAAAAAAAAGTTGCAAAAACAAATATAGAACGATACGGGGGAATAAGTCCACTATGTTCAAAAGAAATTCAAGAAAAAGGAAAACGAACATCTCGTATAAAATATAATTATGATTATTGGACACAAAGTCCAAACGGCAGAAAATTTTTAAGAGAAAAACAAATCGCTATGATTAAATTACAAGAAGCAAATGGAGAAGATTTATCTCCAAATATTGGTGGAGATGAAAGAGAGTGTTTAAAAGAATTACAAAAATATATAGAACCGTATACTTTTTATCGTCCAAGAGGTCCAATAATTGGATATTATCCAGAAAGTATTGTTTCTGAATTAAAGTTAGAAATTGAATTTGATGAGAAATATCATTTTATTGATGAATGGAAAACATACAGATCTAAAGATATACAACGAGATATAGATCTTGCAGCTTATTACGGATTTATAGTTTATCGTATAAAACAAATAAATTGGATTAATGATAAACAAAAAGTTATTAATGATTTCAAAACACTAATACAATTTTTAAAAGAAAATCTTCTTTAAAAGTAAATTTTCCAGAGGAAAATAATTTCCCGGTCTACGCTCTTGCGCAATGTTGAAAATGTAACCCTCGAAAACATAACATAAGGTGTAATAGTTCTTTGTACAACAGTAGCTACTGGATATGTAGGGTTATAAGATGCATCGACTCCATTTGTATTTTCAACAATAATATATGCTTTTCTTATATTAATTTCTCCAGGATATAAATCTATAATCAAAGCTGAATTGCTTGAATCTATATCATTATCTCCGCTACCTGTTACGTATAATCGATCACCAACTACCATCCCGGGAATTTGAGATTCAAGATCAAAAGTATCTAAATAATAGATAGCATAATCACCATCTCGAACGACTTTAAGAATATTTGATGTACCTAAAATTCCTCCGCCAGAACCTTCGGTTGTCCCAGGATCTTCAACAGTTGGATCAGCTACAAATAATGCTGCTTCATTAATATCTTCATATGATTCACCATTTGCATCATCACTTGATATTTCAATTCTAGCTTCTGCAATTAGAGGAGGATATTGTATTACATTACTTTCATTTTCATAAGGATTAGCTCTATCTTCTCTAATTGTTACACTTGAAAATCTTTTGAAATAACCAAATACAGATTCGCCACTTATATATTTAGAGGCGTATAATGAAGATCCAGGATCACCAGGCTGTAATTCAGATCTTAATCTGACAGGTCCATATAGATCAGTATCTTGACCTAACGTTACTCCTGCTTGTAATGGATTACCTGGTTCTCCTCCACCATTTCCAAGACCAAAGAAACGTATTTCTTTTTTATACATTTCATCATCATTATTTTCCATGGATACACCAAAAGCTTTTTTGGCTAACCATGCTCTTCCATCAAAAACAATTAAATTATCTTTACGTTCTAATTGTTTTAAAATTCCATTTTTCTTTTCAAAAATAGTAACTTCTCCGCGAGGTTTAGATCGACCACCACTCATGATTGATATTTTTTCTTTTAAATTTGAAGAATAATTATCTTGTAAATTAATAATTGACTTGCTCATTATGACTCCTCATTTTTTTGTTTTTGTTCTTATTCTCTAATTATATTTTTATCTATTTATCCAATTTCCGCCAAAAGGATAAGCAGCTACTCCAACAAATCCAGTAATTCCACCATAACTATTAGTCCACACTCTTCCGCCATCTATTAAATATGCGTATTGTAATTGCTGATCAGGTGCGACTTGATTAGGTTGAATTCCATTAATCATATGTGCTCCTGCTCCTACTCCAATTCCATATCTTGCATTTCCAAACATGTTAGAGTATGTTACAATATAAGTAGGAGATTCATAAGTTCCAATTAATGCTCCACTATTAGTACTAGTTCCCTCAAAATAACAACCTGCTAAAATTAAGCCACTCAAAGTCCACCCAGTATAAATGGCTGAATTTTTACCATAAAGACCAGGATCCGTATTATCTGTTTTGACTTTGATATGTAAATCATTCATTACGACCCAGCCATCAACGCCTCTAAACCAAAGACCATGATTATCATAATTAGAGAAGTCAAGAGTTACAACTTGATTTGTTCGACAATTTCCATAATGATTCCAATCAGAATCTCCACATAATCGAAGTGCAAAACTTACACTTCCCCAAAATCCATCAAAGTACAAACTATTTGTCATGACGTATGTTCCGGGTTTCCAAAAAATAAATATTGAATTATTATCAGTAACAAATTTTTTCATAGAATCTATTTGAGTTTGCATATCAGCACTAGGAGTTCCATTAGTAATCGTAATAGATGCAAATGGTTCCGCAGGAGTTAAATCTATTGAATTAACATAAAAATTAGTTGCTCGAATATAAGTATGCGCTGTTATCCACCTACGACCAAGATATAAATTATTATTATCATCATCAATGAAAATAGATCCATTTTCACTATTATAAGAAGACCCAGGATCCGAACCATGTTGATCAATATATATTCTATTTCGACCTCTAGCATTTCTACCAGAAAAACTACCGATAAATGTACAATTAGTAGTAATTGCTGCAGTTCCTGCATTTTTTCCAAAATATGAATTACTTAAACCTTTAGATAAATATCCAGCACAATATCCAACATAGTGGTTATAACTTCCTGTTGAAGAGAGACCAGCATTATAACCATAATAAAAACTAGTATTAGATGCATTTATTAAATCTGATACACCAAAAATATTCCCTTGGAAATATTGAGCAGAAACTGTATTACTAAAATATCCTGATAACCATCTATTTGATGACGAACCAATACTAAAAACATTACTTGAAGAAGGTAATATATTACATCCAAAACGAGTAGCTGAAAAAACATTTGATACAATATATTGATTAGTAACTATTGTTGTACCAGCATAAGATAAACTAGTCAAAGTTAACAAAACTACGAAAAACAGAGCTAATATTTTTTTCATAAACAATCCCCTTTTATATATTTTATTCTTATTTTTTGTTATCTATTTCTATAAACTAGAACTACTCGACGCTTCTTCTTGTTTTGTATATACTTCTATATATTTTGAATCTGTATCATTAAGGTTAATTAAAACATAACCAGCTAATGTGAATATAGAATCATGATCTTCAGATCCATTTAATTCAGAACAAGTTTCTAAGAAGTCAGCACCAACAAATTTATTAATGTAATAATATGAACCGTTAATGGTTATTCTAACAAAACCATCATCAATTTTGGTATCACTATTATCATAAACTCCTTGGAATGGATTATTATCATCTTGGATAGATCCAGCAGTAGATGCATCAAATAATGGTATATAAGTATTTAATTTCTCATTAATTTCTATTCCAAGATATGTACTAAGCATAAATGTTAAATCATTTCTAATTGTTACTCCATCTAGAGAAGTAATAATATTTCTAAAAACACAAGAATCATCAGATCTATGATATCTTTGTTCACTAACTTTTTCCCATCTAGCAATATTTACTTCTTTAGATGAACTACTTGATGATGAATTTACATCTTCCTCTTTCAAATATAGAGGAATATAATAACGAAGATAATAATATTCTTCTTCTGATACGTCAGATAATGAAAAAGTTGTTGGATAACTAGAAACTAAATCATAGGGTATGAATCTATGTTCTTTTCTAAGATGATCAGGTATAATTGTGTAAGATCCATCTGTGTGATTACTTCCAGGATCATTAATTGAAACAGAGCTAATACTACCATTTGTGATAGTGTAATTTATTGATCCGCCAGAATCAATTTCTTGTTTAATATATAAAGTATAAGATCCATTTTCATAATCACTTCCTGGAGTGTCAATTGAAACAGAATTAATAATACCACCGAGAACAGTAAAAACTATAATTCCATTAGTCCCATCTGGTTTTACTGTCTGAATCTTAATGTATTTTCCTTTTGGATGCGGAATATAATCATAAATAAGCATTTCAACTTTTTCAGTAACTGTACATTCACAAATTATTTTCTTAGATAACATTCGAATAGCTTTAAAGGTTTCTAAGAATGGAACAACATCTCCACAAATTTCTGGCTCAATGGAAGATGATGATGATTCTGAAACTAATTGAAATGTTCCTGGAACTATAACTTGTGGAATTTCTTCTTTAGTTTTTCCTATAAAATCTGATGGTTTAACAGAAGGACTAGTCCATCGATCTTCTGCAACGTCTATATCATCTCCATTTAAAAAATTATCTGGTTTGACGTGCCAATCACTTCTATTATTCAGTGGAATATCATTTAGATCATGATATTTTTCTTTAACTTCAGATCTATAAATAACTGTCCACATATTAATCTTTCTTTTATTTTTTGTTCGTAAACTAAGATTTAAAAACTTATTATACTGTTATAGTAACATTGGATAAAGAATCACTTAAATAATTACCGATAGGATATACTGATGTCATATCAGGTTCACTTGTTATTGCTGTTGCATAAGAATTGCTTCCGTTATTAATTTGAATTTTCCAATTATTACTATCTTTAGACAATCTAATAAATATATTACCAACTTCAGGTGGAGTTAATGCAATGTTGACTCTAGTTACTGATGTTTCACCTGATACATATTCATATTCTCCAGCAATTCCATCAGATATAGATCGTTTCCAAACAGATCTAAATAAACCATTATCTCCGGTTGTTTGTATTTGAGCAACCCAATCAGTTTTTCCTTTTCCAACTTTAAGAAGATGAGTTCCACCAACAATAGGTTCTCCGCCACCATAACTAATCATATTTGGATATAACTGATCACAATGACGAAGTCCGCCATTAAATACCCATATATCACTATCGATACTTCCATCAAAAGTAAAATCTATACCAGGATCTATACCATAAATCCAATATGGAAAATTATTTGAATCTTTATCTAAAATATTTGTATCTCTGTACTGTATGTCAAGTTCAATTGGAGAAGCTGGTAATGATCCACCAACGTCTCCTGTAAATGATAAATTAACTGATGGGTATATATTTTTCCAATATGAATCAAAATCTATTATTTTTCTATAATCTAATGATTCTGGATTACTTATCCAATTAGCTATTTTTTGCTTATAAACAATAGAATTATTTCCAACATCTAAAAGATTTGGATCTGTTAATGATGATGGTTGAAGATGTTCATCAGATATAATCCAATATGAATCAGGTAAATTCGTCCTTGAAAAATCTGTAAGATATGAAAGATAAATTTTTCTAGATTTATAAGTAGTATCATCCCAGAATTTATATGTATAGAAACCACCAGGATATTCTTTACTTGTATCTCTTATATATAATCCATAGGACGGATGGTTGACTCCAGGAAGTACATTTCCATCTATATTTGTTACAATTAAAGAATCATATACTGGAATATTAAAATCTAAAGATTCAGTAACAGCAGCAACATCAAATGGAGATTCTTTAAGACCATTTGGATATCTTGAATCAAAAAGTTTAAGTTTATTTGTGTTTTGATCTATTGATTTAGCCATAACAGATGTTGAATTTAAATCATGATCTAAACCACAAAGTGCATGTCCTAATTCATGTACAATAATTAATTTTAGATCTTGTTTTGATATAATTTCTGAAGTGCTAAATGGAGAAAGTGATGATGAAGAGGATTCAATATTTAATTCCATTTGTCCTGATTTATACCAATTAATAGTTGGATTAACATTGATTAAAATATCTCCACCAATATTACCTGTTTCTTCTAAGGTTCCACTTTCCATATCATAAAAACCGGGATAAACACCATAAGCTAACGTTGAATTTTGAGTTGAAGCTAATATACCACCAAATCGAAGATCTCCAATATTATTTAAAACATAATTATTTTTGTTATTTTCATATGGTCTATTAGAAATTTCTTCTCCTAAATTTTCAAAATTAACAGTTAGATTATTATTATAACCATTACTTTGACTAAAAATATATTCTAGTGTATTTTTCCATTCATTCAAAGAATCCATAATTACATCAATAAAATCTTGATGTGTAAGATTAGGATGTTCTAATGGCACAGAATAAGCATTAACTATTGGTTGATTGAATGGATTAATCTGACTTTCTATATTTGAATTACTTTCTGGAATAGCAAAAATTGGAGTATTTTCCTTTATAAAACTATAACTAAAAGTAACAGTTTGATTATTTGTGACTAGTCCTTGAACTGCTTGTCTTAATTGATTCCAAGGAACAGTTGATTTAGTAAGTTTATTTATTGTTAAATTATTCATATCAAGTTTCTCTATATGGAAATCAAGACTTCCAAAACCATCAAAAGTAATTAGATAGTATGATCCATTTATATTTCTGACAATAACATCTTCAGGTTCAAAAAATATATATTGTGTTCCGCCAACATCCCAAACAAAATATCCATCAATATTCCCTACCATAATCGATACTCCATTAACAATAACTGTTGCAGTGGTACCTGGTCCTCCAGTAAATGAAATTCCTATTAAATCGCCATCTGTATAAGTATAAGTATCACCAGCATTAAGTAAGAACGGAGTTCTTCTGATTTCCCAATAATGATATCCACTTTCTCGATGATATACATGTACTAATTCATCATCATTACTATTTACATAACCAATTGGAAAATCATCATAACCAGATGTTGATTGTAAATTTTCTGAAACTGTCCAAAGAACATTTAAAGAATTATCTGCAAATCCAGTACCTAAAATTTCTTCATGATAAATTCCACAATCTTTCCATCTTTCTGGTATTTCATAAAACGCCATATCTGGAGTAAATAGTGGATCATCACATTCATGACAGTATGTGCTTCCAGGATTAATTAAATCAGAAGTCCAATCAGCTTCACTATCATAATGAATCTGTTCATCTGGATCTGTAATAAATTCTTTTGTTGCTTTATTATAAGTTGTAAAAGCATCATAATTTAAATTCTTAATTGAATAACTAGAATATTGACCAGGTTCCCAATGTCCATTGTAAAGAATAGTACTACTTGATGATGACTCAATCATTTGACTTTCTGGTAACCATTTAACTACTTGAGGATTAGTTGGACCATCATGGAAACAACCAATATCATAATAATCACAACATTCAGGAGGTCGACATGGATAACAATCGTTAATCGTTGTTTGAATAGCAATATACAAAGGTCTATGATGAACAGGACCACTATAATAAGTTATTATAGTATTAGTCCACCAGCTTGGAATATTTATTGTTTCATTAGTTAGAGGATTTGTATATAAGTAAGGAGCGTTATAATTATTAGTTCGAGATCCAATTTGTAACCATGATACTGTTCTTAGACCTATAGGAGAAACTGCTATATCTCTTAGAACTAATTGATCATCAGAATATGGATAATCTGATCTCCAATATGTATATGAAAATTCATTGTTGCCGTTATTTCTTGAATCAGCATCCCATTGATCAATTCTTTCACCATTAACATTTTCTGGATAACCAGCACCCATCCAATCTCCATTTGGAGGAGGGAAAATTCTTCTAAAATTATAAGGATCTTTGCATAAAGCATATGTCCAATGTCTTAGTGAATGACTCTCTCCTCTAAATTTATCAACAGTAATATCAGTATACATTAATTTTCGAGGGTCTCTTGATGTCTTTTCTTGATATTTATCTGGATATGAAGATGACGATGAATAAGGAAAACCAATAAAACCTGGTTCTGTTCTTGGATGTTTAATATTCCACTGATTTATAACTCCAAGATCATAATTAGAAATATCATTTATTTTTGTTTTATCCCATTCTGGTACATCATTAATTGTTAATGAATCAACATCAATAATTTTTCTATTTGAATTTGCAGAAGATGAAGACGATGTTGATGAAGATGTTAAAATATCAAAATCTTGTGTATTCCAATTATTATTGAGTTCTGTTGAATAATTAACATATAAAGCATCACACCAAGTTAATGGACTTTTTCTATAAGCTATGATCCATTCTTCTTGATAGCCATTAATAAGTTCATCGTTAACTATTCTTGTTAAGCATACTCCATGATAGTTTAAATAAAATGGAAGACCATTATCTCCTAGTTCATCACATCTGAAATAAAATCCATTAACATTTCCTTCTTCAAAACCTGTAAGATAATAAACCGCTTTACCATAAACACTATTAACAGGAATATCTAATGATGTTGTAATATCATTTAAATGATATCCGTAATTATACATCGCAGTATCATCAGTAACATATATTCCATCATTTCTAGGAACATACGTATTTATTTCTTGAACAATCTTTGTTCTCGTCATAGTATCATCTACGATGATCGAGTTAAAAATTCGTTCATCAAATTCTAACACAATTGAAAAATATAATAATCTAGCTCTTTTTGGTTTATAAAAATTAATGATATCTTTATAAATACCACTATTTTTTATATTCTTATATATAGCAGCTATGTCAAGATCTGGATCATGAAATTGAACACTAACATAATTTGAAAAAGCGTTTAAAAATTGAATGGCATATTTATCATAATCTGTTTCTGTTTTTACAACGCTATTAATCCAATTATATAAATCATTATTAATTCCTAAATTAATATCATTGATTCTGTTTGTTGGTGTTTTTATCCATGATGATGAATTTTCATCATACATCCATGTTTCAGGACCACCAGAAGCAGTATTTGTAGAAGCAACTAATATTTCTCCTCCATTAGTTGTTTTATCTAATCCTATCAAATTGTCTGTTGATAAAACGAATGTACCTTTTAATATTCTTTCAGCATCATATCTATTTGTAAGGTCTAAATTTGGATATTTATAATTACCTTCAAAAATTTTATTTCCATTTACAGAAGATGAAGATGACTCATTATTTAATCTTGTCCATTCAGTGCTAAATAATTTTCGAACCCAAACAATTTCATTAGTATCAGAATTAACAGATCGAATATATAAATATGGACTCTGAAAATAATAGCTAAAATCTTCAATAATATATCCACTTGATTCTACTGTTAAAAGATATTTATTAAGATAACTATCTAACTTAAGAAGATCATATTGATGAACAGTAGAGGTTCCTAATGGATCTATTGTAATATTAAATGTATTAGGAATAGCTGTAGTATTTCCATCAATATAATTTTGAGCAATTGAAGCATCTATTTTTGCTTTAATTGATTTATGAGCTATATCAGATGTTAACTGAATATGTCCACTTGAACTAATGGGAGAATCACAATAATTCCAATCTGTTTCAACTAAATATCTTACCCACTTATTATTCGATATATAACTATAAATGTACCCATTCTGATAAAACTGATATCCAAGTTTATCAGCTGTTGATATATTTGGTTGAGGTGAGTTTGCTGTTGGAGCCATTGTTGGACCATTTGTCCAACTTGTTTCAACTGTTGTTCTAATCCATGTATTCGCTGCCACACAAATGTATAAATATTCACTGTCTATCCCCCAATTCCATCGTTTATCTTTCGGATACTTTCCATTATAAAAAGGTGTTATTTGACTTCCATCATGAGTTTCTCGATCTAAATAATCTGGAGAAACCCACGAAATGTAATCATAAAATAAATTGTTATAATCTGATTGAACATCTTGTGTTAAAGGATAATGTGAATTTTGTTTATTATTAAAATAAGATTTAAACTGATCATTAGTATAAGGAACTCTAGATGTTTGAGTTGCTGCTATTCTTTTTTCGTCATCAACAACCAATAAATATTCAAAAGGTGTTGATTTTAAATTTAACTTTCTAGAGCCAGAATAGTATAAAATTTGATCTTTTTCTGTATCTTGTGGATCTGGGTTATATTGAAAATTATATTCCGTACTAAAGAAAATAGAAGGTATATCTCCAGATCTTCCTAATGATTTCCACCAATTAGTTAGTTCATTTGTTGCACAATAATAATGACTTTTTGGTCTTTGATACATTCTCAAAACTGAATCAATTGAGATAATATCATTAATATATTCATGCCTGTGATCCCATCCCCAAAGAATTAAATTTTGTACAGTCCACGGATAAGTAAAACTAGGAGGAACAATATGGTGAGCTACTAAGAAATCATACAAATTTTTGTATTCTAAATATTCATCATATCTAATTTGACAATATGTAAAAGCTAAAAAAGATTCGAGCATAGAAATGGGTTCTTTGTATCCAGCTACCCATAAATCTTTTTGAGTTAAATCTGAATTATATCCAGATATTGAAATTTCTTTCGGGACCATATCACCACTTCCTGAAATAAATGAATTAAGTTGATCAGATAACATTTTTTCAAGAATAGAAACAACAACAGTATATTTCTCAAAATCTGTATAAAATTCAATTCCAAAATATGGCATTGCAGAAGGTAATTTAATATAACTATCATTTGATAATTCAAGATCTAATATCTCTTTACTAGTATACCACCAATGTGGATCTCCGATGTCAATTAGTCGATTTTGAAAAGTTTCCCATGGTAGTACTGTATCTATAAAATGTGAAGGATCTTGATCAAAAACATATTGATTATATGTAGTTAAAAGATTGTCTGGATTAGTATCTAGATGTTGTTTATTTTTACCAATAGCTTTTCCTCTAATTTGAAGTCGTGTTAAATTATAGGGGTCTCGTTCAATCCAATATTCTCGAATTACGGCATTATGAATATCTGTAAAAGTTAATGCAGTAAGAATAGATTGTGGTGTTCCTTTAATCTTATACAATTCAGCCATCGCTAATAAATATAAATGTCGATTGTTGATATTATTTAATGTTTCTTTATTGATGAAATCAACTCCAAAACCTCTAATAGCTTTATCAACATCATCATCATCTAAACTATAAGCATTAGATGCATGTCTAAATAAATCTTTAAAAGCTCTAGAAGCAGAAGCCCAATCAATAATCATTAATCGATATAAATCCATATCAGCAGTATTATAAGCATATGAACCTGGTACTAGAACTTTCGAGAAATATTTCCACATTTTTTCTCGAGCTGTCAAAGCAGTATTAATAATATCTGCATCTTTTGGATAACTCCAGCTTGATGTTGGAGTTCCATCAGGAGCTTGATTAAAATTTAAAATTTTAGAATATAATTCAGTTGTATCAGGATACTGGAGTGATGCAACTTCTATTTTTTTCTGTAATGCAATGTATGGATTATCTGATAAAAATTGCCATATCTTAAAAAATTTTGTAATATTGTCCATAACTTCCTAAAAAATATTAACCCGAACTTGAGCTCGAGCTAGATGAAGAACTTCCACTGCTACTAGAATTATTTTCTTGTTTAGCAATATACCAAATACAATTATTAAATTGATTAATTACTTTTGGCTGACTAATTGGTAATTGGTTTGGAGCAATAGCAGTATCTTTAAAATTTTGTGAAGCAAGGCATTTTTCTAGTTGTGTTTCAGGTGGACCAAAATCCATAGGAATATGTTCTCCCGGCACGAAAAAAATACAATTTTCGCAATAAATTTTAAGAACGTCAGCCATGAAACCTCCATTTTATTTTTGTTCGGATATTGATAAAATAATTTTTATTCATCTGGTTGAGAAATTGGCGAATATGGATCTATATGACTCCAGATTAATTCTAAAATATCTCCTGGTAAGAATATATCTGTAATAAAGTGTACATGAGCAATAGGTTTATTTGGATCAGAAAAATCAATTACAACAGTATAATCTTTATCTTGTTCAATTACAACACCATCTTGATAAATTACGAAGTCTCTTCTATCCCACGGGATATTTTCTGTTATTAAGATCTCATTATTTACAAACATTTCTTCTGTTATTGTAATTCGTTTTGTTTCTTTTTTCATTATTAAAAAGTCATTAACATTGATTTCAACGATTCGATCACTAATAACATATTGATCTTTCCAGATAACTCCATATTGTCTTTGTTTTAAATGATAGATCATGTTAATAACATGTTTTTCAAATAACGTACAAAGAATATTTGATCCATCACTGATTGTCTGATCATCGCTGTAATACACAAAACTATTATTTAAAAAAGCATCAAGATAGATATAGATTAATTTAGCAATACATGTTAAATCAGGAAAAACAATTCCATTTAAAGTAACAGGATAACCTAATTTATAATCATAAAGTATATCTAACATCATAAAATCTTGTTCTGAAAATTGAAATGGATCTTCAGGAGGCGGATAAATAACACTTGGAGGTAAAGGATTAACTGGAGCATTTTGATCCATATCAACTAATGGATAACTTCCAGGTGTATAAATATTGGACTTATAAGTAATATAAGGACTCCTATCAGCTTCATTAACATCTGTCGGAAGTCTCATTGTTACTTGATTTTCATCTAACCAACTAGCATCTACTGGATTAGTCGGTGGCTGAGTTGGGTTAGGACTTTGATCAAAATGAGTATTTGACATATCAAACATCGTTGCAAATTTATTACTACTAGCAGCAAAAATCAAAGCATTCCAACGATACATTTGAGTTCGACGCAATACATTTTTATCTGGAATTAAAAGTAAATTACATTTTCTATATTTATAAATATAAGGTTTATCATTAATAGATTCCATATCTGTAATAGAACCAGATGAACTGGACGGTGTTGATTCGGGATTAAAATTTTCGTTAAAGAGTAATTCCAGAACAGATCTTGATTCTCTCCAAAAATCAGATATATCAGATGGTATTTTATGATAATTTGGATTAACAGGAGAACTTTTTAAAGTTTTTATCATCCAAAAATTAAGTTCTGGAATAAGAAAAATTTGTCGTGGAGATTCTGTCATTATTTTTTCTCATCCTTAGATGCATTTCCTTTTAAAATTTCATCGTAATCTTTTTTCTTTTTGTAATCTTTTGTTACTCGAGGAAGACTTTCATATGTACCAGTTATTCCAGCTGAACAATTCATTGTCTCTCTTAAAATCGCACACATTATTTGAAATTTTGTCATATCAGAACTCCTTGAAACATTTTTATTTTGTTCATTTTATCAGAATTCAATTTTTTTTTACGATTCAATATAGATTAAAGAATCTATATATATTAATTTATGAAGTCAGGAATTCAATTGTTTAATCAATGTGATTAATCAATATGAATTTCAAATGTAGTCAGTAGATATAACAACATAATGGAGGGGAGAGTCGATGACTGTTAAGACGTTCGACGAAGTTCAGGTATCTGAGAATGGTGTTCTCGAGACAAAGGAACAAGTTGCGCCAACAGCCAGTACCCCATCGGTATCAGTTCAAATCTCTACGGAAATCAATCGTAGAGAAAATGTGAGAAATCACAAAAACCATCCTCAAAGGAGTGGTGGAGGAAAAGGTCATTGCGAAGACTTCGAACAAAATCAAGAATTCGCAATTCGAACGGATATTCTCAAAGATGAGATTCATCCGTTGAAGAAACATCTTGAACTCTTCAAAGCTGAATTGAGGAAGAGGATCGAGAAAGAACCAACCAAGATTGATCAGTCGAGGTTGGAAGAGATTGTCGGGTTGCAGAAGATGCTTGAAGATAAGAGCATCAAAACTCGAGTAGTTGAGGAAAAAATTCGAAACTTCCTTATGAAGGAAGTCAAGAAGACCAAATGGTGGGATGGAAATCTTAGTCTCTCTCAGATCATTGCAAATGAGAGAAAAGTTCCAGTCCTTTTGTTAAAAAGGAAAGGAAAAATATTTGGAG
>Ga0209777_10005807_pt1 | contig 14110 bp, 20 predicted proteins | sample FrelakmetHBP12HB_FD_187147 | JGI IMG/M metagenome (GOLD analysis project Ga0209777, IMG submission 187147) | Freshwater lake sediment microbial communities from the University of Notre Dame, USA, for methane emissions studies -HBP12 HB (SPAdes)... | ecosystem: Environmental > Aquatic >...
CGATCCTTTGAATGGTTGGAGAATACCGCAGCACAATGACATGAGAAAGAAAAAACATGGATATTCCCCTCGGGTGCATCTCTCTCTTTTGGATATCTCGACTCACCCCGTGATCATTACCGGTATCAGGGTAGTGAGTTTCAATTCATCGGCTTTGATGAAGTTACCCAGTTCAAAGAAACACAATATCTTTATCTTCATTCACGGTTGCGAAGGCTTGCTGGTTCAGATATCCCTATCCGTATGAGGGCTGCCAGCAATCCCGGCGATATCGGACATGAGTGGGTAAAAGCCCGGTTTATTACTGATGAGAGCCAGGATCCTGATTGCCTGTTCATCCCTGCCTCCCTTGCCGATAATCCATATCTCGACCGCGAAACCTATGTCAAATCCTTAATGAAACTGGATCCGATTACCCGGGAACAGCTCTTAAGCGGGAATTGGGATGTGCGACCAGAGGGCGGATTATTCAAACGACAATGGCTGAAACTTACTGATGCAGTGCCAAAGAAGATGCCGCTCTGCCGGTATTGGGATAAGGCTGCAACCGAAGGCGGCGGGGATTGGACAGCAGGGGCTTTGGTAGGTATCTACGAAGGTCGAGTCTATGTACTGGATATACAACGCATCCAGGAACGCCCGGCAGGAGTTGAGGCGCTCATCTACCAGACCGCACAACTCGACGGTCAGGAAGTCATGATCCGTATGGAACAGGAACCCGGCAGTGCGGGTGTTGATGTGATTGACCATTATGCCCGGCAGGTACTTATTGGATATAATTTCAAAGGAGTGAAAAGTACCGGGTCAAAAGTCAGCCGGGCAGCGGCATTAAGTACGGCAGCGGAACAAGGCAATCTCTTAATTTTTAATCAACGATTTGCAGGAGCATTAATGGACGAACTGGTATTATTCCCGACCGAGGGAGCGCATGACGATCAGGTGGATGCAGTGAGCGGGGGATATAACGCACTGGCCTTGAGAACAAGCGGCACAATCCGGGCAACCGGGCGGACAATAGGAGTAAAAGCATGAGAATACAAGCATTTGGACGAAGTTTAAGTTTATTTGAAGGCATAGTTGATGGAATAAAGACTCGGGCAAAGGCATGGACGACTAACCCCGGTTTAGATCTTATGCAGGATCCGGCCAGGGACTTCCGGAGAATGCGAAACCTCCGCAACATCTACTTGCAAGGTGCCTACATCGCAGAGGCCGTGGACCTGTATCCGCTCTATGCCATTGGGAACGGGTATGAGCTGGAAAGTGATGATGATGCCGCCAAAGAGAAGGTCGAAGAATTCCTAACCAAAATTAATTTCTTTGATGTCATGTGGCAGCTCATGATCGATGCCGAGACCGTCCGAGATGGCATTGCGGAGATCCTGTATGGTAATGGACAGTTATCTACAACACCGGTAAACATTATTGTAAGACCGGCTGAATGCTTCAATTTCGATACTGACGTAAAAGGTGTCATCACCTCCTATACACAGATGTATGATAACCGGGGTAATAATATCCAGAAGATCCAGCTCAAACCTGAAGAGATCCTTCATTACCAATATCTTTCCCGTTCAGATTCTCCATATGGTATCAGTATTATCGAACGGGTTGTCCATGATATCAAGAGGGATACGAAGGTTATCGAGGCAACGGCAGCAGGAATCATCCTCCATGGTACCCCTAAATGGCACATCCAGGCAAACAGCCGGAAGGCGGATGCAATCCCACTCTCTGATAAAGAGTGGAAAGCATTGGAGGATGAATTCAAGGAATTCAATGCAAAAGATCAGTTTATCACTGAAGGCGATGTCCTTGTCGAGCCGAAGGATACTGCCGGTGTGCCCAACGTCCAGCTCTATTCAGATGTTACTCTTTCCCGGGTAGTTTCCGGGATGGGTGTTCCCGGAGAATTGCTCGGACTACGACAGGGCACGACCGATGCAACAGCAGTCAGCCGAATTGGGGCATTCTTCAAGAAAATTAAGAGCTGCCAGCGAGATATCGAACAGCTCTGGAATACCCGGATTATCGATAAAATTACCGGACAACCAGGTCAGGTAAAGATCAAACTGAATGAGTGCGATCCGACAGATATCTTAAAAGATGCTGAGTTCGTCAAGATAATTGCTTCCCTGAATCCACAGGACAATTTTGCGGTAATGAGCCGGAAGCAGATGCAGACCCGGTTAAATATTGATCCGGATGAATGGCTGAAAGATGAAGGAGAAGCAACCGCACAAGAGCCAGTACAACCCCCTACAACACCACCGGATCAGACCGGATTACAGAACTGGTTGAATAAACAAAATCCGAATCCCAACAATACACCTCTACCCGGGGGTCCATAAGTGGTCTCTAAATCCTCTCTCAAACTCTCCCGGTCAACTCGCACAAATCTCATGAAAGCGAAGGGTATCGAGCAGGAATATTTCTTCGCACTCCGCAACCTCTTCCAGCAATTTAACCAGCATGCGATCGCGGCTTTGGAACGTGGCAGAACATTGGAGGCCGGGCGTGTACTTGAGATCAGTCCGTTTGATCTCAACCGGATTGCGGAAAGTCTCATCCTGTTTGCCAATGCTGATATCCTCCGTTATGCCTCACAGACAATTCTTAAATACATCCCGGCAGCCTATGGAAAAGGTAGTACCTTCGCAGATACATGGCTCCTGAAAGCCGGCGTTCAAATGACCGTAGGTCCGAATGGGATCTATGACCGGAAGGTGATTAATATCCTCCTCACAAAGAACCTTACCGGATTAAAAGGCATTACCGATGAAATGAACAAAGGGATCTCGCAGAGCCTTGCGAAAGGTATCCTGAATGGAGAAGGATTCCCGGAGATGTCGCAACGGATCACCGATAAAGTTCAAGGCATTGGTATTACCCGTGCTGAATTACTCGCCCGGACAGAGGTACAGGAAGCTGCGAACCAGGCTGCAAAGACGCGGTATGAACAAGCGGGTATCGAATATGCACAATGGCTGACCGCTCACGATGACCGCGTAAGCGAACAGGATATCCCGCGGGATGGTATCATCTTTGAACTGGCACAAGGTATCGATGAAGGATTCCTGCCCGGTCAAAACTACCAGAAGAACCCGGATAAACCTGCCACAATCCCGCCTTCACACCCGAATTGCCGGTGTGCGATAATTCCGAAATCCGATGAGCAGGTTCGGGCGATGGGGCTGATCGATTGAACGATATTTTACTAAAACTCCGTAACCGGTTTCTCTACCATCTTGCCAGCAAAAACGCAATTAACGGCATAAATAACCAAGAAGAATGGGACGAAGCCGGATATGATAGTATTCTTTTCCATGCGATCATGAAGTGGCCCCTCCGGGAAATCGTGAGGATCTTGCCAGATATCCCACAGGCATGGATCGACAATCTTACCGGAAGCCGGAAACTTCTCTACCAAATCGCAAAGAAAGAGTGGTATAATAACGATGATAATAGTCAGCGAAGGGCGAAACTCTGGAAACCGTTTCTTTATTTCCTTATCCTATGGCAGAACGATGAGACTATGGAACCTGCCGACAAGCTTCTCTATGAAGTCCTGAAGCATCGGGATGAATTTTATATCAATCTCAACCGGCAGGACCCCGCGAACTGGTATATGGATACTAACCCGGCAATGAAACAACATGGCCGGGTATTGGGGTTATTCAGTGAAGATCCGGAAATCCGGTATAATACGGTAAATCAACCTTTTGGATATGATCTAATCACCACATTCCCACAGCCCACCCGGAATTTCATTTGTATCCGAAATCCTGACGGATCTCCCGGTTATCTCATTATTGACCGGTTCAGTTATTCCCTTGAAGAAGATGGAGGATTTACCTATCATGTAATGGGGAATATGACCGATCAGATCTCTGCTGCAATGCTCGCTGCGAAAGTCGAGAAGGAGCGGAAATGGTGAAGAATGTGCGTTTATTCTCCGGGATGAATTCACCGTCTGATGTTGGGAGGATATCGCCAACATCATTCCGGTTTCATGGTCCGATGAAAGCGATGTTCTACCAAGTCCTTAAACTGGTTAACCCCCCCCCAAAAGAATGGCTGGACAAACTCACCGGGAATGCAGCCATTGACCGGGATATCTATTATGAATATCTCGATTATGAGAAACAGGAATGGCGCCGGGATGTTCTTACAAAGGTTATCCCGATGATCCTCTGCCTTGAGGACGATGTCAATTACAAAGAGGTCCTTGAGTTTTTCAGATATCGTCAGTTCCAGGAATACGAGAAAAGGAAATTCAAGTTTATCCCGGAACACGTATATCCGCGGTGCTGGTATCAGGACCAGCGACCCTATCGAACAATACCGACAAAGGATGAAATCTTGTTTCTCAATTATGAGATGAAAGATAAAATGCGGGTGGAAGATGGTAGCTAAAAAGAAACCAGATTCGGAAAAATCTGTAATAATATCTGAGGAACCTATCCCCCCCATGGCTGCCCCCGAATCCACTCCATTGGAAAGACTGGAAGCTGCTGAGATACAATTAACGCTCATGAAAGATGCACTCAATTATCTCTACCAGCAACATTACCGGAAGGATGCCCTTTGACCTTCAAAAAACCTTTCCCACCGGCGGCGGTAATTTGGATCGAGCGCCGGATGGATGAACCGAACCGTATACTCGCATGGCAGGTATGGGAATATTTTGGATATGAATGTTCAGAGAGTGGGATAAGTAAATTGAAACGAAAAATCCGGAAAAAGAACGAATCTAACTTAAAAATAGTTTTATCTTCTGCCGGATGCATTTCCGGATAAATCCTTTATTCTCGTCACGAAGCCGCTCTTTTAGTACTTCGATAACAGTATTCTCACCAGTCATAAACCGTTTTCGGGTGATTCTCCCGACTTTCTGCATATACATTATTACCTGTAAGCATATTTTTCCCCATGCTTATATACCTTTTGCGAATCTATATTATTATGCCCGAACAGGGTAATCCCAATTTTCTCCCTGATACACTCAACAACACCGGAGGTAAGCAAGCTCCTGCCGGTTCTCTTCAACATATCAGGGCACTTGCTATGCCTTTCCTTAAAGGCCAGATGATCACCGAAGCCGATGGCAGTCTTCTGATCAAAGATGTGCCAATGCTGGCCGAGGGAACCTGGATTGATAGTGCACAACGCACTCCGCTCCGTTATACGGCGAAATCACTGGAAGCATCGATCGGGAACTGGCTCGATAATTCCGGCTGGTCCCGTCATCTTGGTGGAGTACCCCGGGATGTTACTGATAAAGTATCTGAGGCCGTAAACCCGCACTATGGGCAGTTCACCGATAAAGAAGGTAAAACCCATAATGGGATGCTTTCCGATGTGCGGGTATATCCCTTCACCCAAAAACAGCGGGATATGCAGGAGATGATCCGGCATAACCTGATCTCTTTTGTCTCGATGGAACATGGTGGGGATGAAGTATATAATCCGGTTACTCGTGAGAACGAATCCGGGACTCTCTACTATACCGGCTTTGCATTCGTCAATAAAGGCGCCTGTAAAGTCTGCCGGTTGAACGAGGCGGAGCTGGAGCACTATCCCTGGGACCAGTGCATCGAAGACCAGATGAAAAAGGGCTATGATAAAGAGACTGCGGCGAAAATCTGCGGCTCGATCAAGGCCCGGAATAATTCAGAGGAACTTATGGAAAACAAGGAACTTGAAGCAGCGATCACCGCTGCGGTAACGGCAGCGACCGCACCACTCATGAAGGAGCTGGAAGCGGTCAAGGCACAGAAACCGGCCGAGGTCAAGGTTGAGATCCCGAAAGAGCTCTCCGAAGCGATCGGGAAGGTCAAGGAACTCTCTGAGACCAATACCAAGCTGGAAGCACGGCTGAAGGCACTGGAAGAGACCGGCGTATCAAAGACCAGCGCCGGGGCACAGACCAAGGAACTCGCAGAGCTCCCGGAATACTTCGCGAATGTGGACCGGAAGACCGGCACCATAGGAGCCTGAAATGACCGCAACTACACCAACCGCATTCGATCCAAAACCCCGTAGACTTGGAGTTGTCGGGACCTTCACGGCCGCGTCTGCAATCCTTGCAGGTCAGATTGTTGCATTCGCAGCATCCGGAGTCAGCAGGACCGTAGCACCCGCAACCTCATCCCTCGGATCGCCCGTCGGTGTTGCAGCATTCACACAGGCGACTGTTGGCGGATCAGTAACCGTTTACGGGAACGGTTGTGAAGTGCTCTTGGAACTCGACACGGATAACGGCACCGCAGATGCTGGTGACTGGCTTGGCGTCTCAACTGTTGCTGGCATGGCATGTGTTCAAGATGGGGCAATCGCGGCACACACTACAGAAGGCGTCGGTCTGTTTCCCATCGGACAAGCACAGGTAGATATCGCAGCCGGAGCCGCCACGGTTGGCGGGAAAGGCTATGTGCTTTTGAATATGGTCCCAATCTGGACGGCGGTGAGCTAATCATGACACAACTCTTAATCAGGGCACTTGAAGCCGCACATGCCGGACCGGCAGAGAAAAAGGTATTGCAGGAGAAAATCATTGGCCGGGATCTCGCTGCCTTTGAAAATAAATTCAAACAGAGGTATATGATTACCGGGGAAGACGGGAAGAAATACCAGGCTCGGGAATTGCTCCTTTCAGAAGCGATCGAGAGCGGTACTCTAATCCAGACCGAAATACGGAGAACCGTAATGGAAGGATCAGAACCCGCCCGTTGTTTCCGGAATGCAATACCAATTATCCCCATGAGCGGGAATACCATGCAGATCAATATCGGAGAGACCGGATCTTATTCGCCGATTGTTGCGGAGGGTGCCGAGATCCCGATGAACAACCAGGTATATACCGCTCGCACCTGGACCGCCAAGAAACTAGGCGAACGCCCCGTCATCACCAAAGAGATGATCCGGGATTCTCTCTTCAGTGTTGTTGAACTTGAGACCCGGAAAGCAGGTATGAGGCTTGAGAATTCCCTCAATCAGTGGATGCTCTCGGTCCTGCTCGACAATACCGGGAATAACTATGATATCGGCGCAGCAGCCGGTGTTATCGGTGGCATTTCCGCAGTCATCAAAGCACGGCAGGAAAACCTCATCGATGGGTATATCTCGGATACCGTCGTGATGCATCCCGCCTGTTCTTCGTACCTGTTCAAGGACTTTGTTCCCGGGTATACCCCGCAGGCACAGGATTATGTCAACAGGGGCGTTCTCCCGAGTGTCATGGGTTGCCAGATATATGAATGCGGAGTCGATGTTTCTTCCACCTCCTCACCCTTCAAAGTCGCCGGAGCTGGAAGTGATTGGTCTGGTCCAACCAATGATAAGATCGGCGGGATTGTCTTTGACAGTAAGAGTGCCGGTGCAATCGGTATGAGGCAGGATGTTGAGATCGAAGAGATGCGGGACCCAATCCGTGATCTCGATAACTTCTGCATGACCATGCGGGTTGCCTGCCAGTATGGTGTGGCAAACTCAATCTGCACCATCCAATACGGCGGAGCATAAGCCTTGAGGGAGGCAATCCCTCATGGTTTTAAGCACCCATAACAGCGGCAAATATCTCACACGGATATACGAACGAGATAAAAATGCGGGAGAGCTGGATAGTTCCAACCTTACCGCAACCCAAAAAACCTTTTTGGATATCCAGGATGGAGAAGGACAGATCAGGATCGATGCCGAACGATTGAGGAGAAAGACCGATGGCTTACTGCAAGACTTCTGATGTTTATCTGGAGGCTGGTACCGCAGTGGGTACGATTACCGATTCCGATATCAGTAATCTGATCAAGCGGTCAGATACCGAGATCACCGATCTCCTCACGCAGAAAGGGGTGGCAGCTCCCACTAATGCAACCCAACTCAAAACTGCCTCAATCTGCCTGACAATTGCCAAGATCAAGCGGAGACAGTCGCAGGAACTTTCCCGTCCAAATTCTCTCTCTATCGGAGGCGATATCTCTTTCTCAACCTCCCCGGAAACTGAAGCCCAGGCGCTTGAGAAACGAGCGTATGATGCGATTATGCAGTATATCAATTCCGTGAACGGCACCGGCATCCGGGTATCCCGAGTAAGGACGAGGTGCCATTAATGGTTCTGCCTTCGGTGTTCCTGATCCATACCTGCTCAATTGTAAGCCGAATGAACCAGAACATCAAGCATATGGGAATTGCATCAGTCACCGGTACCTTTACAATCGGAGAAACTATCACCGGAGGTACCTCCCATGCAACTGGTACGGTTTATGCAGTGACTTCAACGTATCTGCAATACCAAGTCGTTTCTGGTGTATTCATAATCCGTGAGACAATTGCCGGGACTTCTGCATCAGCCACCAGCAACACCACTCCGACAAATGCCCTCTTACAGGGTGTACCTATTGTTGTGGCAACAACACAGACTGCCGTAAAATGCCGGTTCGTCGCTCCTTCATCATCGAAGGTAAACCTCGAAAGCGGGGAACACTTCCAGAACCTCACACGGATCTTATTCCCCGCCGGTACGATCGTGTATGAAGGCGATGAGATTACCGGTGATGATATCGGGTTCACCCGGAAGTACCGGGCAAAGACTCCGAAACAGGTCTATGAGGCAACTATAAAAACGGTATCCCATATCTCTGTTGAGGTTGAGGTGACCAATTAAATGGAAGTCGATGTTCTCTGGGTAATCGGGTTCTCATTGCCCTGTATCGGCCTTTTGGTGGAGCACTTCCATTACCAGGCATTATTACAGGAACGCCTGACCCGGATTGAGACCAAAATTGATCCCTTCTGGAAACTGCTTGAGAACAACCTCCCGGCGATGTTGCTGAGAGGTAACCCGATCGCTCTGGATTCCCCGCTCGCAAAATTACTCGAGAAACAACAGGCAGGCACCATCTCTCAGGGAGAAGTCTGCAATCTTATCGACCAGCTCCAGAAAGAGATGAAGAAAGACGAACATTCCATGGAAGAAAATCTCATGATGTTATTAATGGTTGCGGCACTCAGGGCGAAAGTCGCGGGAGTAAATTAAGTGGATATCTTCGATTGGATGAACTTCGGGATTATCCTGATCGGTGTCATTGTCGTTTACTGTGCATTCCGCCTGACCCTCGTACTTAACCGGACCTTCCCGAATATCATCTGGTGGATATTCCCCCTACTCATGATATGGGCATGGATAAATCGGGTAATGGTGTTCTGGTTCGCATTTAAAGGGTATGAGGGGATCGATATAATCGCCTCTCTTAACATCATCTGGTGGGTCGGTATAGCAATCGGGATTCATAAATTCCGGGTGGCAGCGGAGAGTATCTTACCAAAATGCCAGGGGCAACCATGACCGATGTTGCCTCAATACAGATTGAAGGATTGGATCGGGTACTTGCCCGGCTGGAGAAGATCGGAAAAATCCCTCAGGAGGAACTCGCAAAAGTCGGGAAATCCGGCATGGAAATCTATGTCGAAGGCCCGGCAAAGGAGAAATGCCCAGTTGATGAAGGACGATTAAGAGGATCTATCGTAACCATCACCGAAAACGATAGTGTCAAGACTGGCACAAATGTCAATTATGGCCGGTATATCGAGTTCGGTACGGGTATCTATGCTGAAGGCGGACGAGGCCGGCAGACACCATGGGTTTACCTGTATTCCGGGCATAAAGGTCGAGCCGGGTTCCGGACCACACGAGGAGCACATGCACAACCATTCCTGCGACCGGCATGGGATAACGGAAAGAAAAAAGTAATTGAGCATATCCGGAACGAGCTTCGGAAGGCGGTACAGGTATGAGTCACATTGCGACCGTAATACTGGAGATCCTGAAAGTCAATGCCGGAGTGATTGCGATTATCGGTGACCGGATTTACCCGGACGGCCTCCCGTATACCAGCGATAATCCGCCGACTCTCCCGGCATTAGTAATCGTTCATGTAAGTGGCACCCCGGACAATGAAGTCTCTGACTTTTCTATTGATCGTGTCCAGGTCTCATGCTTCAGCAATCCGCAGGAAGTTAATGGGGTGGCATCCCCGCTGGAAGTGGAACAGCTCGCGCAGGCTGTGAAAGATGCACTGCATATCCCCGACCTGAAGAAATCCCCCTTGTCGCAGACAGTAAGCGGGGTATCGCACCATATCTTCCAGATCAGAATGACAGGAGAACGCAGGTACCGTGAATCCGGAACAGGTTTCTATCATAAACCACTGGATTTCATGGTTAGTTACAGGAAGGACTAAAAAAATGACTGATGATATCACATCACCCCAGATCCCCCAGGGATCAGAAGTCCGCTGGTATGCCGGTGGGACTTACACGACAGAATCGCATACCGTGACCACACCGGAAGCCTCCGCAGGCGGGTTTGCTCTCGCAGCAGCAGCCAAAGCCGATTACGGTTCAGTATGGGCCTGCAAAGTTGTCGGGGATGTAAGAACTCCTCTTGCAGTATCCGAGAAAGTATCTGCATCGGTATGGGCCACAGAAACAACCGGCACCAATTTCGTTTCATATGCCGGTATTACCTTGTCAGATGTCATTGAACTGGCATATGTCGAGGTTACGACCGTACTTACCCACATTGCAACATGCCAGGATGTTGCGTTCACGGGTGCTGCCGATACCAGTTCGGTGAGTGTTCATGGACAGGCAAGCAAGATCCAGACTACCGGCGCGATTGAGAATAAATGCACATTGAACCAGCTTGCATATACTCTTGATTTCGTCTCGAAAGTCTATGGCGATCTTGTCGATACGGTGAATACCACAACCCCGATGAAGAAGTTTTCCAACAAGACCCATGCATTCAGAACAGTCGGGTGTCTTGTTGGGAAACGACGTAGCGCGACCAGCACCATTATCCGGAAATGGTTCCTGATGAACGCACAGGGAACGAATGCAAATCACAACTTTCCGACAACCGCGAAGTATAACGACTCATTCACATTCCAGCTCTCGCATTACATGGATGTGATCCTGGAGTGAAGAACCAGGTAGAGAACGAAGAGCTAACGCAGCGGTTCCGGAAACAGTTTGCACCGGTAGAGAATGAAAAAAGTGAACCGGGAGAACAGACTGACCAGTCCTCCACTCTCACTCTTGATCAACCATATCAGATACGGTTCGACCGGGCAGACATCAAAGCCATTGAGAACACTCTCGGCATTGGATACTCCGCATTCATCCGCCCGGGTATTCTCGGCAGCCTGACCGCAACAGAGGTTTATCTCTGGAGAGGGTTGCGGGAAGAGAATGAAAAAGGCGAACTGGTCCATGTCTTCCCACTCAATGAAGCTGGCAAAGAGCAGGCCGGTGATCTTCTCTGGTCATTCAAGAACGGCGATAATATGGGGATCCTGACAAACCAGATTGTTGAGGGATTCATTGCCGCCGGTCTCTTCACCCGGAAAAAGCAGGAAGAAAAGGTACCGGAAGACGCACCAAAAAACTGAAAGACCTGATGGCAGTCCTCGAACCGGCGGCCATCAGGTGCGGGTTATTGCCCGGGGAACTGTGGGGGATGACACCTGCAGAGATGATGGCGGTAATCCATGGAAGAGCAAAGGACCGTGAAGATAAGGAGAAGTTTATGGATTTATTGAACGGCCAGAATATTGCGTTTAATTTCCAGTTACAGGTTCCCAAATCTCACCCAAAACCATCAGATTTTATGATCACGCAAAGGGGGATAAAACATGCCTGATGATATCGAGGATATGTGGGTACGGATCCGGTACAGTGACGAGCTCACCGGGAAGATAGGAGAGACCACTCAGGCACTCACTACCTGGAGAGATTCAACAAATAAGAGTACTCTTGATCTAAGCCGGTGGGGTGCTGCTATTGCTGCTGATGTTGCTCCAATTGCAGCTATTGGTGCTGCAATGTATACCGCTGCAACGAATGCCGGTAATTTCGGCCATGCGATAGAAGAATCATCCCGCCAATTAGGACTATCAACCGATCAGTTCCAGCAGTGGAGTCATGTTGCCATTGCTTCAGGATCCGATGCTGATGCTTTCACGTGGGCAGTCCGGATGATGTCCTCCCGGATGAAAGACGCAGCAGATACTAGTACCGATCTTGGTAAATATATGCAAATTCTCGGCGTCAGTGTCAAAAACCCGAATGGCACATTCCGGGATATGAATGATGTTCTGCTCGATCTTATCCCGGCGATTAGCGCTCTTCCCGACGGTTTCGATAAGAATCAGGCATCTCTCGTGATATTCGGCCGGTCCTGGACGCAAATAGCACCACTGCTCAAACTGAGCCGGGAAGAAATCGAAAAGCTGATTGCACAGGCACCGATAATCGATTCCGATAAAATTTCGGCTATGGATGAATTCCATACAAAACTTGCCCTTTTAAATGAGAATTGGGGGAGATTTTATGCCGAAGTCGGGACTGAAGTAATTCCCATCCTGGAAGATCTTCTTGGAGTATTGGGTGATAGTGGCTGGTCAAAAAACGAATTCCTTAATTTTCTTCAGAATGCCTCATTCGGGGTCCATACATTCATCACCGGTCTCAAACTTTTGTGGCTTGAGGGTGCCCGGACCCGGGGGGTTTTCGGAGGCGGTCCGGAAGCGGAAGCCGAATACCAGAAAGTATTCCAACAAATAATCGATGAAGGAGCGAAACAGGAAGCTACTTCGAGAGGAGAATCACCAAAAATCAACGATATCCTTACAAAGATAAACAGTGGCGGAACTGTAACTGCATCCGAACGGGCATGGGTAAAGACTAATGAACCTGCACTTTATGCAAGACTCCCGGCAGTAGCTCCGTCTATACCCCCCACAATCGCACAGGACCAGACACAGGAAGAGAAGGACCGGTTAACCGATTTGATATCTTCCTGGAAAGAGTATCAGGATCAGCTCAAGAAAGTCGGGGATGAGACCAAGAACCTCGCAGATATTAACAAGAATTTCGCCCGGGATTTATCTACTCTAAATCCTTTTGATGTTGCAGGTGCCCGGAACCTCATCATCCGGCATAAGTTCGACGTCCAAGATCAGGAAGCCAAGATAGCCGAATCTGTCCAGGGCATCACCGCACCGGCCATCGAGTACAATGCAATCCAGTCCGGGATCCCTTTGGATAAGATCCCCGGAACTCCGCAATATACCGAAGCACAAGCCAAGACTTCCGGGCAACTCACGGCCGGTACTCTTCCAACAGGAACGACAACGAAATCCGGGGACCTCATCATCAACATCGACGGCAAGCAGATTGCAAAGATCCCGGGAGTCGTGACGGTACCAGCCAGCAAGATGAACCTGACGCAGCGAGGTGTGAGGATCGGATAATGGCGGATACTTTTGATAACACCACTATCCCAACCGGGGGCATCCTCAAAGAGATGATCCTCGGATCTTCCGGTGCCACTGCTTACGAGGCTGAGATCGTCTGCCGGTCAAAAACCCACAGTGATTATACAACTCTCGCAGCGAAGGCCGGGTATATTGAGAAGAAACTCCTGATTTCCGGCAAGACCCACATAAAAACCAACGGCGGCACCAAAGGAACTCTCGTCCTGAATGGTGTCACCTATACCAATTGTTATATCGAGAGCATCAGCAATGCCGAGATCCCGGGCAGCCAGCTCGGGACCTGGGAATTCACCATCAGTTTTGTGAGAGACACATCATGACGATTACCCATTTCAACCCTGAAATAACCCTGAACAGCGATGAGACCAACAAATTTAATGGAGTGTGATCATGGCAATTACCGCAGCAAACCTGAAATTCTACCAGTCAACAACCTGGTCGGATGCCGCCGGCAACGGTGGCGATATCTCGGCTTCCGAGATCACCAGTGCATCGAGTCAGAACATCTTCCCGAACATCACGGATGCAGAACGGACATCCGGTGTAACCAAATACAAGAAGATCTTCCTGAAGAACCTGAACACGGACGCATACAACAACGTCCACGCATGGATCTACGCAAACACCCCGGATACCCAGACCGCAGTCACCATTGTGGCGGGTGGGAAGGTATCCACGCAGGGAACCGATACCGCAGTGGGCACCCTCACGTTCACCTTTGCAGCATCCACCAGCGTTATCGCGTCCGCTGACTGTCACCAGTACCTCGC
>Ga0209777_10005808_pt1 | contig 14103 bp, 12 predicted proteins | sample FrelakmetHBP12HB_FD_187147 | JGI IMG/M metagenome (GOLD analysis project Ga0209777, IMG submission 187147) | Freshwater lake sediment microbial communities from the University of Notre Dame, USA, for methane emissions studies -HBP12 HB (SPAdes)... | ecosystem: Environmental > Aquatic >...
CGGTCTGCTCGATCACCAGCCGTCCGAACTCCGCGCGCACGCTGTCGCGCGCCAGCGAGTCGCGGATCTGCGCGGAGTCGCGCGCCGCGCGGCTCCCATACTCGCCGCCCTGCGGGTAGCCACCTCCCCGCCCACCGTAGCCCCCGCCCATGCCTCCCGGCTGGCCACCGAAGCCGCGCTGGCCCTGCATCGGCATCCCGCCGCGGTCGCTCATCGAGCGCCCCGTCGCCCGCTCGTCGTACCGCCACGTCCCCGCGAGGGACACCGACGCGCCCGCCGAGCCGCTGCCCCCCGGTCCGGCCTGCGGAGCCAACTCCGCCTCGCGCGCGGGAGCGCTCGCGCAGGCGGCCAGCAGCACGACCGCGGCGCACGCCGCGCCGAGTGCCACGTACCGCGCACCGTTGACCGCGCACCGCGCACCGCTGACCGTGGACCGCACACCGTTCATCGCCAGCCTCCACCTCCAGGGACCATCCCGAGCGCCGGCCCATACGCCGGCACGGAGCCGATCCGCTGCGTCGAGCCGGGCGGCGGCGTCGCGGGCTGCTGCCGGGGCGTTGCGGCGGGAGCCGGCCCCGGATCCGCCACGCGGTCGTACACCCGCCGGGTCGGGGGCGGCGTGTAGCCCTCCGAACGATCGCCCCCGGAGACCTTCGTGCGCACCGTCAGCTTGGTGCTGTCCCTCGACAGCTCGTACGACTCGATGAGGGTGCGCCCGTCGGAGAGGGCGCGCCGCACCTCGAACCGAGTCTTGTTCCAGCGGCCGTTGACCTCGGTCTGGTTCTCACCGCGCGCGTCGGAAACGTACACCGTGCGCCCGTCGAAGAAGAGGGTCAGCGGCGCGCTCCCCCTGGCGCGGGTGATCGTCAGGCTGCTGTCGGTCTGCGCGAGCTGGAGCCGCGCCGCCGCACCGGTCATGCTGGAGTCGCGGCCGCCGCGCCCGCCCCCGCCGCCGCCGGGCATCCCGCCGCCGCCGGGCATCCCGCCGCCGCCGGGCATGCCGCCGCCGCCGGGCATCCCGCCGCCGCCGGGCATCCCGCCGCGGCCGGGCATCCTGCCGCGGCCGGGCATCCCGCCGCGGCCTCCGCCGCGATTCTGGTCCGGCTGGTCGCTCTCGCGCTGGTTCAGCTCCCAGCTGCCGGCGAGGTTCGCGGCCACCGGTCCGGGAGGCGGGAGCGGGGCCTCGGACGCCTGCGGCGAGACGTCGAACTCGCTCGGCTGATGCGCGCACGCGCCGAGGGCGAGCGGCACCGCGAGGAGGGCGACGAGTGTGGTGACGGCCGATGCCGGGACGCGCGGGGCGCTGCCCGCGGCGTAGGCGCCCTGGTGACGTGCGGTACGATCGAGAGATGCCATTGGAGACCCCGTCCAGTCGGGGGGATGCCGGAACGATTCCTCGGGACTCTTACCCCGCACCCTTAGACGAGGGTCCGGGGAAACCGTTTACCGGGGCGGCGCACGAAGGGCGGCGCACCGGCGCACCAGGGACGGCGCACCGACGCACCGGGGACCTGTCCACGGCGGAGGCTCGCGCAGGACGAGCCGAGCCACTGCGCACTTGGCACCACTGCGCGCCTGCGCGTCTGCACACTACTGGGCACTGTGTTCCTGGTCACCGCCCACGCAGTAGCGAGTCCATCGCCGATCTCGCCCGCCGGAACCCGGGCTCGAGGCGCAGCGTCTCCCGGTACGCGGCCCGCGCGCTGTCGGTCGCGCCGGCCTGGGCGTGGGCCTCGCCGAGGAGGTACCAGACGATGGGGGGCCAGTACTCCCGCCCGTCGGTGGTGACCGGTGGCGGGTGCTGGACAGCCCAGCGCAGGTGCCGCGCGGCGGTGGCGGGGTCGCGCCGCAGGGCGACGAGGGCGCTGCCGAGGACGAGGCGGCCCAGGGCGTCGGTGGAGTCCTCCGCCACGAGCTGCTCACCGATGGGGAGGGCGCGCTCGGGGCGGCCGCGGGCGAAGTACAGCCCGAGACGCACCTGCCCCTCTCGGCCGCCGGTGGGGTGCGCCACGAACTGCTCGATGAGGGCGTTGCCGCGCGAGCGGTCGGCCGGGGTGGCGCGAGCGAGGAACTGGGCGAGGAAGAAGGTGCCCCGCATCCGGTCCACGCGGAGGAGATGCTCGCCGAGGGCCCTCGCCGAGTCGCGGTCGCCGCCGACGATGCCCGGGGCCATCGCGAGGAAGCGGCCGAGGCCCTCGAGGTAGGCGGGGTTGTCGGGCTCGAGCTGCACCGCGCGGCCGAAGGCGCGCTTGGCGCGGCGGGCGAGGAAGTAGCTGCTGAGGTTGCGGTGCTCCGCGGCGCGGGTGCCCGCCACCTGAGCGAGCCAGAACTGCGCCTCGGCGCGGTTCGGCTCGCGATCCACGGCCCGGAGGAGAAGGGCGTACGCGCTGTCCATCGCCCCCCGCTCCGCCGCCGCGCGCGCCTGGACGAGGAGGTCCTGGGCGCGGGCCGGGACGGCGGATGCGACCGCCAAGGCGACGGAGAGAAGGGCCGCGGACCGTCGACCGCTCACCGTGCACCGTTGACCTGCGCACGGCGGAGGCGTGCGCAGGACAAGACCGTCGCCTTCGCCCTTGGCACCACTACGCGTCTGCGCGTCTGCTCACTACTGAACACTGCCTACTTCTTCCTCGCGGGCGCAGGGACCGCGATCGTCGCCTGCCCCATCGGCACGACCATGATCTCCCACGGCGTCCCCGCCCAGAGAGCCCACGGTCCGGCCGCGGGGCGCGTCGCGGGCAGGCCGCGGTACGCGGCGGCGGCGGGCATCGCGACGAGCACTGCCGGCGGCAGGTCGACCCACGCCTGCCCCGCGTCGGGTCGCACCTTGAGGGGGTCGGTCGCGCTCGCCACCTGGAAGCCCTTGAGGGCGTACGCGACGGCCATGCCCCTGAGCTGCGGGGTTTGCGCGTGGGCGCGCCACGCCGTGAGCCAGCGGACGAACTGGTCGTCGGCGCAGAGGGGATCACTGCGCGGCGAGGCCGGCTGGTCGGGGAAGCAGGTCCACGAGCCTCCGCCGGGCTGCAGGATCTCGAACTGCGCCGTGTCCACGAGGGGCCACTGTTCGACGGTGGCGACGCCGGCCATCCAGTCGGGACCGGCGGTCAGTGCCTGCGCGACCTTGTACCCGGTGGTGCCGGGCGCCGGGCCTTGGTCGGCGGGGGGCACCTGCCGCTCCTTGCCGCACGCCGCCAGCGCGGCGGACGCCGCGAGTATGACTGCTGCACGCATCGCTTTCATCGGTGCTCCCTGTTCATCTGGTCCGATCGTGTGTCCCACAGGAACGCCGCAGCCCGGGTACTGGACCCTGCACACCACTGCGCGTCTGCGCGTCTGGACACTACTTAGTACTCAGGACCTGCGCACCTGGCGAGGCCCGCTCTACCCGCCCTGCGCACGCGATGTAGAATCTACTCTCATGATCCGCCACCTCGCCGCCGAGCTGCGCGCGCGTCGCCTCTCCCCCGTGGAGCTCGCCGAAACCGCCCTCGCCGCCATCGAGCGCACCCGCGCCACGCTCAACACCTTCATCACCGTGGACGCCGAGGGCGCCCTGGCCGCCGCGCGGCGCGCCGAGGCGGCGCTCGCGAGCGGGAAGGCACGCGGCGCGCCGGGCCCGCTGTGCGGCATCCCCATCGCCCACAAGGACCTCATCGCCACGAAGGGGCTGCGCACCACCGCCGGCTCGCGCATCCTCGGCGAGTGGATCCCCCGGCGCGACGCGCAGGTGGTGCGCGCCCTCGCCGAGGCGGGTGCCGTCTCCCTCGGCAAGACGAACACCCACGAGTTCGCCTTCGGCACCACCAACGACAACCCGCACTACGGCAGCACGGGGAACCCCTGGGACCCGTCGCTCACCACCGGCGGCTCCTCCGGCGGCTCCGCGGCGGCGGTCGCAGCGGGGATCGTGCCGCTGGCGACGGGGACCGACACCGCGGGCTCGATCCGCATCCCCGCGGCGCTGTGCGGCGCGGTGGGGCTCAAGCCCACGTACGGGCTCGTCCCCACGCAGGGGATCGTACCGCTGGGCAAGACGTTCGACACCGCGGGGCCGATCGCGCGCACGGTGGAGGACGCCGCCCTCGGCCTCGAGGCGCTGACGGGAGTGAAGCCGGAGATCGAGAAGCGGACGTCGCTCAAGGGCGTCCGCATCGGCGTCCCCGAGCATTACGTCTTCGACAAGGTGGACCCCGAGGTGGAGGCGGGCGTGCGGGCCGCCCTCGACGTGCTCGTGAAGCTCGGCGCCGACGTGCGGCCGGTGCGGATCCCCGAGCTGGCGCAGTGGTTCGACATCGGGATCTCGATCGTGCGGCCGGAGGCCCTGGCGTTCCACAGCCGGTGGTTCCCGGCGCGCGCGGGAGACTACGGCGAGGACGTGGCGCGCTCGCTGGAGGCGGCGCAGAGGATCAGCGGCGCGGAGTACCTCGTGGCGCTGGAGCGGCGGAAGGCGTTCAGCCGCGCTCTGCGGCGGGTGCTGGACACGGTGGACTTCCTCGCGGGCCCGACGGTGCCGATGCTCGCCTTCGAGAACCGGCTGGCGTTCCAGCCGGTGGCGCCGGGGGGGGACCTGCCGCGCTACGCGCTGACGCGGCTGACGTACCCGTACAACCTGAGCCGGCTGCCGGCGATCAGCGTGCCGTGCGCGCGCTCGAAGGCGGGGCTGCCGATCGGGCTGCAGCTGGCGGCGGGGGCGTACGAGGAGTCGGCGCTGCTCACGGTCGCGCTGGCGTACGAGACGGCGCGCGGGGAGTGGCCGGAGCCGCCGCTCTAGCAGGCACAGGGGCACAGGGGCACGGAGGCACAGCGGAGCGCGGCCGTTGCTCGTGGGTCGCTTCGGAGCGCGGCCGTTGCTCGCGGGAGGGGCCCGCCGCGCTCGGGCGGTCGGACGGCTCGCTGCGCTCGCACGGCGCCCGCCCGTCGCGCAGCGAACCCCTCCCGCTCGCCGGCCTCGAACCAACGCAGCAGCCGCCTCCTGCTTGCCGGCTGCTGCGCCGGCCCAACCCTGAATAGAAGAAGTGCCCAGGACGTCCCGCTCCTGGGCACTTCTCACTTGGTACCACCGCGCGTCTGCGCGTCTGCCCACTACTTGGCACTGCCGTGCTTGCCACTGCCGGGCGGCACGCGGTGCGCAGCTGGCGATCCGATTCGCGATCGGATGGTGAATCGCGGGGCGCGATACGGGTGCGGATCGTAATTACAAGTAAACTAGTCGAATTAATGAGGCCGCCGCGCCGGCCCGGCGGTCCGGACCGCTCCGCAGCGAGGGCCCGGGCGAGGGGTTGACATTCATACGTTCGTTTGACATCATACAAACGTATGACTTGCTCCTCATCGTCCAAAGAGGGTCCGAGGTCCCGATGACCGCCCCGTCCGATTCCCGCGCCCGTCTCCTCGCGGCCGCCCGCGCGCTGTTCGCCCGCGACGGCTATGAGGGGACGTCGGTCCGCGCCATCACCGGCCGCGCCAAGGCCAACTTGAGCGCCGTGACCTACCACTTCGGGTCGAAGGAGGCGCTCTACCACGCCGTCATCGAGCAGTTCATCGTGCCCGTCGCCGACCGGCTGGCGGCAATCTCCGCGACGGACGAGCCGGCGCTCGTGCGGATCGAGGCCGTGCTCCGCGAGCTGCTGCGCCAGACGACGGCGCACCCCGAGATGCCGGCGCTGATGGTGCGCGAGATGGCGAGCGAGCGCCCCGTGCCCCCGCCGATGGCGCGCAACGTCCGGCGCAACGCCGAGTCCATCGGCCGCATCATCGCCGACGGCCAGCGTGAGGGGACGATCCGGCCCGGCCTGCCGCAGTTCCTCGCCCTCGCGGTCGCGGCGCAGCCGCTCTTCCTCGCGCTCGCCGGCCGCGCCATCCAGCAGGCCGTCGGCGCCGACCCGAAGGACCCAGGGATCCGCGCGCGCCTCGACGAGCAGGTCGTCGCGACGGTGCTGGCGGGACTCGCCACCACCGCCGCGCAGGAGCGGCCCACATGATCGCCACCATCCTCGCCGCCGCGCTCGCCGCCGCCGCGCCGCAGACCCAAGCGCCGCAGGCCCAGGTGCCGCAGGCCCAGGTGCCGCAGGACACCGCGCACCTGACCCTCGCCGAGGCGCTGCGCGGCGCCCTCGAGCGCTACCCGACCATCGCCGCGGCCCGCGCGAGCAGGGAGCAGGCGGCCGCCGCCGTCGGCGAGGCGCGCGCGTCCCTCTTCCCGCGCCTCGCCCTGGACGCGCAGCTCACGCGCTACCAGCTGCCGTCGCTCGTCTACCCGCTCCACAGCCTCGCACTCACCCCACCGATCGCGCCGAGCGCGCTGCCGGTCTTCGACCGCACGACGGGGCAGGGCGCCGCGTCCCTCAGCTGGACGCTATGGGACTTCGGCGCCAGCACGGGGCGCATCCGCGCCGCCCGGGCGGCCGAGAGCGCCGCCGGCGCCGCGGTGGACGCCACCGAGGCCGCGCTCCTCGCGCGCGTCGCCAGCGCCTACCTCCGGGTGCTCACGCTCGAGGGCGTGCTCCACGCCCAGGACCAGCAGCTCGAGGCGCTCGCCGCCGAGGCCGACCGCGTGCACCAGCTGCTCGCCGCGGGGCGCGCCGCGCGCGTCGAGGTGCTGCGCATCGAGGCCACCGTCACCAGCGCCCGCGCCGACCGCGAGGGCACCGTGGCGGACCTCGAGGTCGCCGAACGCGACCTCTCCCAGCTCGCCAACGTCCCGGTGGAGCGCGCCCGCGGGGCGCGCCTCACACCGCTGCGCCTGCGGGACTCGAGCGCGGTGAGCGACCGCGCGGCGTTCCTCGCGCGCGCCGAGGCCGCCAACCCCGATCTCCAGCAGGCCCGTCAGGCCGCCCAGGCGGGCCTCGCCCAGCTCGACGCCGTGCGCGCCACGCGCTTCCCCGAGCTCAAGCTCCTCGGCAATTGGGTGGACCGGACGTCGTCGCAGGCCGTCTTCAAGAACGAGTGGCAGGCGGGCGTGGAGCTCAGCTACCCGCTCTTCACCGGCGGCCAGCGCACCAGCCAGATCCGCCGCGCCGACGCCGACTACCGGGTCCGCGCCGAGCAGGTGCGGCAGGCCGAGTTCGCACTCGAGCAGAGCGTGGACCGCGCCCTCGGCGCCCTGCGCGAGGCGCACGCCCGCGTCGCCGCGCTCGCCACGGCGGCCGAGCAATTCGACGAGGTGGTGCGCATCCGCCGCCTCAGCCTCCAGACCGGGTCCGGCACGCAGACCGACTTCCTCGACGCCGAGACCGACCTCCTGCGTGCCCGGGCCTCGCTGGTCGAGGCGCGCCACGCCGAGATCGCGGCGCGCGTCGAGCTGGCGCGCGTGGCCGGCGAGCTGACGCCGGCGTGGCTGGCGTCGGCGGTGGCGGACCAACCGTGACCGCGCACCGTGAAGCGGCGCACCGACGCACCGTGGACCGACGCACCGCGTGGGTCGAACTGAGCAGAGGGCCGCGATGAACCCCAAGAAGATCCTCATCCCCGTCGCCGCGCTGGTGCTCCTGGCGCTGGTGCTCCGCTTCACCGTGTTCCGCGGCGGCCCCGGCAACGGCGTCATCGCCGCCTCGGGGAGCGTCGAGGCCACCGAGGCGCAGCTCGGCTTCCAGGTCCCGGGGCGCATCGACACCGTGGCTGTGGAGGAGGGCGACCGCGTGCAGGCGGGCCAGCTCCTCGCGCGCCTCGACGTGACGGAGCTGCAGGCGCGGCGCGCGCAGGCCGCCGCCCAGCTCGACGCCGCCCGCGCCCTGCTGGGGGAGCTCGAGACCGGCTCGCGCTCCGAGGACATCGCCCAGGCGCGCGCCGCCTCCGGCGCCGCCACCGACCGCTTCAACGACGCGCAGCGGGACCTCGCGCGCACCCACCAGCTCTTCGATGGCGGCGCCGTGAGCCAGGAGGCGATGGACAAGGCGCAGACTGCCTTCGACGTCGCCCGCGCCCAGCGCGACCAGGCCGTACAGGCGCTCCAGCTCGTCGAGGCGGGGCCCCGCCCCGAGCGGATCACCGCCCAGCGCGCCGCCGTGGCGCAGGCGGAGGCGACGGCGCGCCAGCTCGATGCGACGCTCGCCAACGCCGCCGTGCGCGCGCCCTTCGACGGCGTGGTGACGGTGAAGGACCGCGAGACGGGCGAGGTGGTGGGCGCCGGCGCGCCCGTCGTCACCGTGACGAACCTCGGCGACCGCTGGGTGCGGATCTACGTCCGCGAGGACCGCATCGGCGCCGTGCACCTCGGCCAGGGCGCGACCATCACCGCCGACACCTACCCCGGCAAGCGCTATACCGGCGAGGTGTCGTACGTCGCCAGCGAGGCGGAGTTCACCCCGCGCACCGTGCAGACCGCGGAGGAGCGGGTGAAGCTCGTCTACGCGGTGAAGGTGCGCATCACCGGCGACCGCGCCGTGGACCTCAAGCCCGGCATCCCGGCGGACGTGCGGCTGGAGGCGGCGCCGAAGTGAGTGCGGCCCGGCGGCGGCCGGCGAGCGAGACGGGTGTGACGCCCGACGCCGGGCGCCGTGCGTGCCGTCCGACCGGCGAGGGCACCGCGCTCGTCTCGCGAGCGAAAGGCCGCCGCGGAACGGAGCGCGCCGCGTGACCGTCGCCGTCTCCGTCCGCGGGCTGACGCGCCGCTTCGGCACGCTCACCGCCGTGGACGCGCTCACCTTCGACGTCCCGGCCGGCTCCCTCTTCGGGCTGGTGGGCCCCGACGGCGCCGGGAAGACGACCACCCTGCGGATGCTCGCCGGCGTCCTTCGCCCCACCGCCGGCGACGCCGAGGTGCTGGGCACGAGCGTGGTGAAGGACCCCGAGGCGGTGAAGCACCACAGCGCCTACATGTCGCAGCGCTTCGGCCTCTATCCCGACCTCACCGTCCGCGAGAACGTCGACTTCTACGCCGATCTCTACCAGGTGCCCAGGGCCGAGCGGCCCGCGCGCCTCGAGCGGCTGTACCGCTTCTCCTCCCTCGGCCCCTTCGAGCACCGCCGCGCGGGGCAGCTCAGCGGCGGGATGAGGCAGAAGCTCTCCCTGTGCTGCGCCCTGATCCACCATCCCGACGTGCTGCTGCTCGACGAGCCCACCTTCGGCGTGGACCCGATCTCGCGCCGCGACCTGTGGCTCATCCTCCACGAGATGGTCGCGTCGGGGGTCACCGTGGTCGTCTCGACCGCGTACATGGACGAGGCGGAGCGGTGCGACCGGGTCGCGCTCCTCGACAAGGGGCGGGTGATCGCCCTCGACACCCCCGAGGCGCTCCAGGCGAGCCTGCCCGTGACGGTGATGGCGGTGCGGACCAGCGACCCGCGGCGCGCCGCGGCGGTCCTCGCGGCGGTGCCGTGCGTCGCGCGCGCCTCCCTCTTCGGCGACGTGGTGCACGCGTCTCTCGCCGACCCCGACCGCGACTGCCCCGAGGCGGAGGCCGCCCTCGCCGCCGCCGGCATCACGGTGCTCGACCGCCACGAGATCGTGCCGGGGCTGGAGGACGTCTTCATCCACCGCGTCGCGAACCGCGGCACGGGGATCGCACGGTGAAGTCCGGCGGCCGGCGAGCGGGACGGGTGTGGCGCCCGACGCCGGGCGCCGTGCCAGCGCAGCGAGCCGTCCGACCGGCGAGGGCGCCGCGCCCGTCCCGCGAGCAGCGGGCCGCCGCCGGAGCGCAGCCGTGACCGTCGCCGTCTCCGTCCGCGACCTGACCCGCCGGTTCGGCGACTTCACCGCCGTGGACCGCGTCACCTTCGACGTGGGCGAGGGGGAGATCTTCGGCTTCCTCGGCCCCAACGGCGCGGGGAAGACCACCACCATCCGGATGCTGACCGGCCTCCTGGTCCCCACGTCGGGGAGCGGCACCGTGGCGGGGTACGACGTGCGCACGGAGAGCGAGGCCATCAAGCGCAGCATCGGCTACATGAGCCAGCTCTTCTCGCTCTACGCCGACCTCACGGTGGACGAGAACATCCAGCTGTTCGGCGGGCTGTACGGCGTCACTGGCGAGCGGCTCGAGCGCCGCCGCCATGCGGTGCTGGAGATGGCCGGCCTCGCCGAGCACCGCGGCCAGCTCACCGGCGAGCTCCCCCTCGGCTGGAAGCAGCGCCTCGCCCTCGGCACCGCGGTGCTCCACGAGCCGCCCCTCCTCTTCCTCGACGAGCCGACCTCCGGCGTGGACCCTATCTCGCGCCGCAGCTTCTGGGACCTCATCTACGGCCTCGCCGCGGGCGGCACGACCGTCTTCGTCAGCACGCACTACATGGAGGAGGCGGAGTACTGCCACCGCCTCGCCCTGATGAACCGCGGGCGGATCATCGCCCTCGACCGCCCCGCGGCGCTCCGCGAGACGATGACGGAGCCCCTCCTCGCCATCGCCGCCGACCACGGCCCCGCGGTGGCGCAGGCGCTGCAGGGGGCGCCCCTCGTCCTCGAGGCGGCGATGTTCGGCCGCGACGTCCACGTGATGGTCGAGGACGCCGCCGCGGCGCTGGAGTACCTCCCCGTCCTCCTCGCCGGGAAGGGCTTTCCCATCCGGAGCATCGAGACGGTACGCCCCTCCCTCGAGGATGTGTTCGTCGCCCTGGTGCACCGCGAGGGCGGCGCGGTGCTCGGCTAGCGCGATGCGAAACCCCCTCAGCCTCGGCCGGCTCGTCGCCGTCGCGCGGAAGGAGACGCTCCACCTCCTCCGCGACCCGCGCAGCCTTGGCCTCGCCTTCGTGCTCCCGGCGCTGATGGTCCTCGCCTTCGGGTGGATCATCACCTTCGACATCCGCTTCATTCCGATGGCGGTGTACGACGAGGACCGCACCTCGGCGAGCCGCGCGCTGGCCGACGCCTTCACCTCCTCGAGCTACTTCGTCATCACGCAGCACCTCGCGCGCTACGGCGACGTCGAGCCGCTCATCGACCGCGGCGCGGTCCGCCTCGTTCTCGTCATCCCGCCGCGCTTCGCCGCGCGTATCGCGCAGGGGGGCCCCGCCTCGGTCCAGGCGCTGGTGGACGGCAGCGACGCCAACACCGCCATCTTCGCGCTCACCTACGCCAGCGGCATCGTCGCGGCGTACTCGGCGCGGGCCCTCCTCGGCGCGCACGTCGTCGCGCCCCGCGTCACCGCCGAGACGCGGGTCTGGTACAACGAGCAGCTCAAGAGCAGCCACATGATCGTGCCGGGGCTCATCGCGGTGATCATGATGATCATCGCCGCGATGCTGACCTCCCTCACCATCGCGCGGGAGTGGGAGCGCGGCACGATGGAGCAGCTCGCCGCGACCCCGGTGCACCCTGCCGAGGTGATCGTCGGGAAGCTCCTCCCCTACCTCGCCATCGGGATGATCGACGTCCTCATCACCGGCTTCATCGGCGACGCCGTCTTCCGTGTGCCGTTCCGCGGGAGCATCCTCTATTTCCTCGGCGCCTCGTTCTTCTTCCTCCTTGGCACCCTCTCCCTCGGCATCCTGGTGAGCGCGGCGCTGAAGTCGCAGATGCTCGCGGTGCAGGTCACGATGATTCTGACGTTCCTGCCGTCGTTCCTCCTCTCCGGCTTCATGTTCGACATCGTCAACATGCCGAAGGTCCTGCAGGTCATCTCCTTCGTGGTGCCGGCACGCTACTTCATCACGCTGGTGCGCGGCATCATGCTCAAGGGGGTGGGGCCCGCGGTCCTCTGGCCCTACGGGCTCGGGATGCTCCTCTTCGGCGCGATCGGCCTCGGGCTCGCGGTGCGGGCGTTCCGGAAGGAGATCGCGTGACGGACCGCGCACCGCTCACCGGCGCACCGCACACCGCGCTCGCTCCGGGTCAGGGGGCCGGGTTCTCCTTCGCCCGGGCCTGGGAGATGGTGCGCAAGGAGATGCGGCAGATGTTCCGCGACCCGCGGATGACGCGCCTCATCTTCGGCCCCCCGATCCTCCAGCTGCTGGTCTTCGGCTACGCGGTGAACACCGACATCCGCGACACCCGCACCTTCATCCTCGACGAGGACCGGACCGCCGTCTCCCGCCAGCTGGTGGAGGGCCTCACCTCCTCCGGGTACTTCGTGGTGGCGGGGCGCGGCGAGCGGCCCGCCGACGTGACGCGGGCCCTCGACCACGGCGCCGCCACCATCGGCATCGACATCCCGCAGGGCTTCGCCGCCGACCTCGCGTCGGGGCGCGGGGCGAAGGTGCAGGTGCTGGTGGACGGCACCAGCGCCAACTCCGCCAACGTGGCGCAGGGGTACGTGGGGCTCATCGTACAGCGGCTGAGCCAGGATCTGGGGGGCACGGGGGCACAGGGGCACGGGGGCACGGGCGTCGCGCTCGAGGCACGGGCGTGGTTCAACCCCGACCTCAAGAGCCGTGTGTACAACGTCCCCGCCGTGGCGGGGATGATCATCATGCTGATGGGGCTCTCCCTCACGTCGCTGGCGGTGGTGCGGGAGCGGGAGATGGGGACGCTGGAACAGCTGATGGTGAGCCCTCTGCGGCCGGCGGAGCTGATCCTCGGCAAGACCCTGCCGGTGGTGCTCGTGACGACCCTCGACCTCGTGCTGGTGGCGACGATCGCCGTCTTCTGGTTCCACGTCCCGATGCGCGGCAGCGTCCTGCTCCTCGCCGCGGGGAGCCTGTGCTACATCCTCGCGGCCATCGGCGTGGGCCTCCTCATCTCCACCATCTCGACCACGCAGCAGGAAGCGTTCATGACGATGTTCTTCTTCCTGATGCCGATCATCATCCTGGGCGGGTTCATGTTCCCGGTGGCGAACATGCCCGTGGTCTTCCAGTGGATCAGCCTCGCGGACCCGCTGCGGCACTACCTGGAGCTGGTGCGGGGGGTCTTCCTCAAGGGCGCCGGGCTCAAGGCGCTGTGGACGCAGCTCCTCACGCTGGCGGTGATGGGGCCGGGGCTGCTGTGGTTCGCGGTGACGCGGTTCCACAAGACGATAGAGTGATCGCAGGTACCAGACGGGCAGACGCCAAGGGGACAGGGGGGAGCATGGAACGTTCGAGGATCGGGACGATTGCCATCGCGCTGTGGATCGTGACCCTCGCGGCCGCGGCGGCGGTCTGGACCACCGGCCGCGTCGGCGCTCGGCTGCGGGACGCGCGGGCCTCGGCGGCCGACGTCCGGCAACCGGTCGTGCTCCCCTACGACGGCCGCGAGGCGGTGCTCTCCGGGATGCGGGGGATGATGGCGTCGCTCCACGGCGTGATGCTCTCGTGCGCCAAGGGCGACACCGCGGGCATCCGGCGCGCCGCCGCGCAGTCGGGGATGGCGATGGCGCTGGGACCCGGCCTCACGGCGCGGCTGCCGGAGGAGTTCGTGCGCCTCGCGGGCCAGGCGCACCACGGCTTCGACGCCGTGGCGGACGCCGTCGGCCAGCCGAAGGACACCGTCGCCGCGCGGATGGCGGCGGTGACCACGACGTGCGTGACGTGCCATGCAGCCTACCGTCTGGTGACGGAGTGAGGCAGGTGCCAGGGGTCAGACGCCAAGACGCCAAGGGAGCGGCGGGTCACGCGCGGGTAACACGGCCGCCGCGCGCTCGCGCGAGCCCCGTCGCCCGGGGTAGCTTTCTCCGCCGATGGATCTCGCCGTCCTGTTCGATGACCTCTTCGACTTCGAGCGCCTCGTCGCCGAGTCGGACGAGCGCGTCCTCTACGTCGCCCGCGACCTCGTCCTCAAGCGCCGCGTCGCCCTCCGCATCCACCTCGACGAGTTCAGCCCCGGCCGCGCCTGGTTCCTGCGCGAGGCGGAGGTGCTCGCCCAGCTCGACCACCCCGGCTTCCGCCGCATCTTCGGCGGCGGCTTCCGCGGCAACTTCGCGTGGCGCGCCGGGAACTGGGTGGATGGCGAGAGCCTCGCCGAGGCGGCCAGTCGCGGGCCGCGATCCATCCCCGCCGTCCTCGCGGTGGCGCGCGACGTCCTGAACGCCCTCGAACACGCGCACCACCATGGGGTGATCGTCCGCCGCGTCGTGCCCACCAACCTGATGCTCGACGCCGCCGGCAACGCCCTGATCGTGGACCTGCGGTGGGCCAGCCCTGTCCTCGACGTCGTCGCCGCGCCCGACGCCGAGCCCAACACCCCCTTCCTCGCGCCCGAGATCCGCGGCGGCCGCCCGGGCGACGACGCCGCCGACGTCTTCGCGGCGGGCGCGAT
>Ga0209777_10005809_pt1 | contig 14102 bp, 11 predicted proteins | sample FrelakmetHBP12HB_FD_187147 | JGI IMG/M metagenome (GOLD analysis project Ga0209777, IMG submission 187147) | Freshwater lake sediment microbial communities from the University of Notre Dame, USA, for methane emissions studies -HBP12 HB (SPAdes)... | ecosystem: Environmental > Aquatic >...
CAGATGGGAGCGTGCAGAAACGTCACCGGAGACCAAGTCCGCTACTTGGTTGGTCAAGAAAGTGGGCTGCCGTGGCTGGTGTTCTTGTGCTGGTACTTATCGGCTGTGGTTTATTTTGGACGCTCAAACCAGGAGCGACACGAGTCCTTGCCCACATCAATCCGGCAGATGGGAGCGTTGTCGATGTAAGTACCATCACGATAAGAGGACAGACGCTGCCGGATGCTATGGTATTGATCAACTGGCAAATAGCTGACGTAGACTCAAGTGGCAACTTCTCGTTGCAGGTCACCTTGGATGAGGGCCTCAACTTCTTATATATCGTCGCTACTCACGAGAAGGGAAACGTCGTGATGATCCAGATCAGAGTATTTTTCGCACCGAACCATGGTAATAACGTAACCAAAGTAACGGCCCAACCAAATGCCCCTCTTCGGGTTATCTATAATAGGATGGACGATGGTAGGATATAAGGACAGCTATCCAGGACTCTTGCAAGACAGGTTAAGTCTGAGCCCAATACGGAAGACGGAAGTAAAGGTTGGTGAGAGCCGCTGTGATAGCTAGACGCGGTCCTGCGACCGATAAGTTCACAGCCAGAGAAACCCTTGTCTTTGGCTTGAAAGATGAGCAGAAGAAACACTGAGGCTGAAGTAGTTAACTAAAATTGGGGGAGGGAGGTGATGAGTAGCGAGAAAGAGGGTAATGGGGTTCCATATACGGACGCTGTGGTGTAACAAGAGCGACTGCGCGAGATTCTGGGCAAGATAGTAAACGCTGCGGTGCGTTTTTCGCAACTAGCTAACGTAATTCCTCGAGTGCGAAGCATGACTTCCGGGTAGTACAATCTGCGGGTGGGTGGGGCATTGGAACCTTCCAGGGACAAAGAGAATTATCAGTCTCTCATCTGCAGCCAAAATAGCAGAAAACAACAATTTTAAAGGGAGGACAGTAATGCAAAAAAAACTAAGCGTAGGGCTTGCGGTGATGTTGGCTCTCTCCTTGCTTATTGCCCTTTTGGGCCCGGTCAGTGCTAGCGGCGCTAAAGCGCCCTCTGCCCAAGTAGCCACCGTACAGACTTTCCTAAACGCTCTCAACCCCTTGAACATAAATAACGCGAAGGCTACCTGGGTGGCAGGCCAACAGGATATGGTGGCGACAAAGTTAGGACAAGTGCTCTCGGGAACCACGATCACCATAACCAAACCTGGTTTGTCACTCAAGGGTAATATGGTCAATGCAACGTATGGTATCAAAGTTACCAAGGGATCATTCTATCGTGAGAACAAAAAGGGGACAGCCACTTTTACGGTGGGCTCTGACAACCTGATTTCCGCTTCCACCTTCGACTTCGACTACCTGGCGCTGGGGGTGAAGCTCGGCTATGTTAAGCCCAGTGGGTCGGCATATGCCACATCAAACATGCTTGTGAGTGACGTTATAGCCGGGTTGCAACAGTATCTGAAGACGGACGCGGCCCTTTCGGGCATACCTGTGACGTTTGTACCATATGATACCGTTGATGCCTCAACGGCGAAGACGGATGCGGCTTACATGAAAGCGGCCGCGGACAAGTGCGCTGGCTTTTTCGGTGGGTCTTCAGCACAGGACATGCTAGAACTAAACCTGATTTCCGGTACGGGGAAGACGACGCTGCTCTACAGCGGCCCGCAGGGCTTGCCCATAAAATTGGGTAAATATACAGTCCGCGGGGGGTATAACCCAATTCTACTGCAGACGAAGCAGGCCGACTTTATCGCACAGCTCAATCCCAAGCCGGCGAAGATAGCCATCATGGCACACGATGACCCGAGTGTGAGGGCCGCGATGGTGAGCTTCAAGAAGATCCTAGCGAAAGAAACCGGGAAGCTCAAGCCCAAGCCGACAATTGTTTACGAGAAGTATGTTTCTCTGGACACGGAAAATTCCGCTGACGGCTTTAAGACTTACCTGAACGAGGTCAAAGCTAGCGGCGCGGATGTGCTTTGCTGCGAGATGGTGGGGACGTTTACCTATAAGGCTATATACAAGAACATCATGGATGTAGGTGGCTTGGGCAACATCAGATTTCTTTGCATTGAAGGCCAGGCGTGGTTCTCTGCCATAGATTCCAAGACGGGGCAGCCTATGCCGGGGGCTGTGGGCACCTACAGCACGACCACGTTCGTGATGGGCTCAGCCCCGGAGATAGAGGCCTGTTTTAACGCAGCCAGGGATGCCAAGCAGCTCCAGTTGGCAATGGCGCCTCCGTATCCGGCTACCATCGCACCTTATATCTCTTTCTGGTCGGGCGCAATGAACATCATAAAGGCTGTTGAGACGGCCAAGACAGATGACCAGGTATTGGTGAACACAGCAGCCCACTCCGGCAACATTCAGTGGCCTGGACCCTGGGATACTCTCAAAGTAGACAAGGCGGGAGAGAGCAACTTCTGGGGCAGAATTTACCAGTTCATTACTCCGGGGCCAGATCATATCCCTTACAAGCTAATCCCAGTACAGTAACCTTAAGAAGTAGCTCTGGGTTGTGCTGACCTGTGCGGGTAGAATTAGGCCGCTTAGCTGAGGAACGGCCCAGCTAAGCGGCCAACCTCCCCAGCTAGAACAGAGAACATGCCCACCTGGCAGTCGTAGTACACTTATAGTAGCCTTTCCTTGCTTCAAGCCAGCTCGCTGCACGATGAATGGAAAGCTTGAAGTGCAAGCTTGTAACGAAGCGACTGGCGTAGTGGGGAGGTGTTGTCCCGAAAATGGTGTTTCTCAAGTGCATTTTGGCGAGCGTGGATTGCTTCTAGGCTTTGCTCTGTTGCTTTTGACAGTTGTTCTCTCAAATTACCATTTTCTTCTAAATGTTTTCTAACCTCGATCCTCGCCTCATTCCGCTGGCGATAGGTAGCAGGAAACAGATTCACAAATGTGTTAAGTATATAATCGCCGTTAAATTAAAGTACACCATCATGCAAGAGAACCACGCAGCCCCACCACTTGACAATGGCAGAGACTGTTGATATTATATTATTAACAAACTGAAAAGATTACAAATTGAAAATATAGTGGTAGCCCACGATACTGGGGGTCTTTTTCTAGTGGTTGATATGCCATCAAGAAAATCTCCCTCCTTTGGAGGCAAGACCCAGGGCTGGACAACGCAAATCATCTTTAGCCCAAAAGAAGGCTGCTTTTTAACAAGCTGATAACTCTATCATTTGGTTGTAATGCCTCCTTAATTTAAGTATCTGTGGATGAGAGCCGCCAAGACGGCTATGAATAAGAGATAGGAGATGGCAATGGTGGGAATAGCATCTTATGGTGCCTACATCCCATGGCACCGAATGGAACGGGGGCTTCTTGCCAAGGCCTGGGGTGGCTTTGCCATACCCGGTGAGAAGGCGGTAGCCAGTTACGACGAGGATAGTTTGACTATGGCTGTGGAAGCCGCCAGAGACTGCCTCAGCGGCCTGGACTCGCAGCCGGTGGATGGCCTCTTTTTCGCCAGCACTACCTCTCCCTATAAGGAGAAGCAGTGTTCGGCCATTGTCGCCATGCCCCTGGACCTGCGTCGTGATATCCGCACTGCGGATATCACCACCTCTTTGAGGTCTGGGACGACGGCTATGGCGCTGGCCTTGGATAGCATCAAGGCGGGCACGGCGAACAGCTTCCTGGTAACTGCAGCCGATAGCCGTTTGGGTGCTCCGGGCGGCATGCTGGAACAGTCGCTGGGGGATGGAGCCGCCTCTGTGCTGCTGAGCAATAAGGATGTTATCGCCAGGGTCTCCGCGAGCTACTCCATATCTGATGAACTGGCTGGCAACTGGCGGGCTTACGGCGATACCTTTGTGCGTTCCTGGGATGATCGCATGGTGCTGGATGAGAGCTACTCCAAGGTGCTGCCCGAGGCCATATCCGGGTTAATGAAGAAATGCGGCCTCAAGGCGAAGGACTTCGCCAAGGTGGTCTTCGACCCCCCTACCGATTTGAGAAGGCATGCACGGGTGGCAGCGGAGTTGGGGTTCGCGACCTCGCAGGTACAGGACCCCGTAAACCTTTTCATGAATGTGGGCATCACCGGCTCAGCTATGGCGCTGATGATGCTAGTGAGCGCTTTGGAGGAGGCAAAGCCTGGGGACAGGATAATGTTCGCGGGGTATGGAAACGGCGCCGATGCCTTTGTCCTCGAGGTGACCGACGACATAGAGAGGCTGGGCAAGCGACGCGGTATAAAAGGTTGTTTGGACACAAAGCGTATGCTTGACAATTACCAGACATATCTCCGCTGGCGTGACATTGTCCCTATGGAGGAGGCGAGGCGGCCCGAGAAGCGCCACCTGTCATTATCGGCGATATGGCGTGAGCGGAGGGTTATCCTGGGGTTGTGGGGGATCAAGTGCCGGCGGTGCGGCACCCCGCAATATGACTACGGTGCTATGAGCACTACACCTATCCGTGTCTGCGCCGTGTGTCAGGCCCAGGACGACTTTGATGACTATAATTTCTCAGGGAAGAAGGGAACCATCTTTAGTTATACCCAGGACAATCTTGCCCCGGTTGCCGACCCCCCGGCTACGGTGGTGATGATTGACTTCGAGGATGGGGGGAGGTCGTTCTTTGACCTCGCCGACCGCGACCCCGCCGAGGTCAAGGTAGGGATGGGGGTGGAGATGACCTTCAGGAAAATGCATTTCGACCGGGGCCTCAGCAACTATTTCTGGAAGGCCAGACCGGTAAGGTAAAGGAGGAATTAGATGCCAGGTAGCATTAAGGATAGAGTAGCCATTGTAGGCATGGGCTGTACCAAGTTTGGCGAGCTGTGGGAAAAAGGCCCCAGCGACCTCATTGTGGAGGCGGTGAACGAGGCCTACGCTGATGCCGGTGTGGAGGCCAAGGATATCCAGGCCGTCTGGGTGGGTACGCAGTTCCACTATGGGGGCAGGTCTGTCAGCGAGCCATTGAGGCTGCAATACAAGCCGGTTACCCGGGTGGAGAACGCCTGTGCCTCGGGCACCGAGGCAGTGAGGGGCGCTGCTTATGCTGTGGCCGCAGGCATTTATGATGTCTGTCTGGCAGTGGGTTTCGAGAAGCTGAAGGACGAGGCCATGAGTGGCCTGCCGGGGATGCAGAACCTCACCGGCACCTATTTTGCGTCGACCATGCCTGGATGCTTCGCAATCATGGCTACCCGCTATTTTGACCGGTATGGCCTGAGTCCCGAGGAGGGTAAGACCATGTTGGCCAGGATCTCGGTGAAGAGCCACCACAACGGCTCCCTGAACCCTAAGGCCCATCTGAGGAGGGAGATAACTGTAGAGCAGGTGCTAAATGCCCCTATTATCGCCTGGCCGCTGGGACTCTTTGACTGTTGCGGCGTCTCCGATGGGGCTGCGGCCGCTGTCATCACCCGCGCCGACATGGCCAGGAAGTTCCGCCCAGACCCTGTCTATATCAAGGCCCTCCAGATATGCACCAGCCCTACTTCTGGCCGGATAACCACTGAGTTCGACTATACCCATGTGGAGGAAGCCTACCGCGCCGGCGTAGCCGCCTACGCCGAAGCCGGGGTCAAGAACCCAAGAAAAGAAATAAGCATGGCTGAGGTTCATGACTGTTTCTCCATCACCGAGGCTCTCACCATGGAGGATTTGCAGTTCAGTGCCAGAGGGAGGGTGAAGGAGGATATCGAGGCGGGTGTATTTAAGCTGGATGGCGAGCTGCCCGTGCAGCCGGACGGGGGGCTTAAATGCTTCGGGCATCCCATTGGGGCTTCGGGCATCAGGATGATCTATGAGATGTACCTCCAGCTTCAGGGCAAGGCCGATAAGCGCCAGATAAAGAACCCCAAGCTAGGCCTTACTCACAATATGGGTAACGAGCCTTATGCTCCCACGGTAAGCATTGCCATCGTGGGGCTCTAGCTTTTCATACATATGCTCGCTGCCTCGGTGTGTCTTAAAAGCCCGAAGGGCATCCAGCGAAGCTTGTTTTTGAGAGGTGCCACGGGCTTGCCGTGAGTATCTATTAAACAAATTAGGAAGCACAATCTTTGGAAGCAGGAAGGTGCGCAAAGATAAAGTGAGTTAAAGTGGCTCTAATACCATTGAAACACGACACATCATAATGTTAGGAGGAAGTGACATGAGACGGTGGTTAGTCGTGTTCACTGCTTTAAGTTTATTGCTACTTACTCTGCTGCCCGCTTGTGGCGGAGGTGGGGAGGAGAAAAACCCTACTCCTACACCCTTCCGAACAGCAACTGTCACACCCACAGCGACTGTCGCTCCCACAGTTACCACGACCCCTACTGCCACACCAACCGGGCTGGTGAAGGTAGATGCCATAGGGCCCTGGAGGGGGGCGATGGCGATGTCTGGCGTCCTGGAATGGGACTCGGCCTGGGGACCTCTTCGTATCGCTCCTGACGGAATAGGTGAGGTCACCGCCATGGTGGCGCAAGTCCAGGAAGGGGGCAATATGGTCAAGGTATGGCCTCAGTTAGTGAGAGCGAAGCGGGCTTCGCTGACATCTTTGGGCGTGTTGGTTATGTTTGGCCTAGCAAAGAAACCAGAAACAGGGCTTTTCAAGACTGAATGGCCTAGTATATGAAGGGGTGAACTGATGGTGGCGAAAAACGTTTACGAAGAGCTGGCAGATATGTTGGTTACCGACCCCACCGGCGCGCCGGAAATGAAGACCCCTGAATTCATGCAACATCTGCGCCTGCAGTACACACCCCGGGAGGCGCGGCTGGCTGTTCAGGTGGGTTTCGCTGGTGGAAAGCTGGATGAACTCTCGGAGAAGGCTGGCATCGAGAAAGGAAAGCTGAAAGAGATACTTCACACCATGGCCAACAAGGGCACAATGTGGATCGACCCGGGAAAAGAAGACCCAAATTATCGGGCGGTTGGGCTAGCGGGGCCGGGCATCTCTGAGACAGCATTTTGGGTTGGCGTGAAAAATGCGGATACGGTGACAATGGCAAAACTGTGGAACAAGTGGAAGTATTTATGGGTCAGGTATGGAATGGGCAAGCTGGGGTGTCCTCTAGCTCCGGTATGGCCGGCCTGGGCGGTATTGCCTGAAAATGCCCTTCCCTCTGAAAATATTGCCGAACTTATCAAACAAAACGATCATTGGAGTATCTCCTCATGCCCTTGTCGTTTTGGCCATTGGGTTGACGACCCTGGCCATCACTGCCGCCACATGCTGGAAACGTGCCTTCATATGGGCGACGTGAGCCGCTGGTGTGTCGAACACGGCATGGCCCGTGAGATTACCTGTGATGAGGCCATCGAAGTCATGCGGAAAGCCAACGAGGATGGACTGGTCACCACCTGCTATCCTAACGCCGTTATCTGCAACTGCTGCCGCGATTGCTGTCCCTTCTTCATCGGCATCAATGAGATGGGCCTGAAATTATTACAGCGCTCCAATTTCGTCTCCCAGATCAATGAAGAAACTTGCAGTGCCTGTAAGACCTGTGCTGGGCGCTGCCCGGTGGGGGCAATCGAAGTCGACGAGTTTGCTGTCGTTGATGGGGAGCTTTGCATCGGCTGCGGCGTATGTGTTCCAACATGCAAGACGGAATCGGTGAGGCTGGTGAGGCGTCCTGAAGAGCAGTGATACTTATTTATGTCCGTCTAGCGACAATTTATAAGATAGAAATGCAATTCTACTGAGGACAGGATGTGTTGATGATGGGACAGGAGCAGAAAAATCTAGCTGCACCCTGCGGGCTATATTGTGGTGCTTGCTCTATCTATATTGCTGGTAAAAGAGGTGACTCCAAGCGCCTTGAGCAGATGGCCGTTGGCCTCGCCGAGTATCTGGGCAGGGTCTTGGAGGTGCAGGATCTTGCCTGTAAAGGCTGTCTCTCAGAGGTAGTCGCTCTTCACTGCCGCGATTGCACCATTCGGTCTTGTGCCTTGGAAAAAGGGTATATTCATTGCGTCCAGTGCTCTGTTTTTCCCTGTAAGCAGATCACCGACTTTAGTAATGATGGAATGCTCCATCATGGTGAAGTCTTGGACAACGTTAGACGTCAGCGTAACATAGGTATTGACGCCTGGATTCAAGAGCAAGAGGGAAAATGGTGCTGCCCTCATTGTGGCTGTGTGGCAGACTGGTATTCAGGCCAATGCCCTGACTGTGGTACCACTCTGCCCGGGCGCTGGCTTTAAAACATTGTTCCCTAACAGAAGAGGAGCTTCGTAGGTGGCGAAGGAAGGGAGGTGATGGGTCACAGCGGTGGCGAAGGATGGCTAGCCGTTGACAGCAACGACCTTATGACGTGCCTTCGTTCCCCGCTATTGGGAGCCATATGAGCCATAGGTGCCATTGTTTAGCAGCAGTTAAATCGGGGATCCCAGTCAATAGAAAGGAGAGTTTAAACATGATCAGGAATCCGGAGCTTTACAAGCCTGCCCGCAAGGACAACGCCTTTCATAGTGCACCGTACGAGTGGTGGTATTTTGACGGCGTTTTCGACAACGGCTATGCACTATGGAGTATCTGGTTCTGTGGTAATCCGGGGACCAGGAACCCGGAGGAGCGAAGTCTCGAGTTCTGTCTCGCCGACCCCGATGGGATGGTGACACAGTTGACGCCTGTTTTTCCCCTTCACGAAACATCGGCTTCAACCGAAACTTGCGATGCCAGGTGGGGTGACAACTACGTACGCGGTGGATACCCGAGGTGGGAGGTTCATTTCCGTAGCGATGAAGTGGGATGCGACCTGGTGTATGAGAACCTGACCCAGGGGGTAATGGAGCCTCCGGACGGTTGTTTCCTTGGCCGAATCCAAGAGCCGCGTACGGTCAGCTATTGGACCCACGTGATTCATCCCCGATCTAAGATTAGCGGCAAGTTAATTGTGGCTGGTAAAGAGATCCCGGTTAAGGGCGAGGGCTATTCGGATCACCAGTGGGGCAATATGAGCCTTTACGAGGCCTTTGACTGGTGGTATTGGGGACGTATTTTCCTTCCTAAGCACACGATAAAGTATTTTGATGGAGACCACTCAGAAAAGTGGGGACACCAAAGATTTAAGAGGGTTTGGCTTTTCAAAGGGGAGAAGCCGATTGATTATGTGAAGGATGGTATTTATACCGGGGCCAGCGATATCGATGTGGTCCCGATGATGAGAATCACCTACGCTCGTAAGCTGGTACAGACGTTTGACACTGAAATGATCAGGGGCACGGTGACTCACCGGATGAAGCATTTTGTACGGCCGTTAGGACTTCTGGGAATGGGTGCTGAAGGGTCGCAGCCACCCAACTACATGGCCTGGGTATGTGAGTGTGATGCCAAATTAGAGATAGATGGCGAAAAGGTCGAGTCTATCTCGCGGAACATTCACGAAAGGAGTGTGTGGTATCATGCACCGAGGTTGACTCTGGTCTAGAACCCTGGGAACCACCGACAGTTTCGCACTGATGCAAGAGCTCCGCACTTGAATGACATAGGGGCATATGAATTTAGTGCCGAGGCGCAGGATGTGGTAAGGGCCGGCGATTGGCTGTCTCAGGTGAACAAATTTCCCTATTCCCAATAGGGGCGATTCAGAATCGCCCCTACGGGGGCGTTCCCCTGTTTTCTGCCCATGTTTTGTGGAGAGAGACCCCTGAATGCGAACTACCTATTGCCTCAAAGGTATTGCTTGACCTACTACACTCTGTGTGCTAAGCGATACTGCCGGACCATCTCGGCCACTTTAATGCCTGAGTCTATAGACTGATGGACACCAATCCCATAGCTGCCAGCATCGAAGCCTGTGTAATAAAGTCCTCTGATTGGAGACTTTGGTGATGGTTTATGCTTGCCACATTGGCCAACTACAGGTGCCAGGCCGAAGCATTCTCCACCCTGGCCGGGCATAACCGAGTCTCTTGTTAGAGATGATACCTGAGCTGGCCCATAGTACTCTTTGTAGTCAATGTGCTCAACGACTTCCGGCCAGATCCGGCTCACTGCCGCCTCTAGCGCATCAAACAAGGGCTTCATCTTTGCCTTTGGATCGGCGGGGCATGTCAAGCCAACCCAGGCGAATTGTTTACCCTCGGGAGCCATACCTGGAAAGAGTGAGTTAGTTCCCATGTAAACGTAGAAATCCTCAGGAATTTGACCGGCTTCCTGCTTGTTTAAATCATTTAAGGTGAGTATCGTATTGTCTGAGAAATAGAGATAAACAGGGTATTTCAGTACTGGCTTGCTAAGAAAGTAGCGCACTCCAGCAAATCCCCAGTCTGGAACCAAGTCTTTAACATAATCCACATAGCTTCTTTCGAAGTGTTCTTCTCCCACCAGCTTAAGTACTGTAGGTTGGATTCCAGCACTGCTGACCACGATAGGAGCATGGAAAGCTCCTTTTTCGGTGAATACGCCCGTGACCCTACCGTTCTGCACGGCGATCTGCTCGACCTTGGTTTTCAGAAGGACATCGCCGCCGTTTGCTTTCACTACCTGAGCCTCTGATTCGCACAATATACCAAGACCACCTGCCACATAGAATCCACCACCACCACGCGCAGTGTCCTGAACGATCTTTATGAACTCCGAGGCGCAGGCAGCATCAACAGGCACCTCCATGGTGGCCTCGCATCGTATGGTGGCAAGGAACGAATACACTGATCGTGGTATCTGATAGCGGTCGAGGAATTCCTTGACGGTCACATCGTCTAGAAGGGCAAGGTCGTGGGGACCCATAGTCATCATATCAGTCATGAGGCGGAGGACCTCTGGCATATCAGAGTCCGTTACGCCGAGAAAAGCGATCAAGTCTTGGAGCATTTTTTCCGGTTCAAGGAGACCACTCAGGCCTGGCATGACCAGAGTCTTCATCTTTCCCGACGGCTCCCTGTAATACGCCATTGCCAGGGGGTCGGGTATGAACACCTGCACCTCGTTTTCCAGTCCGAGTTTCCTGATCACCGCTTGGAACTGAAACCCGCCAGCAGGCGATGCGCAGATAGGCCAGAACTCATAGCGAAATCCATTCTGAGACACAGTCATAGTCTTGCCGCCGGCCTGAGAGTTCTTGTCCAGCAGTAAAACCTTGAGACCAGACTTAGCCAAAATAGCTGCGCAAGTAGCTCCCCCGGGGCCTGCCCCCACTATGATCACATCGTACCTATATGACATTTTGCACCTCCTTTACTTTTTACGATCTGTTAATGGTATATCACCAATTAGCACAAATGACAGGCTCTGTATCAACATTTGAAGCTCGGGTACATTCACAGGACCCCGGCAGGATATATCTGCACTTCTTTAACAGGCTCTTTCTTCTAGATTTGTATCAACTCAACTTGCACTCCATCGGGATCTTCCACATAGGTCACTTTTGTCCCAAATCCGCCGGCCTCGAAATACCAGATGGGGACTCTACAGTTGAATCCTCTCTTCTCCAAATCCTCTACCGATTTCTCCAGGTCAGGGACTGAGAGGCAGATTTCCACAAGTCCCGTTGATATAAATTTCAGGTGCTCAGGAGGCCTTTTCTTTGCCCGGTGAGATTGCCATTCGATGAGCTCTATCATATTCATTGCCTCATCTGTAAGCATGACCATCCTGATTTTGACACCTGTCTCCATGATGGCCTTGTCCAGGTCTGGGCCTGATACAACCTCGTCCATGAACGGTCTAAATCCCAGGGCATCCCTATAAAAAGACAGCGACTTTTCCATGTCACTCACTGTTATGGCAGCGTGATTCCAACGCATATCAGGACCTCCTGTACCGGGCAAGGCGGTCTAAGTAGTCTGATCTTCCTCGCTAGACCGAGCTTTGAAGCCATGTGCTTTATATCCACCAATGTGCTCATAGTCAGTCTTGTACTATGCTCCCTGCTGGCTCTTAATTGCATAGATATCCCAGATAGAGCCTTTTCATCAAGATTTTTCTTTTTTCTGGGATTGTACCTTATCTCTCAGTGCAGCAAGACTTTCAAAGATTGTTTTCTTAGCCTGTTCTAAGGTCTCCAGATCCCCAGGTATTAAGGCGCGGTTTAAAGGTGTCTCCCACCACTTCTGGCCGGATTTGATTATAGGTCTACCGTGACCTACAAATACTCCCCAATGTGATGGATATAGAGTCATAAGCCCTTGTTTGAGTACGTCATAAGGCACATTTTCAGTAATGACTTCTCGTGAATACCAGAACATATCTTGCATAGGCCCCAGAGGTAATCCTCGGATGATGTCACACTCCGGCATATAACCCAGAGCCCGTGCTGCCCAGCCAGATGCCATCTCTATGCGGTTGGTGACATTGTGATGCCAGGCCTGGGCGCAGGCCCAGTCACAGCACATGCCATAATCGATGGTTTTCCATTGGCAATATGGCCCCTTAGCTTCTGCAGCGAGTCCGGGTTTGATACCGCTGGAGTATTGATTGAAGTCCTTGCACGTTTCAAATCCACATGCTCCGCAATTCCACGCCAACTCTGATTTCCGAAGGTTCTTCCCGCCGATGAGAAGTAGCACAGGTGGCTCACCTGCAGCAATGGCTTTTGAATAACTCATTAGGGAAACCGCATGAAATCCGGCTATGGGCAGAAGAAGTCCAAAGGCCTCAACAAAGGGATTTAAGTCGTCTCCGGTGACAACTTCGAATTCGAGCTTAACCCGCCCGGTGATCTGTGGCGCCTTGAGTGCCGAATGGATGCAGTAGGTAGCTATATCTAGCAGTTTATCCTGTGCCAATTTTTTACCATCATATACAGCCATTTTAAATCTCCTTACCCTCTTCTTTTTGGCGGGCTTTTTCAGCGTCCCAACCCGGGTCATTGAAACGGTAGTCTCCTCCCCCTTGGCGACTCATGGTAAAGAGCTTACGTGTATTGTCAACCATTTTGGACATATTAGTAACATGATAGTCCGCGTTTATGTCTACATAGGGGTTCTTTGCAAGAGAGGCCGCCAGGATTCCAACAACAATACCTGAATTCGGACAATAGCCAAGACGCTGCCCTGCAATGCCAACAGTCATAAATGGGCGTGCGTCAACCAGTAATTTATTGGCCATAAAAAGTGCCGAGCCTACAGAAAAACCAAGGTCTTGGACTCGAAGTGTGCATAGAGGCCCGCCTATCAGAGTATTATAAGTGCGTTTGGTAGTGTCTACCTGTCCGTCAATATGGGGGTGCCGTTCATAGAAGAATGAGCAGTTGTCTACACCCCCGCAGGCGCCACAGTCAGCGTCCATGGGTGTTGTATGTGCCCGATAGTTTCCGAGGAATAGAATGACGTCGCTTTCTCTGACCATGACCGCTTCGTACTTGAATAAACGTCCCATATGTCCGTTTTCAACATTCCAGGCCAACTCCTCCATTTTCCGGGCAATCTTCTCCTGCTCCTCATGCCCCCAAACAATATGTGCCTCCACCTGTTGAACACCTCCGGCACAGGGAGCGGTTAGCGCGGCATTTGCCATTAACTTGACTGCGGCCAGAGTATTCTCCCTTCGGTTCATATCATCCGGCGAATACTGGGGCCAATCTGTTATGAATATTTCGGGCATGTTTGCCTCCTTTTTTGGAAATAAAGCGAATATTTGGGATACAAATTGTCCCTTCTTTATCTTTTATTTCCACTATCATTCTAACCAACTAGCTAGGCTGTACCCTCCATTGTGATAGCAGGCGCTATCAATAGGTGGCGCAATATTTCGTTCGTACCATCATAGATTGACATAAGTCGCGCGTCCCTGTACAGCTTCTCCATTGGAAGATCACGCATATAGCCATAGCCGCCGAACACCTGCATTCCTAATAGTGTTGTTTCTATGGCTGCCTCTGCGGTATAGACTTTTGCCATACTTGATAGAGCGCTAGATACTGCCTGCTCGTCCTGATAAGCAGCTTGCCAGGTAATCAAACGGGCGGTCTTCACATTAATAGCCATATCTGTGAGCAGGCGTTGAACGGCTTGTTTTAATACGATGCGAGATCCGGATTTATAGCGCATTTGTGCATATGCTATTGCTTCTTCAAAAGCCCTGCGGGCAATCCCCACCGCCACTGCTGCGCAGAGGACATTTAGAGTACTACCACGCTTCATAATGTTGATTCTTGAATCAAACTTCCACCTGTCTGGCACGCGACAGTC
>Ga0209777_10005810_pt1 | contig 14100 bp, 12 predicted proteins | sample FrelakmetHBP12HB_FD_187147 | JGI IMG/M metagenome (GOLD analysis project Ga0209777, IMG submission 187147) | Freshwater lake sediment microbial communities from the University of Notre Dame, USA, for methane emissions studies -HBP12 HB (SPAdes)... | ecosystem: Environmental > Aquatic >...
TTGTTAAACATATTATAGAATCTCACGGGGGGACGGTTGAAGTCCAAAGCACCTTTGGAAAAGGTTCCACCTTTATCCTCACTATTCCCAAGGAACCGAAAGGGTCGTCTTCCAGCTAAAATTAGCAGGTTGCAGAAAAACTCTTTTTACAAGTTGCTCAAAAAGGTCGAGATACAAGGCGCCCGAAATCCCGAGGAATGAGGCGTACATTGAAGTACGTCGCAATGACGAGGGATGAGGGCAACGAAGTAGATGGGCCTTTTTCAGCAACCTGTTAGTAAACAGCCGATTGTCCCAGCTTTTAGTCCTGCTCCGCCATGTACTGGGCATAAAGCCTCCTGCCTATCTCCAGGCCGCGGTCGATAAAGTCGGGGCCGTAGGTCTTACCGGTACGGGTACGAAAGGTATTGCGTATCCTTTCGATACCCTCCATACTCCGGGGAAACCGCTCGAAAAGAAGGGGAATATTTTCGTTCTTTCGTAAGGCCAGCATGGCCCAGAGGGTATCAGTGAAGTTTTCCGGGCCCCATCGAAATTTATCGGAATCATAAAGGGCATCGGACAGCAATTGGGCATCAGGAAGGTCAAGGGGTTCCGGGGGCAGAAAGGCCTCGTGGTTGGCAATGGCCGTCACGATCATGCGGCGTTCGATCTCTTCAAAATTGAGATTCTCAAGAATCTTCCCGGCTTCTATGGCGCCGATACGGGCATGCTCGGGTTCCGACCTTTTGATGTCATGAAGGACTCCGGCGATGTGGGCCAGGAAAGAAAGCCTCTGGCCGGTTCTACAATTGGGAGGCAGGTCATCCGCTTCAATCAGGACAATGGCTCCGGCCTCAATGGCGACGTTGCGGATATGTTCTTCCGCATGGCCGGCGAAAAATCCCTCTGTTGCCACTATCTCTAAACATTTTTGAACCATCTCATTATCCTCGAAAGTATTACGGGATAATTCGACACTATCTCTTTTTTCCCTGTAGAATATCGGGGGGCCGATGGAAAAAGAATAATCCAGGCAGAGCTTCCTTAAATCCTGGTAATCGTCCATGGGGGGGGATAGGTGTTCTTTCATGCTTGTCCTTGAAAAGGGGAATGGTTATTCATCGAGCCGTTCAATTTACAGCTGGTTTTTTCCGCATAGATAGAAAAGGTGGTTCACTATCATAGCTTCTATAATAACGTCTCTTGGGGACTTCGTCAAAAATAATCGGATCCCCGGCTTTTTTTCCATAAAGGAGTCTCTAATCAGGTTTGTGGAGTTTCCTGCGATCACTGAATTGTTTGCGGGAAGGTTATTTCTCCTTGCTCCCTCTCAAGGGTTATTTTATACTCTTTCCAGTTCGATCCGCCACTTCCAGTTCCATATAAAAATAAGCGGGTATTCAGCGAAAAGGAGACAGAAATGAAAGCCATCGTCATTATCAAGGGAGAACAAGGAGGGACCATAGCCCTGCAGAATGTCCCAAGGCCCAAGCCGCGTCCGCAGGATTTGTTAATCGAGGTGAAAGCCGCGGCCTTGAACCGCGCTGATCTTTTTCGCGTTCAAGGCACCTATAAAACAACAGCAACGCCCAAAGAAAATCTTTTGGAAATTGTCGGAGGTGAAGCCGCCGGGATCGTTACTGAGGTTGGAAAGGATGTTGCCGGTTTCGCCATCGGTGACCGCGTTATGGGTATGTGTAATGGAGGATATGCCGAATTCACCACTATCCACCAACACCTGGCCATTCCTAAGCCGGAAAGGCTAAACTGGGAAGAAGCCGCAACGGTGCCCGTTTCCTATATGACCGAATATAATGCCCTGATCACCAACGGCCGTCTTCAAGCCGGTGAATCCGTATTGATCAATGGGGCCTCATCGGGTGTTGGCGTAGCCGCTGTTCAGATTGCCAAGTTATGGGGCGCAAAACCGGTTATCGGTCTGGCGGGCGCACCGGCTAAATTGGCCGCCCTTGCTGCGTTAGGTCTGGATGTGGGCATTAATTACCGGACGGATAATTTTAAGGAGGCTGTTCTCGCGACCACGGGGGGAAAAGGCGTTGAACTGATTATCGATCATGTCGGTGGTCCCCACTTGAAAGATAATCTGAAATGTATGGCCTTGAAAGGCCGTCTGGTCAGTGTCGGCAGGCTGGGTGGGGAAATCGGTCAACTGAACATGGACCTCCTGGCCCTGAAAAGACTGGAGCTTATCGGCGTCACCTTTCGGACCAGAACCCTTTCCGAAAGGATCGAAATCGCCCGTCAAGTAATCACCGATCTGCTCCCGGCCCTGGCCGACGGCCGGTTGAAGCCGGTCGTTGACCGGATATTTTCTTTGGACCAGGCGGCGGAAGCGCACGCATATATGGCTTCTAATGTCCAGTTTGGGAAAATCGTTCTCAAAACATCGTCCCAATAAAATTTTTTTTAGTGCAGCCATGAGTTTTGACTTGCATTTTAGTAAAAAGTCGCTTCTTGTTAACATATGAATGATATAAATCTAATTATTGATGGAACGGAGGTAAAAAGCCGGGCTGGTATGACCATCCTTCAGGCTGCCGAACAGGAAGGCATTAAGATTCCTACCCTGTGTCACGCCACGGACCTGAAACCCACGGGTGTGTGCCGTATCTGCCTGGTCGAGGTAGGAGGGGCACGAACCCTGATGGCAGCTTGTCATACCCCCATTTTCGAGGGCATGGTCGTCCAAACCCGCTCTCAAAAGGTCCTTGAAACGAGAAGAGCAGTCGTAGAACTTCTTCTGACCGCCCATACCGGGGCCTGTGTTACGGATATCAATGCCAAAGAATGCGTGCTTCATAAACTGGCCTCTGATCTGGAAGTTGGGCCTCCTCGATTTCAAGTCAGGGAACCGCGTCATTTCCCGTCCGAAGACAGTAATCCTTATGTGCAACGGGATCTTTCCAAATGTATTCTCTGCCGCCGTTGTGTCGGGGCCTGCAACGAAGTTGCTAAACAGCACATCCTCAGCATCGGTTACCGGGGTTTTTCATCCAAGGTCATTACGGCCTTTGACGGTCCTTTGGATAAAGAAGTCTGCAAGGACTGCGGTATCTGTGTGGATTACTGCCCCACCGGTGCCTTGAGCAAATCAGCAAAGATATCGTAGAAAGAGTATACTGACCATGTCTAAATACAATCGTCAAGACCTCCTTAAGTTATTAATACAATCCCAAAGGGAAAGTACCTTTTTATCCCCAACCGCGCTCGAAGAGCTGTCTGCCTCTTTTGATCTCCCAGATAATGAATTATTCGGTGTGTCCAGCTTCTATTCTTTTCTATCCCTGAAGCCCCAGGGCAAATATGTTATTCGGATATGTAAAAACCTTCCCTGCCATATGCAGGATGCCCAACTGATAATGGATTGCCTCCAAAACCATCTGGGAATCGCACCCGGGGAAACCACTAAGGACGGGTTGTTTTCCCTTGAAATGACCAACTGCATCGGGGCCTGTGATCAGGCCCCGGCCATGCTGATCAATGATGATGTCCACAGGCATTTGACACCGGAAAAGGTATCAAGAATCTTAAGAGAGTATACTTAACCATTTTGTGGAGAATGACGTGACTGAAACGAGAATCGTCCTAAAGAATTGTGGAAAGATAGATCCAGGGGATATCAGTACCTATCTTGCAGCGGATGGATTTAAAGCCTGGAAGCGTTGTGAAGAGGAGTTGAGTCCGGAAGAGGTCATCAGGGAAATTAAATCATCTCAGCTCTTAGGCCGGGGTGGTGCAGGTTTTAATTGCGGCCTGAAATGGGAACTGGCCCGAAAAGCCAAAGGGGAAGAAAAATACCTCATCTGTAATGCGGATGAAGGAGAAGTTGGCACATTCAAAGACCGATATATCCTCACCTGTGACCCTTTCTCTTTCATGGAAGGCCTGGCCATTGCCGGTTATGCCATCGGGGTCAAGAGGGCTTACATCTACCTGAGGGCCGAATATCATTATTTATTGGATACATTGAAACAAGCCTTACAGCAGGTCAAGGATCTTGGGTTTCTGAAACATCTCGACATACAGATCGTTGAAGGTGCCGGGGCTTATGTCTGCGGTGAAGAATCGGCCCTCATGGAATCTATAGAAGGCAGAAGGGGGGAAGCCCGCTTCAAACCGCCCTTTCCAACGGATCAGGGATTATTCAATCACCCCACGGTCATCAACAACGTGGAAACCTTATCCAATATTCCACAAATTATTTTAAAAGGCGCCGGTTGGTTTAATGTCTTGGGAACGGGAAAAAGTAAAGGGACCAAGGTCTTTTCCGTTTCCGGAGATGTAGATCTACCGGGAGTTTATGAGGTCTTGATGGGAACGCCGATCAAGAAACTGGTTGTGAACTTGGCTGGTGCAAATGAAATAAAAGCGGTTCAGGTCGGTGGTGCTTCCGGAAGGATCTTGCCGAAAGCCCTGCTGGATACCCCCCTCGCCTATGAACAGGTCCTAGGCTCAGGGGCTGTTATTGTACTTAATAGGCAGAGGGATATCCTGGATGTAGTTTATCGTAATATGGAATTCCTGGCCGATGAATCGTGCGGCAAATGCACACCCTGCCGGGAAGGGACTGAAGTAATGATGGAGATTTACAGCCGCTTGGTCAATGGAGAAGGAAAGGAAGAGGACATCCAAGCCCTGGAAGATCTTTCTCGCACCATGATGCAGGCCTCTTTGTGCGGGCTGGGTCAATCCGCCCCCATACCGGTCCTGGATTCCTTAAAATATTTTAAAGATGAATATAAACAACGCTTAGCCCAATCAGGCTATCTAAGAACCTTAAAATTTGTCGGAAGAGCATAAGGAGAAAGACCATGTCTGAAAAACCGGAACCGGAAACCCGATTCTTGTGTCCATATTGTTCCTGCCCTGTTGAAGGCTTTGAGGCCTTAAAAATCCATGTCCTGGCCGAGCACCAAACCGAACCGGTCCCGGAAGCCGAAGGACTGATCAACCTGATTGTTAACGGGAATTCTTATAAGTTTCTGGTTGAACCGGAATGGACCCTTTATCAACTGATTCACGACCAGCTTGGACTGACCGGTACCAAACAGTTTTGTGACCGCGGGGCCTGTGGTTCATGCACGGTGATCATGAACCACCGGGCTATTCTCTCCTGTATGACCTTGGCTATAGAGTGCGATGGTGCATTCATCGAAACCGTGGAGGGGGTGGCCGTAAGCCATCCAAAACTCATAGAGAAATATGCCGAGCACCATGCCATGCAATGCGGTTATTGCACACCGGGTTTTGTGGTCACGGCCAAGGCCTTGCTGGATAAGATCCCAAATCCCACCGATCAGGAGATTAGGGGGGCCCTGGCTGGAAATCTCTGCCGCTGCGGCACTTACCCACAGCACCCAATTGCAGTTCAGGAATTTATTAAAGAGAGGAATGGACAAGATAATGTCTGAAGAATTCTCCCGAATGAAGGAGATGTTCGACAATCTGAGGGCCGATAAATACCCCCACAAGACCTACTGTCATATCGGCAAACAAGGTCCCCGCAGATTGGACGGCCTTCTCAAAGCCAGCGGTCGGGCCGACTATACTATGGATATACAGCTTCCCGGCATGCTCCATATGCGTTTTCTGACTTCCCCTTATCCCCACGCCAAGATCATCCGTATGAATACCACCAGAGCCCAAGCCTTTCCCGGAGTCCGGGCCATCCTGCGATACGATGACATAGAGCTGCCGGAAACGGCCGACCTTGGTGGCCACGTATCCCATGAAGAAATTGTACTGCCTGGCATCGCTTATTTCCAGGGGCAGGAATGTGGAGCGGCCATAGCCGCCGATACGGAGGACATTGCCGAACAGGCCCTGAGACTCATTGACATTGAGTGGGAATTACACCCCTTTGTTTTGGAGGCGGAAGAGTCCCTGAAACCAGGAGCCCCCTTGGCCAACCCGGAACTTTTTTCCTGGGGGAATCATTATAATGAACTTTTACTCGGTGAGGCCTTTACGGACATCAAGAAGGGAGATATTGAAAAAGATTTTGCCGAGGCCGACCAGGTTGTGGAATTTCGATCGGAACGCCGCCTCCATACCTGGATCGGACCTGAGAGGCCTTGCGGTGTATTTCGCTGGAATAAAGACTGCCCGGAGGTCTGGGTCAAGCAGCAGCGGCCGCACATTGCCAAACGGGTCATCTCCTCCTGGTTCGGAATCCCCATGAACAAGATTTTGATACACTGTCTCTATCAGGGGGCCAGTTTTGGAGGGTGGAGCCAAGTCAACTGGAATTTCGGAGGCCATTATTGCGCAGCCGTCCTGGCCAAACGCACCGGGAGGCCGGTCAAATGGACCTTCACCCGCAGAGAAGACTTCTTCGGCGGAGAGATGGATGAAGGGGCCTATTATCTCAAAGTGGGGGCTAAAAAAGACGGCGCCATAACCGCAGTTGAAGGCCGGGCCGTTCTGGCCAATCAACAATGGCCGGTCTTTCACTTTCTCCATCACCTGGTGGAAAATACACGCATCCCTAATATTTACGGCAAGATGTTAACGGTCATGACCAATAAAGGGCCGAACGTCCCCTGCCGCTGTGAACAGAACGCCAACACCCACACCCAGACCTTGGTCTTCGACCATATTGCCAATGCCCTAAAACTGGACCCGACGGAAGTGGCCCTGAAGAATGATGGGGCCTTTGGCCATGACATGACTTGGCTGAATCAACAAAAAGAAGAGCGTGGATTTGAAGTCAGAGACAGCCTGAAGGAATGCATAGAAAAAGGCAAGGCGGCCATAGATTGGGATAAGAAATGGCATCCTCCGGGAACAAAAATACTCCCCAATGGTCGCCTGCACGGAATGGCCTTCACTTGGGCCCACGAATGGGATGACTCGGGTGGTTCGAGTGAGATTGCCATCCGCATAGAACGCAATGATGGAACCGCTTCGATTCTGGGTATGGGTTGCGATAATGGAGTGGATGCCGAGAATGCTTACTGCCGGATTGCCGCCGATGAACTGGGTATGAAGCTGGAGGATGTCTTCTACAACCCGCAGATCGATCCTGGATTTTTTAGGATGACACCGGACTCTTCCTCAAATATGTCCATCAACGGCTTTGCTGTTCGTCATGCCGCCCGAATCCTGAAGCAACAGATCCTGGAAGCAGCAGCCGGTCCCGTTGCCCAAACCCAGCGGGGCAGCTTTCCTCCTTTCTTTCCTGAAGCCAAGGCCGCAGACCTGGATATCAAGGACAGTATGATCTGTTTAAAAAAGGACCCCTCGATAAGAATATCTCTGGCCGAATTTGTGGGGCCTTCCAGAGGGGCCGGTCCTATGGCCGATAATGAAAACTTGGGCGAGCGGACCGCTTTTTCTGCCCCGCTCTTCGCTTACGGATATCATGTCCAAGCCGGAACCTATAACCCCCAGCATGTCTATACCAAGTTCTGTCGTCAGGCCCATTTCATGGAAGTGGAGGTTGACCCTGAAATAGGCGAGGTGATCGTCACCAAGGTGGTTAACGTCAATGATGTGGGCAAGGCGATCAACCCCTCTTCCTGCCATGGACAACAATATGGCGGTACCTATATGGCCGTGGGCCGGGGTTTGACCGAGGAGGTCATTTATGACCCGGTAACCGGGGTCATGCTCAACGGCAATCTCCTGGATTATAAAATCGCTACCATCCTGGATATTGACGGGCCGATAGACACTATCCTGGTGGAGACCGGCATGGGATACGGACCCTATGGGGTGGTGGGGATCGGGGAGGATATTGCTACTGTGGTTCCCGCCCTGGTTGGTCCGGCTATCTATAATGCTATCGGGGTCTGGATAGATGATTTCCCCATTACTCCCGATCGAATCCTTAAGGCGTTAAACAAGCTATAGGAAAGATCAAGTGAAAAAGTTCTATCATATCAATGCCCGTTCAGTGGAGGAGGCCGTTTCCGTCCTTCAACGATATAAGGGAAAAGCGAATATCATTGCCGGAGGAACCGATTTACTGGGCAAGATGAAAGACCGAATATTACCTGGGTATCCCGAGGCGATCATCAATATTAAGACGATCCCCGGTTTGGATTATGTGCGGGAAGAGGAGGGGATGCTTAAAATAGGAGCCTTGACCCGACTTGAAGATATCGCCACCCATAAGGGAATCAATGAGCGGTATACGGCCTTGGCCCAGGCTGCCGGGAAAACAGCTTCGCCGCATATACGAGAGATGGGGACACTGGCTGGAAACCTCTGCCAGGATATTCGTTGCTGGTATTATCGAAACCCGGACAACCGTTTCCCCTGCCTCAGAAAAGGCGGAGGAAGGTGTTATGCCATTGAGGGGGACAACCGCTATCACTCCATTTTCGGCGGTACAGTTGAGGAAGGATGCTATGCCGTTCATCCCAGCGATACGGCCCCTGCCCTGGTCGCCCTCAACACCCGAATAAGGACCACAAAGAGAACGATCCAAGCCGCGGCGTTCTTTGAGGTGGGGGTGGCCAAAACAACGGTCCTGGCTTATGATGAGATTGTTCTGGAGATTGAAATCCCTGCGCCTGGTCCTAATACAAAGAGCGCCTTCAGCAAATTTGCCCTAAGAAAGTCCGTAGACTTCCCTATTGTCAACTGTGCTGCCAAGATCACCACGAAGGGTCAAAAGATCGGCCAGGCTCAGATCTGTCTAAATGCGGTCTATGTCAAACCTTACCGCCCTGTCCCCGCCGAGGAGGTCATCCTCGGACAACCCCTTAATGAGGAGACTGCTTTTCTGGCCGGTGAGACTGCCGTTGCCGAAGCCAAGCCATTAACACACAACAGTTATATGGTTCTGATCGCCAGGACCCTGGTCAAAAGAACGGTTCTGGCTTGTTTTTAACAACTTTTGAAGTGAAAGACTGAATCCTGTTTTTATACTAAAGAAAGGACGATCATGAAACTTTCCAATGTAAAACCGTATGTTGTAAAAACCGCTCCGCCCAACTGGGGAGGGTTATTGTGGTTTTTTCTTAAACTGGAAACCGACCAGGGAATTTCGGGGTGGGGAGAAGCCGCCCCGCTCTGGAGCCTTTACGGCCTGGAAGAAGGCTATGAAAAAATGGTGGAAAACATTTTCGATACCTATTTAAAAGACCAGAACCCCATAAATCGAGAAACACTTTATCATATTCTTTATTCAAACCTGACCGCCCAACACCCGGATTATCTTACCCTCAACCTGATCAGCGCCTTTGATATCGCCTTATGGGATATTTGCGGGAAATATTACAGCACCCCCGTTTACAACCTGCTGGGCGGCAAGATGAGAGACAAGATCAGGACCTATACCTACCTTTATGATCTGGAAAAAGACAATCTATTGGAAGCAACCTTGGATTGGTTCACCAACCCATCCAAGCTGGCTGAAACAGCCTCTAAGATAGTGGGAGAGGGGTTTACCGGCGTCAAATTCGATCCCCTACGCCAAGCCAGTTTTAGACGATTACCTGTGGCGCCCTGGGAAATCACTATGGCCGAGTACGATCATGCCGAAAAGGCCGTGGCCGAGGTCCGCCGGGCCATTGGTAATAAAGCCGATATCTGCATTGGTACCCACGGGCAGATAACACCGGCGACCTCTCGGCGTTTGGCAAAAAGGATTGAAAAGTACGACCCCCTGTGGCTGGAAGAGCCCTGCCCACCTGAAAATTTTAAGGAAATGGCCAGAGTGGCTGCTAGCACTACAATACCCATTGCCACAGGAGAAAGACTGGTTACCATACACGATTTCCAGAAACTGTTTGAGGCCGGTGCCTGCGCCATAGCCCAGCCTGACTTAGGCAGTTGCGGAGGGATCACGGCCTGTAAAAAAATTGCAACTTTGGCCGAGGCCTATTATGTGCTGATGGCCCCCCATGTCTGGGGAGGCCCGGTCATCACGGCCGCCGCCCTTCAAATCGATACCAACATAACTAATTTCCTGATACAGGAGAGTATTTACAAGTCCCGGCATTTCTTTGATGACCTCGTCAAAGAACCTTTCCAGTGGGAAGAAGGAGACCTTATTCCTTCCGAAAGACCCGGCATCGGTATAGAGCTGGATGAGAAGAAGCTTGAAAAGTTTAGAGGAACCCTGGCGGATTTTCGCAGAGGATAGTTGTTCCCTCGGATTTGATGAAATGCGCAGATGGGATGCCGCCCTGTCCTTCCAATCTTCAGGGCAAGGTGCCTCTCAAAATGAAAATTGGGGAACAGGGCCGATTCAGAGACTCATCTCCTGATAGGCCTCCACGAAATTTTGTATTTTTTTTTCCAGGATTTCCTCTGCTCTCCTAACGTCCTCAAGAGAGGAGAATTCTGAAGACAGGCTTACCAAGATCTTATCGAACCGGGACGGTTTTATCCCCCATTTTTTTTCATACTCGATTCGGGCAATCTGGTATTCCGAATGGGAGAAATAATATTTACCCAACCGATTTTCAGCAGAGGTATAAGGCCAATCCTCTTTCAGCCCCAAAAAGTCCTTAAGAGAATTCCGAACGGCCTCATTATCAAATCGTTCTATTCGAAGACTTTCCCCAAGACGAGCCTGAGTATGGTGAAAAAAAATCTTTACCAGGTCGATGTCGGTGATCACCAGACCGTACAAATACCAATCATGAAGGACGGCAATGACCGCTCTCTGCTCGACAGAATCCAAATAAGAATAGCTCGGGCAATAATGACCGGCGCATAATTCGGCTCCATAAAATGAGTGCCGGCGGAGGTCATTCCCTTGATGGCCTGAAGGGTGGAGGAGACAACCAACTTTTTTCTGTTCCAAATCCAAAAAACCAAGATAGTCACAATTATGGATGGTCTCCAATAGCTTTGGGCTTCCGGCAAGAGAAGCGGCTTTTTGGACATATTCCTCGCCTGGAATCTCCCCTTGGAATGAATTGAAAAGGGCTGTCCTTTTATTAAGCAGCGACTTCAAAGTCACCCGGGAGTGATCCTGGTAATTGTAAAGGCCGCAGCAGGCTCCACAGGCCTTTTGTGAATCCGGTTGGCAAAGGTGAACCGGATAAATCGACGTACCAGGCAATGACTAATCCCTCTTCAGAATTTCCGATCCAAGGACAACCGGCAAGAAAAGATTTTCGATGCCTTAGAATGGCTGGCGGCCATGAGATCTCATCATTGTAATAAAAATTTGGCTAACTGCTGTTTATGATAAGCCGGCTCACCCAGATAATTGTAAAGGTAACGGGAAGCCCGGGTATGAAGGCTCAAGGGATGCTCCATGGAATAACTGATGCCGCTGATCGCCCGATGGGCAAAATTGCAGGCCTGCCAATAGGCCTCACTGGCAACGGCCTTGGCCAAATGGATGCTTTCCGGAACCAGCCCCTTGGCATCCAGTTTCCACAGGGCTTCATAGGTGGTCCAGCGGGCGGCCTCGACCTGATTGATAATTTCAATAATCATATCCTGGACCCGTTGAAAACGCCCGATGGCCTGGCCAAACTGAACCCTGACCCGGCTGTGTTCCACGGCTATTTCGAAAACCGCCTGACAACCCCCGGCCTGATAAGCGCAAAGCACGGGTATGGATTTCTGGATGGCGGTCATCAGGGGGGCTCCTCCTTTATTCTTTTCTCCCAACAAGGTGGATGGCGGCACTTTCACCGAGTCAAGCTTGACTTCAAAGGCCCTGCCGATCAAATAACCGGGGAGTTGCCGTATGGAAACACCAGCCGTCTTTTTATCCACCAGAAAAAGGGAAACGGAATCGATTTTGTTCCCCGTCCGGATCGGCACAATCAGATGTGTGGCCGACAGGGCTTCGGGGGTAAACAACTTGATGCCGTTTAAAATGTAATCCCCCTTTTTTTTCTCGGCGCTGGTTTTTCTGGCCTTGGAATTCCAGCCGTATTCAGAATCGGTCATGACCAGGGCCGGCACCAGGGTTCCAGCGGCAATCTTAGGTAAAATGGCCTTTTTTTGTTCTGCTGTTCCGGATTCCTGGATGATAAGACTCCCCAATATGCCGGAGGAAAAATAAGGTCCGGGCAGGGGAGCAGTCCCCAGGGCTTCGAATAAGACTCCGGCAGTAGTCAGCGGATATCCTGTCCCCCCATACTTCTTAGGGGTGATGATCCCCAGCCAGCCCATATCGCAGACCTTTCGCCAAATGTCCTGGTTGTATCCGGTGTCGGAGTCATGCAGGGCCTCCAGAGTTTGTTTATTGATATCCCGTTTCAAAAAATTGACGGCTGTTGTTTTAAGTATTTCTTCACTTTCGGTAAGCCTAAAATCCAAATTCATATGTCATCTCCTTAATTGAAAAGGTTTAGCTCGTTAATCTTCAGATGTCTTAAACCGTCTACCTTCCGATTCGCAAGGCACGGGATATGACGATTTTCAAGGCCTCAGGGGTACCGCCCGGTGCCAGACAAAGGCCGCTTCGTGCGCAGACTTCAAAAAGGCCGTCCTCCAGAGCCCACTTCTCATCGCTGGTCAAGGCATAGGGACCCAAAACTCTGGACAGGTAACTCGTCATGTTTAATCCAAAATTTTTTGTAAACAAGGTGGTTTGCGGTCCCGCATAAGCGGCGCGTCTCCCGGCCCTGGGCAAACCGGCGTTTCGCATATGAAAAAGTCTCTCTATCTGACCGCCGATATAGGCCTCCACCATGTCCCCCTGCAGTTGAGGATTTTCCAGCAACCGACTTTTTATTTCCGGATTGTTTCTACATTGGTCAAGAAATTTTTCCACCAGGAAATTTTGGGGAATAAAGGCGGCACCGGTACCGGCATGATCGCTATCCCTGTCCCCATGCTCAACTGTCAAGGTGGCGTTGGTGACTTTCCAGCCGTCCTGATCTCCACCGATCAGGTAAGATTCGTGAATCTTGACATCTTCAAAGAATACGGAATGTTTGACCCCAGGGGCGCTGTCCGCGGATTGATAGCAGACCTGAGAAAGCGTGCCCTCCGGGAAAAGATCAAGCGGATAAATTTGAACACCGGGCAAATTGGCCGGCGCCAGGAACATGGCCAGGTTTTGATGCCTGGGTGCTTCCAGACTGCTTCGGGTCAGAAGCAGAAATTGATCAGGCGGGGCATAAATGGCCCCGACGAATATCTTACTGCCGTTAACGTTGAAATAGTCCTGTTCCTTGACCGAGCGCAGGGCATTGGTCTGCTGATTGGCTTCGTCTGTGCCGGCCTCCGGTTCGGTGAAAAGCTGCCAGGTGATCGCTTCGCCTTTGAGTATGGGCGGTAGCAGGCGTTTTTTTTGTTCATCCGTTGCACAGGCCAGTAAGGTCGGTGCCGCCAGTTTGCCTGAGTCATACAAAGGGGGAAGGCTCAATCCCTGTTTGGCCATCTCAATAGACAGAACGGCGGCTTTGTCTCCCCCAAGGCCGCCTCCCCCGTATTCGCGTGAATACGATGGATACAGCCAACCTTTCTCTCCGAGTTTGCGGCACAGCTCGCGTCGCATCTCCCATTGTTCGCGGCTCATCTTCAAAATACTCCTGGGTTTGATGAGCCCCTTAGGGATGTTATTCTTCAGCCAGGTGCGGACTTCTTTAGCGAATTCTTTCTGCTCCTTATTGTATTCATTGGAAAAGTTCATAGGCCAATCCTTTCATTTTTTTTGATTTGGGGTTCTTGGTATTCGTTTCCCGGTAGTAAAAGGCATTCCCGGCATCGGGAACGATTATGTTCTTTTGGTTTCTCACAAGTGATCATCTTTGATAATACTAAATCGTTACAAAACTCTCCTAATGAAGTCAACAATTATTTAGTACGAAAATAGGATTTGAGGATTCTAGGATTCGAGGGTTCAGCCGCTCGACTTCGTCGAGCTATAGAAAAGGTTCCCCTCATGGGAACCGCGTGTTTTAACTTCCATGCTTTTCACTTGAATCCTCCCAAGCTCGTCGCAGGCCCTTGGCCCCTTGAATCCTTAGAATAATTTTCATGTTTTTTAGAACCCCCCGCACCTCTTTTTAAGGAAGAACGGCCGAGTTAAAATAGTATTGCCATTATGATTTCCAATGTGATATGAATTGAGTAACCAAAATGGAAATGCAAATAGATTCCCAGATGTTGCAACGTGCCTGGGAAGAAGGCACAAGCAAGGAATAGATAAACGATTTAATTTTTTCG
>Ga0209777_10005811_pt1 | contig 14100 bp, 22 predicted proteins | sample FrelakmetHBP12HB_FD_187147 | JGI IMG/M metagenome (GOLD analysis project Ga0209777, IMG submission 187147) | Freshwater lake sediment microbial communities from the University of Notre Dame, USA, for methane emissions studies -HBP12 HB (SPAdes)... | ecosystem: Environmental > Aquatic >...
ACCGCGGCCCCGGGAGATTATGAGGTTGCTATTGACCTGGTCAAGCTACACGGTACTCGCCCTGGCGACTGGCGAATTGTCCCGTCGGAAGAATCCGAGGGGCTGGGCGAAATGTTCGAGGCCTTGATAAGCAGGTTCAGAAATTCAAACGGCAAATCGGAATGTAAGATGGTAATTAAAAATCCGACCAATAGTACCGCCCGTGTCAGAATGTATCAGAATGGAGAAATAAAATACGAATTTCTTATCTCGCCACATACAGCATTAGGCTTAACCGCGGCCCCGGGAGATTATGAGGTTGCTATTGACCTGGTCAAGCTACACGGTACTCGCCCTGGCGACTGGCGAATTGTCCCGTCGGAAGAATCCGAGGGGCTGGGCGAAATGTTCGAGGCCTTGAGGAGTAAAGATGCGAAAACTTAAAGTCACGGACGCAGAGGTGGTTATCGAGATAATCGAAATGTCTTCGCTGCCCGTGTATGTCAGCAACCCGGTGATGACGGTGAATAAGACTCCGTCAACCTCGACGATTGTCCCTGGTAAGAGAGATACAGAGGTAAAATCAAAATGGCTATGATGCTGGATAACAATTTGGCGGCATTCGATGACTATCTGCGCTTTGGCACAGATGCAGAACGGGAGAAAGAGAATTCTACCCGAGAGGATTACCTATATACCGCCCGGATTTTCCTGGCTTTCGCTGGTGACCGTCCCATAACCGCGGAACTGGCCAAAGAGTTTATAAAAGACCTGGAAAAGAAAGGCAATCAAGCTACCAGCATTAACCGGCATTTGTGGGCGCTCAAGAGCTATTTCCGGTTCCTGGCGAATGAGGCGGCAGCCGAGTTGCGTCTGAGGTCGCAGGTGCTCCCTGAAGGAACGACTGAGGTGGGCGCCCTGCGGCTGCAAGTAGACCAAATGCGGGAAGAACAGCGCATCCGGGATTTTGCCGACTTGAAGCTGCATGGTTTACGAACAACACAATACCAGCCCAAATTTCTCCGCGATGAAGAGTGGCAAAAGCTCTACGAATTTACCCGAGCGCCGATTCTGGATGCTAAGACCTTTGCATACGACCGTTTCCGTGCCCGGCTGGAGTTTGCACTACTCATGGTATATTGCGGAGCCGGGTTACGTCTCTCCGAGGGAGTAAACCTGCGTAAGGAGGATATTCATACCGATGAGGGCTATATCCGGGTAATTGGTAAGGGTGACAAAGAAGCCTCCGTGCCAGTCGAACCCGAGGTGCTTCAGGCAATCAACGATTATATAAAGGCTGTTAAGTTAATGGACTTTAGCTCTCAAAAAGACTCCCCGTATGTTTTCCCCGGTAAGTATCTTGGCACGCATCTGACACCAGGTGCGGCGGGGGCGATAATTAAGGGTCTGTGCAGGCGCGCTGGCTTTCCCGATATGCATGTTCATGGGCTGCGGCATACAGCCGGGTATCAACTCCGAAAGGGTGGAGCAGATGAGCGCGATATCCAGGATTTTATGCGACACGCTAATATTGCGACCACACAGATATACACCGGGCTGGTCACCGAGGACCTTCAAGCGAGGCTACCGAGGAGATTCGGCAATGGGAAGAGATAAAGTCTCGGAGGAATAATTGTCACTGATACCTTTCTACCAGGGTCTGGAATATGCCAGCAAGAGTTAACATTACCACGCCCGGTGAATTCATCCGCCAACATCTGGTTCAGGCCGGCGGTATGGATTACGTGCAGTCCATTTATACCGATTATAAGGAATACCTGTTGGGCGTACCGGTCAAGAGAGTCTGCACCCGGGCGACCATGTCTTATTACATCTGGTTATGCAACCAGCTCGGGCTGATTCAGTTCGACCACGCCGAAGCCGTTAACTATTGGGATGGCATGGCGAATGCGCTCACCCCGCCGGCCAATTATGTGCGGGAGTCCCGACCGCAAGCGCCGTCTCCCCGGCACTATTACCGTATTGTCGATGAAGATGACCCGCGGTGGGCAAGTCTTCAGAAGGCTTATCGCTCTGAGCGGGGCTTCCAGGCGCCGAAGCATGTGAAGCGGCTCTATCCTGAAAAACAGACTACGGCTATGGCGCCGTCAGAGTTGGAGGCTTTGCGGTGGGCGCTTTCGAATGCATCCCTGTCGGGCCTGTGGCAAACCGAGGGATTTAAGAAGGGCCGAGAGGGAGAACAGCCCTACCTTTCCGGTCGGGTTCTCATCATACCGGGTGGCAGCTTAACCCGGGATTACATCGATGATTTAATCGGACGATTAAAAAAGTATCAGGAATTGCGTCAGGCGGCAATACCGAAGCCACCAGGCAGAGAAGGCGCAAGGATATTGAATCAGATAAGGTACACGCAAAGGCTGATAGACCAGCTACAGGCCATTCTTAAGCAACTCCGGGCTCCAGTAAAGAGGCCAAAGCCAGTAGCCGTAGAGGAAGCCATAGAACCAGAAGCAGTAGAAGCGGGCGTAGCGGGCAAAGAACAGCCTGCAAAGCGGGGGCGGCCTAGGATACATCAGAAAAGAGTGAAGAGGGAGCCGCCAGTCACCGAGAAAACCTATATCGATACACTGATGGCGGAATTTGATAAGTCGATAGCGGATATCATGGCCAAGGTGGGCAGATTAGCCACCTCTCCGGCAGCGGCTCTTGAAGAAGAAGTGGAAGCGGACTTGATGGCACTGTCAGGGCCTCTAACCCAAGCGATGCCTAATATACCAATAAAGGATGTGGCAGCGCGGGAAAGACTGCAAGAAGTTAGTCGCCGACTGAGCGCCACCTTTGAGAGCCTGCCGTTATTGAAAAGTTCTTTGGTCCGAGTTCTTACCGACCGGCCGGGGATGAGAGCTGACGCTGACCGGCGAGCATATCAAAACGCTGTCAAAATCTTCGGCCAAACACTTTCAGGGACATAAATGGGAACAGTACCACCGATTACGAGCGCGGGACGAAACCCGGCGTGTGATGCAGAGATGGAAAGAATATTCGGGAAGCCCGATTATTCGAAGACAGTACGGTGAGAACCCCGTTTCCTGGGTATAAACTATGGAGAGTTGATTAGGAAAGCGGCTTTAACATGGGAAGTTGCCTGTCATCCTCACCCAATTTTGAACGTAAGGGTGAGGATGGCCGCTTTCCTTCTAATGTCTGATTGCGACCCTCCCTTTCGTATAAATTCATCGAGCGCACTTTTACGGATGATATACTCGCCGTCAGGGCCGGGGCGGCTTCGCTTCTTGGCCTTCAGCAATCCCAGCCGGATATACTTGGCCACCGTGTTTTTGCTCTTCAAGTGCAGGATTCTGGCCACCTCTATCGTGGTGTACCACGGGTTTTTGTTATACTCCTTACGAACGATTGTTCTGAAATAGCTCTGTGGCATCCGGCCAAGGTTGAATAACCAGCAGTATTTCCGAACAAAGGTGACTATATCCTTATACTCGAAGTCCCAAACAGCGTTCTTCCCATAGCAAAACGATGCCCGCTTACCCACTAACTTTCGCTGGCGACGCCAGGAAATTACGGTCTTTGCTCAACCGATGCCCAGCTCGGCGGCCACTGCCCGTGCTGTGTAGATATTGGAACGCTTGTTCATCCCGTTCAGTTTGCGGTAAGCCGCTATCTTGAGAGCATTTGTAGAGCGGTTAAGTCGCTTGCACAGCTCTTTGTCGGAGACAACACCGATGTTATTGGAAAGAATGTTGAGTTCCTGCTGTGTCCACTTTCGCCGGTGAACCTTTGCCAGTTTTAGTCCCTGAATTTTCCCTTTAATACATTGAATTCGGAGGCCCAGCGCGCCGGCGATGGCACGGTAGCTGACGCCAGTCCCATCATAAGAGGCGGCCAAGTAAGCCGCCTCTTTGGGAGTCCATCGATGTCGGGTTTCAAGCATTTCCCCACCGTCCCCGAAACTCGGCCGCCCTTTCGAGTAAGTACTGAACTGCCTCGAAGTCATTTGCATCACAGGCCAGCCGGATTTCCTTACCCAGGGAGTCAACTATACCCAACTGGTCTTTGATGAGTTGGATGGCTGCATCGTTGCGAATAAATGGTCGGGAGTTAGGTCCACCCGGCCGACTATATGTATTATCGGGAGACTCTAATTTCTCCAATCGTTCCTCAAAATGCCACACCTTACAAACCAAGATTGTTATTACCTTCGGAATCCAACCTTTGGAGCCTATGTTCAGGGCTTTAAGTAATTGTTCTTTTGTATATTCCGGTGGCCTATTTAACTGCATATATTTTCCTTCCGTGTTTATCTTTACCTATTACAGTGGCTGTACCTTGCACAACCATCTTCATGAGTGTCATTGGATGGAGCTTGAGAGTATCCCAGGTGCCAGTTTTCTTAGCCATTAGAAAATTCTCCTTTCCGGCCACTTTAGCTCCAAGAGTTCGTCAACATCGGAGATTGACTTGCAGAGCCGGCCGAAGTGCACTGCATCCCTGACGTCCCGGGTATGAGTAACCAGAGAAGTAGCGATGTACTTTGCAATTTCGGAATTGGCTTGCTCTCTGAGCACCAGAACATGGCAGGCGATATTGATGAACTCGGCCGCCGTGTATTCCTTCAGTTGTACCTCGAAAAACCGGCTCTTCAGCTCCGGCCAGAGGTGCTCATCGCGATTGCATCCAGCGAAAACCCATGTCTGCATCTGCTCGATTTCCCGCATTTTGTGTTTCATCCTGGCAATGGTGCCGCTTTCCATGAGCGAGAGCAGGGTTGACATATCCGCCAGCGCCATCTTATCTATTTCATCGATTACCAGGTATTTTGGCCTGAACTCCAGCAGGAAATCAGTGAGGCCGGCTTTCGTCGTACTCGAGCCGTTGGCAAACCGAGATAGGGGTAACCGGCAAATTTCGCCCATGAGCAGCGTCTTGGCCGTAGCCGGAGGTCCACAGAGCAGGATATGAACCGGCTTGGGCGCCCGGAGTGCTTGCCACATCAGCTTCTTGATATCTTCGTGGCCAATGACGATGTCGAATAAGTCAGCCGGGATGTCAACCTCCTCAGAGCCGGCCTCACTCTGTTTTAGCTGAGTTAGGCACTCGCGTACCATCTCCGGGTCTTTCAGTTTGTACGTCGTGGAGTTGTTGCTCTTGTATGTCCCTCTGGCGCCGCCGGTCACCAGCAAGCCATCGACGACAAGTGCGTTAAGAGTTGCCGCGGCAGCCGTGCAATCGAACCATTCAGCGCCCGACCAGGGGAATGGCTGATATACTCCGGCAGGATGTACCGTTCCTTGATTGTTCCACTCCTCTTTCAGGCGCTTGTACTCGGCTTCTTTCAGGTCCTCGAGCTCCAGGAGGTGGGCGGCGATAGTCCTCGCGACTGGATTGCCAGAAAGGTTCCGGAATAGCATTTCTTTATCGGCGATATTGCTCATAGCTCACCGCCTTTTTCGTCGCCCAGGGCAGCTAAATTCCCGAGTCTGTTTTCACCCGCCGACAGGAGTGGAAGGTTAGCCTTGTTTTTGATGGGCTGCCCTACCTGCCAAATAAGTACCTTGACATGAGGAATAAAGTGCCGATGCTTATTTCTCAGAAGGCTTTTCATCCGCGGCCCATCCTTGAGAGCGTGATGGTGCCGTTCTTTAGGGCGGCCTCTTCGTCCTCAGAAACCTCATTGCCGAGTGTGAGCACTAATCCTTCGCAGATACCGACTGTTTTGCCATTGATGCTCACGCCTCGGCTTCCCAGGTGCAGCATCCTCTCTGGCTCTTCACTCCGAACCTCTGCGACCCTTACGATACCAGCTGGATACAGAGTTGCGCACAGAGCGTCAAGCTCGGCCTGGCTAATTTGCGGGTCTTCTGTCTGAACCAGGATACCGTTGACTGACAGGTCAGGGCTTGAAGTCTCCCACCTTTGGATAGATTCCACCAGGCGGCGTATAGCCGCCTTTTCACGAGATTTTGCCGAGATTACAAGTCGTAGTATCATGCTGCATTCTCCTTCTTTCCTTTGACCTATTTAATCTAGTTTCTCATCGAAGAATCTCAGTTGTTCCCGCCACTGGGTCTTGGTCTCCTCCGTGCAATGCCTCATAGCATCTTCCCATGTTGGCCACCGACCATACTCCTGGTGGAACTTCATCTGGTAATACAAGCTCGTCTTATTATGCGGGTCTGCGGGGTCGTGTTTTGTGCCGCAGACCTGGCAGCAGCCGGATTCGGGCGGCAGTATCGCCATTACCCTCGGTTGGGACTTGAGGAGTTCTGTTATTTCCTCTTTAGTCACCTTGCTATCAGCACAGGCCGGACACGTTATGTCTTCCGGCCGCTGAAGAAGAAGGAGCAAATCGGCCGGCTGAACCTCGATGCCGCAACTGGTGTAAAATAGCCCCGGCCGGAATGGTTTCCCTTTGTAAATCCGGTGTACCAGACCGTCAGGCGTTTTACCGGCGGGTATCGTCCGCCGTGGGTCAGTCAAGTCGTGCATACAGTTTTCCTTTCCTAGCGAGCATTATATCTCCAACCTTTAACGTCTCGACACCGTATCGGGCTGCTATCTCATCCAAAGGTATTTCCAGGTTGATAATGGCTTTCATGGCACCGCCACGATAAGTCAAGAAGGGATACAGCCCACGCGTCTTTAACCAGAATTCCAGTTCCTCTTTATCCGGCATCTATCACCTCGCTTTAATCATTCCTCTGAAGTGGCCGAGCGTCTTTGGTTCGGCCACTCGGAGAGGCAGGATTAAGACTTCAAGAGCGGTGTTTCTTCTTTTGTTCCGGAACCCTTGATGCGACGGGGGATAGCCTCTTTTAGAGCGGTCGATAATCTATCCCATCTATTGTGAGTCGGCCGCTTATCCTTATCAATACCCATGGCGTCCATCGCTAACTGGACGTTGTCAAACGGTCCTCGGCCGTCTTTCAGATAGTATTCAAATTCCGGCTTTTCGGCCGAGACTGGCGAACCTGGAGGAGTTGCGGGCGGAGCAGGGTGTTCATCCTTGGCTGGCTCTACCTTGTGCGGTTCAACATCGGCCGCTGTTATAGTGTCAGGCGGAGGGACAGGTTCGGCATTGACGCCAGCCGCGGCCTGTAAGCCGGCCGTGACTTCGGACGGTTTCTCTTCTGGGGTTACCGGAGGTTGAGCGCTGGTGACCAGCGGTAATTCCTCCTCTGGTTTATCCGGTGGTTTCTCCTTACTTCCCGCAAGCAGGGGTAGGTCCTCGGTCGGCTTTCTCCCACCATTACCGACAACCTTATTAGCGGGCTTTGGATTAGCCTTCGGTGGCTCCGGCGCTACGTACTTCGGGAATTTCGGGTCTGTCTTCCATTTTTCCTCGGCGGTGATAATGAATTCAGGGACGAGTGGCAGCACGGTTTCAATCGTACCGTCAAAGGATTTCGTGATGGGGTCATAATCGCCTTTCATCACCCCGACCAGCACCTTGCCGGTGCTTTCGACTTCTTCCATGACGAGTCTACGTTTCATGTGTTCCTCCTTTGATTTTATCTTCCATTCTTTAATTTGTCTCTGCCGGATTTTGTATTTGAGTTCTTTGAGTTCTCGTTCCTGGGAATCGGTGAGAGGGTTGCCAGCTGACGGCAAGACGTCCACAATTTGCGGTATAAGTAAGGAGACCTCATGCTCATATATTTGTGCCCAATCGGAGCTGATAGGATTGGCAAGGCTGGCAGTAAAAAGATGGGCGGTGACCTCGGCGTCGGTGGCCTCGTTCCATCCGCCATTGTCAATCATGGCTATGCGTTCGGCAACCACACGGCTCTGGATATAGGCGGGCAGGTCTTCGTCCCACCCGCCCGGATTAAGGACAAGCGGCGAGTGCCAGGCTTCCAGATTGAGCAGCACCCGTCTCTGGTCGTCGTTCACTTCTGCTCCATCCCATCAAGGGTGGTGTCCTTTATCATCTTGTCGTGGACTTTGATGTAGAACTCATCGAACTTACTCCAGACATCGTCTGGAGTTTTACCGGCGTTCTCGCCGATGGCCATGAGATTGGAGGCGATGTTCATGGCGAACATCCGCTGGTTGGCGGCGACATATTTATCCTCATCAGCCGGAGTCTCTGGCGCAGGCGGTGTTTCTGGCCTCATCAGAAACTGGGGTGGTATAATTACCTGTGGCTGTTTTTCCTCGCGTAACGCCCGTGCGATAATATACACGGCCATAAGCTCCGGTGGTATCCCATGTACGTCGGCCTCACTCTGAAGCCGCTTGGAGAGTATATCGGGTAAACTCAGGCTGATTTCAGGCATTATTTTCCTCCTCTTCTTCATTTTCTTCATTTGCCACTCCGACCATTTCGCCGGGATGCAACTGCCATGTACCGGCTACAAAATCTTGGGCCGGAATTGTCCGGTACGACAGCCCCGACAGCGGTTTATCCCATAACCGCTTCTCGGGTATCGACATTAGCTTGGCAACCTGGGTGGGACTGATGTCAATGGTCCTGAGGGAGCCGATATCCATATCGATATACGCGCTTAACCAGGTAAGCTTGCCGGCAATGAGGCGGCGGACAAATTCGAGCACCAGAGCCGACATGAACTGGTTGATTACCGGGCTCTGGACGTTCTGCTCGACTGCCTCGGCGCAATTCAAGTCCAGGATGGGTTCCGGAACAGCCGCCAGCAAGCCGGGTTCGACAAGCGTTGGCAGCGGCAGCCGGATTACCTCTCCCGGTGTATCTCCGTCTCCCTTGATGAATGACCCTGCGAGGAATATCTTATCAGCATTGCCGATGAACACCTGGCCGGAGTTGTCGCCATTGCCGGCGTCAATCCACCATGACGGGAATTGTACCGAATGTGCCAGGTCGTCGCGCGCTCCGGGGTTGTCGGTGCAGCCAATGATTAAGTCCCACCCCACGTATTTGCCAGAAGGATATAACTGGCCGAAGCTTTCATTTACGCCCTCAAGGTGACTGTGGAACTCTCGGATAATGTCAGTTGTGAAGGATGTCACCGAAAAGCCCACCCGCCGCCCATATAGGGCAGCTAACCGCTCGGCGACAACACGGGCCTTGAATTTGCCAAGGTCGCTCGGATAGAATGCCTGTCGGATGAGGTTGCGCTCTTCTACCCGGTCGGGGTCAATAAGCAGGATAGGAATTTCTTCGAACTCTCGTGTCAGCCGGCACAGCCCATCGGCGACGAAGGCCCCGGTACCACCCACCCCGACAACGACGATAACATCCGGGGGTTTCCCCATGGTTTTTATTCGGTATGGCATGATTTATTCTCCGTTCGAAAACCAGGATGGCGGTTCACGTTTGAGGGCAATGTCTTTCTCCCGAACGGCCAATGCCACCAGGATTTCGGCTGCGGCCCTATCGTTGGTTCACGGTTGGGAGTAGGCAACTGGATATAAGTGTCTGGTCCCAATTCTTCCCGAAGAGACGTTGGTATCCGATGGCCTTTCTGCGCTCCTATATGGTCATTCTCTGTCTCTTCGACTTCATCGACCCATCCCTCACCGCTTACTATTTTCACACTTGTCGGAGAACTATCGAAGACATCTTCCCACGCGATGTCGGCAAAGTGGCCGTATACGCCGACGCGAAGCGCCATCTCCGGTTCCTTATTGAGCCGTCCGACAACGCCGTAAAGCCGCAGTCCCTGTTCGTCGTCGTCGTCCGTGCCGCTAAAGAAAGGCGGCATCACGTTGTGGGAGTGTAAATCGAGAATAACTTTCTCCGGGTTATCGAAGACGACTCGGGCTCCGGACCTGGTTTGTGCGGGTTGAACGATATGGTAGCCATTATCCCAGGTAATTGCCGTGTACCATTCACGTTTTATGTCGGACAGAAAGATATTAAGGGCGAGGTCAAACAGGCCGTGCGGGATAAGACCGTGGCGCAGGACGAGACTAAATTCGCTCGGAGCAAGACCCCGGATGTTGCCTTCGGCGGCGAGTACCCTGGCGGCAAACCCGGGTCCTTCAGCTTCCACCCATACGCCCTGCGAACTGAGAACATAATCGTAACAGACTCCTCTCTCGCCGTAAAGACCCTCCGTTCCTTTGATTAAGTAACCAACCGGTGCGTTAATCTTCATCTGGCTCCAATCCTTCTTCGAGTTCAACTCGACTTTGAGCGTGGTTGAACATGGAGAATAAGTCCTCGACCGTGCCGTGTTGTACGAGGTCGTTCATTGGAAAATCAGGCTTGCCGTTGATTTCGTCCCACAGGTCTAGAATGTTGTTTGGATGCGATTTCGACCTCTCCCCCATGGACGTTGCAGAGAAGAAGCTTATCCAGAATATCTGTGGTATCTCTGCAATTCGTTGAGGATACTTTTGGGACCCGGGGCAGGAGCGGCCGGTGGCGTACACGTTGGCAAGCGGCGCCATGTAGACTTCGTCCGACGTTTTGGTCGGCCGCTTTTTAACCGCATACACCCACGGCGGAGTGCCGGCGTGGCAGATGAGAATTATGCCTGGGAGCGGCAAATCGTACCGTTTGATTTCCGTTCCGCGGCCGGTAGAAAGGGCAACCCGTTTGACTCCGGGCGGTTCGTAAATCGCCACGATGGGGCCAGCGGTCGTATTCTGCCACCACAGCGTGTTTTCTGGAAGTAGGCCGGTGCCGTAGGCCAACTCGCCAGCCAGAGTATGGGCCACGTCCAGTGCGGATACCATCCGTGTTTCCTGAACCTCTCCATTGAAGATGTGCATTAGCACTGTATCGTTATGAAAGTCCAGCCGCAATCTAAGTGGGTCGCTCACCACCTTAAGCTGGGGCGGTAGCGCCCATTCCACCAGCTTCTTATCAGCGGGTTTTCTAGCTAGCCGCCTGAGCGGAATATTGGCGTTATTCAGCGTATCATAGATAGCGGAATAACTGCCGGTGATAGCGACGATGTCGGTAACATTTTCTCCGGCCTGATACCGTTTAATAATTTCCTCTTTCGTGATTTTCTGCGTAGTCTTTTCCATTTACACCTCTGTTAGAGACTCCATTCCAATGGCAGCCTCGGATATTTGTTCCATTTTCTTAACGGCTTCAGGGTTTTTCTCCTTGAGGACTTCGAATAGTGTTTTCTGTTTTGCTTTTGGGCGACGACGGTGTATCTTGCCTTGGATGGCGTCTACCAGTCGGCCGAAATTGCCCTGCATATCCTCTTTCAGCCAGAGCTCTAACTTGCCAATGGACTTCTCGATTTCGCGGGCCATCTGCCACTGTTCTGTGATGCCCTCAACCGTATCCGCTGACCACTGGGCTGGCTCCGTTTCATCCTCATCATCGCAGTCCAGCCACCACGTTCCGGTGTCTTTCGTGAGCCAGGCAGCGAAGGCTACCATTCCCTGATAGGGTGTGCCTGTGAGTGCCGTGGCTATTTCCTTGGTTGTCCAACCATCCCTGGGCACATTATCCAGGTCTATCTGGCGGGCCAGTTGCTCCTTGAGGATGTAATCGTAAAGAGCTTCCCGATGACCTTCGCCCTGGTCCTTGTAGTGGTAGGGATACTCGACGATGTATGACAGGAGTGCCCGTGTCTTGCTTGTTGTCGTAAAGTCGTGGTACTCATCTTCCCGCAGACCGTGTGGCATTATCGGGATAGCGTAAGTTAATCCCTCGAGGGGATACTCGCCAGTGGCGTCGGCGTCAAGTGGGAAGTATTTTTTCTCGAAATGCCGGTAGAACAGCGCCGTCTTGTCCTCGTCGGTCCGCCCACTCATGATTTGGATTTCAAACTCGGGCAAGAATTCATGCACAAGCACACGAAAGTCTTGGATATTGTCTGAACATTTGACCACTGCGAGGAGATGATGAAGTGATGGAACGGTGCGGATTTTATCGATAAGCTGCTCCAGCAGACCCAGGTAATTGGCCTTTACCGCCTCGTCAGCCAGCCGCCGGATAGATTCGGCGCGCTCCTGGTCTTCCATTACTTCCATTGCCTCATTGCTCCACATTACTTCACCCCTTTGGCGAACGGTGGTATTGTGAGAAGAGCCTGAGTAGCCGACCGTGTGCCCTTGATGTAGCTTGCAGTTTGCACCTCGGCCAGGTTCACACGGTCGCTCATATTCCCAAGTTTAACATAGTCTAACTCGCCATCCGGCTTGACCGTCTCATTGATGAGGTCAATCAGCTCGAGATGGGCGGGTGGGACTTTCTTGAGCGCAGCGATAACGCGTTTGATATCGTCCTTCCTAGACATTAGAAGACCAGCCTTTCTTCGGGATGAAGCCCAGGGTACAGACATTAGGTCTCATGGGGCTTCTCCTTCTCCTTCTCCGGTGCGGCAACCGAAGGCTGAAACAAAGCCGTGAAGCTCTCGACGAAATCGGGGATAGAAGTGATGGGCGTATTTATTGAGATTTCCCGTTTTCTCCCCTGGATGATGGCTACGCCCTCAGCCCTCATGAGGGGATTGCCCATGACGTTGCTCCCGCTTATCACGACGGTGAGCACTAGCTTGTCTGCCATTTATTCATCCTCCTATTTGACCAGCGTGGCCTTGCCGCATGTGACACCGGACTCTTCACCGACGGGCATCAGGTACGCTATTTTCCCGGTGAAGACTATCTTACAGCAGAGGCCGAGTTCAACGTTTCCCCTGAAGGCGTCAATGATTTCTTGAATTCGGCTTCGTCGATGGTTGAGGCCGGGACGGTCTTCTTTCCCTTCGTTCCGACCCTTTTCGTAAAGGTTATTACCCTTTCCTGCTCCGGTGGATTGGTGCCTTTTACGGGGCGGGTGGTCTCGCTGGTGGTGGCGTTCGACAGCTCTGGCATAAAAGTGGCGTAATACTGCCGTACCTCTTCCACTGTCATTTTGGGGTCGGGGTCAGGGAACTCCCTGCCGTCGTACACAAATATCCTTTTCATTGGTTTGGCATCAGGCTTGGGCGTTTCTGCGGACGACCCTTCCGGCGTGACGGCTTTTTCGGGTAGGAGTGAGGTTTCCTCGTGGGGCAGGAGCGGTGTTTCTTCGGGTGTTTCTTCAGGATTGTTTGTTGCCATGATTTCCTCCTTCACTATATTTTTATTGTTATTGTTATCCAAGTATGGTCAAGCATGATACCGAAATGACCGGGTATGTTGCACCCGACCCACCAGCCGTAAGCGTTACGACCAGCGAAGAACAAGCGGCGACCATGTATAATGTAGATACCGCCGACCGCCCTCTTGAGTGCGGTGAGTGCCTTTTTATGCCATTCTGGTTTCATATTGCAATATTACAACCCCCCTCTCGAATTTGTCAATAGCGAACACATCCCACCTTGTCCCGACGCTTCATAACTCATAATTACGAACCGGAAGCGTTAGACTGGAAAGTGACCTGGTGGCCAGTTGCCCGATAGTTTCCTGCCGTTCGGCAATCCCAATGGCCAGCAGTTGGTCCGTGGTAATGTCATCCGGCAATCCGATGGCGTACTGCTTGGCCACGGCAAGCCCCGCGGTGCGGTACGCTTCCGAAGAGTACCGCCGTTGGCAGAAGATGAAGTCATTTCCGTAAGGTCGGCCGTTCGATACTTTCATGTCGGCCATAGGGCAACTTGGAAAGGCACTGTGGGTTTCGGTTTAGTTTCAGTCCCAGAGGCCATTGTCCGGGCGAACAATCGGCACGGATTTTAGTGAGGAATTACCTCAAGCGGTTTAAAAGCCGTTTGGCAATTACAATAATAACATTAGCCGCATACGAAAGCAAGCGTTTAATAAGCATTAAAAAAGCCGTATAATTAAGCATGATTTATACCCCCTCTAGGGCTGGAACGTAAAACACGTGTAAAACTCCGTCTGAATAGAGGGTGAGATTGAGATAGTAAATCGGGCAGGCTCCGAATGTATGAAAAGAGGCAATAAAAAGGCCAGGGTGCATCACACTCTGACTTACTGATATTTCGTTGGTCTGGTGAGCGAGGGCCGGTCGCTAATCCAGACAGGTGCAATATTACAATGTCCCTAATGGAATGTCAAGCGGAATTATCTGGTGTCCATTCTGGCCTAAGTCAGAGTGTGGACAAAGTTGAAGCCCGGAAGGGAGTAATTCTTCCGGGCTTCGGTTCTACAGAGCTGGCAGCCGGTTCACGCCGAGTTGATTACGACGCCCTGTAAGTTACTGCCCCGCCGCGGATTTCACGGTGGTTGGAAGCCCATCTTGTGCCTGGCCCC
>Ga0209777_10005812_pt1 | contig 14099 bp, 10 predicted proteins | sample FrelakmetHBP12HB_FD_187147 | JGI IMG/M metagenome (GOLD analysis project Ga0209777, IMG submission 187147) | Freshwater lake sediment microbial communities from the University of Notre Dame, USA, for methane emissions studies -HBP12 HB (SPAdes)... | ecosystem: Environmental > Aquatic >...
CCGCTTAAATACCTCGGGCTCGGCGAACTTGCTATTTTCCTTATCTGGGGGCCGATTCTGGTGGCGGGGGTGTACATCGTCCTGATGGGTGGAAGGATGGATAATGTTTGGAATGTGGCCCTGGCGGGTGTACCATTCGGGTTGAGTGTTGTCAGTATCAATGTCGGCAAACACATTGATAAATCGGCGGAGGATCGCAAAAAAGGGGTGGGTACGTTGCCGGTGCGGATCGGCGAAAAAGCAGCCCGGTACATTAACATGGCCGTGATTGTGATGATCTATCTGGTCATCTTGTATTTGATTTTCATTCCGCGCTTTTTTACCCCGATCTTGTTGATCGTCTTCCTGGCCGGTAAGCGCATCCTGTTGGTGGTGGGTGTCCATACAAAACCTCGCCCTGCTGAGCCACCCAAGGAATGGCCGGGTTGGCCCACCTGGTTCTCTGGTTTTGCCTTTTACCACAACCGGTTGTTCAGCAATCTACTTATTCTTGGCATCCTCGCAGATAACTTGCTTCGCATTTTCCTGCCAACATTTTGGATGATGAAATAGCAGTTTTCCTTCGCAAGCTGTTGGAGTTGAACAAATATTATTAACAGGAGTCGCTGCGGGAAATGTCAATCGGTATGGGGACCTGTCATCAATGCTCACTATTGAACGCTACCCTCAGGCAGTCAGATGACCACATTTACCCAGAAAAGCAGGAACACCACCGGCTGGCAGGATTCTAGATTTTCCATTCTCCCATGACCCGTCGCCTGATTGCTCTTGCCCGTGACAGCCGCCTTGCCCTGGCAGTAACCGTTCTTTCAGGATTTCTGATTGGTCTCCTCACCATTGTTCAGGCGAATAGTCTCAGCCATATCGTGGATGGAGTTTCCCTTGGGGGATGGTCTTTGGCGGAGTCAACCGGGCTGTTCCAATTGTTGTTTTGTATAATTCTTTTACGGGCGTTGTTGGTATGGATAAGTGAAACCAGTTCCAGTGCAGTGGCGGTGCGAGTCAAAAGCAACTTGCGCCAGCAGTTGTTCAACAAAATCCTGAACCTGGGTCCTTCCTATACCCGCAACGAGCGGACTGGGGAACTCGTCAATGTAGCGGTCGAAGGGATTGAGGGGTTGGACGCCTATTTCAGCCAGTTTTTACCACAACTGGTCATCGCAGCTCTTATCCCATTATCAATTTTAGTTGTCGTATTCCCACGAGATCCACTTTCAGGTTTTATCCTTCTGTTGACCGCACCGCTCATCCCGGTGTTTATGTATCTCATTGGTAAAGCTGCCGAAACACTTACCAGGCGTCAGTGGGATACACTCAGCCGATTGAGTGCCCATTTTCTAGATAGTTTACAAGGCTTGACTACGCTCAAGGAGTTGGGGCGCAGTAAGGATCGCACCAACTCGATTGCCGAAGCAAGTGACCAGTTCCGCGATGTGACCCTCAGTGTCCTGCGCGTCACCTTCCTTTCTGCACTGGTGCTCGAATTGGTGGCGACTGTCAGTACGGCATTAGTGGCAGTGGAAGTCGGTCTGCGCCTATTGTACGGACATCTGGCTTTTCAGCAGGCTTTATTTTTATTACTCTTGGCTCCGGAGTTTTATATACCATTACGCATGATCGGGCTACGCTTTCACGCCGGCATGTTTGGATCGACTGCTGCCCGGAGGATTTTTGAAATATTGGATTTGGATACCGAGGCGACTAGAGAGCAAAGAATAGCGGAAATTCCAAACGATTCATATTCAACATTTAAAAGTATTTGTCTTTCTGATCTCTACTATACCTATCCTGGTGAAACCCAGCCCTCTCTATATGATGTGAGCCTGAAAATCACATCCGGCGAGCATATTGCCCTCGTTGGGGCGAGTGGTGCCGGGAAGAGTACCCTGGCGGGACTGCTGCTCGGATTTATTAAACCAGATCAGGGTTCTGTCCGGGTAGATGGTAACTTATTGGATGAAATTTCCATTGAGGGTTGGCGGAATCTGGTTGCCTGGGTACCACAAAGCCCTTATCTCTTCCACGACACAATTGCTGCCAATCTCCGTCTTGCTAAACCGGATGCCACTGACGAACAAATGACCGCAGCCAGCCGCGCGGCACATTTGGATGGTTTTATCCAGTCTTTACCAAAGAGATTCGGAACATCAATTGGTGAAGAAGGCACCCGTCTAAGCGGAGGCCAGGCCCAGCGACTGGCATTGGCACGGGCTTTCCTGAAAAATGCACCCATCCTGATCCTTGATGAACCGACCTCCAATCTCGATCCAGAACAGGAAATGTTGGTCGAATCTGCCATGCATGAACTCATGCAGGGTCGTACGGTTATCACGATTGCTCACCGGTTGAATACCGTCTTCCGGGCGGACAGGATCTTTGTTTTGGAACAGGGACACTTGGTTGAATCGGGTACTCATCATGAACTCATGGCTCAAGGTGGTGTGTATGCACGGCTGGTTGGGGGCTCAGCTCAAAGTGTGACCCGCGCGATGGGACCGGAAGGGGATAAAGTAATAATCAAGGATACAAGATCAAACCATCACGACCTTGAACTCAACAGACAAGACGTAACTACCCATCGTCAACTGCCAACTCCTTTTCGTCTGATACGTTTCCTGAATGGATCATGGGGTTGGGTGACCCTCTCAATCCTGCTGGGCGTATTGACTGTGGGTAGTAATGTCGGCTTGATGGGCACCTCGGCCTATCTAATTTCTATGGCCGCGCTGCACCCGGAGTTGGGAGCCTTGCAGATAGCCATTGTTGGTGTTCGGTTCTTTGGGATTGCACGGGGTGTCTTCCGTTATTCCGAACGTCTGACATCTCACAATACCACCTTTCGCCTGCTTTCCCGGCTGCGCACATGGTTCTACCGGGCACTGGAACCTCTCGCTCCGGCCCGTCTGATGCAGTATCACTCTGGTGATCTGCTTACACGTATTGTGACGGACATTGAGACTCTGGAAAACTTTTACGTTCGGGTTATTGCTCCACCTCTTGTGGCGATCTTTGTCGCAGCGGGGATGACATTTTTCTTAGGCAGGTATGATTCCTTTCTGGGCTGGGCCTACCTGATTTTTACTCTTATGCTTGGAATTGGTGTACCTCTGCTCTCCTGGATTCTCAGTAAACACGCCGGAGCTGATCTAATCTGGCAACGAGCCAAGCTCAAATCCCGCATGGTCGACGGTGTTCAAGGGCTGGCGGATATAGAAGCTTTTAATCGAGGAAATGACTACCTGATGCGGTTGAAAACAGAGGGGGAGTCCTATGGACGGACCCAGCGGCAGCTGGCTTCATATAATGGCTTTTCGTCCGCACTATCCGCATGCTTGGTGAACCTGGGAATGTTGACAATTCTGGCGACAGCCATTCCGTTGGTAGGGTCGGGAAAACTCCCAGGTGTGTTGCTGGCTGTCCTGACACTGGCGGCTCTGGCAAGTTTCGAGGCGGTGATACCGCTCCCTCTGGCTGCACAGACACTTTCGTCCAGCCTGCAATCGGCGCGACGGCTATTTGAATTGGTGGACATGGAACCTACGGTCAGGGATCAGTCGGGATTCAGTGATCGGCAATTGAGAAATACGTCATTAAAATTTAACGGTCTTGATTTCGGATATCCTGGCAGTTCGGAATTGGTGTTAAGCGGGATCAATTTTAGTCTGCCTCCCGGTAAACGGCTGGCAGTTGTTGGGCCAAGCGGGGCAGGGAAATCCACATTGATCAACCTGTTGATGCGTTTCTGGGATACTTCCCAAAGCCAAATCCTGCTTGGCGACCATGACATACACGAGTATGCCCAGGATGATGTGCGACGGTTATTCAATGTCATCACACAGAGGACCTATTTTTTCAATGATACGATTAATCAAAATTTGCTCCTTGCCAGGCCAACGGCGTCCGAATCCGAGATCCAAAGAGCCACTCAACGAGCGCAAATCCATGATTTTATTCTCGGTCTTCCGATGGGTTATGACACAATCATTGGCGAACGAGGTTTTCGTCTGAGCGGCGGGGAAAGGCAGAGATTGGCGATTGCGCGTGCATTATTGAAAAATGCTCCAGTATTCCTGCTCGATGAGCCGACTGCCAACCTGGATCGAATCACTGAGCGGCGGTTGCTGGATACTCTCTTCATGTTAACGCGCGGGCAATCACTCCTGCTCATCACCCACCGTCTGGTGGGGCTGGAAGAGATGGATGAAATCCTGGTACTTGACCATGGGCGCATCATTGAACGCGGCAGCCATGATAAATTATTGTCATTTGGTGGACTTTACCGGCATCTCTGGGATTTACAGAACCAGATCTTGGCCGATTAAACTGGGCCGTGAACCGCTTGCCCATGTTTCGTTTACGTGCTATAATGCGCACGAACTTGAACGCTTGGTTCATCCCCCGATTAGAATAATAAGTTGATTCATCTGGACCCTAACCCACGCCTTTAAAATCGAATTGCCCAAACAAGCCTGCCCAGCAGCGCTTGCTCTTTCCATATTCCTGATTTTCAAACCAACCCTTGAGAAAGAATCATGAACATTCTTGAACTCGAAAATAAACCCTTGGCTGAACTACGCAACATGGCCAAGGACTTCAATGTGGCAAACGCCCATCGGCTGAAAAAAGAAGCCCTCATCCTGTTTATATGCCAGGCTGAGGCAGCCCAACAGGGCATTGATATGCGCGGCGGCATCCTTGAAATCATGAGCGAAGGGATTGGTTTCCTGCGTTCGGCGCGCTACAACATTGGTGAAGATGATGTCTATGTTTCGCAGGCACAGCTGAGGCGCTATGAAATGCGATCTGGGGACCTGGTTATCGGTCATGTCCGGCCGCCGCGCGAATCGGAGCGACACTGGGGATTGGTAAAAGTTGAGTCTGTCAACGGGATTGACCCGGAAGAAGCCCGCCGGCGTCCACGTTTCGAAGACTTGACACCAATCTTTCCAGATATACGCTTTGACCTTGAAACCAAGGGCGATGTCCTTGCTACGCGCCTGATTAATCTGATCGTTCCCATTGGACGCGGCCAACGCGGGTTGATTGTGTCCCCCCCCAAGGCAGGTAAAACTACCATTTTAAAGCAGATTGCCAATGCTATTTCCACACAATACCCGGATGTCAGCCTGATGGTTGCATTGATCGGGGAACGTCCAGAGGAAGTCACTGACATGGACCGCTCGGTGGATGCTGAAGTGATTGCCTCCACCTTCGACGAACCGGTCACCTCCCACGTCCGAACAGCGGAAATTGCTCTGGATAGGGCCAAGAGATTGGTGGAAATCGGCCGGCATGTGGTAATCCTGATGGATTCGATCACCCGCCTGGCACGTGCCTACAACCTGGTGGTCAACCCATCCGGGCGCACACTCTCAGGTGGTATGGACCCCTCTGCCCTTTACCCACCCAAGCATTTCTTTGGAGCAGCCCGTAACCTGGAAGAAGGCGGCTCATTAACTATCATCGCCACCTGCCTGGTAGATACCGGCTCCCGCTTGGATGATGTGGTGTATGAGGAATTCAAAGGTACCGGTAATATGGAATTAATTCTGACGCGCAAACTCCAGGAGCGCCGCATCTTCCCTGCGGTGGACATTGAACGTTCGTCCACACGTCGTGAGGATCTGTTACTCGGCCCGGATATTTTACAACGGGTATGGATCATGCGCCGCATGTATATCCAGATGGTTTCTCCGCCACCCCAGGGTGCGGGGATGGACTCATCTGTAGCGACCGAAGCCTTATTACAACGTATGATGAAAACCAAGAATAACCAGGAATTTTTAGAGACTCTGACTGAAGGTCTATAAACTTAATGGGTAAATTGTCCAAATCCCCCCGGCTTTTTAACGGTATTTCATGGGGAATAACAGCGCTTGTAGTCATCTCCCTGCTTGGTTTCACATTCTGGAAGATCATTCCTCAGCCTGTTTCTGCTGCGCTGGTTCCCACCCCAACGGAGGTTGCAGGGACGGCAAGTTCCCTTCCTGTGACAACAAGCTCAGAGAGCGGACCGCAGGCCATCGTCCGGCTGGTGGCACTGAAAACTGCCATTGATCAGACGGTGAGTTACAACATCTCTTCCTATACCGTTCTGAGCGGAGATGCCCTGTTCAGCATTGCCAAGGCATTTAATATCAAGCCGGAAACACTATTGTGGGCCAACTACAATGCCTTGCAAGATAATCCCGATAATATTATTCCAGGAGAAGTGCTGGTCATTCCGCCAACGAATGGGGTCTACTACCAGTGGAAGGACGGGGATACACTGGAGTCAGTAGCTAAAAACTTCAAAGCTAATGTCGATGATGTGTTGAACTGGCCTGGAAATAATATTGATCTGACCAATCCTGTTATTACTCCCGGCACGTTTGTCATGGTTCCGGGAGGACAGCGAGAGCTTGTCCAATGGATCGTTCCGGTGGTGGCGCGCGGTCGTTCAGGTACATCCAGCATGGGTGGTACGTCGTGTAATGGGCCTGTAGGCACCGGAGGCTTCATTTGGCCGACAGGGAATCACTATCTTTCCGGTTATGACTTTTCGTCGACACACTTGGGAATTGATATTGCCGCCGGTCTCGGAGCTCCCGTTTTTGCAGCTGATAGCGGAGTAGTTGTTGTATCTGGCTGGAATTCATCCGGTTATGGCAATGTCATCATGATCGATCATGGGAATGGCTATTCCACTGTCTATGGCCACTTAAGTCAAATCAATGTTTCATTGTGCCAGGGCGTGACCCAAGGCCAGGTGATCGGCCTGGCAGGCAGCACGGGTAATTCAACCGGGGCGCATCTGCACTTTGAAGTGCGTCTAAACGGGGGATATGTCGATCCCTGGTATGTTCTGCCTTAGCTGTCTTGATACCCGGTGTTTCTGAACGCCGGGTATCTTTTATCTTATGGACGAGCGAACCCTACGCAAGGCACTTTCGGACATTCCATTAGGCAGTTTGCGGGCTTTTAAGCAGACCGGTTCCACAAATAACATGGCCCTGGCTTGGGCTACCGACGGCGCTCCCGACCTATCAATAGTCTACGCCGAAGAGCAGACATCCGGCCGGGGACGGGGGGACCGGCGCTGGTTTACTCGCTCGGGAACTGCGCTTGCTTTCAGTATAATATTGAGGCCTTTATCTGGCGAGGAATTATCTGTACCGTTATTCTCTGGAATGGGGGCGGTGGCGGTCTGCGATGCGTTGGGAAGGCGAGGAATGCATCCGGAGATCAAGTGGCCAAATGATGTATTACTGAATCGACGGAAAGTATGCGGAATATTGGCTGAGAGTGTTTGGATTGGGGAAAATGTTGATAGCGTTATTCTGGGTATTGGTATTAATGTTAAAGCTGAATCGGTCCCTCTGTTTGAACGGTTAAATTTTCCGGCAACCAGTCTCGAAGCTGAAACAGGTAAAAGTGAAGACCGTCTGTCCTTGTTTCGAGATATCATCCAAGCTCTTCTTTTTTGGCGAGACCTGCTGACGAAAGAGGCATTTATTCATGCTTGGGGTAATTATCTGGCTTTCCAGGGGGAACAGGTGGAAATCCAGGTGAAGGGGGAAGTATCGAAAACCGGAAAGATCGAAGGGTTGAAAGCCAATGGAAGTCTTATTTTACGATCAGCAGATGAAACAACCTTCACGGTACAATTTGGGGAAGTGCACCTGCGTCCGGTTATATGATATACTTTTTGTGTTGAGGTGAACCATGCTCGATAATTTGCGCGACCAGGCTTCCTTTCAAGAAGAAGAACCGTTTAATTCCAAACCACCCAAACCAATCAAGGTACCCAGATCACATCGCAGCTTTGACCAGATAACCGGTATGACTGCCCCCCAAAGATTTGCGTTGGCGGTCATGCTGCTAATTATTGTGTCTTTACTTGGGGTAATGTTGCTATTGATTTCAGGGAAGATTATTCCTCCGTTTATGGGTTAGGCTTTGGGGATGTGCCATCTTGGAGCAGAAAAATGGATGCGGTGCACCTTGGTGCACCGCATTTTATTTATGGTGTATCGCTAACAAGGTGGTAGTAAAGAATTAATTCAATGGCAGTTTAATTTGTGCACCCGGCTCCGGTTCACCATTGGTTTTTACCCCGACACGCTTGAGTTCAGCGGTGGCAATACGGGCGATGGATGCCACTCTGTCGCCTTCTTTGACATCCATCATATGGTTACCATGTGTGGCGCGACCAGCCTTCTTAACGTTCTTTACTTTCATCCGTAGAACCATGCCATTGGATGAAATGATTGTCAGATCGTCGGCTTCCTGGACAACACGTGCGGAGGTGATGGTTCCAATTTTATCTGCGGCGGCTTTGGCGATGGTTTGAACACCTCTCGTCGCGCGGCCTTTGACGGGGTATTCGGTAAGCGGTGTACGCTTGCCATAACCCTGGGTCGTAATCAATAGCAAGTCGCCGCCTTCTTCAATGACCTCCATGCTGGTGACCTTGTCATCACCCGAGAGACGGATACCGGTCACGCCACCAGCGCTGCGTCCCATGGTGCGGACTGCATTTTCTGCGAAGCGGAGAGCCTTGCCTTGTTCGGTAACCAGAATAATCTCGTCTTTCCCTTGCGTCAAACGCGCCCAGCGAAGTTCATCCCCTCCTTCCAGACCGATGGTGATGATTCCGGAGGGGCGTACTGCCGCGAGTTCGGAGAGAGCCATGCGTTTGATTTTTCCGTTGCGCGTAGCCAGAGTGATATATTCTGCAATCTTAAAATTCGGAACGGAGACTGCCGCGGTGATCACTTCACCCGCATCGAGCGACAGGACATTGACCAGCGGGATGCCTTTGGTGGTACGGTCGGCATCCGGGATCTGGTACACCTTTTCGGAATAAACTTTGCCGTGATCAGAGAAAAACAACATTGTGTCCAGTGAACGGGCTGGAATCAGGGTCAAGACCTCATCTTCTTCCTTCGTGGCATGACCGGTCACACCCTTACCGCCTGCCCCTTGCGAACGATAAGCGGTGGCAGCAACACGCTTGACATAGCCGCGTGCGGTGAGGGAAATCAAGACAGCCTCATCAGGTACGAGGTCCGACTCGCTTAGGTTCTCCACCGCTTCGACAGCGATATGAGTACGGCGTTCATCGCCATATTTATCAGAGAGATCGCGCAGGTCTTCCTGGATAAGGGCAAGGATTTTCTTTGGATGGGCAAGCAGGTCTTCAAAATAAACAATTTGTTCTTTGACCTGCCTGTACTCGTCCTCGATTTTTTGGCGCTCGAGAGCAGCCAGGCGACGCAATTGCATGTCGAGGATCGCCTGGGCTTGGAGTTCTGATAATTTGAAACGCTTCATCAAGCGTTCCTTGGCTGCATCTGCATCAGGAGACTCTTTTATGGTCTTAATGACTGCGTCCAGGTTATTCAATGCGATGGTCAGGCCTTCGAGGATATGAGCGCGGGCACGGGCTTTTTCCAAATCATACTGGGTCCGGCGGGTGAGGACGGTCTGGCGATGTTCGAGGAAAATTTGCAGGGCTTTTTTTAGTGGTAGCAGTCTTGGCTCGCCGTTCACCAGCGCTAGCATCTGGACACCGAAAGTGCTCTGGAGCGAGGTGTATTTATAAAGCTGGTTGAGTACTTTCTTTGGTTGGGCACCGCGTTTGAGTTCAATGACGATACTCATGCCACGTCTATCGGACTCGTCTCGCAAGTCTGAGATGGCATCAATTTTCTCATTGCGCACCAGATCGGCGATGCGCTCAATCAAGGTGGATTTATTGACCTGATAGGGAATCTCGGTGATGACTATCCGATGCCGGTTACCTGACATCTCTTCAATATGGGCTTTGCCGCGTACTACCAACCGACCTTTTCCGGACCCGTAAGCGGCTTCAATGCCCTCCCGCCCGACGATAATACCACCGGTGGGAAAGTCGGGTCCTGGGATGAATTTCATTAAAAACTCAATGGGAACATCGTCCATTGTATCGTAATTGTTGATTAGGTATATTAAGGCTGCAACTACTTCCTTCAGGTTGTGCGGCGGGATGTTGGTTGCCATTCCAACAGCAATACCCGATGAGCCGTTCAGCAGCAGATTGGGCAAACGGGAGGGCAACACGGATGGTTCCTGGAGCGAGCCATCAAAGTTGTCGGTGAAATCCACTGTATTTTTCTCAAGGTCAGCCAGCATTTCCTCAGCCGTCTTGTGCAAACGAGCCTCGGTATAACGCATCGCAGCCGGGGCGTCGCCATCCACCGAGCCAAAGTTGCCCTGTCCATCCACAAGAAGGTAGCGCATTGAGAAATCCTGAGCCATACGTGCCATCGCCTCGTAGACGGCTGAGTCGCCATGCGGGTGATATTTCCCCAACACTTCACCGACAATTCGGGCGGATTTCTTGAAAGCCGAGTTGGAGCGCATGCCCATATCATGCATGGCGTAGAGGATGCGCCGGTGAACGGGTTTAAGGCCATCTCGGGCATCCGGAAGGGCGCGTGCCACGATAACGGACATGGCGTAATCCAAATATGCTGTACGCATGGTTTCGTCGATATCCGCCATCTGGACGGTGCCAATAATTGGTTTAACGGGTTCCGGTGTCTGGCCCTTGGATTCGGTTTCTGCCATAGTTTTCCTCATCATGTAGGGGCACGAAGTATCGTGCCCCTACGGGGGTGTTCATCAGAGCGGAAAGATTATACCCCATGGCAGGTTGCCTTGCCAAATCAGAAGTGGGCGGGTATAATCCCGCCTTGCTTGCCCGGGGCGTGGCTCAGTCCGGTTAGAGCGCTGCGTTCGGGACGCAGAGGTCGGCGGTTCAACTCCGCCCGCCCCGACAGGTTTTCCCGCTGACTCCCGGTCAGCGGTTTTGTTTACCTGGTTCATGCTGCCTCAAGGGGTGATTTTTGGATAATTGTAACGTAATAGAAAGCATCTTCCTCCTTGACGATACCCCATCACCTGGGGTATAGTTGCGCCGAAAAGAATAACCTCGTTAGGCGAGGCGTCTGCGTGATAAACAGGCCATTGTCCCGAAACGTCGAAAGACGCCAAGGGGTAGACCAGGCCGGGCCGGCTTAAGGCCCCGCTCAAAGTGGCTGGGAGCTATATCCCCTACGGCGCGCAGTGCCAAAGCTCGACCAGGAGGTCCCCACGGTTTGACCGCGGGTTGATTTATTTTTCAAGACCCCCTGGTATGCCAGGAGGTCTTTCTTTTTGTGCATGGCTTTGCCAAATCTCGATGCACTGGAAACGGAGGTGATCGCATGGACGCTGATGGTATTCCGCTATATTCAATAAAGCACTGGCAGAAAGCATTGCGCTGGGGCCAGGTGTGCGGTCAGTTGCCGCGCATCACCTTGTTCGGATTGCATCCTACCATTTCAGGCTGAACAGGCCAAATGGATGGTATGTTGGAAACAGGTCCCATGAGCACCGCCTTCTGCAAGTAAAGCAGGCGGCGTTTTTTTATTCCGCCTATTGTTCTGCTTACGTAGTAATAAGATTCCAAGAGGTGAATTATGGCTTTTCTGAGTGAAATCATTGGACGCTCCGTCACGGATCTGGATGGGAGGTCGGTTGGAAAATTGAAAGATGTGGTTGTCCGTCCCTGGGCGGATTTTCCGCATCCTTTCATCGAAGCAGTTGAAGTGGAGTCAAAAGGCAAGACGCGCATCCTGCCTTTTGCGGCTGTTGCAGCGCTGCTATCCCCGGTCATCCCTCTGAAATACCGGTCAGACGAGATACCGGGGTTTGATTTGAAAGAAGATGATGTGCTGCTTTCACGGGATGTGCTCGACCAGCAGATAATCGATACCGACGGGGCGCGCGTTGTGCGCGTCAACGACGTTGAACTGGTGCGTGTCAATGGGACTATCTACGTGAGCAACGTGGATGTCTCCTGGGTCGGGATCATGCGTCGTATGGGACTGGTGGGGCTGGCACACTTTCTGGCTGGTCATATCAAACAAAAAGGGATTGCCTGGGATGATGTGGAACTGATGCGCCGTGACCAGTTCATGCAATTGCGGGTCCCGGCAGAAAAACTGCACGAGCTCCATCCAGCCGACCTGGCGGATATTGTTGCTGATTTGAATAAACTGGAGAGCGGTCAGTTGCTGGACAAGCTGGATGTGTCCCACCTGGCTGACACGCTTGAGGAAGTGGAACCGGACTTCCAGAAGGAAATCATCGAACACATGCCGGACGAAAAAGTCGCAGACGTGCTCGAGGAAATGGAACCGGATGAGGCTGCCGATCTGTTGGCTGATCTGCCGGAAGGCCGCAAGCAGGACCTGCTGGCATTGATGGAGAAGGAAGATGCAGATGATATTCGCAAGCTGTTAGCCTACCCCGAGGATTCGGCTGGCGGTATCATGACGACCGAATACGCATTCATCCACCCCAACTTGACTGCCTCCGAGGCCATAAAGGAATTACGAGGCATGGCTGATGAAGTTGAGACGATGTTCTATGTCTATGTGGTGGATACAGAAGAGCATCTAATGGGTGCCTTCTCCTTGAATAACCTGATTTTTGCTGCACCTGGACAAATGGTTTCGGAATTCATGAGCAAACACCTCATCACCGTCAACCTGACCGATGACCAGGAAACTGTCGCGCAAACAGTTGCCAAATATGACCTTCTGGCTGTACCGGTTGTGGACGAGCAAAACCATTTACACGGGATTGTCACTGCCGACGATGCTCTGGACAAGATCATTCCGACTGCCTGGAAGAAGCGGTTGCCGCGCTTCTATCGCTAACGTTGAGGGGATGTGTCAATTATGTCCAATAACTTATTTAACCGCGGCTTTTTTCCTCGTTACTGGAAAAGGATCCTGATCTTCCTCTCGGTCTTCGGCCCGGCGACGATCACTGCCATGGCGGACAACGACGCCGGCGGCGTGGCAACCTATTCGATCGCCGGAGCCAGGCTTGGTTACCCGATCCTGTTCCCGTTGGTCATTATCACCATCCTCCTGGGCGTAACCCAGGAAATGGGGATGCGCCTGACAGTCATCACCCGCAAAGGTCTTGGCGATCTGATCCGTGAGAAATTTGGTGTCAGAGCGGCAATGTTCATGTTCGGTGCCCTTATAATCGCCAACTTCGGCACCCTTGTCACCGAACTTTCCGCGGTCAAAACTACGGCTGCCATGCTCAACATACCAGCCCTTCCGGCGGTTATTGTAATCGTTGTCGTTTCTTTTGTCTTGATCGTGCGCGGCAATTATAAGATCACCCAATCGTTGATGTTGTTTGCCTGTCTGTTCTTCATGGCTTATATTTTTTCAGCGATCAAGGCACGCCCTGACTGGAGTCTGGCCGTCAGCAACTTATTCTATCCACATGGCGTGGAGTTCACGCCGCAATATACCCGCGATTTCCTTCTGATCGGTATGGGTGTTCTGGGCACAACCATTACACCTTGGGGCCAGTTTTTTATCAGCAGTTTTGCATTTGACAAGAAGATCGAAAAAGGAAAGGTCAACTATTCCCAGTTGGAGGCTTACTGGGGGGCATTTCTCACTGATTTCTTTTCATTTTTCATGATCGTGGCAACGGCTGCTGCCTTGTTTGTCAATCATATTCCTCTTGTCTCTGGCGAGGGCGCGGCGATCGCGATCCAGCCTTTTGCCGGGAAGCTGGCTGGTACCTTGTTTGCTGTCGGCATCCTGAATGCCGGTTTCATGGGATTGGTGGTGGTTTCGCTTTCGACGGCTTATGCCTTTGCTGAATTTTTTGGTGTTTCCGGAAGCCTGGATGACTCATTCAAGAAAAGCAAAACCTTTTACATCCTGTTTGGCGGACAAATGTTAATTGCCGCCGTAATTGCCATGTTTGGGGGTATCTCACTGTTCCAGATCGCGGTCCTTACCCAGACCATTAATGCAGTGGCTTTACCATTGGTATTTTATTACTTGATTAAACTCACTAATGATAAAGGTCTGATGGGCGAATTTGCGAACAACAAGTTCCAGAAATACTTTTCCATCACCTGTACAATATTTATCGTTGTTGCATCGGTGTCCACGGTGGCGATTTCAATTTATCAGGCTGTGAAAGTCTGAACGACCTGGCTATATAACTGATGTAATAAAATCCCCGCCAGTCATTTTGAACTGGCGGGG
>Ga0209777_10005813_pt1 | contig 14097 bp, 12 predicted proteins | sample FrelakmetHBP12HB_FD_187147 | JGI IMG/M metagenome (GOLD analysis project Ga0209777, IMG submission 187147) | Freshwater lake sediment microbial communities from the University of Notre Dame, USA, for methane emissions studies -HBP12 HB (SPAdes)... | ecosystem: Environmental > Aquatic >...
CGAATAATCAAACTCGTGTTCGGACGCGGACAGTGATATTATAATATCTGTATACGACTGATAACAAAAAGGGGGCTGCTATGGGTGCGAAGAATACAGTGACCTTTGACTATACAGTCGTTGGCTCTGGCTTTGGCGGCAGCGTTTCAGCACTGCGTCTGAGCGAGAAGGGCTATAAGGTCCTTGTGCTCTGGAGGTGCCGGACGATAAGCTGTTCGAAAACCCATCCTAGCGGAACCTAGCTGATTAGAAGAGCATCCTGAAACCGCACTACGAAACCGCCTCTCGCATGCTGGGCGTAGCTGTCAATCCGAAGCTGTGGCCTGCGGACGATGTCTTGAAAGAAATCGCTGAGGAGATAGGGCAAGGTCATACCTTCCATCCCACTAACGTAGGCGTCTTTTTTGGGCCTGAGGGAAAAGAGGTGCCCGACCCATACTTCGGTGGCGAAGGACCGCCCAGGCGGGGATGCGACCACTGCGGCGGGTGTATGGTAGGCTGCCGCAATAATGGGAAGAATATGCTGACTAAGAACTACCTATATCTCGCTAAGAAAAGGGGCGCCACGCTAATGTGGTTTGGCGGCAAAGCCCAGTCCCAGCTCTTTCATGGTTTGCTGCGTGGGCTTGCCGGTGCCAGGGTCCCATCCGTACTCGGCATATGCGCCGGAAAGTAGAACCTTGACGTCGGGCACGTTTCCTGCGGTACCGCCGCTGTCCAGAGGCTTGAGCAGCAGCTCAGGCAGCCGGTCGTTGGCGCCCGTAAGGCCACGACGCAGGTTGAGCACTCGCTTGAGTGTGACGATGCGTTTGCCCGTCGTCACCAGGTCATCCATCTTGAGATCCCAACCTGTGGCGCTGTTCAGCGCTGCCAGCACTTGCTCGACGCCGGGATTCATGAACTGGCATAGATTGATTGAGTTATACAGATTGCGCCAGGCCTGCTGGCGGGCGGCGATGCGGCCTTTCTCCTCAGATGACTCGAGGCGATCGCCGGGAGTCATGCCTAGTTCCACAGGAGGTTGCTGGCCCATGTCCACGCCGTACATATCGCCCTGCATGTGGCTGGCACCGCACGGTGATAGAGCGTAGGTCACAGCCATGCCAGCGAACGCTCGCGGATCGTGCATTGCGACCTCCAGCCTATTGACGGTCACTGCCAACTCAGGGACACCGAACCGCTCGGCCAGGGCAGAACTTCCTTCCGCCAGGACGTTGCCAAAACCCTCACGGCGCGCGATCATCTCGATCAAGCGGTGGCTGGTTTTGATGTCGCCGTAGCGAATCTCGATACCACCGGTTTGCGCTTTGCCGATGATGCCCCGTTCGAACATCTCGCAGGCTAAAGCTATGGTGGCACCAGTGCCGATGGTATCGAGTCCATGCAGGTTGCAGAGGTGGCCAGCGTAGATCACGCCTTGCAGGTCATCCACCATTGCCAGCGAACCGAAGGCAGCGATGGTCTCGTATTCGGGGCCGTCTGCCTTGTCCAGACCGTAAGCGGGGGCGCGTGTCTCGCGGCCACAGCCTATAGGGCAGCGGTAGCAAGCGTATCTTTTGACCTGGTATTTATCGACCATCACAATGCCTGAGAGGTCGTTAGCGTTCTCCCACTCGCCTTGCTGAAAATAACGGGTGGGCATGTCGCCGTACATAAGCAGGGTGTCTACGCTTCCGGCCGTGCCAGCCTCCCGGAACGCCATGGCTACCATATCCTCACCCAGGTTAGCAATAATGTCGCGGGCTATGGCCTGGAGACGCTCGGGGTCGGCCAGAGGGACCTTGGCGGAGCCGCGTACCCCTATGGCCTTTAGCTTCTTTGCGCCCATGACGGCGCCCATGCCGGTGCGGGCAGCAGCGCGGCCGCTGTCGTTCATCACAGCAGCCATCTTGACCTGGTTCTCGCCTGCTGAGCCGATGCAGGCCACGCGAGCCTTTGGCTGGCCCAGCGCCTGTCGCACCTTCTCCTGCGTAGCATAGGAATCAGCGCCCCAAACACCTGCGTCGTCGTGAAGCTGGGCTTTGCCCTCGACTATGGAGAGCCACACTGGTTTCCTGGCCGTCCCAGTGATGACGATGCCGTCGTATCCGGCGAAGCGCAATTCGGGGCCGAAGTAGCCACCGGAGTTAGACTCTCCCCAGATACCTGTAGCTGGTGAGAGAGCACACACGCTGTAGCGGCCGGACGAAGGCATGGCGGTGCCGACCAGTGGTCCGGTCATGAAGACCAGCGGATTATCCGGGCCCAACGGGTCAGTGTGGGCATCGACCATATCGTAGACTAGGCGTGCTGCCAGTCCGCTGCCGCCGACGAAAGCGCGAGCAGATTCCTCGCTGAGAGGCTCGTCCCACAGCTTACTCTTGCTTAGGTCAACGCGCAAGATTTTCCCCATATACCCGTTCATTCTTAGCCTCCTTCAAACGCCGGGGCACCATAACATATGAGCGCCTCCAAACTTTACATTCAGAGATGCCGGAGCACGTTCCAAAGTGCTAGTTGAAACAGATGCCTAACATACCGGGAGTCTTTAGCGGGCCTCCAGCTTCTGTCCAAAGAGCGTCTAGAAATCAACAGTTCGGCCGCTGTAGGCGTAAAGGAAAAGCTGGCGCAATTCGTCATACGAGGGCGTGCGGACGGCAGTGACTATCTGCGTGTCATTGAAAGCATCGTCTACCATTTTGTCCAGCCGCCCCTCGTAGGCATCTCGCTTAATGCCGGCTTCGGCGACGCTGACAGGGCTGCCAAGCTTATGGCACAGGTTGCGAACAGCATCGGCCAGCTTAAGCGCTGCCCGCTCCCCGCCTTTGTCGGAGCAGGCAGCAAAGGCGGCCATCTGCGCGAAGCGCTCGGGTGCTTCGCGTGCCCCAAACTCGATGGTGTAGGGAAGGAATATGGCAACCGCACGGCCGTGAGGTATGTGAAATACTGCGCCCAGCACATGCCCCATGGCGTGGGCCATTGAGGCCATGGCATTTCCGAAAGCTAGGCCGGCGCAGGTAGCGGCATTGTGCATCTTCTCGCGCGCCTGCATATCGGAGCCATCAGCGTAGGCACGCGGAAGGTATTCCAATACGGCGCGAGCTGCTTCTATGCACAGGCCGTCCGTGACGTCGGTGCGCCATGTGCAGGTGTATCCTTCAACGGCATGGGTCAGTGCGTCTAGGCCGGTGTCGGCGGTCAGGCGAGGCGGCATACCGGCAGCCATCTGGGGGTCGACAATGGCAATGTCGGCGGCGTTCTCACGATTGCCCAGGCCCATCTTGCGTTGAGCCTCGGTATCTGTGAGGACTATGCCCCAGGTGACCTCAGCGCCGGTGCCACTGGTCGTGGGGATAGTTATCAAGCGGGCTTTTTGACGCAGGCCCAGGTTAATGAATGGGCTGATCGCCGCTGGCTCCAGGTCTGGCCGCTCGTACAGGATCCAGATTGCTTTGGCGGCATCCATGGGGGAGCCACCGCCCAGCCCCACGATCCAGTCAGGCCCAAGCTTTCGTGCAAGCTCCGACCCTTTGAGCACTGTCTGAACACTGGGGTCAGGCTCAACCTGGTCAAACACGTGCACTTTGATCCCGGCCTTGTCCAGATGGTCCTTCACCTTGTTGAGCAAGCCGGCCTTCACCAGATTCACGTCGGTGACAACTAAGGCATGTTTGCCCTCGAGTTCGTCGAGGGCATCGAGCGCTCCCTCACCAAAGATGATCCGCGGTGAGACGAAATACCACATCTCGCCAACCTCCTTCCGACAATTTCAGTCTCCGAAGTCTGTCGGTACCTTGGCGCAACAGGAGACTATCTCCTTGGCAGCTTTGGGGTAGCGCATGATTTTCATCATGTTGCCCTCCAGCTTAAGTTTGCGAGTCATCATACCTTGGATGGGGTCAAGTTTACCTTCGATGACCTTGCGCCATACAGCCGCTGGGGCGCGGATAAAGAATTGAGCCTTGCGCTCATCCCTGGTGGCAATCATCGCTGCCCCGGTGCACTTTCCATGTAAGAGGCCGAGGAACATGTATGCCTCCTTGGGAAGTGTTGCGTCAGGTTCAGCGATAAAGATGAAGTCGCCCTCCCAATCCTTGGCGGACTTCCCGTAAGAGTCGCTGGCGTTGAGCTGGCGCCCGAGTTCCTTGATCCATTCGTCGGACGGGAATTTGAATGCCATGCGTCTATCTCCTTTCTCCAAGATTCCTATTCAGGTGAACACCCTCAGCGGGAGCGGCCCACAAAGGGCACGAAGCAAAGATGGGCGAGAAATTCGCAGTGCATTATTTATATCACTAGCCGAAGGGCGTGTCAATACAGCCGACGGGGCGGAAAGAAGTCCTTGTGGAGCTGCGGCGATAGGAATCCCTGACCCCGAGCAACCGGGAAGCCAGAGGATAAAGGCCTGCATCAAGCCCAGGGAGAAATATAGGGGCAAGCTGAATGCAGATGACATCATTGCAGAAATGAGCCGCCTGCTATGGCAGTACCTAAATATGTGGAATTCAGAGACGATAAGCCCTTGACCATAAGTGATAAAATAAAATAGCCCTCAGAGAGGAAGAGAGAGCAAGAAAATGAAAGAGCATGGAGTGCTATAGAGCAAATTCAAAATGCAGATAAAGCATTTGGTGGCTATCAGTCGGAACCGAGGAGTGCAGATGGGCCTTGCCCCTTTGCCGAGGGCACTGGAAGTGTCCCCCAGTTTCTCTAAGTCCCCCACAAGACTGGGGATTTAGGGATTGATAAATACTGTTTAATAACTTATATTAGAACAGTAGAAAACGATGCTCGGAATGATACCATATGCAACTCCGGAATGGGTAGCCGAGGTGGGGAAGAATTATAAGGCCAACCCCGACAATCAAAATAAGACTTTCAAAGGCATGACCATATTTATCTCATTTCGTATTCTGGCAGACCCAAAGTTTGGCATAGAGAAGGATATTTACTTCTGCAGCCACCTCGTGAACGGCGCTTTGCAGGATGATAGCACGCTTTTAAGCAAAGAGGACGCTGAGAACAAATCGGACTTTATACTTAGCGCACCCTCTGAGATGTGGAAAAAACTCATCCAAAAGGAGCAGGGTTTCGTTTCATCTTTCATGACCGGTAAAATTAAACTGGACAAAGGGTCGACTCCCAGGATTATCTCGCTGGCTTCTAAAAGCGGTGCTCTAATCGAAACGTTTTATAAAGTGGATACCGAGTGGCCCAATGAGATATCGCCGCAGAGATTGGAACAATACAAGGCTCAAGTTAAGGCATTCAGGGAGAAGTTGAAGGTCTGACATCCAGAGAAGAGATACGCTCGACACCTGGAAGCTTACTACAGACGGGGTTAAGGTAAGTCAAGACTTCAAGAGATAGTGACGGGCATGAAAAGCAGACAGCCCATTAAGGACAGACAAGCGATAGAGGAAGCATTAGGCAGAAGGCTTCTTCTAGGCGAAACGATAGTCCGTAACACCCGCAAGTACCTCGATAAAGAAGCCCTTATATATGGGAAAACTCGCCTCACCTACAAGCAGCTTAACGCTCGTATCAACCGTTTGGCTCATGCGTTATTAGATATTGGCATCACCAAAGGTGCCAAAGTTGCAATTCTATCCTACAACTGCAATCAGTTTCTCGAAGCCTATTACGCTTTGGGGAAGATCGGCGGCATAGCCGTCCCCCTCAACTTCCGCCTCCATACTGAAGAGCTCACCTACATGATCAACCACTCCGACGCAGAGGTTTTCATCATCGGGGAACCCTTTGTGCAGATGGTCAAAGACATGCGAAAAGATTTACCACGGGTGAGAAAATACATTTCTATCACCGATAAGCCTGTTAAAGGTATGCTGCACTACGAAAATTTGATCGCAAAATATCCCGATGATGAACCGCTCGTTCTTATCGATGAAGATGAGCCACTATTCATTATGTACACGGCGGGAACTACGGGCAGACCCAAAGGAGCCCTAATAACTCACAAGAATGAAGTGGTGATGTGGATGCTGGGTGGCTTTTACGTATTCCCCGAACAAGGCCTTTTCACCAACCGCAGGCTCCTGGACTTCAAATCCTTCGCTGTTCCACCGATATTCCATCTGGCATCCTTTGGTTTCTGCCAGTTCAATTTCTTCGGTGGTACCACAGTCGTTCTACCAGAGGAAGTCTTCGACCCGGTTGAAATCATGCACACAATTCAGGAAGAAAAGATTAATGCCATCCTGCTAATTCCAGCCATGGCGAATTTCCTGCTGCTGCTGCCGGACCTGGACGAGTACGACAGAAGCTCTCTCCAAATATGGCTCTCTGGCGGGGCGATCTTGCCCACAGAGACCCGGAGGCTCATACAGAAGCATTTCCCTAATGTGCGAATCATCGACCTCTTCGGTCAAACCGAGATGAGTCCGGTTGTTACCGGACTTCTGCCCAGTGAATCGAAGGGACGTGAAACATCCGTGGGAAGAGTCCTTCCTTTCATCGAGATGAGGATAGTAGATGACAACGACAATGACGTGCCTATCGGCGCAGTAGGTGAAGCGGCTTATCGAGGACCTACCGTAATGAAAGAATATTACAAAGACCCGAAAGCCACGGCGGAAGCCATGAGGGGCGGGTGGTTCCACAGTGGTGACCTGGTCAGGCGTGACGCAGAGGGGTATGTATATGTCGTTGACCGGAAGAAGGATATGATCATTAGTGGAGGCGAGAATATCTACCCTGCTGAGATAGAGGAGGTTCTTTACAGTCACCCCAAGATACTGGAGTGTGCTGTCATAGGCGTTTACGACGAGAAGTGGGGCGAATCGGTGAAGGCAGTTGTGGTATGCAAGCCGGGAGAGCAACTCACGGAGCAGGAGGTCATAGAGTACTGCAAGCAGCATCTGGCGAGCTACAAGAAGCCCAGGTCGGTAGATTTTGTGGACTCCCTGCCACGCAACGCGATTGGCAAGGTGCTGAAGAGGGTATTGAAGGAACAATACGGAAAGTCTGTTAAGTACAAATAAAAAGGAAACTGAAACCAGCAAAATGTCGGGGGTTCGAATCCACTCGCCCCGACTTGTTTATTTGTGGGGAGGCAGAGTTGGCTGAAGAAAGATGCAGGATAACTGAGGTGGAGTGCAAATCGCTCCTCAATAAGTCGGGGCTGGCCGACTACGCCGTCAATTGTTACGCGGGATGCGAGCACGGATGCCACTACTGCTATGCCAGGTTCGTCACCAGGTTCTCGCACCCCGGCGAACCTTGGGGAAGCTTCATCGACGTCAAGGTAAATGCCCCTGGCGTCCTCGCTCGTGAGGTCAAGCGCAAGAAGGTAGGCAGGGTGTTCATAAGCTCGGTATGCGATGGCTGGCAGCCTGTGGAGGCCAATTACCGTTTAACCAGACAATGCCTGGAGATATTGCTCAGTCACGGCTTTCCAGTGAGCATTCTGACTAAGAATGCCTTAGCTCAACGCGACCTCGACCTCCTGAAATCGAAGGACAGCGTGGAACTGGGAGCCACCATCACTACCCTGGATGAGAACCTCTCCAGGCTTTTCGAACCCGGAAGCTCTCTCCCAGAAGAGCGCCTCGCCCTGTTGCAGGAAGCTAAGAGCAGAGGAATCGAGACCTACGTCTTTCTGGGTCCGTTGCTGCCGTACCTATCCGACAGCGAAGCAAGCATTCTAACGATGCTCAAAGCAGTCAAAGAGGTTGGCGCTGACTATTTCTACGTTGATCGACTTAACCTGCGCTTCGGGGTCTGGAAGGCGCTGCTGAGCCTGCTGCAGGAGCGATTCCCACATCTCACGGAAGACTACCGCCACATCCTGTTTAATGCATCTGCCAGCGATGCGTACTCACAGAGGCTTGCTTCGATAGTCAATCGCCTGGCTGCTAAGGAAGGGCTCGACACTAAGCTCAAGCTATGTCTCTGAATGAAGAATGCCCTGCAAGCCTCTGATAAAGGTCAGCATACAATCGGGCGGAGCGAGCCCAGGAAAAATCGGCAGCCATCGCATTCTTCATCATCGTTGACCACTCTTCCTTCTGATGCAGCGAGTTCAGGGCCCGATCCAAAGCCTGCAGAAGCGCGGGAACCTCATAGGGGCCAAAGACGAAACCGTTCCCCTTCTCTGTCTTCAAGTCAAACTCGCTGACAGTGTCGCTTAGGCCTCCGATGGCTCTCACGATAGGGATAGTGCCGTATCGCATACCGTACATTTGAGTAAGGCCACTAGGCTCGTAGCGCGAAGGCATGAGCAGCAGGTCGCACCCCGCTATGACCTTGTGGGACAGAGCCTCATCGAAGGCAATTCGCACCCCGGCTTTTCCAGGGTATTGCTCAGGTATCTTGCCAAAAATTTGCTCGTAGCGCTTGTCGCCTGTACCCAGGAGAACGAACTGGATATCCCGGGAAAGCAGGTCATCCATTGCTTTTTCCAGAAGATCGAAACCCTTCTGCGTTGTCAGGCGCGAGACCATTCCCACGACGGGGATATCTGGATCGCTGGGAAGGTGGAAAATCTCTTGCAGGTCGGCCTTGCAGAACCTCTTCCCCCAAAGATTATCCGGGCCATATCTGTGGCCGATTAACGGGTCGGTTTCCGGATTCCAGATTTCATAGTCGGCCCCGTTGAGAATACCAACTAAGTCCTTCGCCCGCTCCCGGAACACCCCGTCCAGCCCGAAGCCCTGCTGGGCGGTCTTGATCTCCTCGGCATATGTCGGGCTCACAGTACTAACCTTGTCAGCGAAGATGAGGCCTCCCTTGAGGAAGTTGATTTTACCGTAGTACTCCAGATAGCCTGGAGCAAAGAAATGCCCTTCGAGGTTTAAAAGAGGCCAATCCGGATAGCCAAAAAGGCCCTGGAATCCCAGGTTGTGCACTGTGAGCACAGCCTTCACAGAGGAAAGCTCCGGGTAGAGATGAGGTTGAGCCTTGAGGAAAACGATGGCGAGAGCGGACTGCCAGTCGTGTGCATGCAGAATCGCAGGCGGCTCCAGCTTCAAGACTTCAAGGATGGCCCGGGAGAAGAAGACAAACCTCTCGTCATTGTCTTTGTAGTCCCCCTCTGGCGTACCATAAAGGCCGTCCCGGTCGAAGTACTGATCGGCACGGATGAGATAGATGGAGATCGCGCTTCCTGTCTTTGTCTTCAGCAGCCTTCCTTCCTCCCTGCGATGAGATACCGGAACAGTGAAGTTGATGCCCGTGTCCTCCAGCGGAAACCCCGAACGAATGACAGAGCGGTACGCAGGCATAACAAGGGAGACCCGCAGCCCGAGCCTCTCCAGGGCCCTGGGCAGCGAGCCCAATACGTCACCCAGACCGCCGGTCTTGGCCAGGGGAGCGATCTCCGGCGATGCCATGACTATATGCAACGGCGGTGTTTGGGAAAGTCCTTGAGCCATACCTTTTGATTCCATAGCACTTTATCTCATTATCTGAGCGTTAGTATATCCGAATAGCGAGGAATATTGAAGCATGTTCTATTCTTGATTTCTACGAAATCCAGAAAGACCGATGGCCGGCAAGCAATTATTCATACTAACTAATTGGTGAAGTGGATTTCAATTTGATATAATCTCTACATACAAGGGAGTTAATCTGGCTGGTGCGGCAGCACACAAAGGGTGGCGGAAATGGAAAAGCTGCAAACAATAGTAATGGCCGGGGGCGTGGGAGAGAGATTACAGCCTTTGACCCTGGGGCGAGCCAAGCCCGCTGTACCGTTCGGAGGCAAATATCGGCTCATCGATTTCACTTTGAGTAATTGTGTCAACTCAGGCGTGCGCAAGATTTTCGTGCTCACGCAATACAGGTCAGGGTCATTGAATGTCCATGTTCAGGAGGGCTGGGGTATTTCAAGCTCGGGGCTGGGAGAATACATATACACGGTGCCCGCTCAGCAGAAGCTCGGGGCGGACTGGTACCGCGGTACGGCGGATGCTGTACGGCAGAACCTCGATTTGATCACAAGAAGGGAAGTTGAACACATTCTGATTCTCTCTGGTGACCATGTTTACAAGATGGACTACCGCCAGATGCTGGCCTACCACAAGAGGAAGGACGCAGGGCTGACCATATCCGGTATCAGAGTAAAAAAAGAGCAAGCTGCCTCAAAACTTGGCGTACTAGCAGTAGATCGAAATCTGAGGCTAGTCAACTTCGAGGAAAAGCCTGCCAGACCAAAGACGATTCCGAATTCGCCGGAGCATGTTCTCGCTTCAATGGGTGTCTACATCTTTAAGATGAGTGCTTTGAGAGAGGCCATGCACGGAACGGAAGATGACTTCGGCAAAGAGGTCATTCCCCTGATGACGGCTAAGGGTTATAAAATCTTTGTTTACGACTACGAGAATGAGAACAAGATAGAGGATTTTGTGTTCGAGGTGAAGGACGGCAAGAGAAACAAAGTCCTGGTCAATGGAACTCGTGATTCCTCCTACTGGAGGGATGTGGGAGATATCGACTCTTACTATGAAGCTAGCATGGACCTTGTGGGGGTGGACCCGATCTTCAATCTCTACGGAGAGAAATGGCCATTCAGGTCATATCAGAAACCCCGCCCCCCGACCAAGTGCGTTCTGGGAGGAAGTACGCCGGATTCCCTGGTGTCCGATGGCTGTATTATCAGCGGCGGAACGGTCTGGGGTTCCATTCTGTCTCCGGGCGTGGTTGTTGAGAGAGACGCTCTGGTAGAGAGGTCGATCATATTTGATAACGTTAGCGTAGAGCCTGGGGCGAGGATAAGGCGGGCTATCGTCGACAAGGAATCCAGAATCCAGGCTGGCACCTCTATTGGCTATGACCACGAGTCAGACAAGCGTAGAGGATGTACAGTATCGCCGTCTGGCGTAGTAGTTATTCCCAAAGACGTGAATATAGGTCCTGCCTGAGCGCACGACTTCTGAACAAAAGTAAATAGTCCGCAGCACCCTTACCTACGGAGCAAGCCCCACGGCGATCCACTGCACCGAGGCATTGGAAACCCCTGCGCCATTGTGGTCTATAACCAATACGTTGAACCCGGTAGCTATAGCATTCAGCGCACTGGCTATCTTGGGAGTATTGTTGGATTGAGCGCTAACGACAACCACCGGATTGCTGGCAAAGGCTTTCGAGAACGATATATGGGTGTCATGAGAATAAGTGCCCGAGCCGCTTTGAATCAGAACTTGGGGATCGTAAGCCCCGGGACCGACAGCTATAAGGCTCGTCCAGGCTTGAGCCAGAGTGCTGCCGCTTGACTGGTAGTTATCGAGACACAACTCGAAGCCAGTACTGGTAACATCCACCGTACCAGCAACACTGGGGATGCCGCTGTTCTGAGCACTGGCAACTATTACCACAGGTTCGCCGCTGAAAGGTGTCTTGAATCCTGCGTCAGTCCAATTTAATACGTTAACATAGTTGGTCACAATCGCCAGACTGGTATCCACTGCACCCTGTCCCACCGCAATCCACTGCACCCAATAAGTTCGAGCCTCTACAGCACCCCACAGGTTTGCGAGAGCCACATCGAAACCTGTAGATGTAATATTGAACGCGCAGGCCGACTTGGCGCCAAAGTTTAGCTGGGCGCTCGCGACTACCACCGGTGTGCCCTTGAAAGCGGTAGGGAATGTAATATGGGCGCCGTTAGTATATTCCGCAACACCCCTCTGAATCATTGCACCTGAAGCAGCAGTGGGAGTAGGCGTAAGTTTAGGGGTAGCTGTTGGTTTGGGTGTGGCCGTGGGTTTAGGCGTAGTGGTTAATTTAGGTGTAGCCGTAGGTTTAGGCGTGGCGGTTAATTTGGGTGTCGCCGTAGGTTTGGGCGTAGCCGTTGGCGTAGGTGTAGGCCCACCCCCGCCACCCCCGCCTCCCCCACACCCCATCGCACTCAGCGTAAGTGCAACTATCAGCAACAGTGCAGTCAAAAATGCCAAGCGTTTCACTGTTTCCCCTTTCTAGCTTCGGTCCGTAGATAAGGTAAACCAGCCCAGAACATCTTGCTTCACACCCAGCATCTTGTCAAGCTTTGCCATGAGCTTGTTTACTAGTCTCTTTTAAGCCCTCTATCACCATTAGCTTTAGTCTCTAAGCTCCCAGTGACGCTTGCCTCTTCCTACTGATATAATATGCTACGGCCCATAAATTTGTGAATCCGCTAGAGGACAAACCAATGACTGATAACCCCCATGAGCAAGCTTTAGAGCTGCTCAAGTCTTTTTTGCAGCCCTGGGATACTGCAATTGAAGCCCCCGCTGAGGCTCAAGAAAAGGTGCTGAGCACTCTCCTGCAGGGCTATGCCCAGACCGATTACGGAAAGATGCACGGAGCGGAGAATATAGAAACCATAGATGACTACCGCCATGCCTTTCCCGTGGCTACCTACGAAGACTACAAGCCTCTCATCCAGCGCGTGATGGCAGGGGAGACACGGTTACTGCTCAGTGAAGAGCCGATTGGCTGGGCTATCACGCGAGGCACGACGGGCGACGAGTCCAAGTTCATACCCATGACCCCTACCGACCTCAAGATGAGAGTCAGCGCCGGGCGGGCTATGCTCAACTACGTTGTCAGCAATAGATGCTACGAGGTACTGGAGGGCGCTAATCTGAACCTGAACTTCCCTTCCGTCGTGGGAAAGGTGCAGGTAGGTGAAAAGGAACTGGAGTATGGTTATAGCTCAGGCATTTACCTGAAGCATGTATCGGCATTTACCCCTATTCGCTCAGTTCCCACGCAGGAGGAAATCGACGCCCTGGGTGGCAGCAAGTCCACCCGTGCCTGGGAAGCCCGTTTCGAGCTGGCGTATCAGAAATGCAAGGGTGAAGACGTCACGATGGTAGGCGGGGTTGCGCCCACAGCTATCCTGTTCGGGAGCTATCTTCACCGCGCCCATGGCGTCTATCCTAAGGACATATGGAAAGTGCGTGTTATGACCTTGGGCAGCGTGCCCGGCATAAATACCCGACAGGAGCCTGCATTGCGCGCCCTCTACGGGCCGGCGGATATTCGCGAGATTTACGGAGCTACTGAAGGAATGTTCGGGCAGCAGAGAGACAACCGCAGGGCCTGGGTGCCCAACTACGACCAGTTCTTCTTCGAGGTGCAGACCCGACGTGGCATAAAGCTGCTGCACAAGATGAAACCTTGCGAGATGGGCAGCCTCATCGTTTCCACGCCGGTCCTGGCTCGCTATAAGATCGGCGACATGATACTGGCAGTCCGGCCCCCATACTTCCGCTGCATCGGCCGCGACCACTGGTGGACACCCCTGGATTATGCCTGGGGTGAGCTCATGACATTAAACCTCGGCCGACTTTAGGTTCAACGCCGAGGTACAAACGCACGAAGCAGTATCATGAGTGCGATAGCGATCAGTATAATTACCCAGATATAGTTCCAACTTATGAGCGAACCCAGGCCTATGCCCAGCAGGACTAATCCCAGAATGACATTCCCTGCCACTGCACGCCGGTGCTCGGGCACAAGCAGACGATAGAATGCCGTAAGCAACAGGACAGCCCCGGCTCCGGCAAAGAAAACGGCCCAGCCTTCCCACCAACTGAAATGGTCTTTATAACCGGTCGCTTCCGCTAATATGACCAGCGCTCCCCAGATTAAAATCAGAGCCCACGATAGTGCGTTAACCCGGTCCCGCCGCCACTTCTCGTTCCAACCTTTCCTTTTCTCGTCTTCCTTCTCGTCCTTCTCCCGCCTCTTCTCCTCGTTTTTCTCTTCCCTATGATGTCCTTCCGACATGTGCCCTCCTTATGAAAGACCGGTGATTTTCAGTGATTCAACAATAAGCCTGCCGTAGACCTGAAACTAGGGGAATATTAATTCCCTAATCCGTCCTTGTCAACCTGCGTAATGCTAAAAGCCACCCCTCATTCTAACCGAAGTTCTACAGTTTGTTTTTCCGCGAGCTTCGAGGTGGGATTGAGTTAGCTTCGATTTACTGATATTCGAGGCAAAATGCGGTGCCAAATAGCGACAGTTTGATGCCTTGACATTTGATTGTGATAGTGGTAGAATATGTGGTGACTAAAGGAGAGGTCACCCATGTTCATTCGAATCAAAGGCACCGAACCATATCGTTATCTTCAGATCGTGGAGAACCACCGGGAGGGAAAGCAAACCCGG
>Ga0209777_10005814_pt1 | contig 14096 bp, 15 predicted proteins | sample FrelakmetHBP12HB_FD_187147 | JGI IMG/M metagenome (GOLD analysis project Ga0209777, IMG submission 187147) | Freshwater lake sediment microbial communities from the University of Notre Dame, USA, for methane emissions studies -HBP12 HB (SPAdes)... | ecosystem: Environmental > Aquatic >...
TGGTGTTGTTTCCGGTAGAGAATATACGCTTTCGCGGTTTTCGCATGACCATCCTCTACGAGGACTTTTTCTACGACATCCTGGACTTGTTCTACCGTAGGGATTTCACTACGTTTCAACTCTTTTTCTAAGAGAACGATTACTTTGTCTGTTAGTTCAGCTGCTCTCTTGTAGTCTTTTCCACCGACTGCTTGTGCTGCTTTCCAGATGGCTTCTGTGATTCTAACCGGGTTGAAATCAACGATTTTTCCGTCTCGTTTTTTTATCTTTCGTATCATGTGTTTCTCTCCTCTTATTTTTCTGTTAGATTTTTAACCTCTTTTTCAAAGCTGGTCACATCGGTGAATTGACGATAGACTGATGCGAACCGGATGTAGGCGACGTGGTCAACTTCTTTTAATGCATCCATAACATATTCCCCGATGAGTGATGTTTCGATTTCTTCTTTTCCGGCTCTTCTGATTTTTTCTTCTATTCCATCGATCATTTCCTCGATTTTTTCATGACTAATCGGGCGTTTTTCGAGTGCTTTTTCCATTCCGTTTCTGATTTTACAGCGGTCGAATCGTTCTCGTCTGCCGTCTTTTTTAATGACGAACATTGGTGCCATTTCGATGTATTCATAGGTCGTGAATCGTTTGTTGCAGCTGAGGCATTCTCGTCGTCTGCGAATGGAGCCTCCCGTATCGCGAGAGTCAGTAACCTTCGTGTCAATATGATTGCAATAGGGGCAGTTCATCTCATCCACCAGATATACAATATATAGTATAGCAAAAATTATAAGCTACAAAATGTAGTATACTTGGGTGGTTTTTAAGTCTTTTCATTTTTCTAAAAAAATGTGGTTTTCTTCCGTCTGATTTATGAATTCATTCGACTGTGAAATGTTAGAGTTTGACGTTCGTTGCATGCAGAATTACGCGCTGCACCAACTCATCGATATTGATTTTTTGTTCTTCGGTAAGTATCTGCTCAAGACGTGCCTGTGTCGATGGTTTGATCGGGACCGCACTACATCCATCCGCTGGTGCAATTGATAAATCAAAGGTTCCTATCTTTCTTGCGATTTGAATTGTATCTTCCTTATCAAACCCGATCAATGGTCTGAGGATCGGGATGCTGACTGCTTGTTCCACGACTCGAATGTTTTGCAGTGTCTGCGATGCAACCTGACCAAGGGAATCACCCATCACAATGGCATCTGCGTGTTCTTTTTTTGCGATTGCTTCTGCGTACCGCAGCATCATTCGTTTGCAGACGACGCAGGTAAATTTGTTGTCACATGTTGTTTTGTAGGACTGAAGAGTTGGTCCATGAGGAAGAAGTATTGCTTTCAGTTTCGATGGCACCTGTTTCCTGAGGTATGCTGCTAGCGTTACAAATTTTTCTATTTCGCGTATATCGGTATACGGGCGATTGTCAGTATGAATGAGTATAATCTCCTCTGCTTTTTTGGAAAGGAGATAGGTTGCAACCGGGGAATCAATGCCACTGGACATCAACGCGACAAATTTCATGCGGTCTCCGCTTCAATGTAGTCAAGGTATTCTTTCAGTCCACCAACCGGGGAAAACACGATGATTTCAGGGAGTTCATAGGAATGAAGGGAGCGGATTTTCTGAATTGTTTTTTGAACGTTCCGTTCGGAGGTTTTTACAAGGAGAACACATTCGCTTGCTTCCTCAATTTTTCCTTGCCATCGATATATCGATTCAATCTTTGGAATGATGTGAACGCAGGCGACAAGTTTTTCTTTTACCAGTGAACGGGCGATGGTTTTTGCAGTGTCCATGGTATTAGTTGTGGAATAAATAACAGAAGCCATGAAGGAATAAATAAGGGGGAGGATTTTAAGGGTTTGTATACAATGGATATGGTTTCATGCCAAGGGAACCGACGATCCTGCTGATGTCTTTAGATGGACCTCTGAGCAGATGACTGGTACAGGTGCAATCGCTGCACCCGAATCCTGGAATATTTCCGAAGTTACTTTCTAATGATTGAGCTATTTTACATTCTTCTTTTTGGTTGTTTTCTTTATAAAAAATACTGACAATCTCGGTATAAGGAAGAAGGTAATCAATATGCCAATGGGTCTTTTTGTTTGTTCTGAGATGTCGTTGTATCCGTTGATCTAGCCCATTTAGTGCAGAGCCGACGTAGACGTACCAACCTTTTTCAAAATGAATTGTTCCAAGTTTTCCTATGGTAAGAATCATAGGTTTCGGAAGTTCGAGAAGCAGGAGATAGACGCCTTTCATCAGAGGAGTATGTGCATAAGTTCTTATAAGACTGATTCAGTTTCCTCCTCTGATGGCATTGCATAATCCGAGGTTTATTCCAATTGAGTCTCTTGCTGCTGCAAAAAAAGAAATCCAGAATATCGGTAGCGACCCGAAGAGCATTCACATCATGGCTTCGAAAGCAATCTCCCGAGTCATTAGATTTGAGAACGTGGTGTTGCAGGATGCGATCATCATCAAACAGGATATGCTTTCGCTTGGAGGGGAGGTTGCGATTCCGAAAGATGCGTTTGAGCTTAAGAAACGTTCTGCGGATATTTTAATGATGGGAACGGTCACACAACTCAGAGAATTAGTAAAAAAACTCAAGCGTCATTACCCTCGGATCCAGGCGATTGCCGCTGAACTTGCTGTTTTATTAAAAGATATCTCTTAATAGAACGCGCCCCAAAAAAGACATTAACTCATAGATGATTCTAGGTCGGAGGCCGTATGGAGAACCCTGTGTGTCCCCTTGATTTTCGATATGGGAGAAAAGAAATAAAAGAAGTCTTTGGTGAAACAAGTAAACTACAATATCTCTTAGATGTAGAAGCTGCACTGGCTCGAGCCCATGCTACGGTAGGGAATATTTCAAAGAAAGCTGCTGATGAAATTTCAAAAAAAGCCTCCGTGAAATACGTCACGGTAAAACGAGTCAATGAAATCGAGAGAGAAACCAGACATGACATCATGGCAGTCACTAAAGCATTAAGTGAAGTATGTAGTGGTGACGCAGGAAAATACGTTCATCTGGGTGCAACTAGCTATGACATTGTTGATTCTGCGAATGCGTTGCAGTTCGCACACGCAACAGATCTGATCAAAGCACAAGTCAGGGAACTTCGGGTTACCCTCGTTGGTCTTGCGAAGGAATATAAGAACACGATTATGGTGGGACGAACCCATGGGCAGTATTCCATTCCTATCACCTTTGGGTTAAAAATGGCGGTGTATGCAATGGAGGCCGATCGGCATTTGGAACGACTCCATGAGTGTAAATCACGATTGCTTGTCGGCAAGATGTCTGGTGCGGTCGGATCCGGTGCTGCGATGGGGAAACACGCCTTGAGAATCCAAGAACTGGTCATGGCTGACCTGAAACTAGGGATCGAGGAGGCAGCAACCCAGATTGTTGGTCGTGACCGTTACATCGAACTATTGTCTGTGTTGGCGAATATCGCAAGCAGTATGGAAAAATTTGCTACGGAAATACGGAATTTACAACGCAGTGAGATTGGTGAAGTCTCAGAGGCATTCGAAGCAAAAAAACAGGTGGGCTCGTCCACAATGCCGCAGAAACGAAACCCAATTCTTTGTGAGCAAATCTGTGGCCTGGCACGGGTCATACGAAGCTTTATCATTCCTGCGTATGAGAACGCGATTCAGTGGCATGAACGAGATTTATGTAATTCTTCTTCAGAGCGATTTATTTTACCTCATTCGCTCATTATGACTGATTGGATTGTGTTTCAGATGAACAAGGTGTTTCGAAACCTGCAGGTGTACCCGGAGCGAATGTGGGAGAACCTGGAGAACTCCAAAGGCCTTCCCATGGCTGAAGCAGTCATGACAAAACTGGTGGAGAAAGGCCTGGGCCGGGGCGACGCACATGATCTGGTCAGAACCTGTTCTCTGAAAGCAGCAAATGAGAATAAACAACTCCTCTCGGTGTTACTTGAGAATCCTAAGGTTATGAAACTATTAAAGAAGAAAGAACTAGAAGAGGCAATGAACCCACGGAACTATCTTGGTGTCTCCGATAAAATCATTGATCAAGTAGTAAAGAAACTCACGCGATAATGAAAAGGTGCAGAGCCATGGAAAAACTCGAAAGACTTACTGCAAACACGGAAGAAATCGTTACAATCGAAGAACTGAAAACGGTGTTGAATAAACCGAACCCAAAAGCATACATCGGATTTGAACCATCAGGGGTGGTGCATCTTGGATGGAAGATTTGTACCAATAAGATAAAGGATTTCCTCGCCTGTGGTTTTGATTTTACCGTGCTGCTTGCTGATTGGCATGCTTATATTAACGACAAACTCGGTGGGGATATCGAGAAGATTAAACTCTGTGGTAAATATATGGAGGATTGCTTTGCAGCGATGGGAATTGATACCAGTAAAGTTCGGTTTGTGTACGCAAGTGAGTATGTGAACGATGCCAAATATTGGGAGCTGGTGTTAAAGACAGCAAAAGCATCGTCGGTCGCTCGAGTGAAACGTGCGATGGATATCATGGGACGAGAGGAAGAAGAAGCTGAGAAAGATCTGTCAAAATTGTTTTACCCTGCAATGCAAGTCTCTGATATTTTTTATCTTCAGTTGGATGTCGCATACGGCGGGACAGATCAGCGTCACGCCCATATGCTCGCTAGAGACGTGGCAAAAAAATTAGGACGTATTGCTCCAGTTGCAATTCATACACCGCTTTTAACAGGATTGCAAGCCGGTGCCCGCATGAACCCAATCGAAGCGAAAATGAGTAAGAGCAAACCGGATACCATGATCTCGATTCATGATACACCTGAAGCAGTGAAAAAGAAATTGAGCAAAGCATATTGCCCCGAGAAGCAAATCAAGGGAAATCCAGTATTGGAGATTTGTAAGTTCATCATATTCCCGGACCTTGATGGAAAGTCTTTTTTGGTTGAACGACCTGAGAAATTCGGTGGAAATCTGGAGTTTTCGACGTATACAGATTTGGAACAGGCTTTTATTGAAGGATTTCATCCCCTAGATTTGAAGAATGCAACAGCAAATCACATTAATAAAATCCTTGAACCTATTCATGCGTTCTTTGAGAAACATCCAGAGAATTTTCAGAAAATGAAAACAGCAGGAATTCTTCAATAACAATGTTTCTATTTCAGATTAAAAAATAGATTTTAATCATATCTTTAGATTAGTCTCATTAATGTTATTACAAAACAGGTTGATTGTCTGTCTTTTCATGCTTCTCATTGGTATTGCATTATTTTGCTATAGGTCGCTAATACAAATGAGCAGTTATTCACGACATTAGAAAAATGGAAAAATAAAGGGAGTGTTTCCCTGTTATGATTTTTTTTTTTCAAAATGTGGGTTATGCCCCAGGGAAGTATGGCACGAACGCGGGGTCACCATAGATGTGATATTCGAAGAACGATTGGAACTTGTTGTCAAGTTGGGGATCTAACCCGGATCCCGCGGCGGTTCGTTTCGCTAAATCATTCTGATATTGATCATCAAGTGCTTTAATACCGATATACACAAGTGGTGGAGACCACCAGACTTTCCAGTTTGCGTCTTCTGGTAAATACTCGTTCCTGGCGTTCCTGAAGGCTTTCCCGATGGTCATATTCCCTTGTTTCAGTTGTTTTAAGGTGTCGGTGTAAATCTTATCCCCAAAGTGTAAATCGGGATAAATGCCTTTTTTGGCTTTATTTGCCCATTGTAAATACCGGCTAAGTGTCTGTCCAGGGAAATCATACATTGTGTTTTTTGGCTCAAGATATCCACCAGAGATACTGGAGGTGGACGTCGAGGCGATGATCGCATTACATCCTGAATGGAGGAACGCCTGGGTGATGCTCTGCGTCGGGTATATCCCATCGAGTTTTCCGCAGATGCAACTCTCAATCCAAAGGAACGATGGCCCAAGGTTCATGTTTTCGACGTTTCGTGGGTTATAGTACATTTGGTCGGTGAGGGATAACCCTGGTCCTTTGCCGATAATTGATGCGACTTGTATGAAAAGAAGATGAAGGAGTCCGTTGGGAAGCCCAAGACCAAGGCTGGTGACGCCCACATCACTCATGGTGAACAGGTGCTGGTTTCCATGAGCATTCGCAAAAATGAAATTTGAGTTCTCCTGAAGTGTTTTCCCTTTGACATTTTCTGTACCAACCACGCTTCGCAACTGTTGCTGTGACATCAGGAGTTTGTTCAGAGGGTCTGCGTTTTTCATTTTTTGAATCGCTTCGTTACTAAATCCTTGGAAGTCTGCAGCGCTTTCTCGGATATACGTGGTGTTGAATCCTAATGCTTCGACTTTTTTTTGGATGGCAAGACCATTGAAATAGGATGCCCCTGTGGTCAACTTCAGTGGTTCCCCTAACGCAGTTACTTTAAGTATTTCCCCAAAGAGCTTATATCGGAGAAATGGTTTTTGGAAATCATTCCCCCCACCACATTGTACGACTGCCGTCTGCTTCCAATTTCCCATTTTATTAATGATATTGTTGTAGTAGATGGTTCGTGCAATTAATGCAGAAGCATCCTGGGTATCCCAGCCGGTGATCCGACCGATAATATTTTCTTGATAGGGGTAATGATCAGGAGTATCGCTATAGAGATCAGGTGCACGACCTGTCCAATCACCGGGATTTGGGTCGATATTACCATAAATGAAATCACTTGGGACGCCACAGCCCCAGTAATAATTGGCATCCGCAACCGATGTTGGTTCGATTGTTGTATTGTAGATGAGTTGAGGTAATACCGTTGCATCACCAACTAAAGCAATATAGAGAGGGTTATCTTTGTAGTAATTACGGAGTTGCTTCAGGTCACTTTCTTTTTCTAGTTTGATATTTGCTAGCTTCGCGAGTAATGCGTTAATCTGATCATGGATCCAGAAAACATGCGCGTTCGATGCGGGGACTAACCGAGGATTCTCTCGAGGCAAGGCATCTCCAGGGCACTGTTCCCCCAGAAACAAGGTCTCGTCGTTTGCAGAAAACGCAAATTCAGGTTTTCCATAAATAAGTCCTTTATGGTATGCCGTGAGATATGGGGCGATGGAAGATAATCCTTTCATGAACGGATAGATAGAATCATTGAGTTTTTCTACCGTGATATCCACCTCAGTAGATCCTTTCTTCGAAGCTAACCAAAAAGGTGTTGCAGTCACTTTATATGTCACACCATTTCGTCGATATAGGACCATTTCATCGTACGTAGAATCTTCGATAATGTTCCCATTCGCATCTCTGACAGGTACACCGCCCATGCTGGTACCCCCGAGGTACAATTCGGTCTTTGTCAAGCCAGAGGGGACGTTATTCAACATTGGACCCGACATGAAAATAACAGTATCCCCGAGTTCATTAACGTTCTCCGTGTTCAAATTAAATCCTTTGAATTTCACAAGCGCGTATTTGTAATCATCAGGGATGGTGAATGTGCCAATTGTTGTATTCTGCCCGGAGAAAAGCGCTGAAACGAGGTAAGTTGTCGACATTGTAGTCATAGTTTTTGGTCCTAAAATGGTCGTTTCACTGGCAAGTACTTTTGGTGGCCAGGCATCCTTAGGATTAGTAATTGTTAGATATCCCACTGATCCAAATTTCTCTTGAAGAAAACTCATTGAGGCGTTGACGATATCATCAATATTTGTAAACCGTAAAATTTTTCCATATCCCTTGATCTTCTCCCCGCAGACCACGGTCATTTTTACCCCAAGGGTACTTAGTGCTTTCTGTACCGTAGGATCTGTCCCGTTTGTAACAAACACGGGAATTGAAAGATATGAAGCAAGTGGTGTTGCCATCACACCTAAGGTGTATCCGGTTTCGTCATTTTGGATGAGAAGAGCTGCATCGCTATGACTCCAATACTTAGTAGCAACGTCAACAGACCATGCTTCCGCAGATTTAGTCGTATCAATAATCATGTTGACAGGGATACCGATCTGGTCGTTCATTGCTCTAGTCACCGCACGTGATGGATTACTAAAGTTTTCCACGTATAAGGGTACGATCTCCTGGTTTCCGTCCAGATCATAATGAACAGCGAGCGGTGTGGCAATTAAGGCAAAAAATGGGTTAACATCAGAGACAGAAATAGCACTAGGGACATCAGTAAAATTACTGGAGATAGAAAAAAGGCTATCAAGAGACGAGACTTGCTCAGCAGATCCGGTAGGTTTCCAGGTATAGACACCGATGGAGGCGATAATAAGTATTATAACCCCGGCTACTGCAATGATTTTATCATTCTTGTTCATAGGTAAATCCCCACATAAGAAGAAAATTCTTCTTTAGATTCATATTCCTATTATTCTATATAATATTTTCTATTATATATATTGATGAGGTTTAGATATAAAAATACATGTTTATGAATATGTTTAAGAAGGAGACGATTATTACCACCAACAAAAGAGAAAAAAGACTATGCCGAGTGACGAAGTATCCCCTCAACTGCAAGATCAAATTAATAGACTGCAGCAAGCACGAGCACAGCTTCAGATGATTACACAACAACGCCAACAGGTAGAACTTCAACTCAAAGAGACCGAAGAGGCGATAAAGGAGATCGAAGCGGTGACCGAGAAAACCCCGATTTACAAGAGTATCGGTGCATTGCTCATCAAAACGAAAGGAAAAAGTGACATTAAAAAAGAGTTAGCATCAACTAAAGAATCTCTTGAACTACGAAAAACCACGTTGGAGAAACAAGAGGGACGAAGCAGAGAAAAGTTAACTGAGTTACAGAGCAAGGTAGAAAGTTCCTTGAAGTTAGCAGGTGGGCAGGAAGCCTAAATGGTTAAAAAACATCTTTTTTCTGTGCATAATGATTTGAAGACCGGTTTTTTCTGTAAATTCTTTCTGACTCTTGGATGTATCCTCTTCATTATCTACCTCATTGAAACACTGCTGCACCCTATTGGGCTTAACGATGGTGTTATCGGGGCTATTCTCGCATTCGCGATTCTCAGTTTAGGTTTTGGGTTAATTTTGTATTTTTTTTCCTGTCAATTTGCGAAACTTTCAAAGATTGCTGAGGAAGTTGAAAATGACGAATCTCTTATAGACAAAGAAGAAACAAATGAGCAATCGTAACTATCTTTTTATTTCCCGAAACGACGTTTTCTATGCTGATAAGTTCGGATAGCCTGTAAGAAGTCTCGTTTTTGGAGCGCAGGCCAGTATACATCAGTGAAATAGAGTTCTGAATAGGCGAGCTGCCACAGTAAAAAGTTAGATATTCGTTCTTCTCCTGAGGTTCGAAGGATGAGATCTGGGTCAGGTAAACCACTTGTATAAAGATAGGATGAGACGGTTTTTTGAGAGATATCCTTGACTTTGAATTTCCCTTTTTTTATGTCACTTGCCATATGTTGGATGGCTTGGATGATTTCCTCTCGACCACCATATGCAAGGGCAATGTTCAAATGATAAGTTTTGTATGTTTTGGTAATATCCATAATGGACTGTGCTGACTGTTGGATGTCTTTTGGCAAGGATTCAAGGTGACCAAGAATTCGTATCCTTACTTTGTTCTTATGAATACGGGAGTCTCCTTTTGCTTGATCCAATTCTTCTTTAAACAACATCATGAGTGTCTTGACTTCTTTTTCACTTCGTTTAAAATTCTCAGTGGAAAATGCGTAAATCGTCAGAACGTGTATACCAAGATCAAAACACCAATCTAGAACTTCTTCAATTTTTTCTTTTCCAAATATATGTCCCGCTTCCCATGACAATCCAAGTTCTTTCGCAAATCGGCGGTTTCCATCCATAATTATCGCAATATGTTTCGGGAGAGGATATTGTATAATCTCTTCAATCAGCTTGTAATCGCGAAACTCGTTTATTTTCCATGAGAAATAGTGGTAGAGGGAAGAACGATAGAGCGCTGCGAGTATCCTTTTTCCTGTTGGGCTATGAAGTGCGTATTTCTCCCACTCATCGATTTTTTTTCCGGCAAGTGTTCTAAGTGATAGTTTGTGAGGACTGATGTTGTTCCCTCCAGAGATATCAACACTATTGCTATTTATATAGATTTACTGATATTCTTCTCAACATTAAAAAAATAATAGATTAGTATAGAGATTCTTAAATTCTGTAACATTATTGATTTTATAAATCCTTAAAAATCAACATTCTGGGCGGCCTCGGAAAACTGTTTTGCTGTTTCTTGAATTTCCTTTTCGTAGCTGTCTGGGTCTTCTAGTGCTCTGATGGTATCCTCGAGTTCTCGTTTTTCTGTTCCGGTAAGCACCTTGATTTCTAGAACCTGTTTGAGAAGCGATATCGCATCTTGTCGTTCCTGTTTTACAAAATTATATGTGAAATCCTCAATGTGGAACCACCCTTTATATCGCCATGGCTTGTCGATAAAATCTTTAGTGATTTTTATCATAAAATCATACGGTGCTGGGCCGATAATACCGGTTAACGCACCAACTAAATAAGAGTTATATTTCTTGTTGTCAAACGCTTCCTCAAGATCTTCGATGAGCGGGATAATTGAAGGATCCCCGATATCCTGTAGCGCGAACATTGCTTCTTCATTTGCCATGGAATCATCAGATTCTTTTTTTAAAAAATCGATAATCGCAGGAATCGCTTGTGGATCTTTTGTTTCACGAAGAACCGTTAATGCAAAAAAACAACTCCATGTAAATTCGGTATGAAACAGTTCAATAAGTTCGTTTGTTGCATGATTACCTAATTGAATAAGTTCCTGGATGGTGTTGTGAGCGTACCTTCGGACCTCATCTTCGTCTTTATTATAAAGCTCCTCAGTATCAAGTGATTTTAAAAAATCGATATGCTTACTCATCATCTCCACCTGTTTTTGCACGAACACCCCTCATCTATGTAAAGGGATTCTCGTTACTTAAAGATTTGTCCATTCGGATACCCATTGGTTTGTAAAGAGAATTCCTTAAAAACAATGAGACAATAAAGGGTGCGGGGAGTATGGCAGCAATTGATGTAAAGAACCTGGTGAAAAATTTCGGGAAGTTCCAGGCGTTAAAAGGCATCTCTTTTTCTATTAATGAGGGTGAGATTTTCGGTTTGATCGGCCCCAATGGGGCAGGCAAGACAACCGCGCTGCGTATCGTGTCAACGCTTCTGACCATCACCGATGGATCGGTCACTATCCTCGGATATGATCTTGCGAAACAGGCAAGTGAAATACGCAAACTCATCAGCTACCTCCCTGAGGACGCCGGTGCGTACAAGAATCTCACCGGTCGGGCGTACCTCCAATTTATCGCGAATTTCTACGACCCGAAGCAGCATCGACAGATGCTTGACAAAGGAATCAAAATCACAGACCTTGGCGTCCGTATCGATGACCGTGTCGACACCTACAGCAAAGGCATGATGCGTCGTTTACTTGTTGGCAGGGCGCTCATGACCAACCCGCGGCTCGCAATCCTTGACGAGCCGACCTCAGGGCTAGATGTCATCAACGCCCAGGAGATCAGAAAGCTCATTAAGAACACGGCGACCAGTGGTACCACGGTCCTTCTGTCGTCGCATAACATGCTTGAGGTCGAGTACCTCTGCGACCGCATCGCACTCATCTCAGAAGGAAAGATTGTCGAAGAAGGAAAACCCCGCGCCCTCATGGAGAAATACAAGGCGCGCAACATCGAAGAGGTCTTCATTGAGGTGGTGCACGAATGAGCGGCCTTGGAAACATCATTAAAAAGGAGGTGCGGGAGCTTCTTACCCCAGTGACGTTTTTACCTATCATCCTTGTCGCATTGATCTTCGGCGCGATGGGAAGCAGCATCCAGGGAATCGAGCAGGGCGCAATCACTCCACCAGTGATCGGCGTGATCACCGAGGATAATGGCAGCTTCGGCACCATGGCCTCCACAATCCTGCATACGCAAGCGAAGGTCGTGTACAATTCGACCACGGATTCGGATCAGCAAACCGGGGTGAACACCGTTAAACAGAAAAACGGGGTCGCACTGGTCGTCATCCCAGAGAATTTCACGGAACGTATTACCCATGGGGAGCGTGGGACCCTTGAGGTGTTCTGGATCATGAAAGGCGCAGGGGTGCTTGACACCATCTCCTCGAGTATGCTTGAGGGGCTTATTACACAAATCAATACAAATATCTCACGCACACTCATCAAGATGAACAGCACCGTGAACGCCATGGTTATCCTTTCACCCACGCAGTCGATGCAGACGACGTATTTCAAGAACCGGGAGTTCGTTGGTCTGTCGCCGAATGTCATTGTCAGCACGCTTTCCTCACAGTCACTTCTTATCCCAATCGTCATGATGATGATCATCATCATGGCAGGAAGCATCGTAATAACGTCCATGGCGCTCGAAAAAGAAAACAAGACCCTTGAGACATTACTTACATTACCCGTGAAACGAACCAGTATCGTCACAGGAAAAATCGTCGCTGCCGCGATCATCGGCCTGCTCCTTGCCGTCATTTACATGATCGGGATGAGTTATTACTTCGCAGGGTTGTTCCAGACGACCAGCGGCATTAATCTCGCCGCGTACGGGCTCGTCCTTACCTCCACGGATTTCATCTGGATAGGTGTCTCCCTGTTCGTTACCCTGATTGCGGGGCTTTCCCTCTGCATGCTTTTAGGGACGTTTGCGAAGAACTACAAGAGCGCGCAGACCCTGACCTTCCCAATCACGATGCTGGCGCTGATCCCGATGTTCCTCACTATCTTCGCTGATTTTGATACCCTTCCACTGGGACTGAAGATGCTCACGTTTGCAATTCCGTTCTCCCATCCAATGATGGCACCCCGTGCGTTGCTTTTCCATGATTACACGTTAGTCATCGCGGGTATCGTTTACGTCGGTATCTTCGCGATCATCATGATCAGCATCGTCGTCTGGGTGTTCAAAACCGACCGATTGCTCACGGGTGGCACGATCAAATTCACATGGTTGAAAAAAATATTCGTACGGCGGCGGTTCTAATAAAAGGCCGCCGTATCATAAGAGATAGGTTATGTACTGGTTGGTTCTTCTGAGAACAACAGGCCGATCGCCTGGAACGGCACCTGGAACTTGTGTCCCTCGAACATCAGCCGGGTGAAGAGCGGTGTACTCTGCTGCAGGGAAGAGCATCCGAGGATGAGCGCTCCGTTGTTGGCCTGGAGTTGCCCCTGAGGAACATGCTCTATCGCGAGTTGCAACAGACTGTAGTTCCCTGGGTTGTCGTTCTCAATGAACACTACGGTCTTTGTTGGCTCGAAACTTGCTCCGGTGGAGTTCGGGAGAAACCCGATACATAAAACGAGAGATACCAGAACGATCTTATAGGGTAGTTTCATGTGGTTCCCTCTTTTTTTATTATTGGATGGTAACAACCCCATATAAAATTAACTATTGTTAATTATTTAGGTGGAGAGAAAAAACAATTCCTTATCTCCTAGAGCAAACCTTTTATAGCATAAGAGCTACTCTTCTCGTAAGGGGATATCTCATGAAGATTCATGCGCATTATAAAAAAATACGAGTTTGGCAAAAAATGAGTGGTTGGAAGGGAATCTGGTTCCATCTCGCAGGAATCATCGCGATTCTTTGGTTTCTCATTCGAGTCGTCCCTAACCCCAGACGAGCACAATATCCCTGCCAACAAGTTGCATTATCAATCTCATTGGGATATATTGCGTTTTGGGGCATCCTCTTCACAGGTCTTGTTCTTTGGATGCGAAATGTAAAAACAAGATTTGCGAAAACGGTACCGACAGTTCTCGCGGGTTTTGTTGTCCTGTTCACGATCACTGGGGCGGTGTTTGCAACAAATTATTTCAATAGTACCGACCCTGCTTCCCCTACCTGGACTCCTGTTCCGAAACAACCTATAGGTATTGGGACTGGGATAAATCCAGGTCGTGTCGTTTGGGTCTGGAACCCAAATGCGACGGAAAAAAACCTGACCGGTTACTGGTGGGAAAAAACAAATAACAACCAACAGGTCATCGATCAGATGTTTTCATTAGGAGTACGACAGCTCACGGGAAAAGAAAATGATACCGTGGCGTGGGATACATTGTTTACGTATTTCAACGAGGCCCATGGAAACGG
>Ga0209777_10005815_pt1 | contig 14092 bp, 24 predicted proteins | sample FrelakmetHBP12HB_FD_187147 | JGI IMG/M metagenome (GOLD analysis project Ga0209777, IMG submission 187147) | Freshwater lake sediment microbial communities from the University of Notre Dame, USA, for methane emissions studies -HBP12 HB (SPAdes)... | ecosystem: Environmental > Aquatic >...
ATTTTAAGCGCAAAACGCGCAAAAAATGACTTTTTTTATTTAATATATACTATTATGAAACCACGTGGATATTGGACAAAAGAAAGATGCGCTGAGGAGGCGTTGAAATACACTACAAAAAAAGAATTTGGATTATATTGCGCTTCAGCATATAATAGGGCTAAAAAATTAAAAATAATTGATGAAATATGTTCTCATATGATAATATCAGGGAATATTATGAAAAGATGTATTTATGTGTATGAATTTTCTAATAAAAGTGCCTATATAGGACTAACTTATAATATTAATAATAGACATGGAAGACATTTAAAACAATTAAATTCTCCTGTCTATAAAAATATCAAAAATAATATCTTATACAATCTTAAACAATTGACAGATTATATTGATGTTGAAGAAGCACAAAAATTAGAAAATTATTATGTTAATGAATATAAAAATAATAATTGGAACATTTTGAATTCGCGTAAAACTGGAGGTCTTGGCGGTGATATTTTAAAATGGAATTACGAAACTTGTTTAAATGAATCTAAAAAATATACAACAATAAAAGATTTTAGAAAAAATTCATTTACGGCTTATATGGTATCTTCAAAAAATAAATGGATTGATAATTTTAATTTGAAAAAAATTAAGAGGGAAAATTGGTCAAAAAAATCTATAAAAGAAGAATCTTTAAAATATAATTATAGAAATGATTTTAAAAATAATTCTAATGGCGCTTATAAAGCTGCTAGAAATATGGGAATATTAAATATTATTTGTTCGCATATGACAATAGTAAGAAGAGAGAAGAATTATTGGACAAAAGAAAAATGTAAAAAAGAAGCACTAAAACACATTAAAAAATATCACTTCAAAAAAGCAGAACCTGTAGCATACAGAGTATCTAGAGAAAAAGGTTGGTTAGAAGAAATTTGCGTTCATATGATAAAAAGAAATTCAAAAAATTAATATTCTATTGACTTATTTTTTTCAAAACTATTTAGTTTATATTTACCATTATTCATTTTTTCTACATATCCATAACGGAGTGAAATTTTACCTATCTCACAATCTATTATAAAATCTGGAATAGATCTACCTGAATTCCAAGATATTAACTTGTGCATAATATCTATCATTTTATCTAAGTCACATCTAAAATGAGAACCACCTTTTATTCTATCCATTTGATATAGATAATACGGAACTATTCTATTGGCTAATAGTTTGTTAAACAATTCTTGTAATATATTGGCATCGTCATTAATGCCTTTCAAAAGAACTGTTTGTGAACCTAATATACAATTAGATTCGATAGATAACTTATTACAACAATCTACAAATTCCTTAGTAATCTCAGTCGGATGAGTCAAGTGGATATTAATATAAGGCTTATATTTTTTTAATATTCTTATAAGTTCATCATCAACTCTTTGTGGAAGAAAAACTGGCATTTTTGTGCCTATTCTTAAAATTTTCACATGTGAAATGTTGGATAATTTATCGAGAAGATACTCTATGTTTGAATTTGAAAGCATAAGAACATCTCCACCAGATAAAAGAACGTCAATAATCTCATTATGATCTGATATATAGGCAATCGCTTCATCCCAATCTTTTTTAGTGTAATTTTTATTTTTTCCTACAATTCTAGATCTGGTGCAATAACGACAATATCCGAAACATTGTGTTGTCGTCAAGAAAAGGCAACGATTTGGATATTTATGTATCAAACAATTTGTTTTTTTATATTGATCCTCTGCTAAAGGATCATCTCTTTCATCTTCACTGACGATCAACTCATCAACCGTTGGAACAACAGTTCTTCTTAGGATGTCATTATCCTTGATAACATTTAAAAAATAATTTGTGATTCTTAACGGGAGATTTTTTACATTTGTTAGTTTTTCTTCTTTCTTTAATTTTAATCTTTCTTTTAATTGTCGCGTGTTCTTTATCGAGGTGGCTACTTCATGTAGCCAGGCGTCCTCAGCATCAATTGTTTTCATTTAATATATGTATCTCTCCTTTCATTAGTTTTTATTCGATTTTTATTGTATAAAAAAAATCAAAAAAGTTTAGCTTATATATCGCTATTTTTATATCATTTTTTTCCACTTTTTTTTGAGTAATGTGTTATATCTCTATAGAAATCAATAAGTTATGGACATATGGATATTTATGAGCATAAAAAAAAGATCAAAAATTTTTGATCTTTTTTTTAATTTTTTTTCTTGCTTATCCAATAGCCTTTACTATCAACGTTTTTCATAAAATCATCGTAGAGTTTTTTCTCACGTCTATCTAATTCTTCTTGATATCTAGCAGCCATATCAAGATAATTTTTAGCTGATTTATCGTCGACCTTCTTAGCTTTATGCTCATAATCAGCCACTATAGATCTCAATTCACGTGTGGATATATTTTCAACACGAAATCCATCCACTTTTTCTTCTTTCTTTGGCATAATTTCTTCTTTAGCTTCATTTATAAATTTATCATAGTTTAATAAAAAAGTTTCATTTTTTGGATTATCTTTTTCAAAATAAATTCTATCATTTAATATTCTGAAAAATAGAATGTTATGAACAAAATTATTAAAGTCAACTGAGTAATTTTCTTTATCATAAACAAATTGAAGATCTTTCATTATAGATAATAGTGCTCTGAAATTTCTTCTATTTATAAAATGTTTTCTCATATCTGTAGCTGATATGCCTTTCTTTTGGTATAAATCGACCAGTTCTTTTAATTTATCGTATATTTTATTTTCTATGTTTGTCATCTATTCTATATATTAATTATCTATTATGATTTTTTCTCATATGATCTTCCCAAAGTTTGTTCATTAATTTCCAATAATGCCATTCTTCAGGAGAGCGACCCCAAGAGAAAGCACTCCTCATATAATCTTCTTTTCTATATTTTTTAAAATTTTCAGCGAATTCTTTATCGTTCATGCCATGTTTTAACTCTACATTTAAAGCGTTTTCAATATATTTATCCAGACATTTATGATCAATTAAAAATTTTTTAAATTCATCATCAGTAATGAAATCTTCTTCAAATTCTTCGAAATATTCTTCATTTAAATAATTTACTTTATATGATATATTATACCATTCTTCATTTAACTTATCCCAAAAACCATATCCTTCTGGAGAAGTTTCCCAATCAAAAGCGTCATCGATAAAATGATATCTTTTTTTATTTTTGAAATCTTCTTTAAATTTATAAAATTTAGGAAAATTTGTTAAGTATTCATTATGACAATTACTAACATATTCCGCTAAACAATCATTCCTTATTAGAAATTGTTTAAACTTATCATCAGTAATAAAACTATCGTCTTCATCTTGTTCTTCTTCATGATCGAGATCATCTTCTTCTAAAGATTCTTTAATATATAATTTGAAACTTTTTATCATCATCACTTATATATAATTTTTTGATTTCAACTTTTTTAAACTGATGTTGATTTTTAACGTATAAAAGAAAAAGAATTTTAATCTTAATGTCTGATGTTGCACTACTAAATAGATCCTATAATGATACAATAAAAAGAGCTGATGATTTTGTAAAATCTAAAGATTACGACGACGCTCTTAATCTATATAAGAAAGCGCTTGAAATGAAGCCCGATCAAGAACGTCCAGTTAAAATGATCGGTAAACTCATTCATATCCAAGAACTTAAAAAGAAAATATCAGAAAAATCCGCAGCTTATTCATATAATAAAGCCATGCAGTTGGCTCTTAAAACCGTGCTTAATGCGACCTATGGTGCTTTTGCTAATAAGTATTTTGTTCTTTCTAATGCTAAGATAGCCAACGCTATTACAGCTATGGGTAGAGATCTCATTAGATATATGGTTGTTCAATCAGAGGATTATTTTTATAAGAAATGGCATACTGACATAGATATGCATAAACTCCTTGGAATGGAGTATATAGCCAAAGGAAAGAAAGACGGAAAATATTACTTTCTAAATAAAGAATATAAAAAAATAGATCGACCATATCAATTTTTTAACACTGGTGATCTTGGCGATATATTATTATCAAGAAAAATAACTATCGATAGATTAAAGAAAATTGAAGGTGAAATTGGTGATTTTGAACTACTTTACGAATATAAAATCTTTGATCTTAAAGAAATTAAAATCTTAGACGAAAATCCTAAATGGACAAAAGATATAGCAACAGACGTTACATTCTATAGTGGAAGTAATCCAGTGTCAATATATTGTGACACAGATTCGGTGGAAAAAAATTCAATAATAATAACCGATAAAAAGGAATCTTCAATTGAAGAATTCTATAATAGAAATATCATTAACGGAAGCGCTGGAGATACTCTAGCTGGGCATAATAGTGTTTATACCAAAGAAAAAGTTTTAAATTGGACAGAAGAAAAAGGATTACATTACGCCACAGTTAAAAGAATCATTAGGCACCAAGTCTCTAAACCAAAATGGAAATTGAAAACAAAAACAGGAAAAGAAATATTGGTGACTAACGATCACTCTATGATAGTATTTAGAAATGGAAAAAAGTTAGAAGTGAAGCCTTCACAAATAGAAAAAACAGATAAAATATTGGATATAAAATATTAATATATAGTTTGGGAGGATGGTATAAAAATGTATAATAAAGAAAAATTTGTTAAAATAGCGAATAAAGTCCATAAGAATAAATATGATTATTCTTTGGTCGATTATATGAACTCTAAAACAAAAGTAAAAATAATTTGTCCTGTTCATGGTGTGTTCAAACAAACTCCATCAAAACATTTAAACGGTAGAGGATGTCAGAAATGTGGTGGATCAAATAAAAAAAATACTGATATTTTTATAGAAGAATCTACGAAAATTCATAAGAATAAATATGATTATTCTTTAGTTGATTATAAAGATGCAAAAACTAAGGTAAAAATAATATGTCCAGTTCATGGTGTTTTTGAACAAAGACCGGATCATCATTTGAGAGGGAGTGGTTGTATTAAGTGCATGATTAATAATGCCATGTTGACAAACGAAGATTTTATTAAAAAATCTATCATGAAACACGGGAACAGATACGATTATTCAAAAGTTAATTATATTGGCAATAATATTAAGGTTATTATTGGATGTAAAAAGCATGGATATTTTACACAAAAACCTTCAAATCACATGCAAGGTCAAGGATGTCCTGTTTGTAGACAAGAAAATATGAAGTCGACAAAAGAAATTTTCATTGAAAAATCTAATATTATTCATGAATTTTTTTACAATTATTCTTTAGTCGATTATATTAATAATTATACAAAAGTGATAATAATATGTCCAATACATGGAGAATTTGATCAGAAACCTAATAATCATTTACAGGGGCAAGGGTGTTCGTCGTGTAAGAAAAGTTTAATGGAAAATAAAATAAATAAATTTCTAAAAAATCAAGGAATTGTAGTAATAAGACAAAAAACTTTTGATGATTGTAAGAATATAAATAAATTGCCATTTGATTTCTATTTACCTGATTTTAATTTATGTATAGAATATAACGGAAAACAACATTACGAACCAATAAAATGGTTTGGTGGTGAAATGACATTAAAATATATACAGAAGAATGATTTCATTAAAAGAAACTTTTGTGAAGATAGAGGGATTAAATATTTAGAAATATCTTATAAAGATGACGATAAAATAAATGACATATTATGGAATATTATTTCGACGAAATAGAATCTTGTGAACAAATTGGAGAATTCGAAAACGAATTTGTATACGATATAGAAATGGAAGACGAAAGTCACACATTTATAGCTAACAATATATTAGTTCATAATTCATATTATATGTCTTATAAGCCTATTATGGACTCGTGTAACTACACTGGCGACGAACTCGAGTTTATACTTCATTTTGATAAAGTGATAACAAAAAAATTACATCACGAATTTTTAGAAGTTTACGCTAAAAGATATGGTGTTGAAAATAAACAGGATTTTGAGCTTGAAACAATTAGCAAGTCCATATTGTTTTTTGAAAAGAAAAACTATTTAAAAAATATAGTATACGAAGATTCTATTTTTTACGACGATCTTTCTTATTTTTCACCAACTGGTATTAAGATTGTAAGAAGTGAAACCCCTCCATTTGTGCGTGGTAAGGAGCAGAAGGGCGGTATTTGGGAATTCATAAGATACTTATTTGCTAACGCTGATAATTTGAATATTAAAGACATATTAAAGATAGTTAAACAAATTAGAAAAGAATTCGACTTGGAAGAGATTGATAATATATCAAGTCAAACCAGTTGTTCGAATTACCAAGATAAGATAGTAAATGACACGTCTGGGGTTGAAGTTAATAGTGGTGCTCACTTTGCTATTAAGGCCGCTGGGTTATATAATTATTTACTTAATAAAAATTCAGAGTTTAAAACTAAATACGATATGATTCGTGGTGGTAAGATAAAATATTATTATTGTAAGCACGATAAGAATAATGTATTTGGTTATATGAGAGGAATGCATCCAACGGAAATAGCTGAAAAAGAGAGGGTAGGATTTGACTACGACGCTCAGTTTGATAAGACGGTATTAACTATCTGTAATAGCTTCTTAAAAGCTCTTGATCTACCTATGATCAATAAGAGAATGAACATATTAGGATCACTATTTGATTTTAAATTAAAACAACCAAAAACTGAAGAAGTTAAAGAAGACGAAGCAGAAGTTGGAATATTGTTTAATGCTGACGATATGTTTGAAGATCCAGAAGATTTTTAATATATAGAAATAAATTATATCTATGAAAAATTTTAATGAAATCCCCGATTTTAAATTATTTTTAGAAAGATTGGAGAACAATAAAAAATTATACGAAATGTCCTTACATAAGGATAAGGTAGAACAAGTAAAAAGATTTAAAATATCTGGAGATTATAAAGGAGCTCTTAAAATAATTAATGAACTAATAAATATTTTAAAGGATAGTATTAAAGAATTAAATTATGATGATATTAGATACGATAGAGTAAGAGATCGTAACATTAGACAAATAGTTATTCATTATAATCCTATAATAAGAGCAAATATAAATGATATAATGGAATGTTTATTAGAACAAGGAGATAATTCTGATACTTTAAGTGATAAAATATTTGGAAACGGAACACATGATTTTAATTTAGAAATTGATATACATACGGATAATTTAAATAATATGGATGTTATTAATGAACTCCCAATATTCATGAAAGGACTTGGAATAGGAAAAAAAATTTATAAGAAATTAATAAAGGACTTCGGTTACTTATCTTCTATTGGAAACGAACCATCGGAAGAAAGTAATATGGTTTGGTATAGTTTAACAGAAGATAAAGAATTATATACTTTCATTGGAGACGATAATATCATAGTTTTCTTCAATGATGTTGATTATGAATTAATTATAGAAAAATTAAAATTATTTTTTGAAGGATCAGAAAAAATAATAGTGGATGATGATTTTATAGAAAAATATAAAGAAATGTTAGAAAAATCATTTTTGAAAAATAATATATAAATAAAAAATATTCTAACGTGAAGCGCGTGAAATCATTTAATTTATTTGAAAAAAGAAATTATAATCCTTTTAAGAGAAAAATTCCAGTTCTAAAAAAGTTCAATGACTCAGGATTGATATTAGTAGATCCTGAATTTGGGGAGTGTTATAAAGATATTCCAGAAGAAAAATGGATTGATGTTGTTCGTTCAGAAGACGATAAAATTATTTGTAAAGTATTCTTACACAATGATTCTGATTGTTATGTTAAATATGGTGAAAATTTAGAATTAAAAAAAGAAATTTCTCACCCAGAAGATCCATATGAAGAAGAGGATTGGGGGGATAGAAAAGATTTTATATGGAAAGAATATGAAGGAGATCTCGCTGCTCCTCATTGTATTTGGGATGCTTATTTTTGGATTATAAAAAATTTAATATAATATGAAACACGTAAAATCATTTAATTTATTTGAAAGTAGAGGTATGTTTAGTGGAACTGAAATTGAAGATCTATTAAATAAACTGGATATAGAATATCATTACAACGATCGCACTGATGATTTTGTTTGTGTTAAGGATAGAATACGCATTACTATTGCCACTACAAATGACGAAGACTACGAAATACAATATAGTTTTGGTGTCTGGAATGGACAAGTAAAAGCGAAAGGAATTGAAGAATTAGAAAAATCTTTAAACAAAATTATTGCATCTAAACCATCTAAACAAGAAGAAGAAGATTTAGATTGGGAAGGTAAAAAAGATAAAATAAATAAAGATTTGGATAGAGAAAGATGGGAAAATCATCCCTCGAATCCATATCGCAAAAAAAGATATTAATATGACACTAACATTTAATAAATATTTTGAAGCTTATATTAATCATCATTCTTTTACTGATTTATTAAATTTAGCGAAAGAAGTGAGTGATTACATTTATAATCATGACATTATAAAGAGTGGTTATTTTGACGCATTTAAAGAAACCAAAAATGGATTTGAGTTGATCTTTAATAGAAGCGGAAAGAGCAATTATTTCATTGACGCTAAAAAGAAGACAGTGAAAGACGAAAAAGGCGATGATGTATTAATAGATACATTATTTGAAGAAATTGAGAATTTATATAATATTATAAAAAATTACGAAATACAAATTAATATTAGACAAATGGACGAGAAAGTAAAATCATTTAACGATATTATTCCAGTAAATGAAGGCATAAAAGATTTGGAGAACAAATTTGGAAGCACCTATGGGTCATTAAAAAGAGGAATATTGGATTTGATAGATAAAAAATTTAAAGGAGACGAAACAAAAGTTCGAGATTTTATGGAAAAATATGTTGATCCAGATTCTGAAGAAGTATTGGAAGGACTAATAGAAGACGCGGATTTACTAGATTTCTATTTCAAAATGCAGAGTGATGTGGATCAGATACTTCTCGACAACAATTATTACGATGACCCACCAGAGGTAGAAAGTTTATATGACTATGTGATCGATGGAACTTTTGACGCTGTAGTTTATTGTATGGAAGAAATGTTAAAAGAGCTATTTGAAGAATGATTAAGCCTAAGAATTATTGGAAGAAAGATACTTGTCAAAAAGAAGCTTTAAAATATAAGACCAGAACAGAATTTCAAAAGAAAAGTGTCAGCGCTTATATATCAAGTAGAAAAAAAGGATGGTTGGATGAAGTGTGTTCACAAATGACACAAATAATTAAACCAGACGGATATTGGACCAAGGAAAAATGTCAAAAAGAAGCTTTAAAATATAAAAATAGAACAGAATATTCCAAGAATCCATCGTATCAACAATCTATCAATAAAGGATGGTTGGATGAAATATGTTCTCATATGCAATCTTTTGGTGATAAATATAAAAGATGTATATATGTGTATGAATTTAATGATAATTCTGCTTAAATCATATGAATACAAAAATTAGAAAACCGACTGGATATTGGACTAAAGAACGATGCCACGATGAGGCATTAAAATATAATACTAGGAACGAATTTAAAAAGAATTCTACTTCTTATCAAAGAGCCATCGCTAATAATTGGTTAAATGATATATGTTCTCACATGAAATAAAAAACCACTCATTTGAGTGGTTTTTTTTATTTTATCCTAATTGTCCTGTCCAATTCATTGGTTTGAGCATGGATTTAGTGTTTTTATCTTTTTTCTTTTTTTTCTTTTTTCCTCCTATACCAACTGCTAAGTCGCCAGAACCACATTCTTCGAAAGTTTTTACATGAAAAGATTCGTGATTCTTTTTAAAAAGTTCAACGTCTCTTAAAGCATTACCAGTATCACTACCAGTATCTTCTCTACCTCTATTTAATCTCTCTGAGTGTCTTCTAACGTCTCTCATAGCAATTTCTATAGCTTCTCTCTCTTTTCTCTTTTTTTCTTTTCTTTTTTCTTTATTTAGAAAAGGCCAGAATTCTTCGAACAATTTTACGTTTTTCATTATTTTATCTTTAATTTTTCGTTCAAACTTTCGATATGATCGTTTATTTCTTTCACGTTAAACGTTCCAACAGCAGCATTGATTTTAACTTTTTCAAGTGTTAAAACTTCTTGTTTAGCTCTTTCTTGTTGAACGTAGTTATAAAGAACTTCTGTTAAGTCTTCAATACCGTCAATAGAAATATCAACATTACCATCAATATAACCAGTATTACCGTCAATTTTAACCGTAACGTTCTCTTTTATGAAAGAGTAGATATCGTTTTTAGTTTTATCAGTATATTTACGTTCGTCAATCGAACCAATTTTATCTGTGAATTTTTTCATGTTTTATGATTTATTTTTTTATTTATAGAATAAATTTTTTAAACTCTCGTTCTTTGGTCCAGTTTCTTCTGTAGCTTTCACTTCTTCTTTTTCTGGTTGAGCTTCTGGTTTTTCAGCTTTTTCCTTTGGTTTCCCAGGTTTTACTTTATTCTCACCAATGATCTTTTTCAATTTTTTTGGAGAAAGATTTTTTAGTGATTTCTTGGATTTGCCTGATTTCTGTGATGCCAATTTAACCAATTCTTTAATAGACATGCCTTCTAAAACGGCAAATCCACCGATCTCAGTTTTCTTTGTTGGTTTTTGTTTAGGTTGAAGATGATCGTATTCTTCAAACTTTAATAAGTTACCAATTTTACTATCTTTTGCCATTTTACTTTTATTATTTTTTTGTATATATAAATATTTTATTGTGTGTTTTTTACATCTTCATGAAACTATATATTAAATAAAAAAAATCGATTTTTTTAAACTCGCTTTAATTTTAGATATATATTTATTGTAAGTTAATCGAAATTACTAACTATAAAACTAACTATATGAAAAACAAAGACTTAATGCAAGACCTCGTAGAAAAGTGGGGCGAAGAGAAACAATTGGATATGATTGCTAATAGAAGCCTTCAGTTAGCTCTATCCATCAGTGATTACAGGAAGGCCAATTTTCACGAAGATCGTGAGCAATATAATAAAACTTACAATGATGTGTGCGAGCGCATCGCAGATATGAAATTAATGATTGAGCAAGCTGAATTTTTATTCAACTCAAATACGATCAATCAACATTACGAAATCAAAGCACAAGGACTCACTGAAGCTTTAAATCAATTTTAATATGAATCTTGTTTTTATTCGTCACGGTAGATCTGATCATAACGAAAAAAGTTATTTTGATACTAAAGTAGATTCAGTGTCACATTTAACAAGTAATGGCATTGAACAAATTACCCAAAGTGCGGAAGAAATTAAAGAACTTGATCTTAATTTAAAATTGATATATTCTTCACCTTTACTTAGATGTAGACAGACTAGTGAAATATTAAAGAAAATTCTTAAAATTAGAAATGAAATAATCATTGATTATAATTTGAAAGAAATGGAAATGGGCACTTATGAAGGAACTCCGACAAAAGATTATCCATATCATTATTATAATCATAAATTAGCTCATACTTATAAAGGTGAAACGTTAGATGATGTGGAGCATAGAATGCGTTACTTCATTTATTTTCTAAAAGAAAATTCAATTGTAGTAACGCATCAAGCTCCTATCAAATCCATATCAAAATATATAATAGGAGAAGATATAGAAGTTGGTTGCGGAGAATATATCGTCATGAGAGATTGGAAACTAATCGAGCCACAAATAGATTTAAATTGGGAAACATATAAAAGAATAAGTAAACAAGTATGAAAAACATAAGCATAATAGTAAGTATAGCAAATAATGGTTGTATAGGAGGAAACAATACTCTTCTTTGGAAACAATCAGATGATTTGAAAAGATTTAAAAAACTAACTACTAATCATGTAGTTGTAATGGGGGAAAAAACATTCCATTCTATTGGGATGGCTCTTCCAAAACGTTGTAATATAGTCATATCTGATAATCCAGAATTTCATCCAACTGGAGTAATTGTTGTCAATTCAATAGAAAAAGCAATAGATGAAGCAATGTTAAGAACCTGTGAAAATTGGCAAGGCGTTGAAGATGAAATTTATATAATGGGTGGCGGTTCTATTTATAAACAATTCATGCCTTACGCTAACAGACTGTATATCACAAGAATAGATTGTGAAATTTCAGGTGATACATATTTTCCTTATATCAGTGAAGATGAATGGGAACTCATTGAACGTGAAGAGCACAACAAAGACGAAAATAATGAATATAATTATAATTACGAAACATATATAAGGAGATAAAATTATGAAAAAGAAAGAAATTAAAGATATTAAAAAAAGAATATCTAAATTGAAAGAAGAATATGAAGTGAAAGTCATTTATAACGACGGTGGTTATACTGGATTTGATAAAAAAATCGGTTCTGGTAAAATGGAACAATGGATAAATCACGTATTAATGATTTATCCTTCAGATACTTGGCAAACAATAGAAAATAAAGTTTTGGAAATGTCGAAATTTTATAACAACAAACCAATTATTGAAGAAGAATTGGAAGATTTAATAGATGAAACGATAAAAGGCATGTAATGGAAAAACAACATTTCAAACAATTTATATCCTACCTCAGAGTGTCTTTATATTCAGAATATAGAGGTTATTCTTACATGAAAGATAATCTAGAAAGATTTGTTTATATTAGTCCAGATTTAAGAGATAAATATTTAGAAGAATTAAGAGGATTTGAAAACTCTGAATCATCAGAAGAAAATATAGCAAAAATAGAAAAACTAGCTAGAGATATAAACGATAGTTTTATTAAAATTATTCCAGGATCAAATCTTCCAAATGATATGAAAATAGAAAATTTTAAAGTGGTTAAAATCAATAGTTTAGATAATACAATGACAGTTAAATACGAATAATATGGTAGAAAGTCCTTGTAAATATATATGCACTTTAGAAGATGGTGTTTGTATTGGTTGTCATAGAACAAAAGAAGAAATATCTAAATGGAGTAAAATGACAGACGAAGAAAAACAGAAAGTTTTGGATAGGATAAATCAATTATCCCAGTCTTCTTCGTTATAGGGATCCAATTCACATTGGATCTTTTTTTGTTTATAATTCATTGAATATTCATTTACTTCTTTTAATAGATCAATAATGGTTTGACGTTTATAGTCGTCCATATCATTCCATTCTTCTCTAGTGATCCTAAGATCTCTAAACATTCTAACAGTTCTTAAATATTCTCTTTCTGTCATTCTTCCCAATTCTCCTCTCCATAAGGATCTTCCAAGCTATAAACTTTTTTAAAAATTTTTGCAATATTTCTATTTTTTACTTCCATTCTTTTCCGCATTCCATATTCTTCTAAAACTGATGGGAGCCCTTTATCTATATGAATTTTATAAACATCTACAGTAAATAAAAAATTATTTGGCCAATCCTTATCGCGATATTTTGAGATTATAGTGCCAGTGCATCCATCACAACTCCAATTACTGTATGGATATGAAAAATTTCCTTTTAAAAGAACTCTATCTCCTATTTCTACTTTATTTTTCATTCCTCCCAAATTTCTTCCCCATAAGGATCTTCAGATGTAATTCTTTGATTTCTAATGGTATAATCTACTGGAATCATATAAGTAGGATTTGGCCATTGATTCAATATCTCCCCACATCTTAGACAATCTCTATGTGTAATTGGATCGGTTGGATACCAATCTCTAAGTATTGTGTTGTGTCCGAAAATTTTACAAATTAATTTTTCTATCATTTATTTAATTTTTATCATGTAAAATTGTTTTTCTGGAAAAAATCCAATGTCTACAAAATCATAAGTGGAGTATGATTTTTCATCTATTTTTATAATATCTATAGTTTTTCCACCTTCATCATTCCAATCTTCTTCACCGTAAGGATCTTCTTCGCTAATTATTCTCTTGGGTAATTTATCTTCTCCTTGTTTTATAACAAGCACTACACCTGGATTATGAATTTCATTTTTTCTACCCAATAATATATTACCATCTTCCATTTTATCAGATATATGAATTCCCATATATCCGAAATCATTTATAATACTCCCCACGATATCTTGTAGAAAATCATAAGTTTTTTGATTCATG
>Ga0209777_10005816_pt1 | contig 14090 bp, 17 predicted proteins | sample FrelakmetHBP12HB_FD_187147 | JGI IMG/M metagenome (GOLD analysis project Ga0209777, IMG submission 187147) | Freshwater lake sediment microbial communities from the University of Notre Dame, USA, for methane emissions studies -HBP12 HB (SPAdes)... | ecosystem: Environmental > Aquatic >...
TCTCCGTAGTATCCACCAACAGTTAATTTCTCAACTGCTCCAGTGGTTGAAAGTGTAGGGTCGTTCGATGTGTACAAATTTCCAAGCGAACTCCGATATGCTTCTGACAAATCGTTTTTATTCGCATTGGATACACGGATACCAGGGCCATAGTTGAAAATTTGATCTTTCTTTTTACCCACAACGCCTCCAATCCAAGGCATAGTACCCTTCTATATATACGCACATAATGCGTGAAAATACTCATTTTTTGCCTTGATTACGCCAAAAATTAGTCTATTTCGTCTATCTTATCTCCATCGTTAAGTTGGCTCAATTGCTGAACATCTTCTCCACCCCAAGAGGCATCCAATTCCGGTCTTTCCAAAACGGGGGGAAGAATAAATTTATTAACCTTTCTGTAAAGTTGATCTTTATTTGTTCTCGGATTCTTTTTTAAGATTTTTTTCTCAATTTCTCGAACCTTCTTAGGATACCTTTTACGATATTTTTCAATAAGTCCCATATCGTAGTATGGCCGCCAATCAGATTTTCGTTTAACCATATCGAACTTTCCTAATGATAGGAGCAGGAATATCTCTTCCTTCTGAAGTCTTGATATTACTCTCTTGCTCAAGTTGCCACAAACACATTCGATACATTCTCGCTGCATCTATCAAATGCTCGTTCTTGGTGTTTAAGTAAGTGATGCCTCCAATCCTCTGCCTATTGCCCTGCCATGTTTCAGCCTGGAACGCTTCATGGACTTCTTGATCTGGCGGAAGTTCAATTAGCCCCTCTCGCAAATCGTCTTGAAGCAGAGTGGTCGCTTTTATTTTGACAGGCTGTTTTAGTTCTTTTTCTTTTTGTGTTTCCAAATCAATTACTTTATCAATCGTAATTGCGGAACCCATAGTAAATGGTTTGCAAACTCTTTTATATTTTTCGAGTTTAATTGGGTCAGTAATAATTTTTCCTTCGGTAATATTTCTATACAAATCAGAACCAACTGCCTGAGCATCTATTCCCATACCGTTGCAATCATACACTGAAAAAATATAATCATCTACTTCCGCTTGTATGACTGTTCCAATATTATATAATTGAAGCATGTAAATTAATACGCCACAATTCTTTTCTCCCTTCTTTTCATTTCCCCAAATCGTTATTTGGCTAGGAGAATTATAGGAATTTCCCCCAACATCTATTCCCATCGTATAGGAAACAAATTTAGAGTCTTTATTAGGAAGATTTAATTTATTGATAATTTCTTTGGAATCCATATCCTGAAATTTCTGCTTAGTAAATTGGTGTTTGTGTTTTATAAAAGTCTCTTTAGACTCAAATAATTTACCAAGACCAAAAACATTGTACGCTTGTTCTCCCCACAATCCCTGAACTAGAGTTTTCCAACCGGGCGTATTCTCTCCGCCTGTTTGCTCCATCATTAATTGCTTCATATCTTCTGACCAGTTCGGGCCTTCGTGCATACCATAACGAATATAAAGAAATCTCTTGTCAACAACTCCATACCAAAGAGCAGTATCTCTCAAGTTGTTAGAAACTCCGGCGATTAAGTATTCAAATCCTTTTTGGCCTCCAGCAGTCAGTTGTTGTAAATATTCTTTACTTATTAGTTGCGCTTCGTCAACAACTATCTTATGGGGATGTTGGGCGATAGCACTCTTTTCGCCAGTGTAGTCGTGTCCCATAATACGGAACTCTAAAAGATGCCCGGTCTTAAATCTAATGATTCTATCCTTCTTATTGAATCCTTCATAAAAGAATTTAAGAAGAGGATATTTATCAAACTTCTTTTCCATGTCATCTGCGATCTCCACCATATGTTTCTCTGCCGGAACAACATAAACTGTTCTTTCGTCTGGTTTGCACAAACCGTCTTCAATCGTTTCGTTTTGCAAAGTAGTTGTCTTTTGGACGTTTCTGCTACCGGAAATACAACGATGCGGATTTAGTAATCTTGAATAAGAATAGTCTAAAAATGGTTGGAGCATTTTATACTTTTCCCCTGCTTTAGTTCTTTCTTCACTATTAAAATACTCGAAGAACGTCGCAGGATCGTGAAACCACGATAACATATAAACTTCATCTATTGTTAATTTACTTTTGTATTTAGCCACGATTTTTCCAATCCAAATCTAATTCGTCTTCATGGCAATAAACTATATTGACATGACTGCAATTTTTACACTTGTCATATAAAAATATAAATTCTCCTATCATTCTAAAATACTCATAAATAAAATGATGAGAACAATTATAACAACTATTTAGTTGATAATGATTTTCCTTCTTCATTAGTGTAACCTTCTTCAATCTGCCGCCGGACTTCTTCGCTATAAATTTCAGGACTTCCCATATTCTTTAGATGCTCTTCGTATCTAAGTATTAGTTCTTCTTTTGTGGCGCAAGTCGGAGATAATTCTTTTAATTTCTCAACACTGTAACTCTCGAATGTTGGCAAATTTGACTTAAAGATAATTCTCTCATTACATTTTGAACATTGACCTATTCCCCGAAAAACGTGTTCGCTCTCCACTCTGAACTTAGCAAAATCTTTCATATGAAGTGGGAACATTTCTTCTGGAGAACCTTTCTGCTTCTGAATTTTGTCTCTAGTAATTCCTAATTTTTCTTGAATACTAGCAATCTGATTATTAGTCATATTCAGAGATTCGTGAAGTGACTTTCTATTTTTCGGGGCAAGAGAAAGAGTTGAAGCCATAAGTAGTGCTATTCTGTTTGCTTCCAAACGGTAAAGTAGTATTGCTGTTAAATCGTTATACGGATCAGGAATATCAAATTCAAGTTGCTCATAGTCTTTTGCCCACAATTCGATTAGTTCTTTTTCTTCAGCATTACTAACTCGTAAAACAACACGACCACCGTATAATTTAATGTCATAAGTTGTCTGCGGTTCTGGTTCGGGATTCACTTCAGGCACTTTCCCAAATACGGTCTGTTGCAATTTACTATGTTCATCGCATAGTCCTATCTTATAGTTTTCCTTTTTTATTAATTTCCCGCACATTTTACAGGTCTTCTTATTCATTTTTTCTCCTTCAACAGATTTTCGTAAAGTTGATAATATTCTTGCGTCATTTGCACGGCATCAAATTTTTTAACATCTTCGCAACCCTTTTCGGCCATAACTTCTCTTATTAAATGATAGTCAATTAAATAACTTGTATATTTAACAAGTCTATCAATATCATCAATAGGAACAACATAACCGTTTCTTCCGTTGATTACTATTTCTTTGTTCGCATAGGAATCATAGGTTACAATCGGCATACCCATCGCCATCATTTCCGCAGTTACTAATCCAAATCCTTCCGCAGAAGTTGGTTGCAAACCTATGTCCCAAGTATTCAACAAGTCCATGCTTCTTGTTTCCGGATAAAAAATAAAATTATCCATTTCCAATTGTTTAACAAATTTCATGCAAGAGTCCTTAAAGAATTTTCCGCTATCTTCCCCGACCAAATTAAACTCCAGTTTTCCTGGGTATTTATCAGTTAATCTTTTGGCAGCCAAAATGAAATCAATGATCTTCTTATCTGGAGAAATTCTGCAAATCTTTCCTATTCGTATTTTTCCATCTTCTGATAATCGTTTACTCATTTTACATTTATCAAAATCTATTCCATTATATATCAGATAAGTATTATCATAGGTTTGCCTGTTATATGTGTCCAAACTAACCGCTACGAGCGCATCCACCTTGTCTGGTGTCGCATTAGACAGACCGGGACTGTGAATAGACTCCACTCTAACAGGTTTGGGAGAAATCGCATTAGCAAGAGAATTGGCATAGGAGAGATTTCCGTTCGTGTGCGTGTGAACAACATCAGGTTTCAACAAATTCATTAACGTGTAAATTCTATTAAAGTTTCCAATAAATATCTTTGCCCCATAATCTTGCATCTCTTTGGACATTCTTCCATCGCAGGGGGACGCAACAATTACTTCCCAACCTTCTTTCCGATACTTAATAAAATTCTTAATGTCCTCTTCTATTCCTCCGCACCACAATTGATTATTAACATGGAAAACTAATTTATTCTTTCTATTTATAAAATCATATTTATCAATAAACTTTTTCTTATTTATTTCTGTAAGTTCTTCTTTCTTCTTGCCCCCCTGATCCCCACTATTCATCAAATGACTAACAGAAACTTTCACAGAACTAATTGCGTAACCTTCCAATTGAATTCTAGTGGAATAATCTACATCCTCAAAAACTCCAGGGCAATACCTTTCGTCCAATAGTCCTATCTTATAAATAATCTTTCGTCTTGTTATAAAATGACACATAGATAAAAAGTCAACAGCATTGTGTAAGTATTCTATTCCTACTGCCCCGATGTCGGGATTTACTCTCAAGGCATTTACCATAGTCGAAAGCCAACCACGTTGTAAAAACCTAATATCATTATTACTTATTAAAACATAATCATTCTTTCCTCTTTCAATTCCCTTATTCACGCTCTTTAGAAATCCTAAGTTCTCTTCATTATTTATTACTTCGATTTCATTTGGACGATTAAGACTTTCCAAATAATCTTTCGTTTCATCTGTCGAAGCATCGTTTACAACAATCAGTCGAAACGGGTGATCTGCTGTTTTATAAAGTTGCTCGATATATGTTTTAGTATATTCTAAATTATTATAAACTGGAAGAATAATATCAACATGATCCTTTTCAAATCGAATTAAATCTACGCAAGGAACTCTACCAACTTCCTTTCTCGCAATAACCGAAAGATTGTCATTTAGGTCTGGGTTAGCAATAACTGTGAACCCTGTTTGCAAAAGGCACTTACAAATTGTGTCGTAGGTAAATTGAAAATTGTGACCTTCCGGCATTAAATATTTCCAAGTAGATTTGTTCTTCTGCGCTTCCTCGCAACCAAAATTAGGAAATGAAACATAAACTATACCATTATTTTCTAATGACCTATAGACATCTTTTAGAACTTTAATTGGATCGTGAACATGCTCAAGGGTGTGATTAAGTGTTATAATGTCATATTTCTTTTCTGTCGGTTTGTCGAAAATCCCTTGTTGAATATCAAATCCAAATCTTTCTTTCCCGTAGGCGACGCAAGACTTGGCTGGTTCAATCCCATCAATTTCGTATCCATAATCTTTGGCAACATGAAGAAACAAACCGTAATTGCAACCTATGTCTAAAAACTTTCCGCTAGGTTTTATTCTTTTAAGTTCTAAAATCTTTTTCTCGAAATCAGAATATAATTCTGTTTCTCTGAACATATAATCTCGGTAAGAATCGTCATCATAATATTTCGTGTAGTCAAAATAAGCAATCTCTTTTCTATACACTAATCCGCAAGTGTTACACATTTGGAACACTATTCCATTGGGAGTTGCGAAAGAATCTTTGACTTCTTTTTCTGAATTACAGATTGGGCAAATCATTACTTTAGCCTCCCGGCGCAAATAAGGAACGGACACTTATCATTATCTTCGTTGTCATACATAGTAAAGAACTCTATATCTTGTAGGACAACTTCTAATTGCTTAGTAAGTGTTTCTTTCGTATATTCCCGAATGTGTATTCCTGGAAGTTCCCAGCGTGGCATATAACCTTGTTTCACATTTCTATTGGGGACTGTGATAATAACTTTGGCATTTTGTTTCCCCAACTCTTTTATCTTATTCAAAATTTCAGTCGGATCGTAGACATGCTCTAAAACTTCGCAACAAAGGAGAGTGTCAAATTTAAAATGCCATTCAAAATTCTCAATATCAGACTTTACAAATAAAACTTTATCTTGAATATCCTTTTCCTCTTTGGAAACATTATTTATTGCCATGTCTATTCCCTTCTGGTTCATATTCACGCCAATAACAAACTTTCCTTTCCGAGCCAGTTCAATCGTCATTACGCCATCCGAGCAACCTAAATCCGTAACCCAAAGACCTTCCGAATTATCAAGAACAAGTTTCATGCGTATTCTGTCATCATCATTTTCCCAAGATTTTAGCCATGTTCTGTTTGCTAAATTATCTTCCCCGCCATAAAGTTGATTCTTTCTATTTTGTTCTCTGTCTATCATAGTGGTTTCCTAAAAATCATAAACGACATAAACTTAGTATCAATAAGTATGTGTTCGATTTTGTTCTGCGCCAGAAGTTCATCGCAAACTTTTTTAATCGGAGATTCGTTCACACCATTTTTGTACCATCCATAATAATCGTGTAAAATAAAATAACCTCCTGGTTTAAGATAATTAGAAACGTATTTTGCTACATCAGCAGAAACAGCGTTATAGGTGTGATTCCCATCTATGAAAATAATGTCTGCCTGAACCATAAATGAGCATGTTTCTGATTTTCCGTGAACAAATTCTACATACTTATCCAAATCATTGTCTTTAATTATTACCTCTGCTTCCGGTTGCATATGGGGATCAATTGAAATTACTTTTCTTTCTTTATAATTCATTTCTATTTGATAGTTAATATCTGGTCTGTAACAATGAATATCAGGAGCAGTATTCATTTCTTCATCAATGAATTTTAGTGCGCTTGCGAGAGCATAAGTGGATAATCCTTTGAACCGCCCGATTTCAATAACTGTCTCCGCCCGTGTGCTTGCGACCAAAGAAAATAAACTCAAAGCCAAACCAATTTCAGAACTATTCGTTCCCAAATTATCTTTTAGGTCGCAAAGAAATTTACCGAAGAAGAACTTATTGTGCATTTGGTTTCCTTTTAGTAACGAAATTCACAAATTTTGACGATATTATAATTTTTATAACTTTATTAATATCTATATTTGCTTTTTTTGCCGAATCGACAATTAAATTAAATATTTCTTTAGTAGATAAATTATTAACACTATCCAATGCAACAATTTCTATGTCATGGTTCATATTGGTTTCCTTAATAAAAACGTCATATTACGATCCCCTCTATTCCTTGGGAAATTACCATCTTCATACTCAAAATCTCCGCATCGTAAAATTGTTAATTCTGTTTCTTCCCCCAAACCCAATTCTGTCCTCAAATTCTCTTTAGTGAAATATTTGCAATGCGTAGGAATTGATTCGTGATTTTGGCCAACAGTTGTAACTAAAATTACTCCGCCAGGGACAAGAACACGCAACCACTCCTGAACAGTTTTCTCGGTTTCGGGGAAATGCTCAAAAACATCTGTTGAGAAAATGCAATCAAATGAACTATCACTAAATTTCAGTTCTCTAGCATCCATTTGTAAATAATTCGGCCCTGGCAATTGATCCTTTTGTAATTCAATAATATAGTCTGAAATATCTACAGTGGTTACATCATAACCTAATTTTACTAAGTGATATGAATCAGATTTCGTCCCACACCCAATTTCTAAAATTCGTTTTACGGGAATATGAGAATATTGCTGAAAAATATCTCTAATCTCTTTAGCACTATCTTCACATCTCTTGTTTATAATAGTAGTTCCATTATCTCTTTCCTGATATTCTTTAAATAAAAGATTCCAATAAGGTTGACTGTTTACATTCTTATCAGCCCATCCATTATCATCAAAAGAAACTAAACTATTGGTATTCTCAAGTACAAGATTTTTGGAAATGTCTTTTATTTTTAATGCCTCTGGAAGATTGGCAATTCTATGCTGATAAGTGTTAAATTGAAATGCGTCCTTGCCTACGATATTGAACCCGCCTTGTTTGGATTCTTTAGAAAGTTTCATCCACCTTTCGCCCTTCTCTTCGAGTTTTTCTTTAGAAGACAAAAGTTGATAGTGATAGAAATTGACTTTCTTTGTAATTTTAGTTCCCTGTTGATTTATTCCGAGAGAGTGTTCCTTTCCATCTTTATCTATAAATATCAAATATTCGTGGACAAGTCTGGTAAATTTTATTCCGTCTAATTTCTTAAAAAGTCTCATTTGATAATCGGGGTAGGCATCAATTAAAAACTTACTTTCATCTGGGAATAATAGAACTCTTGGGAAATACCACGCAACAACATCGGATCGTTGCGTCATTTGCAACAGTTCCCAATACATATCTGGATGAACAGTTTCGTCTGAATCTAAAATTAAAATCCACGAACCTTTAGAGTGTTGTATTCCTAAATTTCTTTGCCCCGCAAATCCAGCATCACCTTTTTTATTACTAATAATAGTCATTTTAACTTGCCATTGTTTAGATATGTTTCTTGCCATTAGCAAAGTGTTATCTTTTGATTCGTCATCAACAATAACAATTTCTTCGATAAATTCCGCAAGGGGCAAAAGAGATTTTATACACCTTACGATATTATCTTCAGAATTACAAGTCAATATTTGAACTGAAAGAAATTTGCTCATAACTCTTTTATAGCCTCTGTAATTTTGTTGATAGTTTTCTCCCAAGTAAAATTCTCCTTGACAAATTCATATCCTTTTTCTACCCGTTCAGTATTATATCCATCCCTGTTACCATTAAGAGGTCTTCCATTGTAAACTTCTAGTAGTTGCGATTGTAAACTATCATAATCTGCGGTTGCCCACACGCCATTTATATACTGACTTTGCAACCACAATTGCCGGGAGGGAACAAGTTCACCAACTTCTACAGGAAATGCCGTTTCCTTACTTGCGAAATCTAACATACCACCAATATTAAGATAAATAAGTGGTTTCTTCATTGCCATTGCCTGAAGTCCACAAAGTCCAAATCCTTCGTTGCCGATAGAAATCACCGCACTCGCACGGGCGTACAAACTAACTAGAGTTTCCGTGTCAATCCAATTCTCGTTGATATAAATCTGGTTATTTCCGTCCCACCCAAGAGAACACAACCAATTATTATGTATTTTCTTTTTTAGCATGTCCCCGTCTACTAAACCCTGAATTCCTTTCGTGTAACCTTTCTGCGCTAATTGCTGGTGCAAATTAGAACTCTGAATATAAAGTCCGACATCTTTGTTTCCCTTGAAAACTCTAATAAACGCTGCCACAGAAGAGTCCATATTCTTGCGATCACCATACATATCATTTATGAAGAATAAAAATTTGGGCAAATGAGGATTATAATACGGTTCCTTCTTGTAATCCCAAATCTCAAAATCAATACCATGCGGAATTACTTTAATCGGAATAGTTATTCCGCATCTCTGATAAGTTTCCTTAACAGCATTAGAAGTTACCCAGCATTGCTTGAACTTATTTATATTGGTCTTCCAGTTGTAAGGAATATGGTTGCCCCAATTTTCTAAAGTAGAATAAATGATGTCTCTGGAATATGCTAAATACGCATACTCCCCTTCTGTATATCTCACGCAAATTCTATTCTCATCAAATGGTTTTAGTCTTAATTTTCTTAGTTCCCAATCTCTCGGTAAGTGTTCGGGGGAGTAGACTGTTTCTTCCGGCAAAATGGAAACATCAAATTGAGATTCTTTGTCCAGTCTTGGGGCAATATTTTTAAGAACCTGCTGATAACTTAATTGCCCTGCCACTCTCGCCACAAAACAAACTTGATATTTCTTATCTTTATCTGTGTAATCAACATCTTCCCACTTCTTTGCGACATATTCTTTATTTAGAAACTGAAGTTTTCTTACTTCATCGGCACTTCCAAGAATTCCCATTTTTTGCGAAGTACCTTCGTAATGAATTATTTGGGATGTCGGTTCCAATAAACAAGTGTAACCATATTTCCGAGCAGAGTAGCAGACATCAACATCTTCACTATATGCTTTCTTAATTCCTTCATCAAAAACTAATCCCTGGTTCGCAATTAAATCTATAACTAAATTATTATTAAGCAATACACAAACAAAAGGTATGTACTCAAATTCCTTGGCCTCTTTAGGAATTTCTTGAAAATGCTGTCCTGTGTAATTATTGTTGATGTAGGCTCCGGCGTGTTGAATTTGCCCATTGGGGTAAAAACAAACCGAACCTATTACACCTGCCTTGGGATTTTTCTCCAAGCACTTCAATAAATTGTCTAGCCAATTAGGTTTTAGTTCTACATCATCATTAAGAACTAAAATATGAGTGTTAGGATCGTCTTTAAGAGCAAGAGAAATTAAAAGATTAAGACCTCTGCCAAATCCTAAATTCTCAGGAGAGTTTATAATTTTTAGATTTTCTTTTTCGCCAGAAATTTTAGTTTTGGAGCCATTATCAAGAATATACAACTTAAATAAATCTGTTGGTGTGTTTTTATAAATAGAATCTAACGTATTCTTGATAATATCTGGTTTATCTTTATAAGGAACGCAAATTGAGACCTTCATTTTATTACCTCAAATCCAAACATAATAGGAAAAATAGAAATTCTAGGTTGTTTAAGTGTTTTATCTATTAGTTTGTTGAAATCTTTGGCCTTTTCCAACCATGTGTGCTTGCTTGCCCAGAGTGCAGCCTTCCTTCCCATTTCTGCCCTTATCTTGGGGTCTTCATAAAGAAGTTTAAGATATTCTACAGCCTGATCCTCGTCTGCCACAGCAAAGTCTCTATCACTCGCCTTCTCGTTAATAAATCCTTTGACATCCAAATTAAATCCACCCTCGGATTTCTCAATTAACTCAACAGGAGCAGAGTATCCTGTGTGAATTACAGGAACGCCACACGCCATCGCTTCGTGAACGGGAATACCATACCCTTCGCAATACGCTAATGACATATAAACGTCCATGCAGTTATAATAACAAGCCATTTTCTCGTCAGTTATATTTGATCTTGGCCCGAATTCTCCGGGCAGAATAATTTTACAACCTATTCCCAATCTACTTATCAATGCTTTTAATTCGTGCGTAGCACTAGAAGCATTTATATCGGTCATAAATAGTAATTTAGAATTAGGAACTAAGTTGTTAAACTTTTGGAACGCCCGAAGTAATCCTGGAATATTTTTCCTAAATTGATTTCTCCCATTAAATCCAATAATGAATTCATTAGGTTGTATTCCCAACTCTCTTCGATAAAATTGAATACTATCTTGGGAAAATGGGTGATAAATATCAGGGTCTATTCCGTGATAAATAACTTCAATTGGACTGTGGGGGGAAATTTCTTGCAAAACCTTTTTAGAAAATTCACTTGGAACTGCGATAGCATCATAAAATGCTAAACACTCTTTTACCCAAGATGGCATATGGAAAGCATCTGCTGACAGGTAGCCAATTATCTTTGCCCTTGGATAAAATTTCCTAATTCCTTCAAATGGCCCTTCGTCTCCATAAGTGAATTCGTTTGAGACATATAGAAAATCCCAGGGATCGGCAAAAGTAATAATAACATCTGGTTTTACATCTAAAACTATTTCTCTAATCCTATGAACAACATCTCGCATATGAATGTTTTTATCATAGTTTGGCCCCTTGATAGCATAATGCCATTTCCAAGGTTTCTCATGTTTCTGATTTGGGTCAAAATTCCACCCTGCGGCAACAACATCATACTTAACCTGAAGATATTTAAGTAGGTTTTCCGCAACTGTCCCGAAACCAGATTGGCAGTTAATATCACTAAGCCATAAGAGTTTTGGTTTCACTATTTCTCCTATTATAAACTCCCGTCACTCACGAAAACATAGTCGTCACGCATGACTGCGCTGTAGGCAGGTTCTAATCCACACACCCCAACGAGTTCTCCATCTGCGATCTTCATAATTTCTTGAACTTTGGCCGATGTTGCGTAATTCATGGACATCTGAACAGGTTTCTTACCGTTACGTTTCATGTACTCACGAATAGTAGTCTCAACATCTTTGACAAATAATTCCTTATCTTCAAGATATTCTTGTTTCAGATATAAACCTAGCAAAGTTACTTTAGTTTCTTTCATTTGTTCACCCCCTGTTTTTAAATCTTTCATCTAATCTTCGCATCTTCCTATTTATTGGTTTCGCAGGAACTATAATTTTTCCGGCAAGAATAATTTTATCAACTACTTGCTCGGCCCTGCGTCTTTTCTTATAATCCTCGAAACTCTCCCCTTCGTTTCTCTTCATTTTAACTCCTCTAATCCACAAGCATCTAAAATATTCTCCCTAGTTAGAGTATCTAATTTAGTCTTATTATTGGTTATATAATTGAGTATTTTCGTAATCCTATTATCCCCATGTTCTCGTTTTGGTTTGTCGTCTTTCTCTGGCCTCGGTTTCCGATCTTTTTCCTCTTTACCTTTCATCTTGTTCCCCCTTTACACCCTGACCAATATTATAGTTAATTTAATTATATTATTAGAAATATTATTGAAGTAATTAAATTAACGTGATAAGTGTTTTATAGTCATTTGCCCGGAACAAAAAAAAAGGATTAAACTACCTACAAAATGACATATAGGTAACTTAATCCTTTTAGCACCTTATTATAGCATCTCGATTGGCAAAAAGGAACCTCCGGGCAAAGATATTTTAAAACCAACTTACCAGCAAAGTAGGTAATGATTTTGAGAAAGTGGGCATTTTGGTCGTATTTTACCTACTTCCAGGATCACTCCGGGGTAACAGCGAAACAGGTTAAAAATCGTTCACCTTAGAATTAGTGACTATTACAGTAAATACTGCACATTTTGTGTCTCCATTTTACCCCATTTTTCAAGGCAAGGTTTCCACTTAGAATTTAGCGTTCCGGGGGCAAAAAGAAGAGGTCAACTTCAAGGTGATCTCAAGGTGAATATAGTCAAGGAAAGGTTGAATTCCCTCGTCCCGTGAGAGAATAATGATTAGCGTAGCTAACGCCTTAGAATTTGCTCTTATATAGGGAAATAGGGGGGGGTATAAGCTGTGATCTTTTACTGCCCGGAAGCGGCAATGCTAACATTTGAGCGTGTAGAATGACTTGCAAGGCCGCTAGAAAATTCAAGGCGATTTTAGAATAGTAAACTGGTATAATCTATCCTCTTTTGCATTATCATCGCTCATATTGCATGCCAGCCGTCAATTATGACATTATAATCGCCGGGCAGATGAACGTAAACACTTCTACCAGATTAATTAATTAATTAGTCGATAGAGGGAAGTGATCTAGCACGATTGACTAGGGAATTATCGTGGAAGGTGTGATATGAGCATAGCAACGAGGCATGAGGGAATGATTTATTTATGTTATAATATCAAGAAAAATAAATAATTACATGATATATTCTACCATAGTTTATTAATAATAGGTAAGCAGGTACCTCGTAACTGCCCGGATAAAGCAAAAAGCGCATATTGCTATGCGCTTATGCTCTCGACAATACGAGAAAGATATTAGCCGATATAATTCTCCACATAACCGTTGATGTCTTTTTGCTCTTGCTCACATATATAGCAATCGGGATGACATAGTGTTATATCTTTATTAATTATTAGTGTAATATTGTCAATTATCGTTAGCATTTCATTAAGCAATTGCTCTGTTCTGGTCATTTTATTTCCCCCCCTATTAGTTGATCGTTTCGACTGTTACCGGGCCATCAAGCGTATAGTCTTTATCTAGTATTGCCGCCGGATTGACTGATTTTAAATCCTCGGAAAATGCTTCATTAATTGATCTCCGGGCAGACAACGGGACAATGCTTACATAATCAAGTATTATCATCTTTTCCCTCCCCGGTTGCGCTTCAATTCTGGCCCCTTGCGCTTCCACTAGTATTATCGTAGCAAGTAGCTAACAACTTGCATGGTATTATTGATTATTCTTCGATCCATAGTGACCATCCGGGGCCAAATGCTAGCCGATATTCCGCCAGATTTTTTTCCGCCTCCGCCATTGTATCAAATTCATCAATTAATTCCCGGCCATATTGCGACGATCCCAATATTTGGTACATTATTTTATCCCCCTTGACTTCTCAAATTGCCTAATAGCATGGAGCTGCCGATGTTTTAACATCATAACGGTACGTTTGGCAAGTGATAATACCTTGCCGATGTTACGGCTACGATCAAATGCTGGAGTATTGACAATGACATTTTTTAAATCATCGGCAAAGTCATTATTATAATACTTGTCAATGAGATTATAGGTTTGCCAGCGTGGGGATAGTGTTTTGTTAGTCATTTTAGTATACCTCCCCGTCAATCGTAAATTCGTATCCGATAGCTTCAATCGTTTCTTTTATTGCCTCTTCAGAT
>Ga0209777_10005817_pt1 | contig 14090 bp, 10 predicted proteins | sample FrelakmetHBP12HB_FD_187147 | JGI IMG/M metagenome (GOLD analysis project Ga0209777, IMG submission 187147) | Freshwater lake sediment microbial communities from the University of Notre Dame, USA, for methane emissions studies -HBP12 HB (SPAdes)... | ecosystem: Environmental > Aquatic >...
TTCCAATCGCTAGAACCTGCTTTTTGAATGAGCACATTGCCTTGAACGATTGACAAAACGGTTAACGGGCTAAAGGCCGAAACCTTTGTTCCGCAGGAAGAAACCCCCAATAATAACGATAATACAACGGGGACTAATAAAATAATCCTGTATAACAAAGAACGAGTCTTTATCACGTCGGTTCTCACTCCATTTATCTGATGATTGTAATAACTAAGAAATATCCCGAGTTACATGATTAGTAATAACAAGTCGAGAGTATATCAAAGTTGGGTTAAATAATCAATAGAATTTCCTATTTAATTAAGACTAAGACGATGGCAAATATCCGATTACCCTATAAACGAGAATTGGTTCGGTTTTACCTTTAAAAAGCTGCGGTTCTAATGTCTGGAACGAAAAATAATGTTCTGTTTGGCAATATGTTTCCGGTCCAATATAGACTTCTCCCCCTGGGGTCCCGCTGCAGATACGTGAGGCTAAGTTTACCTCGTCACCAATAACCGTATATTCGACCCGCCCCAGAGATCCGACATTACCGGCTAGAGCCTTACCGGTGTTGATGCCCATGCCAAACTGAATTTCCTTCATTCCGGGACTGGTCTCTGTCAGTTTCATTAAATTAGACTGAGCCTCTAGTGCTGCTTTAATCGCTAATTTCGCGTGGTTCGGTTTGGATTTGGGGGCATTCCAAACACCCATTATGTTGTCTCCGGCGAACTTATTAACCAATCCTCCATTTTTTACAATGGCATCTATTACTACAGGCAGACAAGTATTCAACATACCGACTACATTCTCTGGTGTCATCTGCTCACTGATATGTGTGAAGTTACGGATATCCGCAAAGAGGACAGTTACTTCCCTTTCTTCCCCTCCCAACTTCAGTCCGCCATCGTTAGCCATACTGACAATTTCTCTGGAAATTTGTGGGGAAACATACCGGCCAAAAAGGTCTTTAACGAATCTTTTGTCACTTTGTTCCCGAATGACTATATACAGGATATTCGTTACAAACAACACGATCAAAGTTAAAGAAGGATAGAGGACATTCATAATATGACCTTCTCCCGCCATAATCGAACTAGACACGACATAAATGAAGAGTAAAGCGACGATTAATCCCGTTCCTTTTAAAACATCGGTCCAGTGCCAAGTGCCAAAACCTGGTAATAACACCGCACAAAAAAGAACCAACAATAACAGTATCAGTAGAGTAATGTTAAGGGGTACATCAGTCAGAAATTGCGTCCTCAAAATAGTATCGATGGCGGCAGCATGGATATAAATACCAGGTATTCGTATAGAGGAATTTGGTATCGAAAACTGATCGGAATCACCAGTGCCAGTCATGCCAATGAGAACAATTTTATTCTTTACCAGCGATGGATCAAAATTGTTATTAATGATGTCACCGTAAGAAATATAAGTTGGCTTCGAATTTACAACTGAATAATTCAAACGCATGAAATACGATGCATCGATAGGAATATCCCGCATTAAAATATTAAGTTTGTTATCAGTAATCGAATAGTAATCTGGGGGTTTTTGATGGAACAGTTTGAACAGTGTGGCAATGCCCAAAGAAGGATAGGTAGTGCCATTCTGCTTAACGATCAATGGAATCTGACGGACTTTGCCATCAGGGTCGGGAAAAATATTCACGTGACCGATATTACTGCATGCTTTATCCAGAACCGGGGTTGGTAATAGAAAGCTTTCATAAATTTTTGCCATATTCTTTGAAGAGATAGGGGTTGTTCCCGCCCCGGCCAGTATGACATTGCCACCTTTTTGCATACTGGTGGCGAAAGCCTGATCATCGTTTGAATTATCAGCAAAAATCACGTCGAAACTGATAACGGAAGCCCCTGCAGCCTCCAGATTATTGACAGCTTGTGCATGTAGACTCCGAGGCCAATCCGACCATTTACCGAAATTTGCCAGCGTTGTATCATCAATACCAGCAATAATGATATTGGGGGAAAATGTGCTGGATGATAAAAACTGGTCAGAGAACCAGAGATTAAAAGTGTAAAACGGCTGGACGATGGTAATAATCAAGGTGAATAATCCGCCAGCGGCGACCAGTATTCCCGCGTGAATAATCCGCCTCTTATCTCTCGGTGTCCATTTTCTTTTGAATATCGGTTTCTTAAAAATACTCATGATTACTCAGTCAATCTCTAATACCTTTCAAATCCGACTATATTCCCGGTCTGCTAGCAAATATATATGCGATGATTGATAATTGACTTGCTAGTGCAATCACTACGAACCAGACGGCGCGCCGGACGCAGGTGTACTTAATCTTATTTATTTGGGCTACGTCGTATATCTGGCTGATATAAATGTCCGTCATTGTTTCGTCACTGTTGATAACTCCATTTAGGCCTTTTTTATATTCTGCAACGTCTTTAAATTTACAAATATCTTCAAAGAATGTTGGCTGAGATATATTCACAGCATCTGAGTTTGATTTATTTGTTTTCTTACCGGAGCGTGTACGGGGATTGATGGCTAATATTATCTGGAGAATAGCTACCACTACTGATATAAAGTAAATTACCACAACCGCTATCAAGAAGGTGTTCATCGTCATATTGCTCAATTGCGAAACAAAAAAGACGGTGAAAATACCAAGCATCGATAACATTGAGATTGCCTTGCTATCCGCCCTTTCGGAGAGATGGTTTTGATCATCCAGTATTTTTAGTATTTCGGTACGCCGGTCAACAGACATCCTCTTCCTCCAATTTTACTTATATTAACTATATCAAGGGACAATTGGGTTTCTCCGGTATTTTTTAACATAGGTATCGAAATCCCAGTTTTCAAAGAATTTTTCAGCCGCTTTTCGACCTGATTGAAAAAGTGCCTCGCTCTTTTCCCGACTGATATTGAATTCAGTTGTTTTTACATTTAGAGTGGGAATGGGTATTGTACGAGCAAAGTTTTCATTTTTGATATAGCGAGCGTCGTGGGCTTCCATCATGGTAGAAAACAATGCTGATAGCATACTGATAGGCCCCTTTATCTTATGAGGTATCTCCGAACCGGGATCAACTAGTTTAAACCCGAAAGTAGGCCATTCCGGAAGCGTTCCTTCAGTATCAAAAACCCAGACCGGGAAATTACTCAAGATTCCGCCATCAATGATAAAATTATTTTGGTTAGTTTTCTTATTTTTAATGATTACCGGCTTGAAGAAAAAAGGAATGCTCATGCTCATTCTGACTGCAGCCGCGACGTTAAGATCTTCGGGTCGTATGCCGAAATCCGCGGCGTCTTGTGGTAAAACTAATAATTTTCCATTAGTCACGTCGGAGGCAATTACCCGCAGTTTGAATCGGTAACGGTCATCGTTCCGGTATTCATGCATAATCAAGTCACCGAATGTCTTTACATTCTTCTTGCTAAGCAAATCCGCCATCATATTTTCAAAGAATTTTCCTTCATAGATACCATTTTCTAAGACTAAGTGAGCCAGCGGTCCCACTGCCGGGATTTTATGTATTGTGCTCTCATCTTTGAAATGCCGGTAGTCAAGTTCCGCCATAATTCCTTTCAGTTCGACAGCGCTATAGCCGGCGGCTACGAGACCTGCTACAATTGCTCCTGCGGAGGTGCCGGCCAAGTTTTGCCACTTATAGCCTTTTTCTTCAGCTACGGACAACGCACCAACCAACCCTATTCCTTTAACACCCCCACCCTCAAATACGGCATCGGCTTTCAATATTTCCTGGCTCACCTGACCTCTTCCCCAATATTATTTTACAAAGGTGTCGTGATTGGATCTTAATGCATAAGTTAGGTATCGCCAATATTAACACTTATTTTTAATATGTATAATATATCTTGTTGAGCAGTAGACGACAAGTGTGATGTCAAGGGATATTTTAAATAGAGCTATAACCCTATAGTATCCAAAATACAAATCATTAAGCTTTTGAGTTTATTTATTTCGAAATTTCGTTTTTCCTAGTCTCTAATCTTTTTAAAAATGTGACGTACCTAAAATGTCAAAAACATCGTTCTGTGATATGTAACTAACAAGCCAGTTTGTGCCGTTGTGTTCTTTCGCGTTCTTAAATTCATGTCCTCATTGGCAGTACAATAGTCCGATTGATTTGGATATTCGTTCTTTAATAAAAACAATGCCTGTGCTGGATAAAGGATATTTGGTTCCGGTTAACACTTTTTAGCGGCCGTTTGACCAATAAACGCTTTTAAACCATGGTGTTACGCGTCATGGTTTAAAAGCGAGTTTAATATTTTTAGATAATTGATTCTAGAACACCACCTTATGTGGCAGTTAAGTCGTACATTTTGCATCTCTAAAAGGCATTACGTAACCCGATCCCCTTCTTCTCCCGATAGAACATTTTGGTTAAATGTGCGATTTTAAAATGAGCTCCAATACAATTGCTTATAAAACCAGAGAGGGAACCTCACGATTCCCTCTCCTTCCGATCGAGATTAGGATTATTTAGTAAACTGCCAGGTGCTGAAGATTTCATCCGGATATACGGTACTTAAAGCCAGATTCCAACCGGACGATATTGTGATATGCATGATAAACCAATTGTCGCCACTGAGGAATCCGAAAGCTTCGGAATTGGCGGTGGTTCCATCAGAATGGGTATAGGTAAATAATATGGGTGTTGCCTTAGTACCATAAACATTGGTTACATCTGCTTTAGTATCGCCGATTTTGATGGTGTCTGAAATATCCGTTCGGTTTGTTATTTCAAGGAGTCGGGGTCATCCTGGGAGGTATTACCCGTTTAACCAGGAAACGTAATCTTTTTAGAGCCGATACTTTTGTCGAGAACAGGGCTATAAAAGACTACAGCGGCTTCGTAAAGTCCGTACCATATGACGAAGATACAGTAAAATTTCTACCCGATATAATTGCGGATGAAGAAATACATATAAAAAACTGGAAAGCTGCCGCCGACTCATTTAAGAATAAATAGAGGATAAAATTTGAGGAAACAAAGGAAATAATCCCCCAGCAAAACCTAAGTAGTTTTTAGTATGATTTCAAAGTTAGGTCTTGTTTAGATTTTGAGGCTAAAAACCAAGTGAAAAAAGAATAAGCTCCGGACCCCCGGAGCTTATTAAATATTTGCCGCTAAATTTACGATTTGAGAATAAATCCTTGTTTTGTTACATGTACTTTAATTCCCAATTACTTGCCTTAACAATTTCTGCTTTGGGTTGTAGAGCAATCGTTCTAAATTATTTGGTTGCTACTAGGAAAAATAATGAATAGCCGCGATTATTCCGCCTATCAACACCAAGACATAAACTAGCCTTGAGATTGTATTGACCTCACCAAACTTCTTTCCAACAATTTTAGCCACCAGATCAAATTTAAATAATCCAACCAAACCCCAATTCAAAGCCCCTATGAACGCGAGAATGTAGCAGATGGTATAAATTACTTCCATTTCGTCCTCCTCTTTAAGGTTATGGAAAACAATAATACCCGATTTTTGAGATTATGTGAAGGTATTAAGTTCTATATAACGAAGTTGGTGTAATGCTGGATGAGCCCCTTCTTCTCAAATAAAAGTTCGGGAACTGTTCCGAATGGCCCACCATTGTGGATTCGAACTTACGAAAAAATACATATTGACAAAAGATTATTCAATTATTTAGTATGGTTTCAATAATATGCCTATGTCTAAGTGCACGTACTCACGCATATCTTGAAGCAAAAAGTTTAATATGTACGTTGTTCATATCATCCCCGTGTTTGCCTAGATGGTAGGTGTACTACGGTTAAAACTTCAAGGGGAGAGTATAATCCCCCCTGATGTTCTTATTTTTCGCTTACAGAAACAACTTTTTGATTTGTAACACCTTTGCAAAACTATTGACAGGATAAAAAGAAAAGAATAAAGTCGCTAGTAGATATCATTACTCCCTGTTCCGGTGACAAATCCCAGGATATTTTGACTATGGTTAATCAGGGAATTTAGGAGCGGAGTAACAATGAGAAAAACCAAGTCTATTCCATCAAAACTATTATTCTGTTTTTTGACTTTAATACTGTTGGTATCATCTTTCTTAACTGCCTGTACATCCAAAACCAACATTACAGTAAAGACATCTCCAAAACAAACCTCAGTTGTTACAACATCAGTGGTATCGTCTACCGGTACAACAGAGACTGCACTGCCGATGATAACACCAGTGCCGGCTTCAGGGGTTGTGAATCTACCGCCAAGATCTTCATTGAAACTGTCTGATTTACGAATACAGAGCTGCCTCGGCCAGACACCCGTTAGTGGAGATGGAAGTTTCAAGGTGCAAGAGTCAGGAGACGGCGTTGCGGCAGTTGGTTTAACAGATAACCAGGGGAAAACGATACTTGTAGGGTACGTGGACGCCAGTATTTCTAATGGCAATATCAGTGCCGATACAACCGCTGTCTGGTTACTATGCAGGGCTTTTATGTGCTTATTTCCCGGCGAATTTTCGAGAGCAGATTTGATTAAGTTAATCTCTGATACGAATGAAGCCAAACAGTTAGGGAAGGTCAAGCCAACGGTATACTGCCGGCATTGTTTTCCTCAGAATTTCATTAAAGAAATTACTAATAATAATTATTTCAATAATTATTATTAGAAGTATATAGCAATTTCAAGGAAGAAAACCTGGAAAACTTCCTAAGAATCAAATTCTGTTATCATAGGATTAGGGACAGGATAAGAATCCACTAAAGCTCACGTTGCCCAAAGAGGTAGAACATGTTAAAAAAGTTGCTAGTCAGTTGTCTGGTAGTGTTAACCATTCTGCCGTTGGTGGTTTCCTGCTCAGTCGCTAACGCTTCCGAGATTACACTCATTCCAGGTGCCACCAACACGGTGGTGAAAATACAAGTTGGTAAGATACTGAGCAACCCAGCCTTACAAGTTGCCTACAGCGAACTAGCAAAGGCAAATGCGGCTTGGCCCCAAAATACCAACGAAGCACTCAACCAGTTGTTGCAAAAGACCGGCTTCGACCTCTCAACCATTTCTAATCTGGTCTTATTCGCTGATATCGAGTCGGCTAACCAAACACAAAACACCTATATCGGCATTATCGCGTCCGGTATCTTCAATGAGGCAATGTTAATAGATACAATTCAGCAGCAGACACAACAAACGCTGACAACCAGCGATTATAAAGGCTTAAAAATATATTCAGGAGAAAAGGACCAGTTTGAGTTGGCGTTCCTCAGCCAAGGTCAGTTGGTATTTGGCACGCCGAAAGCGGTTCGAGATGTTGTTGACGTAAGCAAAGGTGATCAACCCGCCTTGAGTGGGGGTGTAATTGACATGTTGAATCGTTTTGGGTCGGCCTTGGTAGTGGGTGCTTCTACTGCGCCGCAAAACCTCCATTCCGAGCTCAGTCAGCAGTTTTTCAAACAAACTACATTTTCTCTGAAATCTTTCCAGGACATGGATACACTTGGCTTCGCGATTGATCAACCGAGCTTAAGCCTGAGCATTCGTATCGATGCTCATTTTTTGAATGTGACTTCTGTTCAGGATAGCAAGGACGCAATTACCGGTCTCATCTCGCTGGCAAAAGGGGCAAGCCAGGGTCAGAATGTTAAGACCGCTCTTAGTAATATCCAGGTCAGCACGACTGACTCATGGCTTTCAATCCGAGACCTGATTAACCCGTCGGATCTTGCAACCCTGATCGGTATGATCCAAACTAAGAAATGATCTGATGTAGCGCTTTGAAGCCATGTTCATTTCTAACGGTTGATTAGACCAGGATACCAACTGTATTTTGAATCCAACCAAGACGCGTTTCAGAGGGAGACAGGGACTACTTAAACTCCCCGTCTAAAACGAGTTCAACAGATATACAAAAAGCTATTTAACAATTCGGTATTTTGTAAAGTCTGATTCTTACACATTTCATCGTTCTGTGACATGTAACCAAAAGCCAAAAAGTACAACTAGCAAATTCTGTTTGCCTTAATAAAAATTCGATCGTCAGATAGTCCATCAGCTAAAAAGTTCGTCAATTGTTGTTAACGGAACTTGTTTTTGTCCGAATAAGAACTTAGTGGCACCGGAAAATACCTAAATCATGGTTTTTTGTTACCTTAAAAGCATCTATTGGACCTAAAATCCAAACGCTAGCTGCAGATTACAATGGTTAAGAGCCACTTAAGCACCGCTTTTTGAGCGTGTATATGCTATCAAATGTTAATGTAAGGCAAAACAGCCAGTTATTACCGGGCAGACAAGGAGGCTTTTTACCCCCACAAAGGGTGTTAACACACACTATCAGCATACAAAAGAATATTGTCGTTCTGTTTGTTTCAGTGAGCGAGACTTTAACAGCATCACAGCAATTGTCCAGATAGGACGAATATCCCAGAAACCTGCGGTGCATCATTTATGGAAGAGGGATTTGAATGATGTGTCAGAAATACTTTTAGACCCATCGCACAAATTGGCTATTTGTTACATGTCATGGAACAATATTGTGTTCGCTCTATTTGCGTTGTCAGTAGTGGAGTTTAAGTAGGTTTGAACTCCCCGTCTAAAATAATCGATTAAATTATATACAACCGCGCTAAAAGGGGATCATTTAGATAAGGCATAAATTAGCCTTATTTTTAGATTCGTACGATTCTCCTAAAATGTACAACCATTTTGGTGCACGATTAATGCGGAGTGATATTGTCCTGTTTCTCAGGTTATTTCAACGAAACCCAATCGTTAATATCTGCCTTTGGTTTCGTTCGCTTGGTTCTCGTTAAGTTTTTAATACAGAAGTTAAGCGTAAAATAAGTTGTATGATCGCCCGAGGTGATTTAAATATTATCATTTCAATACTTTACTCAACGGTTTTTGTTAATCGAAAGACAATTCTCATTTCAAGAGACCACGCCCAATTGCTGGAAATGAGTTATTTCTTCATTACTGTATTCGTACTCCAATAAAATTTCCTTTGTATGCTGGCTAGGCATCGGTGCCGGTCTCTTTATCTTCGCTGGTGTTTTATGAAAATTTACGGGGTTACCGACAATTTCAATATTACCATATGCAGGATGATCATACGAAACAAAAAATTTATTCTCTGTTGCTTGCACATCGCATACTACCTCGGGTAGAGTTGAAATCGGGCCCCATGGTATTTTATCTTCCGTCAGAGACACCTGCCATTCCTGTAAAGTCTTTTTAGCAAATGTTTCCTCTAGGATATTAAATAATATTTGATGATTCTGAATTCTATCTTCAAATGCCCTGAATAAAGAGTTTTCCTCCAGATCTGGTCGGTCTATGGTTTTGCAGAACCTTCCCCAGTAACGATCTGGTTGGTTTATTGCTATACGTAACCATCTTCCATCTTTAGTCCTGTAAGAATTCAGTAGGGCGTTAGCCAGTTTATCCCTTTCGACATTTTGTCTATCCTTTCCAGTTACTAAAGCTCCTCCCACGTCGTTCGCGTTAACAAAAACTGCTGCCTGTAGAAGAGAAGTATCAATTTCCTGACCTATTCCAGTCCGCTCACGTATAAATAAGGCGCTGGTAATACCGTATGCTAATGCTAAAGAAGTAACGCGATCTCCCAGACCAATCGGTGTGCTGAAAGGAGTCATGCCCGGTATCAACATCTCATGCATGATACCTGATCTTGTCCAAAAGGTGTTAAAATCATATCCAGGTAAATCGCTATCAGGACCCTTAATACCATATCCTGTAAGATTTGCATGGATTATTCTTTTATTTAACTTACTGATATCGCAATATTCTAAGCCAAATTTTTTTAACTCGTAAGGTCGGAAGTTAGAAAGATATACGTCAGCTGTCTCTAACATCCTGTATAGAATCTCGTGGCCAATTTTGGAAGTAATATCTAAAGTCATGCTTCTCTTGTTACAATTTGTATTTTCATTTATATAATTGATATGGGATTCAATTTGTCTCCCGCCTTGTAAATTTTTATTACTATGTTTTACAGAGTGATTCATATTATTCGGAGATGGTCGTTCAATGTGTATAACATCTGCACCCAGATCTCCTAACAGTCTACCTACCAATGGGCCTGCTATTACCGAAGCTGTTTCGATAATTTTTATACCTTCAAACCCGGATATCAATTTTTAACCTCCTAATAACTATCATTTCAATAAATGGTTGTGCGAAATAACCCAGGAAGTTCATTTATTGGTTGCTTTCCGTAATTCCTTATTGATCGAGTAGTAATTTCTCCTGAATTTAATGCAGTTGAAATTGGTAGTTTAACGTCTTCAATGCCCTCGGTACCGACATTGCAATTGGTACAATAAATTGAGGCAGGGCATTTCTCCTTTCGGAAACATTCAGGGAATAAAACATTACGAGGCATTGACAAGTATGATAAACAAACGTTACAAACATTTCAATTCCCCAGATAATCACCAGATCCAATGAAGATGCGTGTGATGTTGTTTTCTCGTTGACAGTAATAAACCCTAAGTCTATTATTGTTTTAATTATTTACAGATAAATACTGTTCTTAGGAGAAGGAATTGAGCACTTTACAGATTTTTAGCGAGAAATTTTCAAGCAACCTCATTCCCAACCCCATGGAGTACACAACTATTCTTCCTCCCGGGTACGATAAATCTCAAGGGAAATACCCTTTGCTTTATCTTTTACATGGTGGCGGTGGAAACGGTCATGATATAGCAAACCGTATGCAGCCGATCTTTGAGAACCTCTGGTCAAAAGGATATTTGCCTGAACTAATCGTTATAGCCCCGTCCGTAAAAGAACGTGGGTTTTATATGGATTTTAGAGACGGATCCGAAAAATGGGAAACGCTACTCGTCGGTCCATTGCTTGAGCATCTACGCGCCCGTTTCAAGGCTAGAAACGATAAAGATGGGCTTCTGGTAAGCGGCATTTCCATGGGCGGCATGGGGTCTCTACGGATGGCATTCAAATATCCGGATATTTTTGGCGTCGTAGCCTCTCTTGAACCGGGAATTGAACCTGCACTTGCATTCAAAGACATCAAGATTGAGGACCGCTTCTGGCGCTCGCAAGAGCTTTTCGAATCCATATTCGGCAAACCGATTGACGAAGCATACTGGCAAGCGAACAATCCTGCGAATATTGCATCCCGGAATGTCAAGAAAATACTCGCATCAAAGCTGGCAATATATCTCGAATGCGGTGATGAGGACACTTTTGGCCTCGACAGAGGAACGGAGTTTTTACACCGTATTCTTCGTGATAATGACATTCTGCATGAATACCATTTGGTGAGGTGGGGGGATCACATCGGGCCAACCGTTCTGCTGCGCTTTCAAGAAGCAATGGGCTTCATTAACCGCTTTTATAATCCGCCAGCTCCTTTTCCCTTATTACAGGAATTGAAAAGGAGGAATGCCGAAGCAGTCTGGCTGGCAAAGCAGGTCCAGGGGAGATAACTCCAGTGGAGGCTTCCACTACCATAACCAGCCAGGCGTTTTTTAGCGTGGAACCTCCGGCAGGTCGTGATAGGATCAGAATTCCTGATTTCACAGACCGATCTTTAAAGCGCAAGAGTACTAAAGAGAGTACAGTTACATCTCTTACCCCTATGATGTCTCTCGCAATTGTGGGGAATGACTATAAAGTATTTCACCTCCCGTAATTTGTGCCAGACTCTTGATTTTTTTCAACGAATGCAGAGCCTGGAAGGGGTCCGTAAATAATCCCGGTATGACTTCCTTCTTAATGTTTTCACTTAAATAAGCGCAATCTCCGGTTATTATTAAAGTTTCCCCACTAACCATTTTGATCATTAGGGATTGGTGCCCTGGAGTATGTCCAGGGGTCGAAATTGCTGTTATCCCTGGCAGCAATAATTCGTCGCCGTCTAGTATGTGCCAAGTCAAATCCAAGGAATTGTAATAGTGAGGACGGTAAAGTCCTACCGTGAAAGATGGGGGGTTAATTGCAAAGCCATATTCTTGTCGCTGTACAAATATTCTGGCTTTTTTAAAATGCCTGAGCATCCCAGAATGGTCGAAGTGCAAGTGGGAAACAAAAACATAGTTTATATCCTCAGGAGAAACGTCGATATTTTTAAGACGGTTTATCAGAAAGTCTTCTTCTCTTATTTTGATATCTGTACCTAAGGCCACTAATAATTCATTGTCATCGAAATCAATTCCTGCGTCGAAAAGAAGGTTCTCATTCTCCGACTTTATCAAGAAAGCGCGTATCGGAACCTCAACCTTTTTTCCGATGTCAATCTTGTCGGTCAGCACAACACCTTTATCGACAATGATTGAGCCGCAATCCAGTGTGGCTAGACTTCGAGCAAACATCTTACTTATCAATTGTCACCTCCTTGAGTATATTAACGCTTTGCACCAGCTCCATAATGTTTTTCCCCTAGTGAAATTTACGTTCTTATCATTTCTCATAAATCATTGGTTTGGTAGGCTACCCAAAACATAATCGATAAAAGCTTGATCGACGAAACTGCTCTCTTCCTTGCTTGTGGTAATTACGCAAACCAGGTCAGATTTCGGAGCAACGAAAATTCTCTGGCCGTATAATCCGGATGCGTTGTAATAGTCAAACAATGTATTTATCCACCATAAGTACCCGTAATTGCCATAAATGCTCTGAGTATTGCTGGTGGATCTGGTTACCCAGTCAGCGGGCACTATTTGCTTCCCGCCCCAGACGCCGTTATTGAGAAATAGGTAGCCGAATTTTGCTGCATTGCGGGGTGTCAATTCCAACCCTGAACCGCCCAACGGAATATCCTGAGCATCATTATTCCAATATGAGGACGTTATCCCGATCGGCTCGAACAAGTACTTTTGAGCGAATGCGTCGGTACTGAGACCGGTAACCTTCGTGATAATAGCGGACAGAACTTGAGTATTCCCGGTGTTATAGACGAATGTTTCACCAGGTTGATACGCCATCGGCCGGTCAAGAACATATTGAACATAATCACCACTCGACAGCGCCTGTGCCAGACTGTTGCGCGGGTCGCTGTAACCATAACTGATTTCATTCCATTCAAAACCGGATGTCATCATTAGTAAATTCTCTATGGTAATATTTCTTTTTCTTTCATCCAGATTAGCAATAGTTTTGTCCGGGAAAAAATCTACCACCTTCTGATCCACGCTCTTAAGATAACCCTTATTGATTGCTATGCCGATAAGGGCAGAGGTAAAGCTTTTTGTAACGGAATAAAGAACATGCGGCATGTTACGGTCGTAGAGCATATCGTTAGGATATTCCTCCCAGACGATATAGCCATTGCGGACAACAAGCACTGAATCGATCGCGTGATTTCCTGTTTTGATCTCATCCATCATCTGCTTTAACAATGCGGAATCCATACCTTGGACTTCGGGAGTTGATGTTCTCCATTCTTCTGTAGGAAAGTAATCACCAGTTTTTAAAGTAGGATTTGTTTTAGATGGAGTACATGATGGTAACCACACCGATATCAGAAATATCATGATACTGAGTATATGAAGATGCTTCTTCATCGATTTCCCCCAAAAAAACTATTTATCCCGCTAACGACCTATATCTCTCTATTGTGCCAATATTGATTAGATTGAATTCTTAACCCTTTAGTGGTTTAAGGAATATTTTTGGGGCAAGGTACCGACCACAATACCTTGCCCTAGGAGGAAAGAAGGGAAAAAAGGAAGTACTCAAAACTTTACCATCGCCCGGTATGAATGTTTGGCTTACCACATTTCGTACCCTTTCTTCTTGAATGATCCTCAAGATATTACTTGTTTGTCTTTCAAAATAGAAATATTTTCCCATGTATAACCTATACTTAACAATATTTCCTCTGTATCCTGTCCGATCTCGGGAGCTGCCTTAGTCACTTGAGCGGGATTTTCAATAAATTTTACAGGAGTCATGACCACCTGAACATTCGTAGCGGTGGGATGGTGAAGAGGTACGAAGAAATTATTCGCCAGCGCTTGTGGGTCGGTGATGACCTCCTGCGGGCTTTGTACTCGTCCGTAGATCACATTGTTCTGGCGGAACAACACTTCCCATTCCTTCCGGGTTTTCTTGGCCATTTCAGCGTCAATTATT
>Ga0209777_10005818_pt1 | contig 14089 bp, 12 predicted proteins | sample FrelakmetHBP12HB_FD_187147 | JGI IMG/M metagenome (GOLD analysis project Ga0209777, IMG submission 187147) | Freshwater lake sediment microbial communities from the University of Notre Dame, USA, for methane emissions studies -HBP12 HB (SPAdes)... | ecosystem: Environmental > Aquatic >...
TTTATTTATAAATGATGTCATCTTTCAAACCCTTATATCGTTTAGCTCTTCGATCCTCATCAGGATTTTGCGGAGTGCATTCTCGCGGTCCGGTCTTTCAAAAACCCTATCTTCACCGTACCGCTCTTATGCCCTCCTTCTACAAGGAATTTAACCCCGCGGCAAGCCGCGAGGAATTATCAAGTTAAATATTTTTAAAACAATAAATATAAACTCCACCTTTAAGAAAAGGTCGAAAATAATTATACGATAATATCTTTTCTAAATATCTTAATTTATAAGGAACTTGATTTTTAACTTTATAAGAAAAATATTCAACTTTATTTATAGCATCTATCCACCCAGATAAAGGAGGATGTAAAGACCAATCAATATTAGGAAAAATATATTTTGATGCTACATATTTCCATATATTAAAAATATCAAATTCCTGAATAATAAAATAACCATTTTTCTCAAGTAATTGCCCAAAATGATTAATCATAGTAATGTAATTATTAGCAACCACAGGGTTTTCTAAATAATCATGACCATTATTTACAAAATGATGTAAGCAATTATTTGCAATAATAATATCATACTTATTTTCTTTAAATAAAAGAGCGTTTGTCTCAATTGCTTCCAATTTATTTTCCAATCCTAGATTATTTATGTTTCTTTTTAATTCATGTAATATTCCTTCTTTTGAACCATGCCCAGCATTTTCATCTAAAGCTGTGACATGACATGCTTCTTTAAACATGGCTATGTAAAGAGACAAATATCCTCTTCCGCATCCTACTTCAAGAATATTTTTATTTTTTAAGTCTATTTCATTAAATTGTTCATTAAAATGAAATAAAAAATAATTAGCATCAGATATATTATCGTTATATAAAGATTTAAATAAATCCCATGAATACATTTTTTCAATATTTCTTATTTTCATAACATGAATGCAAAAAAGAAACAATTTTTCCATAAGTAGCTTCAAATGAAAACTTTTCTTCAACTTGTTTTCTAGCAAGAATACTTTGATTCAAAGCAAATTCTTTATCTAAAATAAATTTTATACTTATTTTCGCATATTCGAAATCATCATTACATATATAAACTCCTTTTTCATTTTCAATATTCATTCCATAAACTGCATCAGAAGATACACACAATGGCAGACCTAATGCCATAGCTTCTATTAACCTACTTCTAAAACCATACTTACCTTTCAGAGGACATAACATAATTGTCCCTAATGACAACACTTCCTTCACATCATCAACAAATCCCGTTATTTTTATAAGAGGATTTATATGTAATTGAAGTAATTTATTTGAAGGATTTGCCCCAACAAGCCATAACTCGACATTTGGCATTTTATTCCAAATTAATGGCATAATATTATTCACACAATGCAATGCGGCTAATTCATTTTCCTTACCAGAAAGTGAACCATAAAAAATAATTTTTGGTGGTTCGGATGGCTTCCAGCAATATGGCCATTCATATAAATCTACTCCAGTTCCGGCAGTTATCATAGAAGAATTCGAATTAATTACTTTTTTTATATATAAAGCTTCTTCTAAATTAATTGCAATTATATTATTAAATTGTTGCCAGCTTTTCTCTTCATATTTTTTATAACGTTTAATTAAATATTTATAATATATTTTATTTTTATAAAATATATTACTGAAATAACCATTTGATGATAATTTTTTCCATAATATATCATGCATATCAAGTACACATGGAGTAAAAGATTTTTTAAAATTATCTATTGAGGCAACACTAAACCAATACTCAAATAGTATTACATCATATTTATTATCTTTAATTAACTTATTAACTTTATTTGAATTGAGATTAATAATGCTTGTGTAAAAATAATTGGATGGTATCCCTGCAATATTATTTAACAAAAGAGAAAGAATACCATAATAATATCTAGATATATTATTAACCCGATTGCGAGAAGGTATTATAATTGATTCTTTTACTCCTATTGATTTCATAAATATCTTGTTTTCCGATATTTTATTGGTGTCACATGCTGTAAGAAATGATACATTAAATATCTTAACAGAAGCTTTAATAATGTTTAAAATTCGAACTTTGGATGCCATATCTAATGGCAATAAAGCATTTGGAGATATAACAAGAAGATTTGGCATAATAATCTTTAGTGAATTCTCCCCGGCATAAAGGCCGGCGCTTCAAACGTTCTGCCTGCTTCGCAAGCTAATGGCCTCCTCTTTGCTTTGGGTGGCCATTCATCCCCGAGTTTGAAACATCGGGTTTTTCTGGTCGTGTTTATAAATCTATTAATATACTATTAAATATCCTTTAAAACTCGACCAACAGTATCTATAATATTATTAACATCTACAATTTCAGAACAATTTGGGGATTTATTACATTCATTTTTATAACAGGATATACAATCCAAGGGTACAATTATTTTCTCTCCTAAACCAAATAATTCAATTTCCCAAGGAGATGTAGGACCAAAATAAACAACAACTTTCTTTTTTAAAGCTAAAGCAATATGCAAGGGAAGGGTATCTCCCGTAATTAAAATATCTATTAAATTAAGTATAGAAGCAAATTTTGAAATTGATTCGAAATATCCTGCATTTAAAATAGTTGAGGGAATCTCCGAAAGAAGCCGTTTGTTATTCTCAATTTCTAGTGGACCGCCAAATAAAATAATTGATCCATTACAATATTTAGCAGACAATTTGTTTAGTAATTCCTTCTGTTTGGACAAAGAAATGGACTTTTGGGGCCATCTTATCCCAGCACCCGAGAAAAACCCAATAATTGGTTTCTTATTAATCAAAGAAAACATTTCTGCAAATTCTTTTCCTTCTTTTTCATATTTATCAGGAATAATTATTTTAGAAGAAATAATTGGCAAAGGTAATTCACATATACTCCAAAGTATTTCTTGATAAGTATTTCTGTTTGCACATTTTAAATTATCATTCACGCCCATTTGATACCAATTTTCGGCAGCTTTTGATAAAGGAAGTAAATTTGCCATTTTATCTAAAGAAAAACCCATTTTTGTTTTTCCTTTGGATAAATAGACAAGTTGACCAGCTTCTTTTGAATTATCTAATCCCAGCACTAAATCAAATGGTTCAGTTAGCAATTTTTCTAGCAAATACTCGTTATGTGACCATATTCGATCTATCCCAGGAACTAATTCAAGCAATGAAACTGCATTTGGTTCAGTAACCCAAGTAATATAAGCGCCAGGATATTTCGAAATTAAAGCTGGTATAATGCCTGCTGTTCGAATAACATCACCAATAGCATTTAACTTAATTATTAATATTCGATACTTAATTGGATCATATTCGATACAGCTATCACAATGTATTCCTTTATTTTTATGCGGTTTACATGGTCGATCTTCTCGAAATTGACGACAATCATTTCTTATCATTATAGCCATAAATCTTAGTTATTAAATAATTTCCAAACAAGATTCTTAGAAAAAACCAATTTATTTGTATTGAAGAAAGATTATATATATTAAATAATTATCTATTTATTAAATATTCTACAATAAACATTTTCAATATCTTCAGCCATCATTTTTCCTCTTGCATTCCATGACCATAATTTATAAGCGTAATCGCTTGTTGAATTATTTTTCTTAAGATTTAAAGTCTGAATAATTGCTTCGGCACAAGCGTAAATATCGCCAACCGGGAAAAGTTTCCCCATATTTGATTCTTGAATAAATTTACCTACGCTACCGACTGGTGTCATAACAATTGGTGTATTTGTTGCTAAAGCTTGTTTACATGAAGCGGGGCCTCCTTCAGCCGCCGAAAGATGCACAAATACATCGGCTGCTTGATAAAGATTAATCAATTTATTTTCTTCAACATAGCCGGTAAAAATAACATCATTTTTCATTCCAAGCTCTTTAACTAAATACTCTAGCCTATTTCTTTCCGATTGTTCTCCATAACCTGAAATAATTAACTTTATTTTTATTTTTTCTTTAATAATATTTGCAGCTTTGATAAGATCGTCTAGTCTTTTTTTAGGAATTAATACGCAATTTGAAAGTATTACAGCTTCTTCTTTCTTAAAACCTAATAATTCACGCAATTTTATTTTATCTTCGGCTGGTTGCCAAACATTAGCATCATAACCGCCCGAAGTTAAAACTATTTGACAATTAGTAAATTCCTTCCAATGTTTTCTGCTTTCTTCAGTAGGAACCCACAAAAAATATAGATTTTTATATAGGCTTTTTTCTATTCTTTGATTAAAAATACGAATATATAAATGCTTTATAAAACGTAATTTATCTCTTATTTTTAAATTAAAAAGAAGTTCCTTAAGTTTTTTAATAGAAATAAGTAATGGTGTATCACCTAGAGCATGTGCCATCAGATAACCATTCGGCACAAATATATTTACTTTTTTTATTAACTTACGACCAAATTTCGAACCAGGAGCCATAATAATCATTAATGTTTTGGGCACTTCTTTGTAGATCTCTTTCAGATATTCAAGTAAGCTTTTAGATTCTTCAATACAATCTGCCCCTCCTAACCTTTTAATCATTTTACTAGGGCAATGAATAGTTATTAAATTATTTCTTATTTTCCATCCGATTAACTCTTTAGCTCTTTCATCAGGACGCACGCAAATAAAGCCAAGATTATCATTTGATTCAGATATAGCTTTAGCAAACATAACGTGCCAATCAAATTTAAGCCAAAAGCATACTGATTCAGCATTTTCTTGTTTAAATATTGCATCTGGTTCAGGTAAATCGGAGAACTGATAGGCAGGGCTATGACTACCTACCGAAATAATAGATATTTTGGATTTAGATTGAATTAATTTTACTTCATCCAAAAGATTATTACCATTTAAGACATTATTCATAATATTTAATTCTATTTTATAATAATTTATATTTTACAAATTATTTTATTTTAACAATTTGAAGCAATATTTTGCATATTTCTTCTATATCACTTTTTTCCAAATTATTACCAGATGGTAAATTAATACCCCTCGATGATATTTTATCAGCAATAGGATAATTATTTGAATTATTATTTTTGTAATAAGGTGGTAATTGATTCATAGGGTAAAAGAATGGCCTTGTTTCGATACCATACTTTTTCAATTTATTTATAATATTATCTCGTTCTAAACGGCAATTATCCGTTAATATTATGCTATACATCCAATAAACATGTTTGACATTATTGACTTCGATAGGACAATTTATAAATTCCGAATGTTTTAAATAATTATTATAAATCTCAGCATTTGTACGTCTTCTATTTAAATGCCAATCAATATTTTCCAATTGTGCTAAAGCAATTGCGGCCTGTAAATTTGTCATACGATAATTATATCCAATAATTGGAAACCAATATCTACGCTCTTTCGACATCCCTTGATCTTTTAATAGTTTTATTTTTTCTGCAATTTTATCATCATTAGTAGTTATTATTCCACCTTCTCCTGATGTAATAATTTTATTCCCAAACAAACTGAAAATTGCAATATTACCAAGTGATCCAACTTTAATAGGTACTTTATTCTTATTAATATTGGACGATAATATTCTTCTTTTTGCATTATATCTTGATTTGTTTTCGCTATAATAAATCGCACCATGGGCTTCTGCCGCATCTTCAATAATTATTAAATTATGCTTCTTGGCGATTCTCCAAATTATTTCCATCTCACAAGGATGTCCATAAATATGAACTACAATAATTGCTTTTGTTCTTTTTGTTATTGCTTTTTCAATCAAGTTTTCATCAATATTCCATGTGTCGTGTCTACAATCTACAAATATTGGTTTTGCACCACAATAACTTACAGCATTTGCAGTAGCAATATAAGTAAAAGTGGGGACAATTACTTCATCCCCAGAATTAATCCCAATCGCTAACATAGCCAAATGAAGCGCGGTAGTTCCATTTGAACATGTCAATGCATATTTAGTATCACAATATTTTGCAAACTCGTTTTCGAATTTATCTATATATTTACCGATTGAAGATATCCATGTGCTATCGAATGCATCCAACAAATATTTCCTCTCATTACCATGAAAAACTGGTTTGGCAACTGAATATTTCATTTTTCCTCCATAAATTCCTTGCATATAAAATAATTAAGAAAAGAAATAAATATAAATCAATATGTATAATACAAACTAATTATTTATAAAATACTTTATTTCTTCTATCGAAACTGTTGCAGTACCTATTTTCCCAACGACAATGCTTCCTCCAATATTTGCAAGTCTAGCTGCCTGATCAAAATTGGCACCCGCGGCAATAGCTAATGAAAATATGGCAATAACAGTATCACCAGCTCCGGTTACATCGTAAACAGTCCTGGCAATAGCAGGAATTTGAGTTACTTTTCCCCCAGATTGGAAAAGTATCATACCTTCAGATCCACAGGTTATAAGCAAAGCTTTGATCTTCAAAAAATCTAAAAGCTGTTTTCCAATATTTATCAAATCATCACTGGAATTAGCCGATTTGCTTAAAGCTCGACAAGCTTCTTGGGCATTTGGGGTAACAACCGTTGCCTTTTTATAGTTTTGATAATTTTCTTTGGGATCAATAATAACCGGTTTTTTCAATTTCCGTGCAATATCGATGATTTCTTTTGCCACCCGGGGAGTTATTACTCCTTTTGCATAATCAGATATAATAATCACATCAACTTTCATACAATAAGTCTTTATCCAATTGATGATTATCTCTTCGGTTTTGGTATCCAGAGGAGTTATGCTTTCGCGATCAACCCTAACAATTTGTTGATTTTTGGCTATAATTCGAACTTTAGTAATAGTGGGACGATTTGGATCTTCAATCAAATTAGTTTTAATGCCTTGCTTGAGGAGTGCACTCAAAAGTTCCTTGGCTTTTGAATCTTTTCCAACAACACCTACAAGAAAAGCTTTTCCTCCCAGCGATATAACATTAGCGGCAACATTCCCCGCACCTCCAATAAAACGATCTTCTCTCTGAACCTTTACAACCGGAATCGGAGCTTCCGGTGAAATCCTTTGGGCATCCCCCCATATATATTCATCAAGCATAATGTCGCCTATAATTAGAACTTTCTTGTCTTTAAAATAACTAATTATTTTTGACAATTTTCTCATTTTTCTTTTTGTAATTATTTTCTTTTTATATTTTAGTTTTATTTATAATGTTTATGACGCTTATTTTAAAATTATAATCTTTCAAATTCTATAAAATACAATCAGAGTTTATTTCTTCTTTTAGATATTATATGATATTTCCATTAATTTTTTTATTGAAGGAAACCAAGAAAGAATTCGGTAAAATTAAGGACAAACCAAATGGTGATAGCAGATATATTAAAGGCATAATTACAGCTCCAAACCTCACGCTTCCTGTAAACAAAGGACTTAATATAAAATAATAAATAATTAAAGAATAACTTACAATAAAAAACAAATTATTATTTTCATAATTACTCTTAATTATTAAATATTTTATAAAACCTATAATAAAAAGAATAAATATAATAATATGTATTAAAAAATAAAAATGATGGCTTTTTAATGTTTTTAAACTATCCGGAAAATCATCTGCCCATCCTAATAGTCTTAATTCATTTTTAAAGTAAAGAATAATAAATCCTAATGGATTTCTAAGAATATTTTTAAAACCTTCTCTCATTAATAATCTGTATACTTTAGTAACCTCTCCTCGGGAAAGTTCATTAATATCACCATATTTTGTTAATTTTAATTCTTTTTTTGTAATTTCCCATTCAAGATTTTGTCCATCATGATTAACATTTGTAGCTTCATAAAACAACATCCCACTCATTGCGTTAATCTGCGGTAAATCAAAAATAATCCAATTTCTAACAATATAAGGAATTATAATTATTAAAAACATAATAAAAAATATAAATGCTTTTCTAAACAATTTATTTATTCTTTTAGTAAATATTAAACTAAATATTAAAACAAAAAAAGGAAATATTTCAAAAATAGGTCTTGTTAAAGTTAAAAATCCAAATAAAAGTCCTAAAATTATATAAACAATAATAAAATTCTTATTTTTAACGATAAAAAGCAAATATACAATAAATGTAACTAATAATATTGCTAAATTTTCAGAATAATAATTGCCAACCAATTTCAAAATGTTATAATTTAAGATAAAACAAATGGCCACAAATAATGTAAATATATTATTTTTATAAATTATATTTGCTAAATATATAACAATCAAAAAGGAAAATAACAGCATAATATATTGAATTAAAATAACTGGTTTATAATTAAAACCAAATATTTTATACAAAAAAGAAATGAAAATTGGATACCCTGGTTGATATGCGTATGTTGGAATTTTGTTACTTGAATATCCTTCTCCGTTCACTAAACTTTTAGAAACATTATCATAAAATCCAGCATCACCTTCTAGTACAGAAGGATTCTTTACTTCTTTAAAATAAATGTTTGGGAAAATGAAGAAGGATATAAATAATTCGATAATAAAAACAACAGCTAAAAATACTATTATTTTTCTCTTTTTATTACAATCAACCTCATTTGAATTTATCATATTTTATAAGTTTATTAAATTCTTAAAATAATACGATTATATATAATTTCAAATACGATGTCCTTCACGCGAGAAAATTCGGAAATTCTTCAACCCTAGCTTCTGCAAGAAATACTTCACAGATGTAATTAAAACACCTACACCATATTTTATACTTCGCTGAAAATTAATGGAGGAAGCTTCTGGAAAATAATGGGTTGGACAAGAAGCTTCGCCAACTTTGAAACCGAAAAATATAATTTGAGCCAGCATTTCATTATCAAATAAAAAATCGTCGGAGTTCTCCAAAAGCGGAAGCGTCTCAAGTACTTGACGAGAAAATGCTCTAAAGCCGGTATGGTATTCTGAAAGTTTGGCATTTAAAAGTAGATTCTGGGAAAAAGTAAGAAAACGATTAGCCAGATATTTATATATAGGCATACCTCCTTGGCGGGCTTTGCCTCCCAATATTCGAGAGCCGATAGCTGCATCATATTCGCCACTAGCTACCAAGCCTGCCAAAGCCGGAATAATTTTAGGGGAATATTGGTAATCAGGATGTAGCATAACAATAATGTCGGCTCCTAATTTTAAAGCTTCTTTATAACAAGTCTTCTGATTTCGCCCATAACCCATATTATGATCATGTAAGAAATAACGAATTCCTAAACGTTGAACGACTTCTAAAGTTTTATCGTTTGAGGCATCATCAACCAATAGTACTTCATCTACAGTATCAAAAGGGATATCTTGAAATGTAAGCTCCAATGTTTGGGCGGCATTGTAAGCAGGCATAACTACTATCACCTTTTTCCCTATCAACATTTTATTTTCAATGAACCTTCCCGCGGTAAGCTGCTAGTAATTATCAATTTAAAAGTTAATATTTACCTATCATGTAAATGACGTTATAAACCTAATCAAAATCAATTAACATAAAAAGGAATTCATTTATGTATAATAATATTTTCAAAATAATTTAAAAATTAAATAATTATTTTTTAATCATAATTAAAACATCGTTTGCAAAGTCAAAACCCATTAATTTATACAGAATTATTTTAATAATATTAAGTATTTTCCTTTTAAAACTTAATTCTTTAGGCCAAGTATAGATACGTCTTAATATAACTTCTTCAGAAAATCCCAAATACCTTAAAATCCCATATAGATCAACAATAGGATAATGCTGAACTTTGGCAAAATCAGAGTTAAGGAATTCATTGGGATTTTTTGTGTTAGAAATGGAAATAACCAAATAACCAGAATCCTTTAGAATATCTCTGGATTTTTCTAAATAATGCAAACCTTTTTCCAAAGGCAATGCTTCAAGTACACCTTGCATAATTATAAGATCAAACAAACCATTAATATCATCAATATCATTGTAATCATATTTAAATTCATTATTTACATCAACATCCATGGAAACATATTCAGATTCTATATTTCTCAACTCTAAAGCCTTTTTGATGGCCTTTTCTCCTGCACCTATATCTAAAACTCTTATAGGTCCATTAAATTTTGAAAAATATAAATTCAAACCATCTGAATTTAAATTATTTGCTTCAATATAAGGATTTCCGGAAGAAATCGATAAAGGTATTTTTCCTTTTGGAAAATCTTTTTTAAATTTCTGAATTTCCCAATAATTTATTTTCAAGTGACCTTTCTCCATTTTTTAAACTCTACACATTCCTGTAACTGTTTATCAATTTGAGATATTATTAAACAATTATTTTAAGTTAACTAATCTTTATTTTTTACCAATCATGCACATGACACCATGTGGAAAATCAAAACCCATAATTCTAAATAATATTTTTCTTAATTTATAAATTAGTAATTTTTTATATGAAAGGTCATATGGTTTAATTTCGATTCTTCTTAATATTGCTACACCTTGAAAACCTATAGATCTTAAAATAGCGTAAAGATCTGTAATTGGATAATATGTAACATGACTAAAATCTTTAAAAAATTGAATCGGATTTAAAATATTCGGAATAGTAACAGCAATAAATCCCTCAGATGATAATATTTCGTAAGCTTTTTTTAAATAATAAAGTCCTTTGTCTAAATTTAAGTGCTCTATAACTTCCTGCATAATTACTAGATCATATTCACCAGTCACGCTATCAATATCATAAAAATCATATTTCTTACCGCTTTCAGTACTTATATCCAATCCATAATAATCGGCTTCAATATTTCTTATTTTTAATGCTTCTTTTAACCACATTTCACCTGCGCCTATATCCAGAACCTTAGCTCGCTTTTTGTAATTTTGGAGATGCGAAAAATATAATTCTATTTGTTTTGAATTAATATCTTTCGCTTCCCGCTCAGGATCTCCGGTTGAAATCAAAACCGGACATTTCATTTTATCAGCTTCTTTCCTATATTTTTCTATTACCCAGAAGTCTATATTCATCGAATTATAATATTCATTACATTAAACATGTCATAATAATCAAATATTTATAAATTTTATTATTTCTTTTTTATTAATTTCTTTAAAAACAAATAAATTGGACCATTTGACCCTTCTATTTTAAATATTCTATATTTTATCATTGTTAGGATCTGATTATATATTAATCCATAATAATATTTAGAAAATGGGATTAACCAATATTGTGGTGCATGACGTTTATAGAAATTATAACGTGCTAATACGTAAGATAATGATTTAACATTGTACAATTCCTTTATAAAATCTGCAATATTATCACTTACACCTATTTCACCTTTTGTATCAATATCATCCCATACAATACTTCTGGTATCTACTACTATTTTAAATCCCGCTTTTTTGGCACGTAAATAAAAATCTGTATCACCAAAATAATGAACGAATTTATTTGAATCAATTAACCCTATTTTTTCAAAAATACTTTTATTTATAAGTACACCTTGAAATCCCAAAAAATCAACATCAATAATTTCTTTATTAATATCTTTAATATTTTTATTATTATAAATTAAAATATTATATCCTTTTCTCCAATCTATTAATTTTCCCGCATAAGATATTGTTTCTGGTTTGTGATAATAACAAACCATTGACCCAATTATTTGAGATTTTTCAGATTTAAATGTTTCAATAAGATAATTTAATGAATACTTTTCAATAATATTATCATTATTTAAAAGTAAAAATAATTCACAATCATTTTCAAGGCATTTACTAATTGCTAAATTAAAACTTCCATTACACCATAAATCTTCATTTGACTTTATGATTTTAACATTTGGATAATCTTTTATAATAGCTTCTCCTGAACCATCTGTTGAACCATCATCTACTACAGTAATATCGAAATTAGGATATTTTAAATTAAATACTGATTTAAGACAACGAAGCGTTTGATCTTTTCCATTATGAAAAACAATAATAATTGATACAAATGGAAAATTATTAATATTCATATAATTTGAAATATAGGATTCAAAATCAATTATTTAATTTATAACGTTCATTATATTCAACAATTGCTGCACAAACAGGAATCATAGTATTTATTTCAAGCGCGCAAGATGAATTTGCTATAAAAAAACCACTATATAAAAATCATCTTGCGGCAATAGATAAAATATACTTTAAACGAATATCAAGCAAATTAGATTTAACAAATATTTTAATAGAAAATAAACCAATTAAAATCATTAATATGAATCCAAATATTCCATACCATCCCAATAAAGTTGCCATAAAAGAATCAGACGAAACAGATCGTATAGGATTATTATTGAATATTATGATTTTGTCATCGTCCTTGTATAAATATGTATAATCACCTACTTTATCTGGACCAGCTCCATAAATTAATGTTCCTAAACCATCTTCTTTCATTAATTTTAAACGATAAAATTGTTCCAAATGATGCTTTTCAAATGAACCGCTACCTGTTTTAATTTCATTTAATCCATTCTCAAATCTTTCTTTAAAAGTAAATAAAAAATTACTTATATCAAAAGTATTAATTAATAAGCTATATATTAATAAAAAAACAAAAATTAAACCAATTAATATTTTTAAATTACTTTTTAAATGCTTACCTAATTTCGGTGCTATATAAAACAATCCGAATATTAAATAAATAAAATTGAAAATTAATTGGGTTCTACCCATATTTACTACATCTAATCCAATAAGAAGAATTAAAATAATCAAATATATATTTCTTTTGCCTAATTTCTTATAAAATATTACATTAGCAGTTACATAAAATATAGATATTTGTACAAATGCCATTGATTGTCCAAACAATCCATAATGATTACTACCTATAGCTTCTTCCCTTTGAGTAATATTATTAAAAGCAAAATTTAATTTATCAATCCCTATTATCGAGATAAGCCACATTATTACACCGCCAATAAAACCTGAAACAATAATCATATATAAGGCAGCATAAATAGACTTAATATTTTCTAATAGTATACAAAGTGCTATAATAACAACAATAGACCCATAATAAGTCCGTATCAATACTTTTGACGCATCAGCATTCCCAATCCTAATAACAGTCCATACGGAAACCATTAAAAAAAAGACTAAAATCAAATTTCCAATTTTCGTTTTAAACAATATATTTAAATTAGAAGGTTTAACAACAATCGTTATTAAAGCAAATATAATTAATATTTCCTGAGGCAATAATTTAATAACTCTAAATGAAATATGTGTATAATTATTAAGTTTAGTATCAAAGCCAATTGTAGTATCAAATATCATAAAAGCAAATATAATAAAAATTAATATTTTCCAAAAAGAGAAATGACTTTTGAAAACATTTCCAAATGTAAATGGCGTAATCTTCAAATCTATTTTATTCATTTCATTCATTTTTAAGGAATTTAAATAATTTATTTTACTATCTGTACGCATATTATATAAATGTTAAGTTTATTTAATAACTCAACATACGGTCCTGCTTGTGAATAAATCTTTTTTATATTTATATAGATATATCAATGACCTAAATGAATATTATATAGTATTAACTGTTTCGAAAGACTATCCCTAAAACATAACATCCAGAATAAGGTAGAACAAAAAGATATATATATTTATTTTTCTAAATATTGAATTCATTAAGCATATTTTTTGCATATAAATCCCATGTAATATTTTCTTCAACAAATTTACGACCGGTAAAGCTTAATTTTCTCCATAATTCATGATCTGAATAAAGCTTTATAATAGATTCAGCTATTTTGTCAGGAGACAAAATGGGCACTAATAAAGCATTTAATTCATCAGTTAATACTTCTGATGCACCACATCCTTTTGAAACAATAACAGGAGTTCCACATCCCATTGCTTCGAATACTGCCAATCCCCATGTCTGCGGATAATTAGGAAAAACAAAAATATCTGAATTAGAATATAATTCAACAAGTTGATCATCACTAACACTACCATGAAATTTTACAAAATATGATAATTTATATTTACTTACAAGTGAATATATTTTATTAGCATATATTTTGTTATTCTGATC
>Ga0209777_10005819_pt1 | contig 14087 bp, 16 predicted proteins | sample FrelakmetHBP12HB_FD_187147 | JGI IMG/M metagenome (GOLD analysis project Ga0209777, IMG submission 187147) | Freshwater lake sediment microbial communities from the University of Notre Dame, USA, for methane emissions studies -HBP12 HB (SPAdes)... | ecosystem: Environmental > Aquatic >...
CTTCCATCATGGTAGGTGGTAATATTAAGGGCTATTCCCGAGTGCTTACCACGGCAACCGTTATGGAAACGAGTCGTGGAAATTTCGATATCGCCATTGCCCTTGGAATCATCCTGCTTCTGCTTGCCTATTTTATCAACTTAGTCCTCACCCAGATCCAACAGAAAGAAAGGCCAAGATAGCACATTGCAAATCGCACATTGAAAATTAAAACATAATTTCTTATGAATGAACATTTACCTATCTTAGAAATGAAAAATATTTCGGTCAGCAGGGGAGGAACACTTCTTTTGGATATTTCTTCCTTCCTCATTCATGAAGGGGAAATCTTCTCCCTGATCGGGCCAAATGGGGCGGGAAAGACCACTTTACTTCAAACCTTATCCTATTTATTGAAACCCTTTCAGGGCGAAATCTTCTTCAGAGGAAAGAAGGTAGAAACAAATCATTCCGTTTTAGAATACCGAAGGAAACTGGCCATGGTCTTCCAGGAGCCTCTCCTCTTTGATACAACGGTCTTTAACAATGTTGCATCCGGTTTAAAGATCCGCGGGATGAAGAGAGGTGAAATCCGTGATCGGGCCATGAAGCAGTTGGAGCGATTTGGAATTAGTCATCTCAACGACCGTTCTGCGAGAACACTTTCAGGAGGGGAGGCACAGAGGACAAGTCTCGCAAGAGCCTTTGCGCTTCAACCTGAAATCCTTCTCCTTGACGAACCTTTTTCATCTCTCGACCCTCCTACCCGTGATTCCCTGATTGAAGACCTGGAACACATCCTTCAACAGACACGGACGACTGCAGTCTTCGCCACCCACGATCGCCTCGAAGCCCTGAGACTTTCAAATCGGATGGCAGTGATGAATGAAGGGAAAATACTTCAGATTGGTTTTCCTGGAGAGGTGATGAACCATCCTGTGAATGAAATTGTGGCTTCCTTTGTGGGAGTGGAGACGATCCTGACCGGGAAAGTGATTAAAAGAAATGGCGGGACTTTTGTCACCTCCATTGATGGCCGAGAGATCGAGGCTGTAGGAGATACCCATTTAGGAGAGACTGTGGTTCTATGCATTCGGCCAGAAAATGTCACCCTCTCAACCCGTCCCTCCCAAGAAGGAACAAGTGCCAGAAATGTTTTTCCAGGGAGGATTGTGAAGATTATCTCCTTGGGGCTCTATCAAAAGGTCCATCTTCATTGTGGGTTTCCACTCGTGGCCTATGTGACGAATCATTCTTTGGAAGGGTTATCGTTGACAGAAGGAAAGGAAGTGAGAGCTTCCTTTAAAGCCACTGCGGTCACAGTTATAAGGAAAGGGGAAAGTTAAGGAAGAGAGGGCGTCTACTTCAAGCGATCTTTAAGATCGTATAGTTCTTGGCTCCCCCTGGAGTTTGCACCTTCACTTCATCCTCCACTTCCTTTCCAATTAAAGCCTTGCCCAGGGGAGAGGCGATTGAAATCTTGCCGGATGAGATATCTGATTCGTCAGGTCCGACGATCTGGTAGGTGACTTTACCTCCATTATTGAGGTTCTCTAAAGTGACTACAGAACCAAAGCCTACCTTACCATTGGGAAGATTGATGCTGTCTATAATCTCAGAGTTGGCCAACTTCTGTTCAATCTCTCGAATCTTCGTTTCAACGAATGATTGGTGCTCTTTAGCTGCTACAAACTCTGCATTCTCACTGATATCTCCATGAGCCCGTGCCTCCTCAATGGCCTTGATCACTTGAGGACGGATGACCTTCTTCAGATTCTCCAATTCTTTGTGGAGATTGTTATATCCGTTGCGCGTGATGGGACTTCGTGCCATGGATACTCCTTTATGGGAAGGGAATATAACTGACCAAGATGAATCTGTCAACTAGTCCTCGTATATTTATCAGAGAGATTTCTCTCTTCCGGAAATCTATTTTTGAAGATTTGAAAAGATTAATGGTGGTGATGGTGGTAATAGAACCCGAATCCCCCCCACCAATTAGGATAACCCCACCATGGATCATAATAATAGTAGTAGGGATACGGACGGTAATAGTATTCCGGCCAAAGGTAGATCTGTTTGCTCGAAACAATGGGATATCGATAATCCATTTCACCGAGGGGTTTGATCTTCTCTCCTATCATTTCACCTGCCACAGTGATCTTCTTCCCCCTCCGGAAGATGTAAGGATCTAAATATTTATCAGCGAGAATTAAAAATCTTCCTTCTGAGGCAACGGTTTCTTTGGGTTCTCCCCTCCAACCCAGAGGCCTCTGGAAGACTTCGATCTGTGTGGTTCCATCTTGTTGATTGACCGTCTCGATGATCTCTCCACCCCATACAACCAATTTTCCTTTAAAGGCGTTGGGATTCTGGCGGACCTGGCTGAGAGTAAGGGAAAGATCTGATTTTGTCCTCAAATCCTTTGAAATAACATGAGCACAACCAGAAAGGAGAATTATAAAAGAGAGAAGTAAAAACCATGTAAACCGACTTTTCATCTTGTTTCTCCTGTATTTATTTTAAATCATTCTACGATAAGATTCAATACAACATTTGTCTCAAACTTCCCTATTATTTTTAATGAAGGGTTAGGCAGGTCAGAATAGTAATTTAATATAAGATGATAATCCTTTGATTGAGGAAGCAAAAATAAAAGGCCCCGCTTTATAGCGGGGCCTTTTCATCGTGTCTTAATCTGCCGGCAGGTTTTTTTCTATCCCTTGATCAGTCTCGGAATCATCATGTGGTGGTGAGGGCAGATGGAAATGGGATTTTGATAGGCAGAGCCCGCAAAAGCCACCATATATTTTCTCATATCTGCAAAAGAGACAATCTCATCGACCAACCCCTTTTTCGCACAATAAACGGGCCTCGACTTCTCATAGTATTCTTGTGCCAAGGCATTCATCTTGTCAATGATAGGCTTGAGTGGACGGCCTGAATCCTTTTCTTTTACCAGTCTTCTTGCGAAAGAAGCAACGGCTGCGGTTTCACCGTGCATGACATAAATCTCTGTTGTGGGTGTGCCCAACGTAAACATATTATTATTGTTTGCCTGGGGGCCTCCCATGATGTAGTGGGCAGCGGCTGTCCCCTTTCTTAAGACGATGCACATCATGGGGAGATCGGTCTGTTCGATGGAGTAAATCAAGGATTGCCCCAATCCAAGGAGCTCGGCTTTTTCTGCGATGTCTCCTACGTCAATGCCAGACGTATCCTGAAACCAGATGATAGGGACCCTGTCTCTCCCGCATTGGGTCACGAACTCGTTCATCTTAATGAGTCCCTGCCGGTAAAGCTTTCCTCCGACGCCGGGATAGGGGGCATATTCGGGATATCCCTTGGGCAAGAATCCCTGTCGATTGCCTATGATTCCAACTAAGAGACCGTCGATTTTTGCCAAACCCGTATAGACCTCTGGACCATAATTAGGTCTGAATTCCATATGTTCACTGTTATCCGTCAGCCTGGCAAGGACTTGATCAAAATTATAGGCAAGCTTTTGATTGAAGGCGACCAGATAGTTGATCTCTTCGGGCGAGAATTTGGGTTCTTTTGGTTTAGCTACCCTGAAGAATTTAGGATCATAGGCCGGAATATACTTCATGTATTCTTTCAGTCCATCCAATACCCCTTCCTCCTTTTCAAAGACAGCCTTGAAGAAACCAGTGGAGTCGTAATGGATCTCCACACGTCCAGGAGGAGTCGCCTTGAACTTTCTTGTTGCCTCAATAATGAGCTCTGCCCCTTGCTCATCAAACAAACCTTTTGGACTCATTCCACTGACAATACCACCACCACCGACAGCAATGTTGCAATTCTTATGTGCCAAAAGGATGGTAGGACTGACTCCTTGGTATCCTCCACCCGCAGGATTGGTTCCATAGATCCCTGCCAGAACGGGAATGCCCAATTTTTCCAGTTCAGCATGTCTGAAGAAAGTGGTTCCGCTTCCTCTCCGGTTGGCATACACCTTTTCCTGCTCAGGGAGTTTCACACCACTACAGTTAACTAACCAGACCAGAGGGAGATGGAGGCGCTTTGCCATGTCGGTCACTCTCAAGATATTTTCTGACTGACCAGCAATCCAGGCTCCAGCTATAACTTTATTGTCGAAGCCGATGACGACAGCCCATTTTCCACTGATTTTACCCAATCCATCCACCACGCCAGTTGTCCCGGATTCTTCTTCCATCGGGTCGAAGAGGGTGTGTAAAGGACACCATGTGCCAGGATCCAACAAATATTCAAGCCTCTGGTATACGGTCATCTCCCCTCTTTTATTAATTTCCTCTGTGGCCAGACCCGCTTTTTTCACCTTTTCCACAGCTTCTGCAATTGTTTTTTCAACTTCTTTAATTTGTTTAACATTTTCTTCTGCCTTTTTAATCTGTTGCTCAGTCAAGGCCTTACCAAAATCGGTCATCTTTTCAAAATATGGTTTCATGCTGAATCCCTCCCATTTTGGAATTAATGAATTTTTTCACAATATATTTACCAGAAAAAAAATAATATAGCAAGAAAAATTATTTTATTTACTTTTCCCTTTATTTCTGATAATTTATACGTATGAAGATATTTACAAAAACTCAATTGGCCCTGATCTTTTTAGCGGTTGCCTGTTTAATAGGCGTTGTAACAAGTATCATTGTGAACTCCCTTATAACCAATCAGATTATTTTTGAAGCACAAGAAAGGGTCAAAGAAGATCTCAATACAGCCAGATGGGTCTATGCTTCTAAGATCAGGGATATTGACCGAACGATCCACTGGACTTCGGCAAGGCAGATAGTGTTAACGAAGGCAATAAAAGAGAAAGATGTTTCCCCTATTCGAGACTCATTTTCAAGGCTGATGGCTGAAGAGGAACTCGATTTTTTAACATTGGTGGATCGAAAAGGAACAGTCGTATTTAGATTTCATAATCCTCCTGCATCAGGAGACAGTTTGCTCCATGATCCTTTTATTAAGAGTGCCCTGGAGAAAAAGGAGATTTTAGGAACCCAGGTCCTCTCTGGAGATGAGTTGGCGAAGGAAGGGAGGAGTTTGACCCAGAAGGCCATTATCCAATCGATTCCCGTTCCCAAAGAAAAACCGATTAGAAAAATAGAAGAGACTTCTGGAATGGTATTGAAATCAGCCCATCCCATACTTGATTTTAATGGAGAGATTTTGGGTGTTTTGACAGGAGGAGTGCTCCTCAACCGGAATTATGAGATTGTCGATCGGATTAAAAACATCGTTTTCAAAGATGCTAAATACAAAGGAAAAGAAATTGGGACAGCCACCATCTTCTTGGGCGATTTGAGAATATCGACCAATGTCATCGATAAGGAAGGAAATCGGGCCATTGGAACTCGAGCGATGAAAGAGGTCCAAGAACAAGTTCTCGGAAAAGGAACGCCCTGGATCCATCGGGCGTTTGTAGTTGATGATTGGTATATCACCGCCTATGAACCCATACGAGATGTCCAAGATAAGATTGTTGGAATGCTTTATGTGGGGATGTTAGAAAGCAAATATGCTTTGATGAAGGAGAGACTGATCCTTCTTTTCTTCTTCTTCTCCATGTCAGGAATGTTGATCGCCCTGACGGTCTCCTTTATCCTTTCTTATATGATGCTTAAAAAACGAGTTTAACGCAGCCTCCAAGAATCCTTCTCCATTCACAAGAGATTTTCCATTGAGAGCTTATTCAGATAGGTCTTCGTTTTTATTTTCTTCATTTTTCTGAGTCTCTTTATCTCGGCCTCCTCTTTTTAACCCTTTCCTGAACCCAGAGATCAGAAGCCATATGACAATGATGACGATACCGATGGCTAAAAAATTCGGAGCCCCTATTTTTCTTAAGAAGTCTGAGAAATATTCAATCGTCTCCATCATTCTGGTTTTTCGGCAACGGCAAGGAGGGAGGTGCCGAAGGGAAGGGGAAAGAATTTTTCTAATTTGAGTAAGGGGACGAGGAGATTATAGATTCTCAGTTGAAAAGAAGGAAGCCTTTTTCTCCTAAGTATTTTGCTATTTAAAAACCATCCCAGAATTCCAATTCGATTGAAGTATTTCAGGAAAATCACTTTAAACCCTAGGGTTTCCAATTTATTTTTTAATTCCTTCTTTCCATACCGCCTGTGATGGCCTAAATGTTGGTCCAGACTTCCATAGAGCCATGGATGAGAAGGGACGAGGAGGAGGAGTCGTCCTCTGGGTTCCAAGAGGTTGAAGATATTTTTTAGGGGTTTTTCATCCTGTTCAATATGTTCCAATACATTGAAGCAGATGACCGAATCGATAAGATAGGATCGGTAGCGTTCCAACTCTGTCCCGGAGAGGTCAAGGGGTTCGATCATAAATTTCTTATATTTTCCAAAGGTGTTCTTCAAAAGGGCGAGGTATTTCGGCTCCACATCGGTGGCAATGATGAGCTCCCGATCTAAAAGAAACTTCGTGATGTTACCAACCCCAGAGCCGACCTCTAAAACCCTACTGCCCAAAAAGGGTCGGAATTTTAAAAATATCCACTGATTATAACGATGAAGTTTCTTCATCTTCTGGAGGGTTTGGTAAACGATATCCTCGGTCTCCGAATCAAAAAAATTATACCGCAGGATGGAAAAGATCGCCTTCAGTCCATCCATCCATTTGATTTTCTTTCCTTCCCAATAATCTCGACCGCTGTAGGAGATGGGGACTTCATAGATCCGGTAATTCATCTTAGCAATCTTGGCTGTCACCTCAGGCTCAAAGCCAAACCGATTTGACTTCAAAAGAAGATGCTCCAGCACCTCCTTTTTAAAAACTTTATAACCTGTTTCCATATCGGTGAGGTTAAGATCGGTGCAGAGGTTGGAGAGAAAAGTCAGGAGCTTATTGCCCAGAGTGTGCCGGAACATCAACACCCGCCTCGGAGTGCCGAGGAATCGAGAGCCATAGACGACCTCCGCCCTTCCATCGAGGATGGGTTCGATGAGTTTAGGATATTCGTGAGGATGGTATTCTAAATCAGCATCTTGGATGATGACGATCTCCCCTGTAGCTTCTTTGAATCCTGAGCGGAGAGCAGCCCCCTTGCCCATATTTTGGGGTTGATAAAAGATACGAACCTCATCCTTCGATTCTTTTTTCCTTCCCACTTCCCATTCTTTTAAAAACTCCCTTGTTCCATCCATGGAACAGTCATCCACCACAATGACTTCTTTCGGGAGATCGACCTCGAGAACCCTGGAGAGAATCTCACCAATAGTATTGATCTCGTTATAGACTGGAATGATAACTGAAAGTTTCATGGAAGATTGTTGACAATTATATCAGAATAAAGAATATGGGGAAAGTCCTATTTTTACCCAATCGTTTCAAGACGCGGAGGATGAGATGCCTTCATAAAAGATTATATTGACCGGTCAGCAGATTTACGGTAACAGTATTTTAATTAAATCATTTTTAATGGAAGGAGTGTGATCAAAATGGGAGCCATGAAGAAATGCTTATTATTATTAACGATTGTTCTGATTGCATTGCTTAATCAGGAAAATGTTTTAGGAGGGGAGGCCATGGAAATTTCATCTTCTGCGTTTAAAGATGGGGAGAAGATTCCGATTCAGTATGTGATGCCAGGGGCAGGAGGTAAAAATATTTCAATCCCTCTGGCGTGGAAGAATGTTCCAGCCGGAACGAAATCTTTTTGTCTTTCGATCGTTGATATACACCCGATCGCCCAAAATTGGGTCCACTGGCTGATTATTAATAATCCGCCACAGGTGACATCGATTGAAGAAGGGGCATCTAAAAAGAGAATGCCCCAGGGATCTGTTGAACTCAAGAATTCTTGGGGTGATATCGGTTATGGCGGACCACAACCTCCAAAGGGAACAGGAGACCATCCGTATGTGGTGACCCTTTATGCGCTCAATGTGGAGAAACTTGATCTTGGAGCAAATACTTCTCTTTCGGCCTTCAAAAAGGGCATTGAGGGTAAGGTGATAGGCTCGGCCTCCCTCACCGGGAAGTACGGTCGGTAATCCCAGTCGGGCTTTAACGAGATCAAATCATCTTGGCGTGTGACAGGATGATTATGAAAGGAGGTGTGTAATGAAAATCCTTGGTTTGAATGCAAGCGAAAGGCAACTAGGGAATACAGAGATATTAGTTAAAGAAGCTTTAATGGGAGCTGAGGAGGAAGGGGCACAAGTTGAAATGCTAAGACTGACTGACTACAAAGTATTGCCTTGTGATGGGCTGGCTCCATGTGTTTTTGGAAATACGGGTTGTAACCTGAAGGACGATTTTAACTTCATCGTGGATAAAATATTTGAGAATGACGGGCTCATTCTGGGAACTCCCTGTTACATCTTAGAGAGCACAGCGATTATTAAACAACTCATTGATAGGGCATTTTCCATTAATTTCCGGTCCAAGGCTAGAGGTAAACCTGCTGTCATGATTGTCCCTTATGCCACAAGAGGTTGGACACCTTATGCTTTTCTACAACCCAATCTATTACTCCTTTTTTTAGGAATGGAGGTTATTGATCGAGCCCTGATACACACCCAAGCGATCAATGAAGTGGTGCTTTATGATAAGGCCTTGGCCAAGGCACGGGAAATGGGTAAGGAGGTGGCGAAAACCGTGAAAACGGGAGACACCTCTTACCGCGGAGAGCCTGGAATCTGCCCGATATGCCAGGACAGAGTCATTAGAATTCTACGAGATGATGAGACAGTAGAGTGTGGCGTTTGTGGAATAAGGGGTAAAATACTTATTGAGGGAGGAAAGATTAGAGTTCGTTTTGATGAAGATGCCATAGTGAACCATCGGTTCACAGTGGAAAACATATATCGGCATTTCACTTATCACATTAAGCCTTCCCGAGACTACTTCACCAGAACGAGAGGCGTAACGAAAGAAAAAAGGGAACAATACCGTGAATATCCCAAGACAGGTTAGTAGTAAAGGACTGCTACGAGGGTCTTGAGAGAGCTTGCCCCTCATCCGTCCCCTCTCCCCGACGGGGGGAGGGGACGGATGAGGGGGGGACATTTGATAAAGTTATTCTTGAAACCCAACACCAGGAGGTGATCGTCATGCAGACTCTTACGGGAAAGTTAAGATGGTATCCTGGCGATGCTTTAGTTGAAATAAGGCATGAAGACTTGGAAAAAATCGCTCATCAATGCGGTGTGAACATCGCTTTAAATGAGGTTAAGGGAAAAGATTTGTTTACCGAGGGGGAAATGGCTTTGGAGGAAACTGGAAATAAACCCTTGGAGGAGGTGACCCAAACAGTCGTCACGATATCGGCACCCACGGAACACGCCTTCAGGGAATGCCTTCTGAGATTGATAGATAAGTATAGAGCGCCCCGAACTGTCTATTCCACTTGGGGTAGCGATAAACGAGCTAAGGAAATTTTTGAAGAGTTAGCCAATGCATGGGATGGTTGGTTGTGAAATCCACAGAGGAATGTTGAATACCTGTGGAATTAGATTTTCTTCCCCTTTACAGGTGCCTTCTCGACCATTTTGCCTAAAGGATAGGCACCTGCAAGTCCTGAAATCGATTGATGAATTTCAAGAAATTCTGGGAAACTGTCCTCATCCAAAATCTATCCCATCCACATTTTCTTGAGGATCAGAAGAATAACACACAAATCTGGAGATGATGGAGATGAATGAAATGACGATAGTCAATTGGGGGAGGGGGGGAACGAGGCCCACGAAAAGGAATTTGGGAAGGTTACAAAAATTTTTTAAAATTTCAAAGTATCTATGTCTTACTTCGTAAAGATTTGAACCGCCAACACGCTGATTGAATACCATATAGGGAAATTTAGATTTACAGAAACATAAAAGAAGAAGACAAAGACATTTCTGGCTCTGCTCCCGGACCCACCATGAAGTTACAAGGGGAATATCGTTGGAAAAGTTTCACTTTACAAGGGTTGGGGATTATGTTAAGGTTCGCCAACTGCTAATTTAAGTTAGGTGCCCCTTGGAATCTTAATTTTCGACACCTCCCAGGCAACAGCCAGCATTTGGAGATCACTAAGAAAGTGGAGGTTTTCAAAAACATCTCTGGTTCACCCCGGATGTTCAAACACGTCCTATGCGTATACCCGTATCGTCGTGAGTTAAACTACTCAGGCTTCTGGCCGCCGCTGGGACTCGAGTTCATCGCCGCGGTTCTCCACCCACACGCTCACACGCTGGATCTTGTGGATCTGCGTAAGGAGGCCGGCAGCACGAAGGACTTTTTGCGCCCGGAAACCGATATGGTCTGTTTCTCAATCAACTGGAAACGTGATCCGGAATCGTTGCATAAGGAGATTCTTTCTGTGCCAACGGGGATTTTCACCGTTTTGGGCGGACGGCACGCCACAGAAAATCCAGAACACTGGTTGACTACCTACCCAAATGTGAACGCCGTTGTCCGCGGGGATGGCGAGGAGGCGACCGAAGAGCTTTGTCGGGGCATTCCGCTCGAAAAAATCGCGGGGCTCAGCTTCCGTAAAAATGGGCAGATTATCCACAATCCCAACCGCAAAGTCGGCCCAATACGGAATGCCCTTTTTCCCATTCGTCGCCTGCGTCGGTATGTCTATGATATAAACATTGATGGTATCGGCACAGGCCTTTCGATTGACACGGTGGCGGCTTCGCGTGGTTGTCCGTTCAACTGCACCTTTTGTTCCTTTAGTCGGAATCCCTGGGGCGAAAAGCGGCCATGGTCAGCACGTTCTCCAGAGTCGGTGGTGGAGGAGCTCAGCCAGATTGAGTCCGGGATCGTGGGGTTCACCGACGACCTATTCACCTTCGACATGGATCGTGTGGAGCAGATCTGCGATTTGATCTTGGCCCGTGGCATCCGCAAAAAGTACATCATTAACGCTCGGCTGGAAATTGCCCAACGGCCGGATGTCCTGCGGAAGATGGAGCGGGCTGGGTTCACCTTGCTGCTCCTTGGTATTGAGTCAGCCCAGGACAAGACCCTCCGTGCCATGCGCAAAGGCTTTGACACCGTAAAGATTCGGAAATATTTCAAGGTACTTCGACGTAGCCGCATGTTTCTCCATGGTTACTTCATCCTCGGGAATATTGGGGAGAGCGTAAAAGAGATGTTCCATATCGCGGCCTTCGCGCGTGAGCTAGGTTTGGATACGCTGGGCATTTCTGAATTGCGCTTTAGCCCTTACTCCGGTTTGGATGAACTCATTGCCCGCAGTCCAGGTTACCACATCGCTCCCAGCGGGAAGATTTATTCCGACCATTGCTCCAGACAGGGGCTCCAGCAACTGCGTCGCTGGATTCTCCGAGAGTTTTATACCCCTGGCAAGATATTTCATCTTGCACACAAGGGGTTCCAGAATGGAATGCTCTCCTTTCTCCCGACCCTGCTTCCACGACTGCCGAATATCGTTTTGCACTTGGGACTTCGAGCACACCGGCGAGCCAGGCGACGCGCACAGCGTCGAACTTCTCTATGCCAGCCCTTAAGCTTACCTCACCCAAACTAAATCCAAACTAAATTATGTATAATACGCTTGCCCACTCTTAGGTTTCACACAACCAACGAAGTTTATGAAATGAGATTACGATCCAGAGTACGATATTGGATGGCTTCGGAGAGATGAGCGGGCTGGATATTTTCTTGGCCTTCCAGGTCGGCAATGGTTCGAGCTACTTTTAAAATACGTGTGTAGGCCCGGGCGCTTAATCCGAACTTATCAATCGCCATCTCCAATAACTTCTGGCTGGCCTCATCAATCTGACAAAACTTTTTAATATGGCGGTTCGTCATCTGAGCATTGCAGTAAATCTTCAGTCCTTTGAACCGATTCAGCTGAATCCTTCTAGATGAATCAATCCGTTTCTTGATTTCCTTGGAAGACTCGACTGCTTCGCGACTCGCTAGGTCGCGATACTTCACAGCAGGGACTTCGATATGGATATCGATTCGATCCATTAGGGGTCCGGAAATTTTTGAGCGATAGCGTTGAATCTGCGGAATCGTGCACGCACATTCATTGTTGGGATCACTATAATAACCGCATGGACAACCGTGCAGCTCCAAACTACAAAAACCCACACCCTTTGGTAATTACCCTACGACTGTCCCTTTACCCTGACCGAACATTGGCAGAACGCATCAAAAAATGGAGGCTGGAAAGGAGCCTTTTTCAGAGGGATCTTGCCAAGTTAATTGGAGTTGATGAGATGACAATAGTTAATTGGGAGAAAGGGAGGACTAAGCCGGTCCAAAGAAATTTAGAAAGGATAAGGGAAATTTTGGGACTTGAACCGCCAACCCACTGATTACAAATTAACCCCTTCGAGCTTCCTAACCTCCTCAAAGTTATTGTGCGAAAGGTGTGGATTCTTGATTCAAGCGTTGGCAGTTCGGACCCTCGCGAGAATTTCAAGATAATAATCTTCCCGCCAGAAGTAGGGCATATAGTTATCCCTTATATCATCGACGTTAGTTTGAAATCCTAAGAGCTCACCCGCCAGATTTCCACTTCCGCCCCGACAAACTTCCCCGAAACCAAAATCCATTATGTCCCGGATAATCTATACTTAATGAAGTGAAATATCATAAACACCATTCAATTAATAAAGTTCACTAGGACATTGAAATTGTTTGATATTTCAAAGCGATAGAAAGGGAACAAGAACATTATTACGGGCTGGGCGTGACTTTAGAAGAAAGCCAATTCCCACGCCGAAGGAGGTGGTGCGATTATGTGATTACGCGAGTTTAATTTTTTAGGAAGAGGCAGAGGTAGGCCGTCCGTAATGGGATTGGCCACTTATTCAAATCACTTTTAACCTAATAACTATGAAAGGAGATCATCATATGGAACATTTTCATGAAACTGCTCAATACGCTACTGACGATTTAAATGCATTCAAGGCAATAGAACTTTTAAACAACGAAAAACAATCGATTGAAGAAATTAATACCTACACTGAAACAGATACACCCATTGACCTGATTAAAGAGAAAATTGAACAGGTCAGGGTCATGGCCACCGAGTATAACCTTTTTGTTAATCGGACGGGCAAAGAATTGGCTGAAAGAGCTATCAGGTTGGGGTTAGGCCTGATAGAGCTGAAATATCTCGTGAAAATGTCCGATGAAAGCTGGGAGCACTGGGCGGAGGAGCATCTGTCCTTTATTGGCAAGCGAAACAGACAGAAATACATGCTCTTGGCCAAACGCACAGACTGTCATCGGTATAGCCACCTTGGAGTTGACCGCCTGGAAATGCTCTGCTCAGCGACCAAAAATGATTCCGATAATGAGGACGCTATCGGTGTTTTCATGTCGAAACACGGGATCGCTGTGGATGAAACCTCTGAATTGGATCTTGAGGAATTTAAAATCCAAGTGGACACGGCACTCAACCGAGAAAAGCTCGAAAGAAGACATATTCAGGTAAACCCGGAAGTGGTCGAAACTGCCACCAGGCAGGGTAAAAGCTTCGACAAAGGGTTCCTAAAAAAGCTTTCTAACATCGCCCGTGAGGGAGGCGATCCTGAAGCCTATTTGAGAGAGCCTTCATCAATGAGGCAAGAGAAAGAGGAAAGTGAGCCAACGGTCGAAGATAAGACGAACGACTTTATTACTCTTTCCAACAAAATGATTTGGATGGTGGATGATATCCTGAAATGTCCGGATCAAATTTCAAAGATTGAACCCGATTTTATTAATGAATTGATTGAAAAGTTGTCCCAACTGCAAATGGCAGCCACCATGAACATTGAAGAAGCCGAAGCTGCCTAAATTCTACAGGCCCCTGTCACCAATAGCGTGATGGGGGCCTTCTTCATCTTTGTACCGGAGGAATCAAAAAGCGCAGGGGCTGCGTATTTAGCACCCCAGTCAAATGCTGTGCCATCGGCATCACGGGCAGAAAGGAGTACTACAATGCAAGTCACAATTCATCCAAAAGACTTCTCTAATTTCTTGAGATGCTTAGCCTTACTGATTGACAAATGCAACGATGTTCAAATCCAAGCAGGCGTCCTGAGGCAAAGGTCGAACAAAAAAGCCAACATTTTCGAGATGGATATCTCTCCATTAATTGCAGATGCAGACATTATCATATCAAA
>Ga0209777_10005820_pt1 | contig 14086 bp, 15 predicted proteins | sample FrelakmetHBP12HB_FD_187147 | JGI IMG/M metagenome (GOLD analysis project Ga0209777, IMG submission 187147) | Freshwater lake sediment microbial communities from the University of Notre Dame, USA, for methane emissions studies -HBP12 HB (SPAdes)... | ecosystem: Environmental > Aquatic >...
TTAAACCGCTCTTTGTATATCAATTCATTTTTGAACAGTATCAAAATTTCGGGTCTAACGGCCATTGTTGGCGTAATATTCGGTACATTTATTGGTTACGCGATTTATCGCTGGCCTTCGAAGCGTATCCAGCATGCCTTGATTACCCTGTCCGATGTAACCACCAACTTTGCGGGAGCTCCTTTGGCATTTGCCTTTGTCGTGATTTTGGGGATGAATGGCGTAATCACTCAATTATTTTTGCAGTATTTTCATTACGAACTTTATCCGACATTTAGCATCTACTCTTTCTCCGGGTTGACATTGGCCTATATTTATTTTCAATTGCCTCTCATGGTTCTGCTCATCCTCCCCGCATTTGCCGGGATAAAGGAAGAGTGGCGGGAATCGGCCCAAAGCCTGGGCGCCAATACCTTCCAGTTTTGGCGACATATCGGGATACCCGTACTGATGCCATCGCTGATTGCAGGAGTAACCCTTCTTTTTGCCAACGCGTTTGGCGCCTATGCCACCGCTTACACCCTGGTCGAGGCCAAGCTATCTCTCGTAACGCTTCAAATCGGGTATATGATCGCCGGTGAGGTTCGCAAAGACCCGGCAGTGGGTATGGCCATGGCGGTGATATCCTTGATCATCATGGGCTTGAGTATCGGGATTTATCAGGCAGCTACGATGCGCGCCCGCCGCTGGTCGAAATCATAAATTGAATTATTTGGGAATAAGGAAGGCCACCAGACTTTAATGAAGAATCCTCGGAAACCCGAGCGGGAAACGAAAACAGGGGTTCGACCGGCAGGCTGGCAAATACTCTTTATCGCCCTCTTCCTTGCCTACATGCTCCTGCCCATTGTCTCCACCTATGTTTTTTCGGTAGCCACCCGCTGGGATCGTACGATACTGCCGGAAGGGTATACGATCGAATTTTACATCAGGGCATTTCAAACCTCATACTTCATCAGTACGTTGCGAAACTCGCTCATCTTGTCTGTCGCGACCATTCTGGTCAGTCTCATTGTCATCGTACCGACGGTTTACTGGGTGCATACCCGGCTAACCGGCTTCAAACCTTTCCTGGATTTGTTGATGATTCTTCCGTTTGGAATTCCAACCGTCGTGCTGGCGTTGGCCCTGGTGCAGATATACAATGTTCCGCCTCTTGCCCGTTCGCCGATTTTACTCATTGGCGCCGTCGTCGTCTATTCCATGCCGTTCATGTACCGGCCGGTTTCCAATGCGCTGCAGGCTATCGATGCACTGACGTTGACGGAAGCGGGGCAGAGTCTGGGAGCCAATGTTTTTCAAGTTCTATCCAAGATTATCATTCCCAATATTCTCCCGGGAATCTTGAGCGGCAGCCTGCTGGTTTTTTCGACGGTATTTGCGGAATACACGCTGACGTCCTTGATTGTCGGCGCCCGTTTTAAAACGTTTCCGCTGCTGCTCGTGGAATATACCCGGATCAATGGAAATATAGCAGCGGCCTTTTCCGTGGTTTCCTTTACCATCGCCTGGCTGGTTTCCATCCTGATCCTATGGGTGGGAAGCAAGGGGGAGAATGCCCCGGCTGAAACAATACAAGCTCGATAGACAAGGATCACTGCATGGCCTATCTGGATCTAAAAAACGTAAACAAATCTTTCTCCGGCGTTGTAGCGGTGCATGATTTCAATCTGGAGATTGACAAGGGATCGCTCGTCTCTTTCCTGGGACCTTCCGGCTGCGGCAAAACCACCACGCTGCGAATGATTGCCGGGTTCGGGCATCTGGATCAGGGTACGATCGAACTGGATGGGGCCGACATCACGGCCGTTCCGCCCAACCAACGGGATATTGGAATGGTTTTCCAGGCCTATGCGCTATTTCCCAACATGACGGTGAGGGGAAATGTTGCCTTTGGTCTTCTGATGAAGAAGATGCCCAAAAGGGAAATCGATCAAAGGGTTGATAATGTGCTCGAAATGGTACGCCTGCAAGATGCCGCCAAGCGTTTTCCCCACCAGCTTTCAGGAGGACAACAGCAACGCATCGCTCTGGCGCGTGCTCTGGCTGTTCAACCGCGTGTTCTGCTTCTCGACGAGCCTTTATCCGCTTTGGATGCCGAAGTGCGTGTCGTGCTGCGGGGAGAAATACGCCGTATCCAATCTGAATTGGCGATCACCACAGTTTATGTGACCCACGATCAGGAAGAAGCACTCTCCATCTCGGATAAAGTCGTTGTGATGAATAAAGGTGTTATCGAGCAGATTGGTATACCTGAAGAAATCTACCGTGCCCCTAAAACGCACTTCGTCGCTACATTCATTGGCACGGCTAATCAATTTTTGGGGAAAGTTTCAGGTATCGATACGGTCATTTGTAATCATTTCAACCTTCTGGTGGATGACATGAAAGGTTTCAATGATGGGCATCGAGTGGTTGTCTTGGTCCGCCCCGAAATCATTCATGTGGAACCTGATCAGCCGCAACACGATGGCTGGAATATTATTCCGGGCGAGGTGGAAACGATTACCTTTCATGGCGCGGTTACCCGGTTGGGGGTCAATTTACATGGGCAACGGGTGGCGGCGGATATCACGGTTGCCAATACAAAACCGATCTCTTTGAACCAGAAAATCTGGCTCTTGTTCCCGCCGGATGCCTGTCAGGTGATGGATGTGGACGAAGGATAACACAGCATACAAATATAAAAGTATCTTTTGTTTCGTTTGCTTGGCTTTTTAACCAGGCAGTCTGAGAAAGGAGGTGAGCCGCCCCGTAAATGCAAAATTGTTTTATGGACTTCATTGGTGCAGTCAAACGGTTCCGTTGCGGATCTAAAATTTCAAAGAAGAGGAGAATGAAGATGTCTAAAAAAAATGGTTCGCTCATTGGGTTATTGATGGCATTCGTTCTGGTGGCGTTGCCTTGTACTTCCGTTTTGGCAGCGCCTCCTGTGCCCGCCAAAAAAACACCTGTTGCCGCAGCCCCTGCCAAAGGCGCCATGACTCAGTTGATTCAAGCGGCGAAAAATGAAGGCTCGATTGTTTCCTACGGTTTGCCGAACAGCTGGGTAAACTATGGCGGACTTCTCCAGGGGTTCACCAAAGAATACGGCATCACCCACAAGGATACCGATATGGACAGCGGCACGATCATTTCGACCCTGATCGCTGAAGCCTCGTCTCCGGTGGCGGATACAACCGACCTGGGACTGGCGTTCGCAAAGCTTGTGGAAGACAAGAACCTTTCAAAACCCTACATGAATTCCTATTGGGGTGAAATCCCCTCCTATGCCAAGGACCCGAAGGGCCGCTGGTCCGCGGCATTCTATGGCGTGATGGGCTTCCTGGTCAACGCCGACAAGGTCAAAAACGTACCCAAAACCTGGGATGATCTTCTGAAGCCTGAGTACAAAGGCACGATGTGCATGAAGAATCCGCGTTCATCCGCTACGGCCCAGATGTCCGTTCTGGGCTCCGCCTTTGCCCATGGCGGCAGTGAGACCAATGTTCAACCCGGGCTTGATTTCTTCAAGAAGATGATTGATCGTGGTATTCCCAATGGCGTATCGCCCTCTTCCGCCAACATCCAGAAAGGGGAGTGCCCGATTACGATTCAGTGGGACTTCGAGGCGCTGCGCAACAAGGATCAAAACCCGAACATGAACCTGCAAGTGGTAATCCCTTCGGATGGCACCGTAGCCGGGTTGTACATTCAATTTGTCACAGCCGGCGCGCCACACCCCAATGCCGCCAAACTCCTGCTGGAATATGAATACTCCGATAAAGGCCAGTTGGCGTATGCCGAGGGTTTCGTGCACCCCATTCGAACCAGGGTGAAATTGTCCGCGGATTTGTTGGCCAAATTCCCGCCGGCAGCGGCCTATAAGTCCGTTCACTTCCCCAAGGATTATGTGGCGCTCGATAAAGCCGGGAGTGCGATTGCAGAAGGTTGGGCGTTGATCGCAAAATAATCTTAAGAAAGGCAGTTTCCGGGATGGAGCCAGTCAAAAGCGGCTCCATCCCGGCAGTTTGATTGGCCTATATCAAATTCTGAGACGTTTTTTGAGTTGTGTTTGCCATAATGCGTTCAGTGGATATGGAGGAGTACGTTATGCCTGTAACGGGTGAATCAGTTCGTTTATCAAGGTTATTTTCTGAAGGGAAGAACGCAGTCGTCGTGGCAGTCGATCATGGTCTCTATTTTGGTCCATTACCGGGAATGATCGACTTGCCTTCGGTCATTCATAAGGTCGCCGGCGCGGATGCCATCTTGATGGCTCCCGGAATGCCTGCGCATTGCCAGCAAGTCTTTACCAAACGTGGCGCGCCTGCCTGTATTATCCGGCTGAACTGGGGCTCCAACTATGCGGCCATGTGGCACTACAAGCACTCCTACAGCGTCCCCATGGTTTCCGTGGCGGATGCAGTGGCCCAAGGCGCTGACCTGGTCATCGGCAGCCTCAGCCTGAAGAATCCCGATGAAGCGGAAGATGCCCAGAACGTGAAGGTCTTTTCCGATTGTGTCGCACAGAAGCGGGCACTCGGTATTCCCTTGATCGGTGAAGTCTATCCCACAGGCGGGGACGATCATCAGCCTGAAGACCTGCAGGACAAGATCTTCGTTGGCTGTCGCATTATTGCCGAACTGGGCGCCGATCTGGTCAAAACTTTCTACACAGGCAAGCGATTCAAAGAAATCGTGGCTGCCACACCGGTGCCGGTGCTGGCGTTGGGTGCGAAAAAACTCGCCAAAGAAAGCGATGCGCTCAAACTGGCGGCTGTTTCGGTCGAAGCCGGGGCGCGCGGCATTGTCTTTGGACGGAATGTGATCCAATCCAAAGATCCTAACCGCCTGCTGGACGCATTGAAAGAAGTGGTCAAGGAATTCAAGGCGCCCGATAGAGTCGCCGTTCATTACAAACTGGATTGAAATGGAATTACTCCTCGCAATCGATGCCGGAACGACCTCGGTCAAGGCCGGATTATTCTCACCGGATGGTCGCTGTCTGGGAGTGGGACGCCAGGAATATCAACTCGAGACGCCTGCTGCTGACCGCGCCCAGCTTGACCCCGAAGTGTACTGGCAAGCTTGCTTGAAAACCGTACGTGAAGCTATCCGACAGCCTGGAGTAAGACCTGAGCAAGTGAAAGCCCTGGCGGTTTCCAGTCAGGGTGAAACCACCATCACACTGGATGCAAAGGGAAGGGTGATCTATCCGGCTCTGGTCTGGCTGGATAACCGCGCATCCGATCAGGCCGCTTTCCTGGCGGAGAGATTCGGCAAAGAAGCGTATTCCCGGACGGGTATCCCGGATATTGTACCCACCTGGTCAGCCTGCAAAATATTATGGATACGCCAGAACGAATCGGAAGTTTTTTCCCGGGCACACAAGTTCCTGCTCGTTCAGGATTACCTGATTTACCGATTGACGGGCAGGATCGTTACCGATGGCTCCGTATCCTGCACCACCTTAAATTACGACCTTGTTAATAACGCCTGGTGGGCGGATGTCCAAGACGCCATTGGGATAAGAACCGAACAGCTCCCTGAGATTGTCCAGCCGGGCGCCAAAGTGGGCACGCTCTCCCAGGAGGCGGCACGGCAGTTGGGATTATCAACAAAGACCTATGTTGTCACCGGCGGGATGGATCAGGCGGTCGGCGCCATAGGAGCAGGCAATTTCAAACCCGGGAAGGTTTCCGAGTCGACCGGCGCCGCGCTGGCAATTCAGGCAACCATCGCCGACCCGATGATTGACCAATCCAAAGTGATACCCGTCTATTACCACAGCGTACCGGGGAAATATCTTTTTGTCCCGGTTAGTCCGACAGCAGGCATGGCTTTCAAATGGTTCCGTGACTCATTCTTCCAGGACGAAATGAAGAAGGCTGGCGCCGAAAAAATGGACGCTTATGACCGGTTGACCCAACTCGCTCAATCGGTTCCGGCCGGTTCCGATGGGTTGATCATGTTGCCCCATTTGATGGGCGCCTTCAGCCCTGAACCGAATCTGTCGGCGCGCGGATCATTTACCGGGTTCACCCTGAGTCACACACGCGGACATTTTGTGCGCGCCCTGCTGGAAGGGGTGGCATTCCTTTTAAAGCGCAACCTTGAGTATATCGAGCGCACAGGAATGGTGATCCCTGACATTCGTTCCACAGGCGGCGGTGCGCGAAGCCGTTTATGGAATCAGATCAAAGCCAATGTCTGCAACCGCCCGATTGTGACTCTTGCCAACGAGGAGACGGCTTTGCTGGGCGATGCCATCCTGGCAGGTGTGGCCAGCGGCGTATTTCAATCCATTGAAGAAGGGTGCAATTCGATGGTGGTTGTAAAAGAAAGCATAGCGCCCGATGGCGACGCTGATGCGTATTTAGAACCTTATCGCCTGTATTGCGAGTTGGATCAGCGGCTCTCTGATTATTTCAAGCGCGGCTATTCCAAAAAGGCTTCGGAGTGCTAATGTCCATCAAACTCAAATATCGAAAGGAAGATGAAGATGGCAATGAAACCTAAAGTGGGCGTTCTGGTCATGGCATTGCTTGAAGATGATTACAATAAAACGGCGCATGTCAGGCCTATGGCTCAGAAAGTCGCGGACAGGATCGGCGGCATCATTGGTCAATATGCAGAGACGGTTTGTCCTCCATTGGTAGAGGAAGAACACCAGGCGGCGGCGGCGGCGCAAATGTTCAATTCAGCAGGAGTTGACCTGATTGTTGCCGTGGAAGTGTCTTATACCAAAGGCCTGGTGCCTACCCGTTGCTTCCTGGATACGACAGCGCCAGTACTTGTATGGAATACTCAGCAGATCGAGTTCCTGCCGGAGAATGCGGATTTCGATCTGATCATGCTCAATTCAGGGATGGCGGGTGTGCCGGAGATGACTTCTGCGCTCTTACGCATGAGGCGACCGTTCTGGATGGTCACTTCGATGATGGACGATCCGGGCGGTCAAAGAAAGCTTGCAGAATACATAGCCGCGGCCGGTGTTGTGCGACGATTGAAGGCCGCGCGCATCGCAATTCTTGGACATGCCTTTGAAGGCATGACTGACCTGATGATCGATCAGCTCAGCCTGCGCCAGTTTGTGGGTCCGGTGTGCTGGCCGGTGGAGCCAGAGAAGGTCTCGGTCGCCATGGGCGAAATTTCGGAGGCTGCTCTCAAGGCGCTGGTCGAGAAAGAAACCGGGCGTTATAAAATTGATATGGATGCCGCTCAGTTCGAACATTCCTGCCGATTGGCATTGGCTCTGGAAAAAGTGACCCGCGACGGCAAGTTCGACGCTGTGGCTTCCTTTGACCAAGTCTGGCTCACTGACCCTCGAGTAGGAATTATTCCAGCCTACGCCACCGGACGTTTATGTGAGATTGGATTCCCCTGCTCGACCGAAGCGGATATCACAACGGTAACCTCCATGCTGATACTGCATGAGCTGACCGGTAAAGCCACCTTCCTTGAAAACTATGTCATTGATTTCAAACAGGACGCTATGATCCTTTCGCACGATGGGCACGGTAATCCCGCTTTGGCTTCCAAGCCCGCGAAAGTCAATATCAAACACAGTATCTACTATAAGGGTGTAAACGGTTTCGGCGCCAGTTTCGAGTATGCTTATGCCCCCGGACCGGTAACGAATCTGGCGCTGGTGAACGTCGGAGGATACTGGCGCCTTAACATTGCTGAAGGTGAATCCATAGCCATCAAGCCACGCCCTGTGGCTGCACCGCAAATGCTGTTTAAACCCAAGAACCTTCACATTCGGGAGTGGTGTGACGCCTGGTGCAAAGCAGGCTCACCACACCATATGGCGCTGGCATACGGACACTTGTCCGGGCAGATTAAAACCTATGCTGAAATGCAAGGTTTGGAAGTCGTTGAAATCTAAACAATTACAGCAAGAGGCCCGCAAGGGACATGACATATCGTTTAAAATGGGCAAAAAATAAAAGTTGTTGGTTGAGATAAAAGCTATGGAAGATCTAAGCGCTGCTGAACGAAGATCACTGATCGCGCAAACCGTGTTGGAAAATGGGAAAGTGTTCGTTGCCGAATTGGTCAATCAGTTTCAGGTGACCGAAACATCCATCCGCCGCGACCTGACCATACTGGAGGTCAGCGGTCGCTTGAAGCGCGTCCATGGCGGAGCGATTCCCATTCCTGGTAGTACGCGCACGGATTCTTTTGCCGAAAAAAAGGCGCTGCACATCAAAGCCAAGGAACGCATTGGCAAAGTGGCCGCAGGGATGATTAAGCCAAAGGATATTCTGCTGCTGGATTCAGGTACCACAACCTTACATATCGTCCGACATGTTCCTTCTGCTTTACGCAGCAGCAATCTGATCGCACTGGTAACCAACTCGCAGCCCGTTGCTCAGGAAGTGCTGACCTGGCCTTCGCCGAATTTAACCATGCTGGGCGGATTGTATTTACCGGATTATCAAGCTACCGTCGGGCCGCAGACATTGGCTCAACTGCAGGAGTTAACGGCAGACAAGGTTTTTCTGGGGACCGACGGCTTGACTCTCGGCAGTGGCGCCACCACTGCCAATATTTTAATGGCGGAAGTGGATCGGATGATGGTTGAGCGCTCTCGCCAGGTCATCCTGGTAACCGACAGTAGCAAACTCGGTCGAGTGGGTTTTGTCCCGGTCAAGCCGATAAATGCATTCCACATGCTCATCACCGATACGAATGCGCCGCCGGATATTGTTAAATCCATTCGCGATATAGGTGTTGAAGTCATCCTCGTATAAAACATAATGAGCATTTTACATTCTGCGATCTCCCGTAAATAAATGACTGTCTTGGGGGAGTTTATTATTCCGGAGAGATAGTCTAAGGAGGCTTGTCTCCTCCGGGTAGCAAGTGGTTTATGGTCAAATCGTTGATAAGGAAAACGCGTTATGTATAGGGGACTAAAGATAATCCCGCCATTTTTTGAGATAGGTCCGAAGGCTTATCTGTATGGTTCGGAGGTTCTTAAACTTGCCCGGCATGCTGACAAAGTCGGCAAAAAGTATGCTGTTCAAATAATTATTACCCCTCAATACGTTGATATTCCGATACTTGCACGTGAGATGGAGAATGTTCTGGTATTTGCCCAGCACATGGATTCGCTGGAGGTGGGTAGAGGTGTTGGTTCTGTTCTGCCTGAGGCGCTTAAAGAAGCCGGCGCCGTTGGGGTTTTGTTGAATCACGCCGAGAAAAGAATATCGAGGGATGAATTGGAACGCACAATAAAACGAGCTGATAAAATCGGACTTGCAACGATGGTGTGTGCCGACACCCTGGAGGATGCTGCAGTCGTTGCTCACATGGAACCCAATATCATCATTGCCGAGTCTCCCGATTTGATCGGTATTGGCAAACGAGATGCAGATGACCAGTCGGCAATTATTAGAATAAATGAGACTGTCTGGGAAATTAATCCTGAAATACGGGTACTTCATGGTGCGGGGATCAGTTGTGGCCAGGATGTCTATGATGTTATTGCACACGGCGCTCAAGGTACCGGCTCTACGAGCGGAATTATCCTGTCAAACGATCCGTTCGGGATGCTTGAAGCAATGGTGAGGTCCGTGCGCGAAGCATGGAATAATACATATTATATTCGGAGGTTTGGCGATGTCAGTGTATCATGAGACTTTCAAAATCCAGTCGGATAGAAGGCCGACGTTCCATGATGTGACGGCGCAAGTACAGGAAATCTTGAAAAAGTCAGGGATTAAGAATGGACTCCTGGTTGTGTTTTCGCAACATACTACCTGCAGTGTAATGATTCAGGAAACATCCGACGATACCACCTATTGGGGTACTGAGCTACTGATGCAAGACCTGGTGAACGTCCTTGAAAACATCATTCCTACCTGCCGAACAGAAGGGCAGTATCTTCATCCCGGTCCCAAGCATATAACTGCCGCAGCTGGAAGGAACGAGCTGCCGTCATGGTCACTCAATACAGACGCGCATCTGAGATCAATTCTTATGGGACGATCGCAAACCATTCCCGTTATCGATGGTCAAATGGAGCTTGGAGAGTTTGGGCATATCTATTTTGCCGATTTCGATCAGGTTCGCGCACGTGAAAGAATAGTAAGAGTTCAGATTGTAGGAGAGTAACCGTAAGCGTCATTCGTAAACCACCTCCTCAAAGGAGAAAAACCGATCAGATCGTGGTAGCGGTACCGGGGTTAACACGGATCGAACTGGTGAAAACGCCACCTGAGTGCGGACCGTACAGAAGAAGTTTGCCCCGATGCCGGAAACGCTTCTTCCTGGGTCAACCGACTCTCACTCCATCCAAAAGACACCTCTTCAAATCGCATCCTCCGGATCTCCTGTAGTATCTCTGTCCGTCTCATCCATCACCTCCTTAGGTGATCAGTTTAAACCTGCCCCGCTGCTCCCGGTATATATTGGCAGGGAGCTCATTGGGCCTGAAGGCCGCGGTGGGCTACTGGCGCCATGATACACACCTGGAATACCACCGAGATGCTGCCACTCTGCAGGAGAAGACAGCCGAGGGCAATACTGTTACGACCCTGAGCACAAAGCAGCACCTCGTGATTTCGGCGGCAGACAAGCTACTCACCACCTTTGGCCCGGACAAGGGGTATGTCTTCGAGCCTGATAACGGCCTGATAATTGCCTCTGGTTCGGTGGTGGCCCACGACATGGTTTCGCTGGCTTGGCTCTTGGAGAACCGGCGCATTATTCCTGCTTCGGAAAGGGATGGTTTTATAGATACGAGCAAGGTAGTTCCTATGATCGCCAATCACATGGTAACCAGTTGGCTGGGTGGATGGGGCCGGCCCTGGCATCTGAAACGATGACCAAAAACAGTCTCAACATCATCTGGGATGATAGGGTCCTCACCCATAGTTATGATATCTTTGGAGGAGTTCCTGCTATCCTGCTGGAATCTGCCAACAACGCACTCCCAGAAGCCTTGAAGAATCGCCTTGGCAGGATGACGGCATTCCCGGCCTGACCCGAAGAGTTTCTTTCTTGTCTTTATTGGGTGATGTTGGCTTTCATCTTTGGCTGAGCGAAAGCGAAACCAAATTTACATCCCCAACTTCTATCATAGCGACGGTCTGGGATCGATCAGGGCATTACTCCTGAAGTCGGTAACTTGGAGGCGATGAAAGATATTCAAGCTTTCTCTTGGTAATGATCAACTCTATCGAGATCCCGACTACTCCTGGGATGCCTATATTCATGCATAGCGCCTCATCAAAAAAGGCGTGCAGGAGAGGCCTGCCTGAATTGTGCTCAAAAAAGCCCTCTTGACGGGTGACTCGACCAAAAGGTGAGCTGATTTCTCAAAAGGGCGGCTACTGCTCCACCTCCCTTTCCCAACCGCATCGCCAGCCCCTGCTTTTCGATGCATAATATCCCTTGACAAGCAAAAACAGCCCCCCCTATACTTCCATCCATCGAAAGCAATACCTTATCAAAGTTTGTGGCCTTTCTCCCGCGAGGAAGAAATTGTCAGCGTCGGACGAATATGTTATCAATACGGAAACTTTGACGTGACAAATGAGGGAGATGCAGGGATAAAATGTTCATGCGAAGAAAAGGATCTTGAGGATAGAACAAGGGTACTCGAAAGGAGGCTGTTATGAAGATCATGGTCGGCTATGACGGATCCAATGCTTCTAAGGAGGCGCTGAAAGTCGCAAAGAAACGTGCAAAAGTTACCGACGCAAAAGTATATATTCTCACCTCCATGGTGCAAGGATCTGAAAAGCAACTAAAGGATATTGGAAAAGCCGAGCGCGAACTCGATTACGCCAAGTCCATCTTTGAACGGGACAACATCCCTTGTGAAGTGCATTTGCTAATCCATGGGCTTTCTCCGGGAGAAGACATCGTGAACTTCGCAAAAGAAAAACGTATCAACGAAATCATCATTGGGGTGGAGAAAAAATCCAAAGTCGGTAAATTCATTTTCGGTTCTACCGCCCAATATGTCATTCTCGAAGCCCCTTGTCCGGTGGTCGCGGTTAAATAAATTGCCGTTCAGATATGGGGATTCTGCTTGTGAATGATGAAGGTCTTTCTCCAGGAGGCAGTTCCCGAAAATGAACCCATCCCCGGCGCAGTCATTGCTATTCAGAGCTTTGGCGACTTCCTCGGATTTAATCCCCACTGTCACATTTTGGTGACGGACAGCTGCTTTTATGGGAACGGCATGTTCCGGGTCGCGCCTCCTCTGGAACTGAAAAAGCTGCTCGTGCCCTTTAGGGTAGAAGCCATCTTCCGGCACGAGGTATTCAGGATGCTTCTCGCCAAAGGGAAGATCAGCAGGGAATTGATTGCCATGCTCTCGTCAAGGCGTCATTCCGGGTTCCACGTTTTTTGCGGCAACCGCATATCGCCCAATGACGAAACGGCCATGGAAAACTGGCGCGCTATATCATCTACCCTGAAGGGCACAAGCAGGAACGGATGCAGTATCTGGATCAGGAAGGGAAGGTTGTCTATACATCCAAAGACGGCAGGACAAGCAAGAGCTTCCCCGCCCTGGAATGGCTGGCCAACCTGTATTCTCATATACCGAACAGGGGTTAGCAGATGGTGCGGTACTAAAGATCATGTGACGCTATCAGAAACTTCAGTACAACTGGCAATCATCACGTCAATTGAAAATCGAAAAAACCTTGACTTGTAAGTGTACCGCGCAGAATAGTGCCCATAAAAAACGACTATTTTTAAGAAATCGTCAATTTTCTTAAAATATCATTTTATGGTGACTTCTTGCCCACCGCTGCATAGGATGTCGGTGATGACAATTGCCGGCACATTCCATTTTCCCTTGATCATGCTCGCACATTTCGGAAGGAAAGCTGTTACAAAATCGCACCAGCCGCAAATCTCGACTTCAATAAATAAGGTTCTTTCGTTTTGGGGTTGATGCTCTGCCGCACCTTCATCCGCCTGACGCTGAAGATCCGTGGTTGCCCAAGCGGAGCTCCCCCGACTGCTCCAAGATAGAGGCAATCGGAGACGGGAAAACGGATTTCTCTTGACAGACGTAATTATTTTCCTTAGGCTTTTCAACAATAATCAAGGGATTTACATATGAAGGAGAGGTTATGAGAGCCGTAAAACGTAAAATAACGGATATGACGGTGGATGAGCTTAAGGATGTCATCCATGAAGCGATCGCCGAAGATATGGAGGGTTGGCGAGAGACCTTCGAGATCATGGCGGACAGCAAGCTGATGGGGCAGATCCGGCAGGCGGATCTGAACAGGGCAGCCGGCAAAAAAGGCGCCTTTGTCGCCTGGGATGATCTGAAAAATGCATAAGATCATTCTTCATCGGAACGCCGTTAAATTCTACCGGAAGGCCGATGACGCCTTGAAGGAAAGAGTAACGGACGCTATTGCTTTTTTGCCCGGAATCCCCATCTGGACGGGCATATCAAGAAGTTGAAGGGGGACCTCAAGCAAATGCATCATTTCCGCATGGGCGATCTACGTATCCTTTACGAGATCGACGATGCGCAAGAGATTGTGTGGATCAAGACCATCGAATGGAGAGGATCGGCATACAAATAAAGGTCCATCCGGTTGATGCATACTTCCTGAACTACACAAATCGTCAACCTCGATGAAAATGCAGCATTTCAACTCGAACTCATTGGTGTTATTTCCTCAGAAAATATGATATGGATAGTTTTGTGAAGGTTAGGGGCCAACAAATACATGGTTGAAATATTATGGCACCGCCGGGAAACCAAGCGATAAACGGAGAAAACAAACATCAATCTGTATCGGGAGAAACGGTCTACTCGACTCAAAAAATCAAAAGTATTTCTTGGAAATTCCTCTGGCTGCAATGATCCCTGAAATTCCTGCTCCCACAATACCACGGCTCTTCCCGGTGCCGTCGCCTGCCACAAAGATACCTTTGACATTCGTTTCAAGATTTTCATTCGTTATAAAGTGCGTATCGAAAAACTTAATCTCCGGTGCATACAACAGGGTGGACGGGTGAAGAATCCCGGGCACTATTTTATCAAGCTTTTTTAAGGACTCCCAGAGATTGTCGATGATACGGGCGGGCAAACCAAGCGCTATATCCCCCG